>ERZ1370068.9812-contig-8562_pt1 | contig 44028 bp, 79 predicted proteins | sample MGYA00561227_ERZ1370068 | MGnify/ENA primary metagenome ERZ1370068 (study PRJEB38410, sample SAMEA6850437) | metagenome | study: Metagenomic assessment of the ecological functions of the soil: analysis of the soil microbiota associated with the...
GGTTACGTATTGCTCTGCGCCGGGAACACGGCGCAGCTCCGGTTGTGTCTTCCGGGAGCCTTGGCGCGAAACGGCATGACGTCGCCACACTCCCTCGCTTTCACGCCATAACGCCCGAAGAGGCCAATAGGTGCAGGGACGACATGCGGACGATTCTCGCCGGCTTGCTGCCGTGGTGCGCCGCGGGTCGCAGTGGGCGCGGGCCATGCCCAGCTCAAGCTCCAGACAGCCACTGAGCCGACGCCTGAGGACATCGCGCGCGGCGCGGCGCTGACGGAGGCTGCGGCGACTGCGCGAGTTGCCACACTGGCCGACCCTGCCGAACCACGTCGCGTGGCGGTGGCGCGGGATCGATACGCCGTTCGGCGGCAATCTATTCGCCCAACCTTGGCTGCCGGATCGCGAGACGCGGGCTCGGGCGCCATGGAAGCGGTGACGGATTTCTACAGCGCCCTGCGTTTCGGCGTGGCTCCCCCGACGGTTCGCGCCATGTGCACCCGGCCTTCCCCATCCGAATTTCACGAAACTGACGCGCCAGGACGATGCTTTTGCACGATCCGCGCTCTATCTCGGCGATCGCTGACGCCGGTGACTACCACCGCGCCACGCGCGCCCGTGGAGCTACGCTTTTCGGTTCAACTATCGCTTCGCGATGCGCGGCTGGAACTGGTTGTTCTTCAAGCCCGGTATTTTGATGCCGGACCAGCAGAAGAGCGCGGGTGGAGATCGCGGCCGCTATCTGGTCGAGGGCGTCGCGCATTGCGGCGGCGCCTGCCATGCGCCGAAGAACATCTTTGGCGGCGGACGCGCGTGGCTGGGCTTTGGCGGCGGGCGGGTCGCCGGCATAAGTTTTGCACCAAGGCTCGATGGCGCCGAGCGCAGCGACACTGAAATCCTGGAGCGTGGAAGATATCAGCGAATATCTGCAGAGCAGCCGCAACAGGCTCAAGAGCCATGCCGGCGGAATTCACGGCGTCCGAGGTCGTGGGTCAATTCGACCTCCAGGATGCGAAGGTGCCGATGCGGATGTCGGAGCCAATCGCGGCTTACCTGAAAGGACCTGCCGGCGGGCGCGGCGCGGAGCCGAACGTCACCCCGCCCCCACCGGCGCAACTGGCGGAAGGCAAGAGAAACTCTATCGACGGCGCCTGCATCGCCTGCCACGAGAACGATGGCCTCGGGCGCGCCGCGGATCCTGTCCGCCGCTGCCCGGCAACGCCAGTCTGCAATCCGCCGGACGCCTTGAGCACGCCGCGCATCATTCCCGCGACGGCGCGCAAACCGGTGACGACGCCGCGCGCGCCCAGCAAGGGGATCGATGCCGGCCTATGCCGCCAAGATGACCGACCAGGAAATCGCCGACGTGACGAACTACATGCGCAACGCTTGCCTGGGGCAATGCGGCGCCGCTGGTGACGGCGATCAGTCGAGAGCGCGGCGGCCCCGGACTTGGTGCGCGCCCGGATCGATGCCATTTCTTACGCCGCAGGAGACCGCATGAAGCGACCCATCGGCCTCGAGGCATACTCGAACGTGTCCGTTCGTCGGTGGCTAAGGCCGGGATCGTCAATCTCGCGGCCCCAGCGTCGTCGAGTTTGGGAGACCCTATGGCTCAGGCGCGCGCGAGCGCCGTCGTCGGCAGCCACCGAACTACCCGCCGTGCAGATGATCGGCGTAAACAAGTGGTACGGCGAGTTCCATGTGCTGCGGGATATCGACCTGACCGTCGACCAGGGCGAGAAGATCGTCATCTGCGGCCCCTCCGGCTCCGGCAAATCCACCCTCATCCGCTGCATCAACCGGCTCGAAGAGCACCAGAAGGGCCAGATCGTCGGTCGACGGCGATCGAGCTCACCAACGACGTGCGTCAGATCGACAAGATCCGCTCCGAAGTCGGCATGGTGTTCCAGAGCTTCAACCTGTTTCCACACCTGAGCGTGCTCGACAACCTGTGCCTCGCCCCGGTGTGGGTGAAGAAGATGCCGCGCCGCGGAGGCCGAGAAGGTCGCCATGCAATACCTGCAGCGGGTGAAGATCCCCGAGCAGGCCAACGAAGTATCCGGGCCAGCTGTCGGGCGGCCAGCAGCAGCGCGTGGCCATCGCCCGCGCGCTGTGCATGAACCCGCGCATCATGCTGTTCGACGAGCCCACCTCCGCGCTCGACCCGGAGATGGTGAAGGAGGTGCTCGACGTCATGATCGAGCTGGCCCGCTCGCGGCATGACCATGCTGTGTCGTCACCCACGAGATGGGCTTTGCCCGCTCGGTCGCCGACCGCGTCATCTTCATGGACCGCGGCGAGATCGTCGAGCAGGGCACGCCCAAGGAGTTCTTCGCCAACCCGAAGTCGGAGCGCACCAAGCTGTTCCTGTCGCAGATCCTCAATCACTGAATCGACTAGCCGCATTGAAACAGTCCAGTGTAGAAAGGAGAGCATACGACGATGAAACGCTATCCGAAAAGCTGACTCATCGCCGGCTGCGGTCGGCGCTCATCGGCACGGCCGGCGTCGCCAGCGCGCAGACCAAGACGCTCGACACCGTGAAGCAGCCGCGGCAGCTTGAGCTGCGGCGTGAACATCGGCCTCGCCGGCTTCAGCCAGCCCGACGACAAGGGCAACTGGACCGGCCTCGACGTCGACTACTGCAAGGCGATCGCCGCCGCGGTGCTCGGCGATCCGCAACAAGGTCAAGTACGTGCCGACCACGGCCAAGGAGCGCTTCACCGCCTTGCAGTCGGGCGAGATCGACGTGCTGGTCCGCAACACCACCTGGACCACCGCGCGCGACAGCTCGCTCGGCCTGATCTTCGCCGGCGTCAACTACTACGACGGCCAGGGCTTCATGGTGAAGAAGTCGCTGGGCGTGAAGATCGGCCAAGGAGCTCAACGGCGCCACGGTGTGCGTGCAGACCGGCACCACCACCGAGCTCAACCTCGCCGACTACTTCAAGGCCAACAAGATGACCTACAAGCCGGTCGTGTTCGAGAAGCTCGACGAGACGCGTGCAGGCCTATCTGGCCGGCCGCTGCGATGTCTACACCACCGACCAGTCCGGCCTCTACTCGATCCGCGTGCAGCAGCCAAAGCCCGACGACCACCTCGTGCTGCCCGAGATCATCTCCAAGGAGCCGCTGGGCCCGTCCGTGCGCCAGGGCGACGACCAGTGGCTCACCGTCGTCAAGTGGGTGCACTACGCCATGCTCAACGCCGAGGAAGCCGGCATCACCCAGGCCAACGTCGGCGAGATGCTGAATCTCGACCAATCCCGAGATCAAGCGCATCGCTCGGCAAGGACGGTGAGCTGGGCAAGGGCATCGGCCGTCAGCAATGACTTCGTCGTCAACATCGTCAAGGCGGTCGGCAACTACGGCGAGCTGTTCGAGCGCAACGTCGGCTCGGGCTCGCGCCTCAAAGATCGCCCGCGGCCTGAACAAACTCTGGAACAAGGGTGGCATCCAATACGCGCCGCCGCTGCGATAGCGACAGCTGAGAGAGCGCCGGCCGCACAAGGCGCCGGCGCTCTTGCCATTTATAGGTCAGCGCAACGCCGGGGAGCTGAGATGGCTGTCATCAGCCAGCGACCGGGGGCGCAGACAAGCCGCGCAGGCGAGCTTTCTCTATCGCCCCGAGGTGCGCCAGGCCATCTATCAGATCGTGCTGGTCGTCGCTTCTGGTGGCGCTGTTCTACATCGCTCGATCACACAATACCGCGGCCAACCTGCAGCGAAGCAGAACATCGCCTCCGGGCTTCGGCTTCGTCGACCGCACGGCCGGCTTCGACGTTTCCCAGGCACCTGATCGCATTCGACAGCCTCGATGACCTACGGCCGGGCGTTCCTGGTCGGGCTGCTCAACACGCTGCTGGTGGCGGGCCTCGGCATCGTGCTGGCGACCGTGATCTGGGCTTCGTCATCGGTATCGCGCGACTCTCCACCAACTGGCTGGTGGCGCGCCTCGCCACCGTCTACGTCGAGGTGATCCGCAACGTGCCGCTGCTGCTGCAGCTGTTCTTCTGGTATTTCGCCGTGCTGAAGGCGCTGCCGGCGCCGCGGCAGAGCCTATGCGCTGCCGGGCGGCGGCTTCTCAACGTCGCGCGGCCTCTACCTGCCGGCGCCGGTGCCCGAAGCCCGGCTTCGAGCATCGTTGGCGCTGACAGTGCTGATCGGCATCGTCGCCGTCCGTCGCCGTACTACTCTTGGCGCGCCGGCGGCAGATGCTTGACGGGCCAGCAGTTTCCTGGTGCTGTGGACGTCGCTGGCGCTGATCGTAGCTGCTGCCGCTCGGCGCGTCCACCTCACGCTCGGCCAGCCCGCTGGTCTTCGACTATCCCGAGCTCAAGGGCTTCAACTTCCAGGGCGGCATGGTGCTGCAGCCGGAGTTCTCGCACTGCTGCTCGGGCCTGTCGATCTACACCGCAAGCTATCATCGCCGAGATCGTGCGCGCCGGCATCCAGGGCGTGTCCAAGGGCCAGAAGGAGGCCGGCGCTGGCGATCGGCCTCAGCCGAGGGTCAGTCGCTGCGCCTGGTCGTCATCCCGCAGGCCATGCGCATCATTATCCCGCCGCTGACGCAGCCAGTTCCTCAACCTGACCAAGAACTCCTCGCTCGCGCGTGGCCATCGGCTATCCCGGATCTCGTCTCGGTATGGTCCGGCACGGTGCTGAACCAGACCGGTCAGGCGGTCGAGGTGATCTTGGTGACGATGTGCGTATTCCTCGCCATCAGCCTCGTTACGCGTCGGCCTTCATGAATTGGTTCAACAGGCGCATGGCGCTGGTCGAGCGCTAGAGGGCTGGCCATGGTTGCCGATACCGACAGTTGCCGCCCCGGTCGAGCGCTCCGCCTCGCAACACGGTGGGCCCGATCGCCTGGATCCGCGGCAACCTGCTCTCGTCGTGGTCCAACACGCTCCTGACGGTGATCGGCCTCTATCTCGCCTACGTGGTCGTAAGCACGGTGATCGCATTGGGGACTGATCTCGGCGACGTTCACGGGCGCCGACGGCAGCGCCTGCACGCGCGACGGCGCGGGCGCCTGCTGGCCTTTCATCACCGCCAAGTTCGCCCAGTTCATGTACGGCCGCTACCCAGAGCCGGAGCGCTGGCGCGTCGACCTCGTCTACTTGCTGGCGCTGGTCGGGCCTCGTACCGCTGATGATCCCGCAGCGTACCGGGCAAGTTCTGGAACGCCGTCTACGTGTTCGCGATCTTCCCGGTTATCGCTTTCTTCCTGCTGGTGGGCGGCGTTTTCGGGCTCCTGCATGTCGATACGGCGCTGTGGGGCGGCCTGCTGGTCACGCTGGTCGTCGCCACCGTCGGCATCGCCGGCTCGTTCCCGCTCGGCATTCTGCTGGCGCTGGGCCGGCGCTCGAAGATGCCGATCGTGCGCTGGGTATCGGTCGGCTTCATCGAGTTCGTGCGCGGCGTGCCGCTGATCACGGTGCTGTTCATGGCCTCGGTGATGCTGCCGCTGTTCCTGCCGCCCGGCGTGACGTTTCGACAAGCTGCTGCGGGCGCTGATCGGCGTGCGCCCTGTTTGCTGCCGCCTATCTCGCCGAGACCATCCGCGGCGGCCTGCAGGCGATCCCGCGCGGTCAGTTCGAGGCGGCCGATGCGCCTCGGCCTCTCGTACCGAAGAAGATGGCGCTCATCATCCTGCCGCAGGCTCTGAAGCTCGTGATCCCTGGCATCGTCGGCACCTTCATCGGCTTGTTCAAGGACACGAGCCTGGTGCTGATCATCGGCCTGTTCGACCTGCTCGGCATCGTGCAGCTCAACAGCGCCGATCCCGAAGTGGTTCTCGCCCACCACGGCCATGACCGGCTACGTGTTTGCCGGCTTCGTCTTCTGGTGTTCTGCTTCGGCATGTCGCGCTACTCGCAAATGATCGAGCGGCGATTGGCGGTAGGCGACAGGCGCTAGTCGATTGGTAGCCGTTCGTTTCTGGAGGGGTTGAGGCTCGGCCATTGAACGGGAGTGCCAGGATGACGCGATCCAGCAAAGGCTTCGAAGTCTTCAGTCTCCGACCACGACAAGCCGTTCGGCGCGGTACGTCAGATTTCGCGGCATGGCGGCGAGGTGAGCGTGGTCGTCTACGTCGAGAATGCCGGCGATTTCACCGTTCCGCCTAGACGCCGTCGCCGCCGTGCATGCGCAAAAGGTCATCCTCAACCCGGCAGGGCTCGACGAGCGCCTGCGCGAGGCCATCGAGCACGCGCACGACGCCGAAGACCCCAGGATCTGAGCGCGCAGGGAACCGGCCTTCACGCTATAAGAGTTCTCCGACGACGTGCTCGGCGATGGCAAGCGCCGCCGTGAGGCCGGGGCTCTCGATACCGAACAGGCACACCAGCCCATCCAAGCCATGCGCCTGCGCCGTGAATAGCAAAGTCGAGGGACTGGTTCGCCCTCGCGGTAGAGCTTCGGTCGCACGCCGGTATAGTCGGGATGCAGGCGATCGACCTCGAGGGCCGGATAGTAGCTGCGGATGAAATCGAGAAACTGGTCGAGCTTCTCGGGCCGGAAACTGTAGTCGATGCCGGGCGTCCCATTCTGATGTCGGGTCCAAACTTGCAGCGCCCGCCGATGTCGACGGTGGCATGGAGGCTCAGCCAGCCGCCGTCCGGCAGGGGATAGATGTGCCGCTTGAATGGGGAGCGTCCTGATAGCGCGTAATATTGCCCCTTGGCATAGTAGGTCTCCGGTGGCCGATAGCCGGGTGCAAAGCTCAAGCATGCGAGCCAACCGCGAGGCATGCAATCCGGCCGACAGCACCAGCTTGTGGCAGCTAATTTGGCCCGGCACCGCGCCCCCGTGCTGAGACGGAACACATTCCCGTCCTGCGCGATGCGCTCGACGGGACACCGCAACACGTACCGTACCACCGCTCGTCTCGATATGGCCTTCCGAGCGCCAACATGAAAGGCGTGGCTGTCGATGATGCCCGTCGAGGGTGAGAGCAGCGCCCGACGCAGGCGAGCTCGGGTTCGAGCGCCTGAGCCTGGCGAGCAGACAAGAATTCAGGTCAGCCACGCCGTTTTTGACGGCGGTCTCGCGGATGGCGGCCAGCTTTGGCAACCGCTGGCTCGTGCGTGGCCACCAACAGTTTGCCACAACGCGCATGCGGCACGCGGCTCGGCACAGAACCGATAGAGCAGCTCCTTGCCGCGCACGCACAAGCCAGCACGCAGACTGCCGCGGCGGATAGTAGATGCCGGCGTGGATCACCTCGCTGTTGCGCGATGAGGTCTCCGAGCCGATCAGCGCATGCTGCTCAAGACCATGACCTCGCGGCCGGCCTTGGCCAGTGCCTGCGCCACGGCGAGGCCCACGACCCCGGCGCCGACGACAACGATTTCGACATCCGCGCTCATCGCGACCTTCGGCGATTGGGGTGGCGCTCGGCGCGCCGCTGACCGATGATCGCTTGCGCAGGCGAGTATGGCCCCAGTATTGCGCCATAATGGCGGAAATTCTCGCCCAAGCCGGGGGTTGTGGCTTCGCGAGGCTCGTCCTGCCCGGCCGACGACACGGGTCGCATCTACCACTCGAGCGTCAGGCGCGGTCGATGCGAGAACATTGCATGAACAAAGAGCGTGCACAGGCTCCCGGCATCGAGCCGCGAGCGACTCAGGTTACACGACGGCTGTCCGCAACCAACGCCACACCGAGACTTGCAAAGGGATATCGATGGGTCTTCGTCAGCCGTCCAACCACTCGCCGCGCCGCCACCGCACGGCCACCCCGCCGCTCACCGCTGCCCAGTCTGCGAAACAGCCGATCGGCCAGGATATCTTACGCCGCATCGAAACAAGGCAGCGCGAGTACAGCACGAGACGGTCCTGCGGCGGCACGCGCCGAGGCGCGCCGCGGCCGTAGAAGGGGACCTGGCCGCGCGCGCAACGAAGCCCGACAGGCGGCCGCGCTCGCGGCGTGAGGCTGGCGCCTGAGTTTCAGGCGAAGCTGACCCAGGAGCAGGAGGTGCGCTTCGCGGTCGAGGCGCAGATGGCGAGGCTCAAGGCCGAACAGGAGGCCGTTGTCGACGCCCGCGCGGTGAGATCCGCGACGGGCTCGAACGCCTGAAAGCGGATTTGCAACGGAAAAGGAAAGCGCCGTGCTGGCCGAAAAGGCCAAGGTCCTGAAGCTGCAGACGGAGCTTCAGGACATGCAGCGCAAAGCTCGAGGGGCAAGTCTGCGCATGAGCTTGGCGAAGGATCCGAGGTCGACCTTTATGAACAACTGCGCGCGGCCTTCGAGTTTGATCGCATCCACCGCGTGCCTAAGGGCGTCAACGGGGCCGACGTGATTCAGGAGGTCGTGCACAATGGCAAAATCTGCGGCAAGATCATCTTTGACGCCAAGAACCGCGACGCCTGGCAAAACGCCTTTGCCACCAAGCTGAAGGCCGACAAGTTGGCGCAAGGGGCCGATCCACGCCATTTTATCCAGGCAACAAGTTTCCGAAGGACAAGAGTCAAATCCACTGCCAAGACGGCGTCATTGTCGCCAATCCCATGCGTGTCTGGCGATCGTCGAAATCCTCCGCGACCAGCTCGTGCGCATGCACCGAGTTGAGGGTCAGCAACGAGGACGCGTGAGCAGCAAAACGGTGGAACTTTATGCCTTTATTACCTCAGAACCGTTCAAACAGTTGGTCGAGCAGGTGGAGGCGCAGGCTGGCAAGGATGCTCGAACTCCGATGCTGAGGAGCAGGAGGCTCATCATCGACGCGTCTGGGACCAGCGCAACAAGCTGATCCGCGCCGTACAGAAGGCCAAGAGCGACCTGTCGTTCGAGATTGATCGCATCATCGGCACGGCACGGCAATGGGCCGGAGGACGAGGCTGCCTAGTTTGAGGCCTGCGGCAAGGCGGGGGCCTATTCGCGCAGCGAGGCGGCCCGCGCGAATGGCGGCGATATTCGCCGCGTACTGGCGCCGTCTTTTTGAACACGGCGGAGCCGGCGACAAATACATTTGCTCCTGCCTTGGCGCAGAGCGCGGCCGTATCGGGGGTCACGCCGCCATCAACTTCGAGCTGGATTGGTCGCGGACCGATCATGGATCGCACGCGTGCAATTTTCTCCACCATTGCGGGAATGAACGCCTGCCCGCCGAAGCCTGGATTGACGGTCATCACTAAGATGAGATCAAGCCGATCGATAACGTAGGCAAGGGCGCTCTCGGCGTCTGGGGTGTGAGCGAAACGCCGGCCTTTTTGCAAGGGTGCGGATGAGTTGAAGCGTACGGTCGAGATGAGGCCCGACCTCCGCGTGGTACGTGTAATGCCATCTGCGCCGGCGCCGGCGAACGCGGCAATAAAGGGATCGGCAGGTGCGATCATGAGATGGACGTCGAGCGGCTTTTGCGTGTGCGGCCGGATGGCCTTAACCACTCCGGGACCAATGGTGATATTGGGCACGAAGTGGCCGTCCATGACATCGACGTGGACCCAGTCGCATCCGGCCTGATCGATGGCGCGAACTTCCTCGCCGAGGCGCGCGAAATCCGCCGACAGAATGGAGGGGCGATCAGAAGTATTGCGCGTCGTTGCCATGCGCTGCTCACCGCGCTCGAGCGCCTCTGGTCCCGGTCTCACCGGGTTTGGCCGTCTTCTCGAGGAACTCGATGATGGCACCCGCCACGTCGACCCGGCTCGCCGCCTCCATACCCTCGATGCCCGGCGAGGAATTGACCTCCACGACGACCGGGCCGCGGTTGGAGCGCAAGAGGTCGACGCCGCAGACGTTGAGGCCTAGGGCCGCGGCCGAGCGCAACGCGGTTCTGCGCTCCTCCTCGCATCAGCACGGCGGCTCCGGCCTGTCCGCCGCGATGCAAGTTGGCGCGGAAATCGCCCGTCCTGCCCGGCTCGCTTCATGCTGGCCACGACGGTTGCGGCCGACGACGCAGCACGCGGATATCGGTGCCGCCGGCCTCCTTGATGTATTCCTGAACCAGAATGTTCATGTTGGCCGCGCTGAAGGCCTCGATGATCGATTTGGCAGATGCCGCGGTCTCGGCGAGGATAACACCGCGGCCTTGCGTGCCCTCGAGCAGTTTGATCACGCACGGTGTGCCTCCGACTTCCTTTACCACGTCCTCGGCGCGGCGTGGACCGTGTGCGAAGGCTGTCACCGGCAAACCGATGCCCTTCTCGCGCCAGCAGCTGTAAGGCGCGCAGCTTGTCGCGCGAGCGGCCGATGGCCACGCTCTCGTTCAACGGAAACACGCCCTGCATTTCGAACTGTCGCAAGACGGCCAGACCATAGTGCGTGATCGAAGCGCCGATGCGCGGGATGACGGCATCGTACGCAAGGCAGCACCCGTCCGCCATACATGAGCGTGGGCCTGCTCGAGGTCGACATTCATGTGCACTTGCAGCGTGTTGATCGACATCGATTTCGTGACCACGCTGCCGCGCCGCCTCGATGATCCGCCGATGCGAATAAAGGCTCGGTTGCGCGCGAGCATGACGAGCTTCATGTGTCGTGCCCGTACCCACCTTGCATCCCGCCAGAAAGGATCTGCATATGCTCCCTGATAGAGCATATCCAGCGCTGGAGCAAGCGCGTGCCAGATGGCCGCGCGACGGCGGAACTGGCGATGTATCCCGGGACCCGCCTAGTTCGTTGCTGCCCCCGCCTCAATGGGCTCGGAGGCGGCCCGCGGCTGGCCTCGTCGGGATCGATGCTGGCGTAAAGCAGCCAGGCCCCCAGCATGACGGTCACGGCCAGCACCAGCAGACCCCAGGCGGCGCGCCGCAGCGCCCATCCAGGGTCGCGATTTGTGGGACCGGCCGCTGGCCGTTCCCTGCTTCTTGCGTACCTTCTGGCTGAAGCTGACGACAATTTCCGGATCTCTTCACTGCGACCGCCGAAAGCGGTCCCCCGCCGGATTGATCATTGCCTCCAGGATTTTGGCAACGTCAAGGTAAGCAATCATCACCATCGATTGATGAAGAACGGCTAAGGCCGGTCTGTGGCGCGGATGCGACATGTTCGCGCGCGGGATCAGCGGATCCGCCGGCCAAACAGGACGATTGCGCCGAGCGGCAAGGCACAAACTGATCACGATCGCTGCGACCACTCAGTGTGGGTAGGTTGGCATAGTCGCCCCGATCAACTGGGAAGACCAGGTTCAGGTATTTGGTGCCGAGGTTGCCGGCGACCAGGGCCAAGTTCATGAGCGATGCCATCAAGGCAAACCAGGTGGCGCGATGGCCGGCCGGGGCGTAGATCGCAATCAGTGTCAGGAGCGGAATGAGGCCGAGTTGCGCCAGGGGCGACGTTGCCGCTTCCTCGTCCGATGAGGAGCAATGCTGCGGGCGCCAAAAGCCAAACCAGCCGCTCCGTGGTGTCGGTGTAGCTGAAAAACCAAGGCCAGCGTCGGCGGCGACAGAACACCCCCAGCACCGTCAGCCATAGGAGCACGCGCGGCACCGGATACGCGCGTGATCACGTCGGACAGCAGCCGTGCGCCGAGTACCGCGATGGCGGCACCGGTCTGTTGCAGAATGCCATAAAAGGCCTCATCAAAACCGAGCACGTCGATGGCAAACCAACGATAACCTTCCCCAACACTCGGGGTCGCCCGAAAAGCGAAGATGATCAGCCGAGGCGAAAAGATATGGTTCGCCGTCTCTGCGTCCAGCATCGCGGGTGACGCGACGCAACATGGCGATAATCACCGCCATTGATATGAGAAAGACGATCTCCTGGCTGAAGGGGATCGAGGAGAGACCGAGCGCCACAACCACGCACCGAAGGCCACGCCCCCTCGAGGATGCGCCAGTCGGTGGGACGGCGTTCGCTCGTTTCCGAGTTCGCGAGCAGGGCGCCAGAAATCGAGATCAACGGCACGACCAGGCCCAACAGAAACACCGATCTGATAGGACACAAACTGTGCCAAATAGGCCTGATAAGCCGGCCACGGAGGAATATGCCGAAGGACAACGCCAGCCGACCCAGCACCTGCACCATGCCAAGGTCATGATCAATTTCGGCCTTGAGCGGGGATTGCCGTCCTCGCGCCAGCGCGGGGACGACCTCGGTTGCTCATGGCGTCCGCGATACATCTTGGATTACAACGCCCGTCACGCTCAACAGCTGGGCCAACACATAGGGGTCTCGAGGCGAAACTGCGAGATCCAACCGCCGGCGGCTCCGGCGAGAGGATGAAGCCCGCCGCAATCAAACCAGCACCCACGAAGATGTAAGCGCGGCGCTGCGGAGCAAGCAGCGGGATCGTATCCACGAGCTCCCCGAAGACCATTTTCACGGTCCACGGCAAGGTGGGCCAAACACCCAGAGCAGCAAGCTCAGCGGGCGTCATCGTCAGCGATTGCTTGATCCAGAGGCTTCGCGATGCCGGTTAACCCGAGCGCGCCATAGGCAAAGTAGACCATCAAAAGCGGTAGGTAGCGCATGCGCATGGCGCGGATTGGCGCGAGCAGGGCGCCCTCGAGCCGTTCGCTCCACAGGGCTGAGATCCTGCGATGACCCGTAAGCATCCCAATACTCACCTATCCCTATGTGACGACCTTCACCGGTCTACGCACCCGTACCGGGGCAAGCCCTGATCGCCGTGCGCGCTCGCGCGGTGTTCTCGCACGTTCAGCCGCGGACACGCGCTTGATTTCGTGATCCGAGCCATTAGGTGTTTGCTCGCAAGGAGGACCCACCTCGGTCCTCCGGGATTGCCAATGGCGCTGCCCGCGACTGGCAAGGCACCGGTAGCTCAGCTGGATAGAGCACCAGACTACGAGATCTGGGGTCGTGGGTTCGAGATCCTGCCCGGTTGCGCCAGTAAAATCAAATGGCATCCACCGGGATTTCCACAGCCCGCAAAACTGGGCCCGACGCGCACAGCCGGGACTTGCGTCCCGCCGTTTTCCCCTACCTGCGACAATGACGTCCACGCAACCTGCAAGCCGTCCATTCGCGGTGGAAGGAGTGCCGGGGCAACGCGATTGACGGCTGGTGAGAAGCTCATCCACGCTCACGATGCTCTCGGAGATTTACGAGCGCCTCAGGATCAATGGGGAGATCGCGACCCAGCCTTCGTCCGAGATGAGGCGATCTGCTCCGGCGATCGCCGGGTTCGCTGCAATCTGCGCCACTCGGGAATATCTTCGACATCGAGAAAGAGAGGACCCTGACCAGATCGCCGAGCGAGGTTCGCATGACATCGCCTGACATGTGGGGAGGCTCAATCGAGCCTGGCGATTGAGCGTCTTTCAGCCGAAAGAGCTTGATGCTCGTCGAACAAGCGGTGGGCAGATGGTCCGCACCAACCAGAGATTTTATGGCTTTGACCGGCAACAACGAGCATGAGCATTTGAGCATTGCGTCCTTCCTCATCAACCGGCTCGACCCAGTACACAGACTTCAGGGGACGCGATTTAAACGCACATAGGCACACCATTGACGGCTATCGGCGGATGCTGCTGGCATTCGGACCGATCCGAAAGACGCTCTGGTGACGGAAAGATGGGTTTCGGACGATCTCATTGAGATATTCACGGCCAAGCGCCGTTTAGCCGACCAGCCCCGGCATCACCTGACCAATGTGAAGAGATCGCGAAGCTGCTTAGGCCCTAACGTTCCATCCCATTTCCCGCAGCAGGACGCGCACGGTGGTGTCGACGCTGGAGCCGATCAGCCTGCACCAACCGCTTCCTTGAACCAATCATAATGAGGCACCCGAACCACAAGGCCACCATCATATTCCGCGTACTCAACTAGCGGATCGGGTTTGCCATTGCTTCCATTCACGCTCGCGGTCTTTGCTAGCCATCGTCGTCCCTCAAGGCTCAACTCTTTCTTCGTTTGTTTGGCCCTGACCAGTTGTCGAAGAAGCGGTCGATCCAGCGGAGCCGCCCGCAGGCGAGACCGATGGGCCTCCACGTGAGCCTCAGCGCCAGCTCAATATAGAGGACAGGCCGCGCCGATCGGCCTGCGCCAGCTCTTGAGCGCCTCTTTGATGTCCGAACGGATACGGAAGGAGATAATCGGCATCTTTTCGCTGTCCATCGATGTCACCTCTTGACACTTGTAATAGTTCGTAATAGACGCGCAATAATGTGTAATTGTCTAAGTGGGACCGCGTATGCTGGCCCCCCAAGAGCCCAAACCCCCAAGCGTTCATCGTCTGAAAACGGGGCTTTAGATCAGTCGGTAGGCGTCAAGGGATAGCCGTTATCTAGCTCACCTGGATAACCGCTATCCGCGAGTAGCTGGATAACCGGTATCTACGCTTGCCCGGATAACCGATAACCGACGGAGGGCTGAAGGGTGAAAGTCGTAACGATTGCAGCTTGATCGCTGGGTTGTGGCGGTCAGTGTTCGGCTCAATCAGTCTCTGCGCGTTCCCGTTCGATGCCGCGCGCGGTCAACTCTTTGGTTCCGCGGCGCCCGCAGGGTCGCACGGTATCCATCGGTGCGTTCGCACGGCGCCGATCAGTGGCTCAGCGATGCATCTCACGCGTCGCTGCGCGCCGTCGCCGCGTTCTTCTGGCGAGCTTGAAGGCTACCGGCTGGAACGCACTCACGCGACAGTCGCACCGGCGCATAGAGCTTCGCCAGCGCCGTGGCTCGGCTGCCGCGATAATCTTCCGTAGCGGACGATAGCCAACCATGCGCCGCACGATCTCTTCCGTTCTCCTCTGCTCGCCACGTGGCGCCTGATGACCCCGCTCTCCGCGATAGGAACCAGCAGCGCGTCAGCTCCGATCTTCTCGGTCGCGCAGTAGCCACGCACCTGCGTCTCGTTCATGAAGACGGAATCGTTGTCGACACGTCGAAGCCAAGCCAGCGGAAACGGCAGCCGCCGGCGGATCTCGCAAGCACGCTCGATCAACAACGTTCGCTCGCGCACCGCGTAAGCGGTCGCAAGTTCCGTCCAGCTCGGACGCAATATCCGTGACGACGAGCGTCTGCATCGAATGCACCATTCGTCACCGGACCGGAGTGCAGACGAGGTCAGCCTCAACGAAGCCAGGCGGCGGATCGCGCCAGTCCGAAAAGGTCCGCCAATTCCTGCCGAAAATCGATCGAAATTCGGGCCCAATATTGGACGTAGAAGTCTCTTCACGTTCCATCTTCGCTTCGACCACGACTGACGCCTCCACAGCGACGCACTCTTCATCATGCGTCGGCGAACTCGATCGACGACGCTGTACCCACTACTTTTAGTTAGCCGTCTGGCTAACACTCATTGACGCAATTTTTGTCTCGACTATCGTTAGCTTTATGGCTAACCAATCGATGCAACTCGACAACGTTTTCGAGGCCCTGTCCGACGCGACCCGTCGTGCGATCGTCATGCGCCTAGTGTGAAGGCGAGGCATCCGTCGGAGAGCTGGCGAAGCCGTTCGAAATGGCGCTGCCGAGCCTGATGAAACACATCCGCATTCTAGAGAGCAGCGGCCTCGTTGCGTCCGAGAAGACCGGTCGCGTCAGGATGTGCTCATTGCAGACGGAAGCTCTCGTAACCATCGAGGCTTGGTTGGCGGCTCAAAGAGAGATCTGGGAGCAACGACTGGATCGACTGGAAATGTACGTTGAGAAACTGAAGAAACGAGGAGAAGTCCAATGCCCGCAAACGCAAGTCAAAGTGAAACGCACCTGTCCACTTGGGCGCTCGATCGAGAGATCGTCCTCTCGCGCGTGATCAACGCGCCACGAGAGTTGGTTTTCTCCGCCTGGGCTGATCCGCGCCATCTTCCCCAATGGTTCGGTCCGGCCGGTTTCAGGGTCGAGACAAAGTCAATGGATATTCGCGTCGGCGGCGAATGGCGGTTCGATATGATCGCTCCCGACGGCAAGCGATATTCAGATCGGATGCAATTCCGGCGCATCGAGAGGCCGCACCTGATCGAGATCGATCATGGCGCCGACAAAGACAACGATCCTGGCATATTCCGCACCACCATCACGTTCGATGAGCAGAGCGACGGAAAGACCGTCATCACTTTGCGGCAGTTGCATCCAACGAAGGCTCAGCGCGACGCGAGGATCGGATTCGGCGCGGTCGAATTCGGTTATCAGACCCTCGAGAAACTGGCGCAGCGATCGCCGAACGCAGTAACGCTACTTAACGAATACGAACAAATCTGGTACGCGTTGTCCGCTTCCGGTGGGCCGGACGACAGCCGCTTCGGGGTCACGGGCTGACGAACCGCCACTCCTCCCGGCAATCACAGGAGCGCTACCGCTCTACCCCCGTACTTTCGACACGGTTCGGGGAATGACCGCTGGTGAAGTGGCAGCGGAACTGGAGCGCGCCCAGTCGAGGGCGACGGCCCAATCACGCAGTTTTCCCTGAACGGAGCCGATGCGCCAGCCGAGGAGCGACGGCCGCACACCGCCGTAGCAATTTGCACGACCGCTGGAGACGCCGAGTGAGATGGCCGCGAGCGAGCAACGGAGCGTGCCCAGCGAGGGCGACGGCCCAATCACGTAGCTTCCCGAACCGAGCCGATCTGCCGGGAGCAACTGTGTACCCTTCGTGCCCAATCTGTTGGTGAGCACCTTTGCTGTAGAGATGTGCCCCGGTGATGCGGCCGCGACCGATGCCCAGTGGGAGACCCCTGCTGGAGATGTGCCCCGGCGTGATGCGGCCGCGACCGATCAGTGTGGCACCGCGCCTGAGAGCGCCAGTACAGGGACCGGTCATGAACCAACCCGACAAACACCGGATTGGTAACGCCGTTGATCAGCAACTTGATGGTGCCAACGGTACCAGAACACTTAATTCTCAGGACACCACAGAGCCGCCAGATTACTTCGCCGGTAACGTGGACGATACAGGCGCCCCAGGATCGCGTGCAAAGAAAGTGCGACGCTGGTGGCAGCTCTGGGGCTGAGCGAAGGCCAGTCCTCATACTCCTTGAGGACATCGCGTCGGAAGCTGACTGCTGCCCCAGCGGCCACAAATCAATCAAAGAGACGAATGCATTCCACGGCTACGCGAAGGAACTGCTCATGAATTCGCAAAGGATAAAAACATTACCCTCATCTCGGGCCCCGAGCTTCTACATCTTTTTGACAAGCACGGTTACACATTCCGAAATGATCTTAAGGAAGCATGTAAGCTCCTCGGACTTGCATGACCACAGCTTCGCGCGTGTTGCTCACGGATTGCCCCATGCCTGCGCTGCCCGGCGGATGTTGCGCTCACCAAGTAAGTTGTGACTGTCCTCCTGGCAAACGAATACTAGGCTCAACTAGCACACCCACCTCGCCCCCAGCGGCTGCCACCGTGCAGAATGCGGACACCGTCAGCCCACCATCAGTCCACCGCCGCTCAAGGCACCAATTCAATAGCACCGTGAGCCGCGCATTGACCCTGCTATACACTTGCGGACTTCAATCAATCCAAGATCGCGGATGTCGACCGCACTATTGTTGATGTCTGTTGCTGAGGCTATCGCGTCGCCCAACGGTTATGAGGTTGCTCTCTGGCGTGCAAGAACATCGGGATTAACGACGTTGATCGGGTTGCCAGATGCATACGCCACGATCTGATCGAATATGTCGGTGAACTGGACTTCGTACTCTTCGGCCGTCACATAGCCGATGTGCGGCGTGCAAAGCGCGTTCGGCAGTTGCAGCAAGGGATGGTCGGGGTCGGTGAGCGGTTCCTTCTCGTATACGTCGACTGCGGCAAATCCCGGTCTGCCCGCTTTCAGTGCCGCAATGAGAGCGCCCGGCTCGATCAACGGCGCGCGTGAGGTGTTTACCAAGAGTGCCGTCGGTTTCATGCGCGCCAAGTCGGCAGACGTCACAATATTTCGTGTCGCATCCACGAGGCGCATGCGTGCAGTGAAAGCACGTCTGAGGCCGCGAAGAATTCTTCCTTGCTCGTGGCAACGAGTAGACCATCCCTCCGCGCATCTTCACGCGAAGCTGCCCGAGCCCAGACAAGCACTGGCACGCCGAAGGACTTGGCCGCTTCTGCAACCGCGCGCGCGATTCTGCCGTAACCGAACAAACCAAGGGTTTTGCCGCGCAACGTCGTACCGACGCCCATTTGCCAGCCGCCCGCTTTTAGGGATGCCACCTGCTGCGGCAGTCGGCGCGCCGCCGCCAGGATCAGCGCCCATGTGAGCTCAGCTGTTGCATACGAAGGCGTTCCAGGATGCTGACTCTGATGAGACGACAATCCCGAGACGCGTGCATGTGTCGATATCGATGTGAGGATAAACGCTGCGTTGGCTGATCAGCCTTAGTTTCGGCAATTTCTCTAGTAGAACAGTGCGGATCTGCGTCCTTTCTCGAATCAAGACCAGCCCTTCCGCTTCGCGTAGCCGATCGACAAGCTTGTCGATGTCCTGGACATGGTCATTCCAGATCGTGACGTTATGCCTCGCAAGCTTCCTGAAGCACGGAAGCGTTCTCACCGTATCGAAGTAATCGTCGAGAATGGTTATCTTCATTGGCGCGATCGCTTGAGTTCCAATTCCACGGTCAATGGCCGTTACTGAATGTTGACCGTATGAACGCCATGAATCATAGTTTAGAGTGGCGCATCGTGCACGACCCCCAACATCCTCTGGGGTGGCTCCATCCTTGGAGACCGCGCGTATCTCGCTTGCTAGGGCGTGCGCGTGTCGTTGCAGGGCCACCAGCCCTTCCAGGCGGCAGTGCGGGCCATCCACGACACGCTGAAGGCTCTACGCGACGGCACCTCAGCTCAAAAATCTTGCTTCCAATGAGCTCATGGCCGCGGTGACCTGCTCGACCGACCACGGGCACTGGGCCAGCAAATTCCTCGGCGTGAGATAAGGTGGCGCCCTCCAGCTCGTAGACCGCGCGGCGGGCGCGGCAGGTGTGTCAGTAGTAGACTGTCCGACCTGCCCCGCCGGTTGCCGCGATAAGTTCACCGGAGACTGCCCACGCCTTGTCGGACGCCAGGAATGCCGTGACGAATGCGATTTCAGAGGCGTCCACCATTCGGCAGATGGCATTGCCGCGAGGCGAGTCCGGAGCGAAGTCTTGACGCTCGACCTCGTCAAGCGAAACGCCGAGTTGCTTGGCACGCGCTGCAAGCAAGCTCGGCGTGCGCTCGGTGCGGGTCGTACCGGGATGAATGCAGTTGACCGTGATCCCATGCCGACCCAATTGCACCGCCAGCGTCTTCGTCATGTGCACCAAGGCGGTGTTGCGCGCACCGCCACTGAGATTGCCGGCGTTACGGGCATTGGCGCCTGAGATGTTGATGATACGGCCCCAACCCTCCTTCTTCATGAATGGAATGACGGCCCGAGAACAACGCAAAGCCCCGACATACTTCACATTGAAGTCCTGCAGCAGGTCCTCGTCGACTATCGTCTCGATGGGGCCGATTGCGCTGGCCGAGCCCCCGGTGCCGATCCGCTGTTGACTAGGATATGTACCGCACCCAGCTGCTGGGCCACCTGGGCGACCATGCGGTCAACCTGCTCCCTGCTGGTGACGTCGGCCACGAGGGGAAGGATGCGCCGGTTGGTCTCGCCGCCCAGTTGACTGGCAGTTGCCTCCAGATCAGCCTTGCTCCGCGCAACGATTGCCACGTCGACCCCTTCTCGGGCCAACTCTCGTGCGATGGCTTTCCGATACCGCGACTTCCGCCCGTCACGATGGCCCGCTTGCCCTGCAATCCGAGGTCCATGGCAGTTTCTCACCCTTGTCGGCGCGCCAGTATTCCGGTCCAACCACCACGCATTGTTCTCCCATCAGGACCGGGGCGCAAGTGCGATGCCAGTTGGTAAAATCGCTGGGGCGACATATCGTGACTGGCCAGAACCGGCGAGTCGCCACTTTGGCTGTACTGACTGGAGGACCAGTTCATGAATGATCTCTCCCGTGCCGAGCTTCTGGACCACGAGCTTGCCGAAGCCATGGACAAGTTGGTGATTGTGAAATCACCGATCTACACCTCAGGCGAGTGCGATCCTCGCGATCCGCCTCTGCGCCAGGACACCGCCGGTCGGCTGCATCTCATGGGGCACGATCCGCGCCTGCCGAAGATGCCCGCGAAGCCAATCCTGTTCGATTTCTTCAACTACCGGTTTGGGCCAGCCGCGCACATGCTGCAGAGTGCGCATCTCGCGCTGAAGAACGGCTGCAACGAGAAGGTGATCCTCGCCTGCCTGGTACATGACTGCTCCGCGGCCGGTTTCATCCGCGCCGATCACGGCTACTGGGCCGCGCAGTTGATCGCACCCTACGTCGATGAGGAGGTCGCATTCGCAGTGCGCTACCATCAGGTGCTGCGTTTCTATCCCGACGAAGCCTTCGGGTACAAATATCCCGACTCCTATGTCCGCCTCTTCGGACCGAACTACAGGCCCGAGCCCTATCTCGACAGGGCTCATGAGTATTGCCGTAATCACAAGTGGTACGAGACGGCACGGTTGCTGACCGTCAACGATCTCTACTCGTTCGATCCGAACCTGCAGGTCGAGCTCGAGGAGTTCACTGACATCGTCGGCCGCAACTTCCGCCAACCAGAGGAAGGCCTGGGCTTCGACGACAGCCCTAGCGCTCACATGTGGCGGACCATCAACTGGCCGACGCGCTATCTGTAGGAGCGCCGTAGGAAGTATCACAAGCCATCGCGGTGCCGACAAAACGGGCGCTTCTTTCGTGGCTTCGGCGGCAGGTGGCAGGAGCATTCAGTCCGTGACCCGTCGCGAGCCTAGCAATGTCCTCTCCAATTTCCGATTTTGAAGCAGTTGCCCACGTTCAGGAGCACGCGTCCTACTCGCAGTGTCGCGACTGGAACCTTGTCCGATTTCTCTGCAAACCCGACCTCGCATGCCGTAGGCGATGAACGCCCGCAAGGTCACACGCGTCGCGGCAGCGACTTGATCGGGCGTTCCAAAAGCCTCACCACGAGGCAACATCGAAATGCCTTATCCCCGGAGTTTCTCAGGTCATCCCGCGATCGTTCCAATTGTAAACATTTCGGAATAGTGGACGACTAGGGGAAACTCCTAGGGTTGGTTGCCTTGGCGGCACGACGACCGATTCACTCCGGTAGCGGACTAATGGGTTCTGTCGCGAGTTGACCCAATTGAGAACTACATCGCAGACTTCAAGTGGATCTGGGGCAGCGACCGACACTGCGGATGGCAGCGTTATGTCGGTGGTTCAGTGCGACCAACCAGCAGCTGGCGAAACGATTTAATTTCCTCGTTGACGAAATCACAGAACGCTCGCACACGGGTGTTCGCCGCATGTCGCGGTGAAAAACGAGATAGAAGTGCAGAGTAACCACCGGTGCGGAGCCGAGCAGCCGGACAAGATCGGGTTCGTTCTCGACCGCGACAACCGGGAGCGGAGCAAGGCCAGCGCCCGACTTCACCGCGAGCACCAGGGCTGGCGTCGTTGTACATATAGCTGCAACGCGTCCATCGGGCGCGATGGACCTCAGCCAACGAGCAGCAGGATGCTCGGCGATGAGTCCACCGAACCCAATCACATCGTGCTTGTTGATGTCCTCGCGCCGTTTTGGCTGGCCGCGATTGGTGACGTAGGATCGGCTTGCAAATACGGCCCACGGTACGTCGGCGAGTTTGCGACTGACGAGCGCATTGTCTTGCGGTGGTGCCGTGCGAAAGGCGATGTCGGCCTCACCTTTGGCCAGATCGAGTACGCGGTCCACCATGATGAGCTCAATGCGCAACCCAGGGTAGCGCATACGAAAGGCGTCGAGCAGCGGCGTCTTCATCATTCGGTAGCCGACAGTTTCTGGGCATGTGACCCGGACCGTCCCTACGAGATCAGCGTCGCTGGATACGGCGCGCCGCTCCAAATCCTGTACCGCTGTTTCGATGCGCTCCGCCAATGGCCACAATTCCTCGCCCACTGCGGTCAGTCGGTAGCCGCTGGGATGCCGCTCGACCAGTCGCCGACCAAGCTGACGCTCCAGCTCGGACAAACGGCGGTGAACAGTTGACTGGTTGACACCGAGTGCCTTGGCGGCAGCGATGGTGCTGCCATGACGGGCAACCGCCAGAAAGTGACGCAGGTCATTCCAGTCGAGCATGCACCGTTATGCAATTTTGCCCTTCAACTTGGCAATCTTGCGGCTGCCGAAGCACGACTATCGGCGGTAGGTTTCGGTATTCGTGGTTGGTGAATCTGGAGGGTTGTCGTGGGCCACCTCAGCTTAGAACGCCGGTCGATCCTCGCGAGTGCTGTCGCGCTTGGCATCGGTCAGTTGCTGGCGCGCACCCCAGCGTCGGCCCAAACCGCGTCTCAGGGGTTCGTGCTTGGTGCCAATGGGGGTGAGCATCTCGTTCACTTTCGCAATCCCGGCAACATATTCATCATGGCGGGTACCGCCACGGGGTCGCCCAATCTCGCCTCTTGGCACTCAACAGTCCCTGTTGGCGCGGGGATTCCGGTTCACCGACACCGTCAGATGGACGAGGCCTTCTATGTCTTGGAAGGGGCTGGAACTTTCGTCCTCAATGACGTTCGTCATCCAATCGCGAAGGGCGGCTCGATCTTCATCCCCAAGGATGCTTGGCATGGGTTTGCCAATCCTGACCAGGAACTTCTCCTGCTTTGGATCATGACTCCGGCCGGTCTGGATGGATTTTTCCGAGAGACCTGCAATCCACCAGGGTGCCGCCAAAGAGTTTGACCAAGGAGCAGGTGAGCGAGATCGCACGCAAATATGCGACTGAATTCAGATGAGCCTGTCCGGCTGACTACCATACACTTCTGAAGCTGGTACAGACCGATCATTCCACGGGGCATACCAGCCACATCTTGATCAGATGCAGCACGCGCCGATCAACGATCCGGCGCGCTACCGACTTGAGTAATTCGGCATAGGGAATGCTCCCGAAGTAGTCCACGAGGTCGGCGTCAACGACTTCCGGGTGGCCTCGAAGCAGCAGCGCATCCACCTCGACCACCGCCTGTTGGGCATTGCGCCCGCATCGTCCTTTTCGAGGCTTGCTCGGCGTTCACTCGCGTTACGGCCTGCACACTCGCGCTGTCACCGTATATCGTGACACGCTAACCGAAGGCTTCAGCCATTTCGTTACCTCCATAGCTGCTCCGGTTGCTTCCGGCTGGAGCGGTTGCCGGGTGGGAGTTGCACCCACTGGAAAGGTGCCGCCTTTTCACGGCGCACACCCGGAACCGACGTCGGCCCCGTGCTACCTGCATGCCTTCACTTGACACAGGTTCGGCGAGCTGGATGACATTCGAACGGCCGAAAAGTTGAGTCATGTGATCGTCGATCGGACTAGGTATGCACACGAACAACCGTTGGGCCATCCTCACTTTGCTTTTTGCTGTCCGGCCTCAGCATGGCCTTCCAATATCAGTCAGTCGCTGCAATCTCCCACTCGTCATGAACCAGTTTGGCGTCGGTCTGGCCGATATCGGGCTCCTCATTGGCCTCTATCTCGCGCCGGGTCTCGTGATCGCGCTTCCCGGTGGCGAGATTGGACGGCGATATGGCGACAAGTTAACCGTCCTCTTCGGCCTTGCCCTGATGGTTGGCGGCGGGCTGACAATGGTGTTCGTATCGGCCTGGCCATGGCAGCTGGTTGGGCGCTTGCTTGCCGGTGTCGGCGGCGTTCTGCTCCAATGTTCTAATGTCAAAATGGTCACAGACTGGTTTGCCGGCAAAGAGATCGCAACCGCCATGGCCATCTTTGTGAATTCATGGCCTGTAGGCCTCGCCCTGCTCTCATCGCCCTCCCGCCACTTGCAGCAGTAGGCGGCGTGACAGGGGTCTATCTCGCCACCTCAGCCTTCGCCTTGCTCGGACTGTTGCTGATGGCGCTTTTATAGAGCGCCACTGCGCCCACCAGGAGCAACCGGCGCTGCAACGTGGCCGGCCGGCGTGGCCTTGCGAGCAGTTCTCGCCGCAGGCTGCATCTGGGGCCTCTACAATGCGGCGCTCGTCACGGTCTTCGGCTTTGGTACGGCGATGCTAACCGAGCGCGGATGGAGTCCGACTGCAGCCGGTTCGGCCATCAGCTTAATCCTTTGGCTGTCCAGCGTCTCGGTACCATCTCGGTGGCATCCTGGCCGACCGAACCGGCCGACATATCGCGGTGATGCTTGGCGGCTTCGCTCTGTTTGCTGCCATGTTGGTGATTGCCGCGCGGACCGAATTCGTCATCCTTTCGTTTGCCGCCCTCGGCCTTGTCAGCGGAATCTCAGCCGGCCCCATCATGAGTCTTCCTGCCCGAACTCTGGGTCCCAGAAACGAGAGCCGCCGGCATGGGGATATATTTTACGATCCTCTACGTGATGGGTGTGGGTGGCCCCATTGCTGCGGGAAGATCGCATCCATGGTTGAACCTCCCGCATTGCGTTCGATGTAGGGGCGGCGATGCTCGCTGGTTGCGTGGTCGTCTATTGGATGTTCAGGAAGGTGATTGAGCATCAGGTGGCGGTCCGGTTGGCTAGTCCGTCTTGAGCTTTCGATTGTGTCCCGTTGTGAACTTCAGGTTCTGGCACGAACTCTTCGTGGGCGTTCGGCCGCCCAAACGGCTGTTGATTGAAGTATTTCTGCCGGGCTAAGCCGGCGCCAGACCAGAAAAAGATGACCCGAAGGCGAAGCGGACTACGGCAACATCCAGCTGGCTATGCCGCATCATGCTCCACGTTTACGCGATGTGCGGGGTAGCGTTCTCTGGAAAGTCCACGCTGGCTCTCCGGATCGCAGGGGAATTGTCCATCTGCCTGATCAGCCTTGATGCAATCAAACACGAGCGGGGCCTTCGGGGTGGAGAAGGCATGAGCATAGCACAATGGAAGAGACAAGCGCGATTGCAATGGACCGATTTCGCCAATGCCTCGGGGAGGGGAAGTCCGCGGTGGTCGATGACACGTTCTCCCGCCGCTTCCTGCGCGACCGATGCAAAGCTGTGACGCTGGAATTTGGTGCAAAGTTTACGATCGTCTTCGTGGATACAGCGATTGAAGAAATCGGGTCACGCCGCGACGCCAACAATCAACGCCCGACATGTCACCACGTGCGGGACGATATCTTCGAGGACCATTACAAAACCTTCCTATTCCCCACGGCGGAGGAACCTTTTGTGCGTGTCGTGGAAGGGTTCGATTTGCAGTCGTGGTGGACGAAGCCAAAGCTAGCGGTGTATTCGCACATCGTCCTTCCGACTGCCACCTAGGAGGATTTGATCCCGCCGACGCGAAAGACTTACGAGGGCCCAATGGAACTGGGCGAGGATTTGATGGTAATAGAGGTGGGAGAGAAAATTGAGGTTCGCAGGCCGGCTCGCGCTTCGCCTTGAGCCTGACAGTTGCGAGATGCTAGGCGCGATCGCGCAAGCAATTTTCGATTTCCGTTGTTGGCGGGCTTTCGCAGCACTGCAACAGTTCCGGCCTCTGTTAGGGGTACGGCGGAAGTGCCACGGTGGTGAGACCGGATGCAGTCGCCGGCGCCGCCCGAGCCGAGCGACATCATCCACGAGGCTCTCATAGAAATGCAGCCGCGGTGCAAGGCGTAACCCGCCGTCTGCATCGAGATACCACTGCAACAGAACTCCACCTGCAGAATCAAAATATCTCCGGGCACCATGGTGCGCATGGCACTCGAAAAATGGCGTCTGCGCGCGAGACAGCGCCGGGCTTCAGCTCTTCCAAGCGCAGTGCGCTGGAGAGGCGGCTCCAGCTGAAGCCGCCGAGATAAGCAGATGCGAGTACGCTCACTTCGCAACGCAAGTCGGCATCATCCTCGGTTCTGCCGACCATATTGGCTGCAACGCGCCACCGTCCGCTGTTCCACGGGCAAAACTCGTCGTGCACCTCGATGACCACGGAATCGGCCGGCTCGTAGGAGCGCGCGGCAAGAGCCGCGCCCACATCCACCAGGCGGACCCACACGCCGTCGCGAAAGCTGAACCGAAGCCGACGCGGCTCGGCAATCAGGAGAAGCAGTGGGTGGTCGATGGGTAGCATCGAGGCGGTAACTCTCGCCATCCAGTCGATGTCCAGGAGAAAGCGCCAGATGGCCCGTACAGCCTCGGGCGAAGATCCCATAGCCTCTACGACGTGAATTACGCCTGTCTGTATGCCGCGGTCGAATGCTGGGGTAAGCCGGTAGAGTGCATAGGCCGCAGGCGCGCCCTCTAGTTCAAGCACTGTGCACTGAAGCTCGCCTGCGTTTCCCCGGCGCCACTGCGGGTCGGCCAGCGTGCGCGCCTGCCACCAGTCCGAGGTGCGGGTAAACATGCCCGGCGTTTGCCTGACGACGCGCTCGTAGATCGGCGCAAGCTGCGGTTCCGCTTCGCTCAGTGGCAGGAGAGTGGCGCGCGTCGTCATCTGGGCAGATTTGTAGAACCTTGACCTGTCGCGAGCGAGATCGATCTCCGCCGAGTGCGAGGCGATGCCATAGCCAAAGTGGTCATAGATGGTGTCCTCGGTCGCCCAGAGGTAGGCAACCGGCTCGCCGCGCTCGCGACAGGCATCGAGCTGCGCGCGCATCATCTGCCGGAGAACGCCTCGCCGGCGATGAGTCGGCAAGACCGCGACGATGGTGACACCGGCGGCCGGAACGCATCCGCCGGGGACCGTAAGATCGAACGCGAATGAGCCGGCTGCACCGACCACGCGACTGTCGTCCCAAGCGGTATGAACACGGTGCGCCGGCATCACACGCTGCAGCGCCTTGACCTGTTCGTCCAATGGCTGGCGACCAAAGTAATGCCAAATGGGCGTGACGGCCGCCTGCAGGTCATCCGGGGAGGCGCATAGTTTGATCTCGACCATGATTACTCCTTCTACCGGCGATACACATCGTAAGGGCGCGGAGCGCGGCCTCGTTCGAGACAAGCCGGGCTCGCGGGTCTATCAAGACGTCAAAGCCTCTGGCGGTCCTATCGCCATGACAATCACATGGTCAAATGTGATAGCCCAGTTCTTCCAAACGTCTTCCGGAGAAATCTGTCGATCGCTATGCTGGTCGCCGGAGGCCCAACCGGACTTTCCCGATCGGCGTCTGCCAAGGAGATCGCCATGACCGCGCCCAGCAGTTTTTGCCACGTCGTATACAAGACACATCGCTACAATGAGATGATCGAGTGGTATCAAAGAGTGTTCGAGGCCAGGATTCAGCATCGTGACGACAGACTCTGCTTTCTCGCCTATGACGACGAGCATCATCGTATGGCGTTCTTGAACTTGGGTCCCGGTGAAGCGAAGAACGCATCGGCCCCGCGGAACGCCCCGGGTGTCCACCACGTCGCCTATGCCTGGAAAAACCTTGGCGAACTCATCGATACCTACAAGCGTCTGAAGAGCTATGGGGTGCTGCCAACACGACCGATCCGGCACGGTCTGACGTTGTCCCTCTATTATGACGATCCCGACGGCAACAGCATGGAGTTTCAGATCGACACTATGACGCCGGAACAAGCAAACAGCTTCATTGCAGGTCCGGCGTTCGAGAAGAACCCCGTCGGCGAGGCCTTCGATCCCGATGAATTGGTTCGTCGCTACGAGGCTGGCCAAACGGTTGACGATCTCGTATTTCGCTCGGATCAGCCGGAGCATCGCGAACGCAGAATCACGCGCGACCACCCAGAACTCGTCGGCTAGTGACACCGAGCGGTAAGTCTTTGATCGCGCGCAAATCAGATGTGTCAGCATCTTCGGCGGTTTATCTGCCGGCTATATCGGCCCTTTCAGCGCCTTGGTTCCTAGTAATCCCGCCACGGCCGCGCTTGGAACGGGCGCGACAATTGAGTAGGACTGGGGCGACCGAATTCGCAGGGGCCTGTACTCTTGCCGCCCGCGAACCATCGTGGCACTAGCAAGATCTGCCGGGCTTTGACCCGCGGGCTTCTATCAAGCGACAACGTTGGATAGGATATAGCTCGCCGAGGTCGCAAGTGCCGAGAGGGCGCACGTCGAGCTGGAGCCTTGCCCATGAGCGCTTCGAGCTACGCCCGAATTGTCGGCAATGACGATTGCGCCGTCATGGCAACTCTGTGGTCCTGGTGGACCTCGGCTGCGAAGGAACTGGTGGGAAGGTTAGAAGTCCCGCTTGTGCAGCCGATTTGGGCTCAGAGTGCGCGGGCCCGGCACCTCTTCGGTGTTCCAGATAGATCCGCAAGCAGATTTAACGGCAGCCCTGTGAAGCCAGCGCCCACCGATCGAGGCCGCATCAGTTTGGCTTGCGAGCCCCAATTGGCATATCGTCGGCGGGGAGCCAACTCTTATCCATAACTTGTTTGGCAAGTTGCCGGTCGAGGTGCGGAAGGATGAGCTGGTGAAACGCGTAGTTAAGCTCGCCGTATTGCCCCCTGCAGAACCTGGCTCGCTCTTTCGGGAGGTATTTCATCTCCACAACATCCGCAAACAAGACTGGGTCTGCACCGTAGGCGAGACACAGGAGATTATAAAAGCGCTGAGCAGGAGGGCCATGCTCATCAGAGAATGCTGTCAGCGGTGCCGTCACAGTGGGGTTCTGTACGTACTTGTTATAGGAGTGAGCCGCGCCCAGGATGAGACGGCGCGCATCGGCCTTGCCGAAATGCAGAATGATGTATCCCGCGAATTGATCGGCAGCATCTTCCTGGTACCCAAAGACCGGAACGCTGAGGAGGTCGAACATGGCGTGGCCGACCTCGTGCGCGATGGCATAGAAGAACTGGCCGAGCACCGCATCGACCGGCGTGACACCCGCCGGGGTCGTTTCCTTTGGCATATCCCGTTGGATCTCAGCCAAGTACTCGTAGCAGATCGTTACATTCGGTCGTGAATACCATGCGTTCGATACGCCGTTGCACCCTACCGTCTTAAAAATCAACTCAATCGGCAACTGAAACGGACTGAAGATTTCTTGCATTTTTTCAAGCACGCGATGCTCTTTAGCATTTCGTAGAGCGCCTGGTGCGCGGGATTGTTGGGGGCTCATATTCGACGCCAATGCGTTTGGATTGCACGTCCGCGACTGCCAATTTTACCGGAATGACGAGCAGCGACAGGCATATCGTAACGAACAGCACGCCGAAAAGTCGGTTGGTCGATTTCATCTCGTCACCTCAAACGCTTCAGCCTGGAGTGTGCTCAACCACCCCAGGCCGAAACAGATCGGCAGCCACCTGTGCCAGCCTAGACGAAGAATCCTTTGCTGTGCTTATCCTGGCGGCGCAAAGGCGTCCCGAAAGCTGTTCAACATGCGGGCACCACCCGCCGGAACCGCATCGACGATGTAGAGTTGGTCACCCGAGCGGAAAATGATCGCGCCCTCCTCCACTGGCCTGGCGCCCAGTTTCATGATTTGCGCGGTGGGGTCGGTCTTCGCCATCCCGCGCATGACTTTGAAGCTGCCTTTATCAACATATATGCCTTCATTGCTGGCGAGATCATCGATGGGCTGGGTTGCGGCTGATGCGAAGCGTGAGACGCCTACAGCAAGGCCGATCGACGCAACCGCGATGGCGAGCAAAGAGATTTTGGATGGAGACATGGGCGATGTTCCTGTTTGATCGGGGGCAATTTGTTGATGGGATTCAGAACGAGCTCGCGCCGAAAGTCGGCACAATCTCAATCTCAGTCAGCCTAGTAACGTGCTTGGTGCGCTGAAATCAGGTGATACCCGCAAACAATCGGCGGCATGGCCCGAGCCCTGATCTGGAAGCGCTTTTTTCATCGTGCTACGCCATCCATAGCCTACGGCGAGATCATCTGGACCAACCGTCATCCTATCGGGTGATTGGAATGAAGGCACAATGTGGAGCGCAACGGCAGGCCTTGATCGCTGCCGGACCCCCAACCGGGAGGCTGAGCTCCTCAATACTCCGTTATCGATGGATGAGAACTAAGTACCATGCCCTAGATCTGTCCGTGCGGTGAATGAACAGGTTTTTGCGAGCTTTGGTCGCAAATTTGGTGCGGGACACTACAAGGCAAATGTACTGCATAGGCTATTCAGTGTAATGTCGATTATCATCACAGTCGCGATGTCGAGGCTCGGCTTCAGTTCAGGGAGATGTAGTTGGCTCTTCCTGTCTGCTCGGCAAGACAAAGGAGACTCATAGATACGAGATGAGGAGCAGTTCTCCAGTCAGCACCATTGGTCGCAAACATGCTGCGCCAACGCCCACAAACGCGAAAATGATCGAATACTAATATGACATGAGCCGGCCGGAACGTATGAACTCAAGGTCGAAGGCAAGACCTCGAATTTGGCGTCGACCCCATTCACGCATGTCCATGCATCGAACGCGAAGAGGCCTTGACTACGCTGAGGGTGATCGAGGGCGAGACGTCGACGAATATGACAAGACCGACATAGATACGACGGGTGCGGGGGAGCCCAAAGCCGGTCCAGTGACTGACGGGAGGGTAAGAGCGTCAGTCATCAGATAGTAGGCCTCCCCTTATTATCAACAATCAGCGGTCCTCCGGAAAATGGAGATGCGGCCAACGGAAGAGACGAGCCGAAGATTCAGCGTTATCAGCCCCACGAACCGTCCCACCGAGTGGCTGCGTTTGGCGATCAGGGAATGTTGCTGGCGGTCTCACCCTGCTCACGCGCAATTGTGTCATGCCTGTACGGCTGTTTGGCCAGGAACCGTAGGCTCGGTCCGGCGTTAAAGGGCGCAGTCTACGTGGGAGGTTCTGTGCCATGCGCGAACTCGAAAATGAAATCGCCCTTCTGGAACTGCGGGCCGAGCAGCTTCTCATTCACATTCAACACCTGGGATGTGGGTCGCCGGAAGCGATCCTCGCTCGCGGAAACCTGGACACCATGATGCAAAAGCTCGTGGCCGCGAAAGCAAAGCGTGATCGATTGCTACATGATTGGAGCCGCGCGGCCTAGCCAACCTGCGGGTTGTCTTTTGACATCCTCGAACCTCAGTGCCATCAGGCAGCACCATCCTGGAGATCGATAGGATCCCTCGGCCAGTCAAGACGTGTGGGCCACACACCCGACACGGTCGCAAGCGAGCCGCAGCAGCGTATTGCCAACGCTCAGGGGCAGAGCTTGGATTTCGAGGCAAATCCTCGCTCGCTGCCCTGAGTGTCGGGCCGGCGCTTTGCCCCCAAGCCACCATTCAGATAAAGGAGGTCAAAGAAAGAGCTGGCTCCCAAGGGCCTTAGGGAGCCAGAGGTGAAACTCGGCCAACAACCGGGCAGGTGAGTTGGGGTGCGACCCGCCCATTGCTGGCAGTCGGATTATCCGAATGCAGGGTCGCGACCGCTAGGCACCAAGGGCGAAAACGTCTCGGCCTTAAGTCCAAACCCTCCGCGGACGGCCTTTCGTAACCTTTCATACCGAACGTCAGTCTGTTCCGCCGCTAGTCTGACCACGCACGGTCGATTTCCCCGCGGCCGTGCAGGTAAGTGTCTGCGGTTGGCGGGAACTGCAGACCGGGGCGAGGAGGTGGGCAGCCAGCGTGCGCCGCTCCTCGCCTCCCGACCTCCCATCAAGGATCGTTGGCGGGCCACGGTGCGGCGCAAAGTCATGCGCCTGTGTCGTTGGCCTCTCAATTCTTTGACAAGTTGACGCTCCGGAAGGCACAATGCGCGCTCAAGACCTGCACCACCTTGGGCCGGGGATCCCACGAAAGCCGCCCAACCCTTGAACGGCGCCCTTCGATTTTTGCTGGCGCGCGTCCCGTCAGCAACTCCTTGCATCTCGCCTTTGCTACCCCGTCAGAAGCGGAAGCGATCACCGCTTTCGCGCTCCTTCAGCTCCCACCAACCTCGACTGCCGACGGGGAGGGCGTTTGAATCTTGCTCAAAATAGTCGCCGCGATCGTAGGCCCTCGCGTTGCGCAGCTGACGCTGCGTGGCAGAGGGGTATTTTCGGGCGTAGCCGTCGTCATGGCGAGGCGGCTTCTTCGCAGCACGGGCCTCAGCGCCACTGGCCACGGCAACACTGCTGAGAAGGGCAACCGAAAGCATACCCGCGATGATCTTTCGCATCACACCTTTCCTTTGGCTGCACCTTGCATTGGCGGTGGCCTTCGTCAGATGGTGGTCGGGGTGGCGTCGCACAAGTTGCGCGATCCTATCCGGCGGCCGTTCGCCAAAGGCCATCGGTGTCGGGAGGGTCGCCATCGCGCGCTGCCGCAACGCCGCTGCCCCGAGCCGATCAGACCCAGCGCTGAACCGCTTCCACGCTATCGCCCGGTCTGGTGTTGAAACAAATACTTGCGCCCGGAGCGAGCGCATGCACCACGTTGATAATCTTTTCGAACAGCAGCAATTGCGAAGGGTCTGCCCGCAACCCCGCTCCAATCAATACGCAGTCGAATTTTCGCGCCGCAAGGGCGTCTGTGATCACTTGCTCCGGCGGCTGCCCCCGGCGCGAGCAGGTGACTTTCGACATCATAGCCACGCTTTCGCAGCAGTTCGAGCTGAGCGGCTATGTAGGATCGAACGAGATCCGGAGACAAACAATCAAGACGTGAGGCATCCGCAAATGCCGGATCGATGCCAATTGCGAAGCACGGACCTATTCACGATCGGGTGAGCCTCGAAGCATCGTTTCCGAGCTGTGAGGTCGACCGGCCCATGCTTCGCCTCGCCTGACCAGTTGCGTTCTCGCGGCGCAAATCCCTCTTTACTGCTTGAGCCCTTTTGCAGGCGGAGCGCGGCACGCACCGCTGTCAATAGATGAGTGGCCTGGCAATGCACGTGAGCGCGAAATTGATTCCGCATTCAGATGCGAAAGGTCACAGGCCCCCAGCTGCTTGGCATTCATCACCTCGTTCATGCACTCGGCTTCTTGCCTTGGACATCGAGGCTATGCGCGTACTCGAGGGCTTGGCTGGCGTCGGATTTGGCGCGGAACCTACGTTCCACCTCCTGCGCGGAGGTGGCCTTGTCTTGCGCGTCCTCGCCGATCCGGGCGGTGCCGGGATGCCGATCCGTTGGCGCAACGACGGGAGAGTTGAGGGTGGTTGAACCAGAGCCCGTCTCGCTTGCGGCCAATTTTTCGTCACGTCCATGATTTCCTGGTTGCACGGCCCTGGTTCCGCATGGGCAACGCCGACAACGAAGAAGGTGGCGCAGATGACCAAAACAATGCTTGGGGCTCGCGATGGTAATGGGCTCGCATCGCTATACTTCCGCAAAATCGCGGGACATTGTGGGATCGCTGCAGTTTTGAAAACGGCCAAAAGGCTCATCCTGTTCCCGCCGACGGCTCCTCGCGAGCAAGACAGCACGGCCGTCACGGCCTGCACGCAAGCCACCTCCGGCAACTTCGGCCGTCGGTCGCGCGCCCAAACATTAGCGTTGGCACGGAACCCATTTCGGCGGGGCGGGCGGAAGTCAAAATCATCCCGACGGGCCGCGGCAATAAGTGTTAGGCCCCAATCTGGGGCCTTTACTTATCAAAGATCGGGGCAATGATTGGCGGACACCTCCTACGCGTCGGACCGCGCAGGAGGGTGAAGGCCATTCTTAGTCTTCGATACAATCGCGATAACGGCGCCACCAGTAGCTACGCCCGGTGTGCAAGGCACGCTGGCGATAGTACTCGCAGCTCGACGTGTAGCCGTAGCCATAATCGTCGCCGTAAAAGCCGAACGCTACGCCGTTAGTGGCGGTGCCGGAAATTGCGATGATGTCCATTGCTGGCCCCTAAACCCAAAGCTGCGACTTCCGCTGGCGTGCGAGCCGCGATCGCCGCTAAAGCTTCTTGCCTGGCCCATGGCACTGACCGGATGAGGAATGACCAGCGGAGAAGCCACCTCCACCGCTTTGGCCCCCACCCATGTGGCCGTTACCGTGCTCTGCGTGTGAGGCAACTGGCCATGCCACGACCATCAAGGCAACGACGGCCGCGGCCGCAGAGCTCAGGCCGGTATTGTTGCTCCAATTTATACTCATGATTTACTCCATTGGGTTGCACGCCGCTTGTCACGTATTAAGGCCGGCCTCCGCCGACCGGTTCCGCGTCATCACGAAGTCCTCATCTCGCTGCGCGCGAATGCCGCCGTGCTAAGCGCTCATGGCCGCTCCTTCCGTGGCCGCTCTGCCGCGCAGGACCTCAGCGCTTTTGGCTTGCATCAACTGCTGCAGATGGCGAGCGACACTCGGCACCTGGAATCGAGACCGGCCCAATCGAGACCGGCCCGCGGGGAAAACGCCATAGGCGGCCAGCACCTCAGCCGCTGCCGGGCGATTTTCCGGTGCGACGGGGCTTGGGGCCTGAGACGTCGAGATCCATGTTTTCTGCAGTCGATCTCTCGATACGCCGGCAGGTGCGCGACCACTCCGTCTTGCTCATGTGAGTGTGGTTGTCCCAAAGCTTCACGCAATCGGCATAGTGCTCGGTGATTGGGTTTTTTCCGGTCCGCTGGGCCGAGCCGGTAGCACCACCGGAGGCCGTGGCTGGCAGGTTGGAATCGGGCGCCGCTGGGGCTCCTGGCGCGGCCGTACCGGGCGGAGGCGTCGGCGCGACAGCTCCCGATGGCGTGGACGCGGTAGCGCTCGGTGCCGGAGAGGGCAGAAATCGCGAGGGCGGCGCCGTCTGGCTAGTTGCAGGGGATGCCCCCGGCACGGTCGCAGTTGGTGTGGTGGCGCGCGCCGGACCGGGCGCCGCGGCTCCAGGTGACGATTGAGAGCCCGTTGAAGGGGCACCGCCCGCCTGCGCCAAGGCGCCACTGGTCCAGATGCCAAGGGCCGCGGCGAACAAAATTCTGTGCATGTGCGCCTCGCTTGCCAGTGCGACGATCTCCTGGGCCGACGCGCCGTTTTTGATCCTGTTCCAGCGACACAAAAACGGGACGCTCCCGTCACGCCGCCACTCGCCCGAGGAGGCACATTGATGCAATGGGCGCACAGGTGTTGCGCTGCAATGCTTGCCGCAGGGGTGGGACAACTGCAGAGCGCGCCGCGCCATACGGCCGGCTGCGGAAATGCGCACCCGCAAACGTCTGGCGTCCAGCGTGCGCGCACGCCCGGTGTCAACAGCGGCGATGCACGCGATCAGTCGGCATCAGGATCGTGCCGAGCACAGCTTGGGCTTGATCGCACCGCGATCGGGTAGGAGGCAGTATGCCCCCTCGCTGATTGGTTGTTTCTCGTTGACGGCGATGTTAACTTCTTGTCGACAACGACGGTACGGATCATGACAAGAACAGCTGCACCATCGGGGAGCCGATTAAGGTGTACTGGCAGCCTGGTTGAACCAGCTGCTTGCGCACTAAGGAGTTCCTTGGCAAACACCAAATACCGTTCCCTCTCGCGCAACGTCCTGACGGATGAAGGTGCGCTTGAAGAATTGCTGGCGCTTGGAACGCGACAGTTGCCGGTCATTTCGCGCGGCAAGGACTGGGTGAACGGTCAATCGCTCAAAGAGATTGCGCGGCTGGTCGGCATCGATTTGGGCATCATTCGTCACTTACCGCCCGCCGAGCTAGTGCGGCGCATTGACGTTGTCGTGGATGGGGCGTCGCGCTTCTTCGCTCAGATTCCGAGGACCACCTGGACGACCAGCTTCCCGGTCGACCGCGTTCCTATGCACAGCTTGCCTGGCACCTGTTCTAACGTTGTCGATGCCTTCCTCGAACATGAGGAGGGCATTGCACTGCAAGCGACGGCGTACAATCGGGTGCCCGCGCCCGGTACGACCGGCCAGCAGATTCTGGCCTACGGCGGCGATGTTCGCCAACGATTTGCGGCGTGGTGGCAATCCGCACTGGAGACAAGGACTGATTGGAACAACAGTGCCAGCGTCTACTATGGTGACGTTAGCCGGCACGAATTTCTGGAGCGAACCACGTGGCACGCGGGCCAGCACGCACGTCAACTAATGTGGATCCTTGAGGATAAGCTTCTGATCTTACCCGACCGGCCGATCGATCCCGCCACCTGGACAGGCCTGCCAATGCCCGACAAGGTTTGGGACAGCTGAGAGACCTGCTTGATGGCAGGAAGGCTCGGATATGCCAAAGCCTGTGGGCCCCATCCCGCCGCGCAATCGCCCAACACGTGGGTCCGGGGCAGCATTGGCGGGCGCGCTCCGGCGGGCGCGTTGCCGAAACCGGTGTCGCAGCGGGGCCCAATGTCCTCCACCGCGCCGCGGCCACGTGGACCCTCGGAGTTGCGTCACTCAGTTGGGCTCTGCCGAGACGTTAACCGGATCTCTAGGATGCAAGTTAGCGCCCCCCTTCTGTCAGGGTTTGTCCGGGTGGGAAGGCATGCGGAGCAATATGTAGTCTGACAGTCGGTAGTCCCCGCGACGGGAAAATCGACTATGACCCAGTCTCTTCTTGCAGACCACTACAAGATTGCGCGCGCTCGCCTCAGGGAAAGCCCTGACTGGGACGTGGTCGCCGACAAAGACGGTAAAGACGCGACCGGCCGAGGAAGCGAAGCAAGGCCTGTCACGGCGGTGATCCTGGCGATGCCGACCGTGCCCGCGCGCTCCTGGTTTAGGTCCCAATTGAATAGGCTCGTAGGCTGGTTGAAAGGCTGCGCCGACAACTATGCGGCGGCGGCGGCGTACGAAAACCTGTCCCGTCTTTCGGATGCGGAGCTTCGGCATCGAAGCTTGCATAGAGATGTCCTCGCCCGCGATCTCCAGTAAGTGGTGACCCTGCCGGCCCCCTGGCGTTGCGGCGTCCCAACCAGCGAGCCCCCAGTGCACGCGTTCCGATGTGGCATGATCAAGCGCTCCGCGCCGTCAGCTAGGATCTCGGGCGTTTCCGCGCGGGCATCGACGAGCTTTTCCGGGAACCGTCGCCTCGGAACGCTACGCAATGCTGAGATCTCTCGGCGTGACCCGCACGACCGTTTGCTTGCGCGTTTTCGAGGAATTCTATTCGATGGCAAATGTCTACGAGCGCCGAGGCTAGTCGGAACTGGGATGCCTCCCTCATGCGCGACCGCATTACCGGTGATCGCTCCAGCCGTCTGGTCTTTTGCGTGCTCATTGCCGCAATCCCAATCGGCTTTCTAGTGAGCCTGTTGCCACTGCGGGCCGCAGCGCACGATCACCATAGCTACCATCGCCGAGTTCTACTCCAAATGGGTGACGCGAGACGGTATCTCCTGCTGCAATGCCAACGACTGCCAACCGATCGATGACCGGAATGTTCGAGTCCGGAGCCAAGGCGTTGAGGTGTACGTCGAGGGCGAGTGGGTTCCGGTCTCCCCGAGAAGATCCGGCCATACCACGCACCCGACATGAACAATCACGTTCGTCATCTCGGCAGAATCATATTCTGCTTTGTCTTTGGCGGGGGTGCCTAAGGAGCTCGTGCTGGCGCCCCAACGGCTGCGTCGCTCATACCAGCCGCCGCAAGGGCTAGTTTTCCTGTTGCTGGGCGTTGTACATATCGATCGAGGCAAGATGCCTGGCCTCATCCAAACTATCGGAGTGACCAAGGTAAACCCACCGTGCTTCCTGCTCGCGCTCCATCGGTAAGCCTGGCGATTGGACGGGTACCACCGGACCTCCCGCGTCACATTCAGACCGGCGCGGCTTTTATGCGTGACAGATGTGCTCTTGTATCCAGAACTCATCTAGACCTCCTCGATTCGAGGGTCCCGCATTGCTGCAATAGCCCGCAATGGCCCCAAGGTCTCTAGCGGCGGGAATGTTTTCCCCAAGCCGGCCAGCGGCAGCCCAGCGCGTGCAAAACGATCCGGCGGGGCGTCGGTGCGCGCGCGAGGAGGCAATCGGTAGGCGTTTCAACCGTCTACAGAAATGGGTTGTTGTGCATTCTTCTTTACTGGGGACGCCGGCAAAGCGATCGCAGTTCGACGACGTCGCCTGTGCTAGAGGTTCTCGACCAGCTGCAATGACCGCAGGATGCGGCAGCATGTCAAAAAGTCCTCAACGTCGGTGGTAACAGCAAAGCCATCGCCATCCCCAAGCATTTCGAAGGTTGGACGCATGATCTACTCGATATCGACCCGCGCGGCAGACCCGACATCCTGTGTGATGCGCGAAAGCTTACGACACTCGCACCCAATCGCTACGACGCCATCTATTGCTCGCACAATCTGGAACACTATTTCGCGCACGAAGTCCCGAAGGTACTGCGCGGATTTCATCATGTTCAAGCCCGATGGCTTCGCCGAAATTCGCGTGCCCGACATTGCCCTGCTCATGCGCACGGTCGTGGAAAAGGATCTCGATCTCTTGGATGTGATCTACCAATCGCCCGCAGGACCCGTCCGCGTGCGAGACGTCCTTTTTATGGTTTCGGCCCGGAGATCGAGCGCTCCGGCCAGGATTTCTATGCTCACAAACAGGATTCAGCCCCGAAGTCCCTCGCGCTCGCCCTCCGAGAAAGTGCCTTTGCGCACCAGGTCGTTTTGCGCGGCAATCTTGAGATCCGCTGCTATGCCTTCAAGCAGACGCCGGAAATACAGCCAGCTCGAGGCCCTGGGTTTGCGCTCGCTCGCGCGCGCCAGCCTTGATGGCCCGCCAGCTTGCCGCCGAGCTGCCAGCGACCACATGCCTTTAGCCCTCTTCGGGTCCGACATCCGCCCTTATGCGTTGGCAAACAGCGCGGCGCTTGACGCTGCGGGATCATTGCAGGCGTTTGCGGAGGGCATCCATATAGCGCGGATGCGGGCGCCATTCACACCGTAATCACTTGTCCCCTGCCGACTGGTGGAACGCATATCGATACCGGCTGCCGACTTCGTCGGCGACAATCCTGATGACGATGTCATCGGTGAACCCAAACCAGCGACTCTGCGCACTGGCCTCGATACGGCCTGCTTCGGCGTCCGAGGCAACTAACGTCCAACCCGGCATCGATTTTGCGATCTGGAGCGCTTCCCGGTAAGCCTTCCGCACGCTCGCTGTGGTCGAAAGCGGCACCACGTCAGGATAAGCCGCCTTTGCAGCTGCGCCAGTTGTGGGCGTCGATCCTCGACGCTTGAGGCATGCTCGCTGGCGCGTGCCGCGAGAACCGCGCTGAATTTTGGCGGATTGTCGGTATCGGTCGTGATGTCGTGAATAGCCGGAAATGACTTCGTCGGAAGCTGTACTGCGCCGGCACGTAGACCAGCCCCGCACCCAGCACCACAGCGACAAACAACATGACACGCGCTGCGCGGCGGCAGCCGCGACCTGGCACGCGCAAGCGTTAACACGGAAAGGCCGACCGCACCGGCGGCAGCAAAAACCGGAAACGGGCATCAAGCGATAAAGGCCAAAGCCGTAGTGCCACCACTGAGCCAGACACCGAGGGGCGCAAGGGCGAGAAGACCCAACGCGGCGCCCGATAACGCCAACGCTGCAGTAGGAGCGACGGTCGACAAAGACATGAAGAACCCCGAGGCCGGATCCGTGTTAAAGGTGGGCTGGATTTCGGCACTTCAACATCATAAACAAAGTCAACACGCTAAACGCCGATTATGCCAGCGGCCCAGCTTCTTTGCACCAGACGTCAGGCGCCTCGGCGGCAATCTGACGAAGAAAGTGGCGCCGGATGCCGTCGACCCCAATACGAGCGGGATTGCTCGGCACCCCCTCGCTCAGATCGACGCGGACGAGGGGTGCTGGCTCGAGCTTCGCGACTCGGCATTGCCTCAAAGCTGCGCAATGCGCCTGCTCGAGCGCATGTGCGGTGGGCTGCGTGGGAGGGTGGGCGCGGTGGCAAATTTCTTAAGCACGGACCGTGCTGCCCTAATGAGAGCTCAGTCCCATGGCGCTGGGCCAGTTGGGTGTTAGCCCTGGTATCGTTGCGTGACCTAACGCCGCGTCTGGTCGCAAGCGTAGGCTGGGCACAAGACACCTGGTGAGGCGCAAAAGAGGCAAACCGGCGCGGTTGGGACCTAAGGGGTTAATGCGCCGGCGTCGAGAATACATGCGGCAGATCGCCCGCTGCGCCCGTTCGTCCTGCGACGTCGATTTGACATCATTGCGCACACGCGTGCCAGGCCACAGCGCAAGTGTGCGCGCTATGCTTTACCGGAGTTGCTTTACTAAATTGTTGACCGAGAAAGGCCCCGCTGAAGCGGCCGTTTCACAGTACGCCCCGGCGCGTTGGGACCGGGGCGTAGCGAGAAGCGTCTTTTAAAAACCGCCTTGGCCGTTGCCCTGCCCGCCGCGATCCAGCGCATCCATCGAGTTCCACCAGCCCGTGGACCCCACAGGAAAGGCGTTCGGATCAATCTCGACCTGATCGCGGGTACCCATAACCACCGAGTGGACCCAACACCATAGAAGGCCGGCGCCGATAGCCATAGGCCCACCGCGGGCGCGCGATAGCCGGAGGCACGTGGGCTCCGATAGCCATAGACCCCCGCGTTATTGAGCGACCTGCACCGCCGCATACCATTTTCCCTCCAGCACACGCGGTTGGCGACTTGCTGGGTTGGGAGCCGGTCATGCCGGCCGCTGCAAGCTCTCTGGCGGTGCCCCCAACCGGACCGCTTGCGCCGTTGCAGCCATGGCTATCACCGCGAAGACAGCGGCCGAACCCGGCAACCAAAATTTTCGTGCCATGATGATCTCCTGTGCCGTGGGAAGTCGGTTGGTTTGGGAGGAGCACGCCTCGTGCGCCATAACTAGGACCATCTCCAACGCAGGCGTCGATCCAGCACTACCCGCAGATCCGCGCAAAAAAGTACTGAATTATTCTGGGACGTGGCCGGGTCTCATGCAGAGGACGTGCGCATATCCCAACCGTGTCGCGAGCGCAGGATTTTGCGTTCAATTCCGCAGCCAATCGGCGCGATGGCTTCACGAACACGTGACGCGCCGTGCTACTTGTTGAAGACAGCGCCGCGCCAGGTTCTTTTTACGCGCTGACCTGACCGTTCAGGCCAAAGGTCTCATTTGTAAGGCCCAGTCCAGAGCCGAGTGTAAGGCCCACTGCAAGGGCGCCAAGACATCCCGATCAACCGCCAAACTGGGTATGAGGATCGCCGCGGCGGAGGCGTTCCCTAAGGGCCGAGCCGGGTGAAACCATCAGCACTCCACCGCTCGCTGCCGACACCGTGATGGACGATGAAGAGGCCATCGGGATCGTATTTGTCCTTTACCGCGAGCAACCGGGGATAGTTGGATCCCCAGAACGCCTGTTGCCAAGCCGTCTCGAAAAAATCGCTCTCTGCAAGGTAGGACCCGCGCCGCAACACCAAGCGCTCAATCTCGCCAACCGCCCTGCGGATGGCGCCGACCTGACGGCGAGCGTTCGCCAGATCCGGTTCATGACCGCGAATGCCCGGATAGGCCGGCGCGCCGTGCGCCGCACTGATGAGCAAGGCAAAGGCATCGAGCATCACCGGATTGGTCGCCGTATTGCTCGCCGCAGCGATCGCCTCGGCGCCGGCGCCGGCCAGCCCCTTGTTGACATGCAATGTCACCGACCAATGCCGCGACGCCGCAAACAGCGCATTGGTGAAGCCTTCCTGCTGCTCCTCGCGAGCAGCGATGCGGGCAACCACAGCGACTCGATAGGCATGCAACACCTGCCCGGCCTCCACAACATTTGCCGCGTAGTAAATATTGCCGGGCGGTGCGCCTCTCGACGCATCGCCTCGTGACCAAGCCGGGCAGGGTTGCCGAGAACCGCCGGGTTCCAAAATCTTCGGCCGGCAGGGACACGATCAACGGTCCTGACAGCAACTTCATAGCTGGCGGTCGCCGCCGCGATCCAGGCGAGAACGGACGCCAGATCGCCTCCGCCTGCTGTTGACTCAGTCCTGATGCACCATGGCAACGACGAGGACGTTGTCCGGGCGGAACCCGATCTGCTCACCCCAATTCGGATTGAACAATGTCTCGGCGTAGAAGCTGACAACGCGCGCAATCAGCCGTCGGAAGGCCGCGTCCGACGCTGCCCCGATGCTTCAGAAATGTGGCGCCCAAAAAAAGTGGCAGGGCGTGGGTGCGAAGCGTCAGCCGCGTGATGGCACCGAGGCTGCCGCCGCCGCCGCCTTTCAGCGCCCAGAACAGGTCCGCATTGGTGCAAGCGTTGGCGGTCCTGAGCGTGCCATCGGCGGTTACGACCTCGGCCTCGAGCAAGCTTGCAGCCGCCGTGCCATAGGCCTTCACGAGGAAGCTGCCGAAGCCGCCGTCTGCACCAGGCCAGCAGCACCCACGGTCAAACAGCCCCGCCTGCACGTAGCGCCGAGCCCGTGTCTGGTGACGGCCTCGTAGACCTGGCCCCAGGGGGCGCCGGCGCTCGATCGTTACGGCTTGCTGAGGATCGCTTTGCGCCGCGCAACCGGCGCCGACAAGGTTTCGTGCAGGGTGGCACTCATCCCGCGCGTCAAATCAACAACGAGGTCCGGCGCATTAGAGGTGCCCTGGTAGCTGTATTCGCCACCTTGACGAGGGCCGCAGCCCGTGCGTGCGAGCGAAATTGACCGCGGCCACAACGTCGGTCGCGGGCGAAGCTGCCACCGCAAAGACGCTGTGACCTGATGTCCACGCATCGACCCAGCCCAAGGGACTGCGTCAGGGCAACCTCGTCACCGAGGTAATGAAGGATTTTTAGGTTTGAAGAGCAGCTCACATCCGCGCTCGAGGCGTCACCCCAAGCAGGCGACGAGCGGGGACTGAATCTGATCGGGCGCCCTCCGACGGCGCGAGTTCAACGCTCCCAACGGTCTTCGGCCAGCCAGCCCAGATCGCCGGGCCGCGAACGCGTTTGCAAGCGCGCCCCCTGCGCCATTCCATCGCCCACTGGCAGCTCGATCAGCTTTGCCAACAGGGAGATCGCCACCATTCTCCCTACGCAGGAACCTCCTATGCATTCCAACGCTCAAGATCAGGCCCGACCACCATCATCCTGTCGCACAACGTCGAGGCGCCTCTGCAACCTGGCGCCCGATGAAAAAATCGGTCGCGCGCGGTTGCCAGGCCGCTTCTCAATATCTGCAAGTCGAGCGACCAGGCACGCGCGTGTCCCCGCCCCGCTGACGAAAAGCCCAGTAGCCTTGCTGCCCTTTGCGATGCGACCCATTGCCAGGCAGCGAAGGCCCCTTAGGAAGCGCCTTGCCCGGTACCCCGGGGGGCCGGTGCTCGTGCGCGACCCGACCCCACCGGGGTTTTCCTGGTAGTGCCAAACCATATTTGCCCGTATCGGCATCGAGCGCCACCAGCGATACCAGCTGAATTGTCGCCGCCGGCGGGAGCTGCGCTTGCTCTGGGCCCAAGGTGAGCCGTTGCCCGTACCCACGTGCAGCCAAGGTTGAGGTCGCTCGGCACGGCCCCCGCATTGTGCCCTGCCGGTTGGAACGGATTGCGCAGTGTGTGGGGTGCGGAGTGGCGCAAAAGAGGCGCCGAGGCGCCTCTTTTCGTTTCACGGCGCTCGTGCCGATCAGCGATTGATGTCGACGTCCCGGTTTCGGGCAGGAACAGCAGCCCGACGACGAAGCTCGTGGCCGCCACAACCACCGGATACCACTAGGCCCGAGTAGATATCGCCGGTGGCGGCGACGATGGCAAAGACGGTCGCGGGCAAAAGCCCCCGAACCAGCCGTTCACCGATATGGTAGGCAGCGACAGCCCGCTATAGCGTAATAGCGGGTGGGGAACAGCTCGACCAGCCAGGCCGCGATCGGGCCGCGCACCTATGGTGACGAATGACGAGCCATAACAGCAACAGCCCGTCACCACAGCGATTGGTTGGCTGGATCGGCGACCGGATAGCCGCATGACGCGCAATCACTGCCATCGGTGTCCGGACAAAGTCCAGCTCGATTGGTGGGGAATGGCCCTCCTCGCCAGCCTTGACCACCGCGGCTGTGCCGCTGGCATTCGTTCTTAACAGTTCCACGGACGCCACCACCAACGCCGCCTTGGCGACCTGGAACGTAGTGAACACCAGTTCCGTCATCTTGAACTGGAAGGAGCACTCGAAGGGTCGGCAACGACCGTGACCGGCGCGGTTGCAGCGCGCTCGCGCCGGATTAACGCCATGATGCGTGATCGCCTTGAAAATGTTGACGGGCGATGCTGGCGCGTAGGTCAGTACGGCCAGCGCGAAGCCGAGCAGCGCGATCAGCTTTGCCTTTTTAATCTGACAATAATAGAACTGATGAAGAACGGCGTGCCGAGGGCAAGCGCAGTGGCGATCATGACTTGCGCAGCAATACGTAACC
>ERZ1370068.2327-contig-1483_pt1 | contig 44016 bp, 73 predicted proteins | sample MGYA00561227_ERZ1370068 | MGnify/ENA primary metagenome ERZ1370068 (study PRJEB38410, sample SAMEA6850437) | metagenome | study: Metagenomic assessment of the ecological functions of the soil: analysis of the soil microbiota associated with the...
AGCACCTGGAAAGCACCTGAAGATAGGTCATACCGAGGAGACCGGGGTTCCGAACCTCAACCGCATATCGAAATTCACGGGGGAGCTGCAGGAAAAACTTATCGAGCCGTGAGCAGGAATTCGTCGGCTGACATGCCGTGCCGTTGGAACTCGAACAGGAACGGGCCGGTGTGGGGCTCGAATTTCTGCCTCCCGATACGGCGTCAGTACCAACTCGTTGAACAGCTTGGCATCAAGGAAGCGCGGATTCGGGTTGGCCCGCCCTCGCGCACCATACCGAGGCTGCTTCGCGTAGCTCGGAATGGTGATCTCCTCCACACCTTGAAACATCATCTGAAAGTCTTCGGGGATCTGGTTCGAGATAGTGCCGCAGTTGGTTGGCTGTCGGGGGTCGGTAGAACGTCGAATCGTTCCCCACGGTTCTGAACAACGGCTCGCCCTGGTACTGATACTGGCAATACTCCCCCAGACATTCCCTGGAGAACGTGTTCTTGGCGTACTGCCGCTTATAGACCTGGCCCTGCCAGCCTTCGTAGGTCACGTGGAAGTACCGAACCGGATCAAGGGGAAAGTGAGAGAGCCATAGTGGGGAAATTGTACCGCCCCTCCAGGTGGCATCCTCAACGATCCGGGTGAGCTGAAATACAAGCATTTCCCCGCCCGAGGCCCTTGCGCCGCAGTTCGCAACCCTTATACAATGCGCCGCCCTGCCTGCGAGGCCCCCATGCCCTTCTCGGCTTTGTCCCTACCGCCGCTTCCCGTGCGATGCTCTGTCACCTACAAGGCGCGGCGCCATTCCGTGGCCAAGGCATAGTGTCCGAGAACCTGCGGAGAATGTTCTATGAATGATGAACGCCTCATATCGCTCCGATTCGCTATAGGTCTTGTGGCTCTCGATTATCTGTCTCGCCGTGCCCGCATGGGCAGACTTTCAGGCTGGCATGGATGCCAATAACCGTGGAGACTACGCCACAGCCTTGCGTGAGTGGCGACCGCTGGCCGAGCAGGGAGATGCCCTCGCGCAGTACAACCTTGGGGTGCTGTATCGCAAAGGACGAGGCGTGCCGCAGGACGATGTGCAAGCACGTCAGTGGTATAGACAAAGCCGCGGTACAGGGACAGGCCAAGGCGCAGTTCAACCTGGGGACGTTGTATTTTAACGGAGAGGGAGTCCCGAAAAACTATCAGCAGGCCTTGCGATGGTTCCGTCTGGCCGCAGATCAAGGAGAGGCTGTCGCTCAAACGAAAATTGCCATCATGTACGATGATGGCCAAGGGGTGCCGCATGATATTATCCAGGCTTATAAGTGGTACAGCCTGGCGGCTACGAACGGAGATAAGCCAGCGGCCGAACTTCGTGATACGACCGCCAAGCAGATGACCCCTGCCCAGATCGCCGAGGGGCAGAAGCTGGCGCGGAGTGGAAGCCAAAGACCCCGTCAGCTCCTCGCTGAGCCACGCGACTCTGACAACGCCCCGCCAATCAATACCATTTCCGTGAGGTCCTGCCTTGCGGTTTGCTCATCCTACTCCCTAGAATGAGCCTCCCTGCGAGCGCGCCCATGCCCTTCCTCGATTCGGCCCGACCGATCGCTTCCCAGTGCAACTGCGCTGTCACGCGTACCACGCTGGTCCCTTCCACGGGCACGGCACACCTGGAATTTCTCCTGTACCGGCTGGCGACTCTCCGGTCATCTGCCATACGTCCAGGGGAAAATACCTCTCGTTGACCGTCACGCTTCCGAATGAGCAACGGATCGAGATCCCTGAAGCGGTCGTGCGATGGTCAGAGGGCAGGAGTTTGCGGTAGAGAATCTTGCAATACAGCCGCATACACACTCCCGGCTCCAGCATTACGTCAAGCGATTGGTGCAGGAATCAGCGGAGATCATCCATGAGCGACCACCGCCTTAGCCCTTCCTCGAAGAGAACGCAGGGCACCCCGACCCATAGAGTTTGAGGCTGCGAGCAGCAAATCTGCCTCCTGGGCACGTTAGCGGGTGTTCTGGTATTACGGAAATAAGTACACAAGTCTTGAATGGCATTGGCTGCTTGCAGCAGGGTCTCGTTGGGGCTCTTGACGTATACCCTGCTTATCCGGTCCCTTCCGCCAAGCTACAATCCCTGAAATACGTCGTACTCATGGCCTGCTGCTCGCCGCCATCGCATTCGTCTGGAAGATCGTGCACCAAAGCCCTTAACGCATCGCCCTCGCGGCAAGCGACGTGGCGAAGGGGACGACATACTAACCAGGAGGCTGCTATGGGATCGAGCGACGAACTCTCTTATTCCGCCTGGGCGAATTGGTTGAATGCATAGGCGACTCTTGATGGGAAATGGGAATAAGTTTGGAACCATTTCCCGGCGCGTGGCGAATATTTCCTCGGCACTACTACGGTAGGCTCCTGGTATGAACGTAAGACTCGTGTTCAGCGTTGTTCCCACTCATGTTTCTTGGCGCTCCTGATATACGCACAAAGCCCTTGTTCAGAATGTCTCACAGGCAGCTGAAGAAGACCTGAAAAAATGCCTCGATAATGCCATTAGTGCACGGTGATAAGATTTCTTGTGACGACAGTCGACAAGCGGGAGATGAAGGCCTGCGTGAACAGGTGTAGTGCAAGATTGAAAGAGACGAACGTGAGAAGCGTGATAACGAGAAACGCAACAACAGACGCCGAACCAGCCTGGCCTCACACCCTACACACCAACGAAAAATCGAGTGGCTGGCAATAGCTGTGAATTCCCAGCTTCGACAGGATGCCAGCGCCGACAGGCCGTTTTCTCTGTCCGTTGTTCTAAGTGGATCACGAAACTCTCCTGATCGTCGTTCGGTATCATCACCGCACCGTGAACCGAGAAATGATGAACAGGACGATTGATACCGCTCGGGAAGTAATCACGAGTACGGCAAAAAGCTATGGATGGGACAAATGGGTAAAGATTCGGGGAGCGGGTCGAAATGTATCCTCCCCAAAATGAGCCTATCAATGCTATCCAGCACTACCATCGAGTAGGCCGAGGTAATAGTTGGCGCGGGAGTAAAGCCGTTAGAGAAATGAGCGGCCATGACTGTCGAGGGGCCGCATGACACGTCTGTGCCGATAATACTCCTGGGGCGGAGTAGTGGGGCCTGCCTATGCAGAGTGATGTCGCGTTGGGGCACAGCGACTCAAGAACGACGTGTGTATGAAGTTTGATCTCCTTGACATCAACACCGCCGCCGTCGAACAACTCAAGACACTCCTGGTAATGGTGATGCCTAATTCACGTACCTGGTCAAAAACGGTTGGTGCAGGTGGTATCGGAAGTATGCGCCAGGGATACGGTGCTGCGAAGGGTTGGAGAAGGACGCACGAGAGACGAAGAAAGGCTTGTGGGTGGGTCAGACTCATATCCCGCCGTGGCAGTGGAGAAAGCGGACCCGTTGAGGCCGCCAATAGAGTGGAGCGGAAAGCGCGGAATTGTCCGTGATGATCAAGGCTCTCTCTTCGCTTGGGAACCCTCCTGCGTGTGGAAATTCGTGAGGGGTGGCGGGAGGGTGGTATAGAGATGCTCGCGGGCACACTTGGACACTACAACGCACTTGGGATAAGAGAATCTCAAGGGGGTTGCCTCTAGTCGCGATAGCCAGGTACTCTGTAGCATATTCAGAAACGCTTCTTCGAGGCACTGAATGGACTCAACGGCTAAGGTCAATCAAACCCTCTCCAAGAGCGACGGACATCCAATGGAGCATCAGGAGCCGCCCACCCACCCTGCAGGCTGTGCAAGAAGGGCCGTTCTCCTAAGTCTGCTAAGGGACTGCCACAGACTGAGGGGCTGCTTCAACCAAGGGGTGGGGCGGCAATTGCTTGTACAGTATTGCCAGTTCGCGACTATCTCGTTGGAAAAATCTTTCGAAGCCTCCAGCTGATCGTTCCCACGTGGCTGACTGTGGCTCGAAATCGAGATGGCCGCCGTACTTAGTCAGTTGATTCCATCGGCGTGGAGCCGGTCGTCCCGCAATGGTGTCTGTGCGACGACATAGTCGACCCTACGGTAGGTAGGCGACCAGTAGTTTGCGAGAATCAGATGCAGTACATCGCCCTTGAACGAAAATGGCCCCGGACGTGACTTCCCGTTGTGTAGCCGACTGGTAGCGAGTCGCGTAAAAGGTGACGATTTCTTCCGGTGTCGCTTTGCTGAGAGCCAGCGCTAACAGCGGTGCAAAGAACGCTATGTCTTTATCAGTGAACGCCGGGACGATATCACCCCGGGCAAAGGCAAGGTGCTCTTCGATCCTCACCCCGCCCAGAACTGCAGCAACCTGTTCATTCGTGAGCGAAATCGGGTGTGAGTGCTGCGATTCCTTCTTCACCCTCCGATCAAATTCCAAACGGACATAGGCCGCGGGTTTATCGTAGAATCGTGAGGGTGGTGATGGTATCTAGGGCCGCAGGCACCGATCAGTCCGGCACCGATGAAGGCAAGAATAACCAACAGGATAATTTTGCTCATTGGCGATCTACGCTATACTCTGACAGGCGGGACGATCACCGTCAATGGGACCAAGCACGGCGAAGCGAAAGCACTACGGGCTGTAAAGCGAGGTCGTGCGCTATCACTACGATTGACACCTCCCTACGGACGGCCTAGCCTTTCCCCATGTCAACTTCTAAGGTCAACACACCCTCTCCAAGAGCGACGGACAGCCAATGGAGCACAGAGCCCGCCCACACAACCTGGCTGCTACTGGTTTCGGCGTGACCCTCCATCTCGGGACATGATGGTTCAGGTTCGTGAGACCAATGGAGAGCTAACCGTCTGGTGGCCTGACAAAGACCAACCCGTTGCGAAGCTTAGAGCCCATTGGCGCGGGCCGATCCCGCCATCAACGGGACCAGGACGCCAGTAGACAATCGCATCTCCCTGCGCCGTCGTTCCGCCTCCCTCCTACACTACGCCTCCTCTGCGAGGCCTTCATGCCCTTCACGACCGCCGCTGTCATGTTCAAAGAGGTCTTGCGGGCAGGTATCGTAGCGCGGTCGCTTGCCTGGGCTGCGCGAGTGTCAGACGACGCCATGATCTCCGCACCGAGCGCGATGTGAGGACCACAGCATGTCGGGCACCACACTGCGTGCACACAGCCCCAACCAAGGACACGCACGTTATGACTCTGTACGCTTGGCTCCAACGGTGGCCTGCGTGTTTACAATGACTATCACCATGCAGCTGTAGTCCTTTGGGGATGCACCAACGTGCGCGCCAATATGTGCGGATGTGCGGAGCCTGGTACTACGCTCACCGCGCTGACCGCCCAGCCGGAGATGTACCGCGGGAAGGTGGTGCTGTTGGGGGGAACGATCAGCTGAAGAAGAAGAGAATGAGCAGGACCTCTGGTTGCATGATGCTATAAAACCGACCGCTGGACCAAGATTGTATGCACCATCGTCCCGCGGACATGAGATGGTCCCGGAAGCCGGCTCTACTGGGTGATGGTGGCAAAAACAACAATTCCCCCGCCAGTATCGACAGTGGGCGCGAATAACGGTGGCCGGACGAGTCACGGGCACGCAGCGGTTCGAGACCGAGCCGGTGCTGTCGCTCCTCTATGCGAGGCTGGGGGTAAGCTCGGCGCATGACGGGGTACCGGGAGAATCTCTAATCCCGATGCATATCCTCTCGGTTCCGGGAGGCATCAAAGTGAATTAGGTGAGAATCTGCCTCAGCCCGCATTATTTGGTGAAGATTTCATGTTGCGACCGCGAATACACCGCCGCTGCCACTGCCGATCAACTCAAGGCGCATCCCTGGCATTGGCGATGCCTACTCGGAGGAAGATCATCAAGGGGCCGCCCGTACCAACCGGAAGGATGAGCTGGTGCAGAAGCGAGTTCTTCCTCGAGTAACCCTACGAGCAGATCAAGTACAAGATTGTGGCAAAACAGAAGTAGAGCAGGGCGGGAAGCTGCTTGAAAGGTAGAATCCTCTCTTCTTTTTATTGCCAAACTGGGCATGGTTGCACGACTACTACTGGCATGTTTGGTCCTCCTTCTTTTCCCCCTTGCCTCTTTCGCGGGCTTCACCGGTCCCGTGGTCTCTCGTCCTCGACGGCGACACCATCGAAGTTCTGCACAAACACGCACCTCGAGCGTGTCCGCCTCCAGCGACATCGACTGCCCTAGAAAGGTCAGGCTTACGGCAGCGAGGCCAAGCAGGCTACGTCCACGCGATGGTGTTTGGGAAAGAAGTCACGCTTCAGACTCACGGCCTCGACAAGTACAAGCGCACCCTTGCTGATGTGCTCCCTGCCGGAACGTCAATCACTCGCTGGTCGAAGCAGGCTGGTGGTGGTAGTGGTATCGGAAGTATGCGCCGGGGATACCGTAGCTGGAAGTGGTTGGAGAAGGAATCGCGAGAGTCGAAGAAAGGCTTGTGGGTTGGTCCGACTCATGTACCGCCGTGGGGATGGCGAAAGGGAGCAGGTGAGCGGCGCGTGGCGAGCTTTACAGCGGGCGTGCTCATTGGTATTCGCCATTTGCGGCGTGAGTGAAGTGACTCCCACTTTTATCCCCGTGGTGCTCGAAACCGAAGCCGCGGCTAAAAGGCTTGTGGGCTGATCCGCACCCGATGCCGCCGTGGGAGTGGGGACGGCGAGGCCGTGAGCGTAGGCGGCGGCAAGACCGGGGGCAAGAAAGGCACCGGCAATCCGCTAGTGGTCCCCTCGGGGAACATGGATGGCCTCGTGGAAGTGCGCTGATAGGGGCGACACCGGGATCACGGTCCCGGTGTCGGGTGGTGCGGGAGGGCGCTCGCGCCACCCAGGGAACTGGGTCAGTCGAACAGCGACGACGTTGGATAACTGGAGTGGCCAATGGATCGCCTGATAATACTGTAGGAGGTGAGGAGAGACTTCCTGCTCCAGTTCTCGGGCAGACTTGACCACGACATCGCGCTCTATGTCGGTCAGCCCATGTTGATGCGCAAAGCCAACGAGGTTTTCGCAGGCGCGCGTAAAATCCTGGACTTTCGTGTCGCAAGGTCGATTCCATATGCCCCTCTCTGCGTAGTTCAGAAATCCCGCCTGCCCTCGACCCTCAGAGGATACGCCAGCCCAGCCCTCTCAATCTGTCCTCTTTATACGCACTTGCCGAACTGCTCCCCCCCTCCATACTTTGAACGGACTGATGGTGCGGATGGGCCTCGTGGAGATGCGGCCAGGGCGAATCCGTTCTCACATTTGTCACAAGAACCTTCTGCGATCCACATTCATCGCATATCACTCTCAAAGGTCGGGAATGGAGGAGTCTCACCTGGTTTTTGCGACTGATCCTCTTCCAGCATTCTAGGCACATCCACTCACATCGCTGCGTGTGTGTTTTGCGATTCCCATCATCCTGCCTCCGTGCATGAGTGAAACTCGCCGTTCAATTTTTTAATGAGTCAGCTCTCGTGGAAGTCAAGCCTCCTAGTGGCTACTCATCAGCAAGCTCGCCAATACCTACTTCCGGGGTACTTCCTTTGAGTCTGTCCCTGGTCAGGTCGGTCGTGCGCCATCCTGTGTCCGATGAGCGACGGCCTCCACCAAGGAGGGCATGTCATGACCTGCTTACGCTGCCAAGGCTTGATGGTGGGAAGACCACTTTTTGACTTTGAGGGGACCCTATGGCTTCATGTGGATGAGGGGGCTGGCGGTGCATGAACTGCGGTCATGCGGCGGATCCCATCATAGAAGCCAACCGCCGCTTGCACGTATATCATCGCGTTGCCACATGACTGATGGCCACCATTCTGATCATCGATGACGAAGAATCTGTCCGCGCACTCCTTCGCTTCGCGCTTGAAGCGGCAGGGTATGAGGTCACGGAGACGGCCAACGGTCGTCAAGGGCTTGAGCGGTATCGCCAGGGGCCGACGGATTTGGTTATCGTCGACATACTCATGCCCGTGATGAATGGACTGGACATGCTCCTGGACCTGACACGTGAATTCCTCCAGGCCAAGGTGATCGCGATCTCATGCGCAGGCGGGGAACAGAATGTCTTGGATGTCGCGAAACTCCTTCGGGCACGGCAGGCCTTCCAGAAGCCCTTTAGCGTGCCGCAGTTGCTGCGTGCCGTGCGCTACGAATTAGAACATTAAGTGCCGCCGTGGGAGTGGCGGAAGAGGAAGTAAAGATGTTGGCGGCAGAACGGCCTGCTCTACACAACCTTCTTTCTCAATAGCCTTCCATGCAGGCTTTCCCTTTCTGTTCCACTCGCCCATTGCGCATGCCAACACGCATGTCCAAGTCTGGACGGCAGATTCCTTAAACAGGCTCCCTCCCGCCTGCCGCACAAGCCTTTTTTGTCTCCAAGGTGCAAAAATCTGGTAGGAGTCTTATGCGCATTGACGTACGGGGGTGCCACTTGGGGGTGGTGTTATTCCAAAGTTAAGAAGAGCGGCAAACAGGTCAAAATAAATGGACCGACGAGCAACAAAGAGAGCGGACTCGCCACCTGCGCTACGGGTGCGGAAAGAGAAGGGAATTCCACAATCATCCATCAAAGACTTGCGCAATTCCCCCAGAGACCATCCCCCTTCTAAATCCAGGAACGTACTTCCGAGATAGCTCTTTCGGTCTTGCGGGGCCCTGGCCTGCGGTATCCTTTTCGCATGAGGTACGATGAGGGGCGAGTTTCAAGGCCCGCACCAAGGAGCGCGATCATGACATATTCACGCTGCAGGGGGTTCATGGCGAATTGTGAGAAAGGGGGAAATGCGCTCATGCGAACGAAAGGACAACGGGAAACACGGCAGTATCCGCAATCGTGGGGAAATTTAGCCTTAGCCGACGAGAGCCTGGGCGTACTTCAACCACCCAAAGCCAAGACCCGCTCCCCTCGGCTGAGCGTGGTACCGGACATTACGGAGGAGGAGGTTGACGCTCTTGCGGCTACAACGGGAATTCTTAATGGAATTCGCCTGTCTCTCACGTTGTGGAGTCTCATCGGTATCATCATTCTATTGATTGGTAAACTTCTAGCTTTCTAGATTCGAACCGTCCCCCTGAACATCCCCGTGCCGCCGTGGGTCTATCGCAAGGCCAGGCTGGGGCAATCACTCGACCTCTCAGACCTGGTGCCGCTGAATAGCGAAGCCGAGAGGTGGCACTTCCTCGCGGCCCACCACAGCTTGGTGCGGTTGGAGCCTGATTCCTCGTCCGACTCCACATCCTCCTCCCTACCCCATCATCGGCAACAGACGAAGCCATATCTACCACCGCCCAGAACTGCCCAAACTACAGCCAGATTGCGCCAAAGAATAGAGTGGAGTTTAATAGCGCGGAAGCGGCGGGATATCGAGTGGCGACAAATTGTCGATAAAAGCATGGGGAAGGTCTCTACGACCATATAAGGAGTGATCGGTGAAAGTACAACTGGTAATGATTGTGCTGAGCATTCTGCTTTCAGTGTCACCTTGCATTGCACTCGATCAGGATACACACATGAAATTCCGATTGCCACTCAGTGGACTCTGGATGCTGCGGGGCAGCTTGGAAGAAATGCAATGGAGCACGTTTATCCCCTTCTCGGTCCAGAACCACCCCCTGAAGCGAGTGCAAGTTGCGATTAAGAAAGGGACGGTGGGCTGCTGCCGGTTTCAAAGACACCGAGTTAGGTGTATGAATGCAACCGGAGGTGGATCAGTCGATCAGGTCCTCTTGTGCTGGTCTGTCCAGCAGACGGGCGCGTGTGGGAACCTATAATGTGGAAGCAACGAGCGCGGAGCGTCAGGAAGACTCCATCATCGCGATCAGCTAAGAACGCCTTCCCTGACGCTCCCCATCCCCAGGTCAACACAAGGACCCTAGGCCACCTTGACCTCGATGGCTTTCGACTTCGCCTTCTCGGATTTCGGGAGACGCACGGTGAGCATGCCGTCCTTGTAGTCGGCCGACAGCTTGCTCCCATCCGTATTCTCCGGAAGCGAGAAGCTCCGCATGAAGCTCCCGTAGGCACGTTCGATCCGATGATGCTTGTGCCCGGTGGTTTCCTTCTCGTATTTCCGTTCGCCGGAAATCGTCAGGACATCGTTCTCCACCGTGAGCTTGACCTGCTCCTTCTTCATGTCCGGCAATTCCGCCCTGATGAGGAATTGCTTCTCATCCTCTATAATGTCCACCAGCGGCGACCACTCGGCCACCGTCATGGCTTCCTTGACTCCGTCACCCGTCGCCGCCCGAGTGGCCAACATCGTCGCCAACCGGCTTTCGAATTCCTCCCGATCCTTGAAAGGATTCCATTGAGTTCTGCTGATAGGGTCCCAACGTAAAAGTGTGTTCATGGCTCCATCTCCTCTGGTGATCGACATGGATGTCCATTCGACCGCCGGTTTGTGTGATTACTTACTCCATGCGCTAACCAATTGCCGTTCCGCGTTCACCCAGTCCTCCAAGGCCCGGCCTTCCTGCCGACCCCGCTGCTCGTACAGTTCGTACGCGCGCAGCGCAATGCGGTCTTGAGCCTGCGCATCGTTCGGACTCATCTTAGGCGTGCCTGGCCGACATGGTCGGCGTCGCGGGATTTAGAAACAGTTTCCTTGCTCATCGTATACCTCCTCACGCTCTCGTCTTGTTAAGGGTTGACTGAATGAGCAGCTCTCGTCGTCCGTCGACCCCACGGTGGTCGGATATCGACGGACGGAGAGCGCATGTGTCGTGCGAGTAAAACCCCTAGGCCTTCTCCTTCACCGTGAGATCGTTCTTCACAGACTTCACGCCCGGAAACTGTCGGACAGCCCGACATCCCCAGTCACACAACCCGAGCGGTGCGCCCCGTGATCACATGGATCGCGACCAACACGATCCCGATCAAGAACAGAACCCAGGAAATTTGGACCGCGACCGCGGCTACCCCGGCCAAATGCAGAACCCCGGCAATCACTCCAACCACCAAAAACATCAGTGCGTAGTACAACATAACAACCTCCTTTCATAGAGATCCGGACGTGGATCAAGAATCCTCTGCATGATATTCATGGTCCTAGCCGCTATGGATCAGCAGACCATGACACAAGGCATGCAGCCGTTCAGAGAAACTCTGGCATCGGAGCGGCGGAGACTGAGGGATCGGTCACGCCGGGACGGATCAGGAAGCGCAAGAGATAGGACAGTCAGCGGAGCTTCACACCGGACAATATCACCCTGGGCGCAATGAGTACGGGAGTCAAGTAGTATAATGTGGGCTTGAATAGTTCAATGATACCTGGCACGTTGCGACGCGCGCTGGAATGGGCATGGCGCCTTGAAGATTGCGGCGAAGAGAAGGGTCGTACCCCCATGCTGTAAACACGGGAGGACTATGGATACATAAGAGATCTAGGTTGTCGGACAGAAGGAGGTGAGCTGGCTCCTGCAGGGGGAACACGGGGAAACTCGCCTGGCTTCACTTGATCTATATGGTCAAAGTAGCATGGGGGAACAAGTTAGAGGGGTGCGTCCAAAAACCCCGTTGAAAGGCTGTCGGGATGCAGTTGATGTTTCAGGGGCGTCGGTGCATCATTTTGATGGGTTCACAATGAACCCCTTTGTGGTCCATTTTATTTTACGTGGAGTCCATATCTTGAAGAATTGCTTCTGCTTCACTTGCTTGACCTAACTCCCTCAACGCAGCGGCCACGCGCTTTCGGACAAGAGGAACAGTGGACTGATTGCCGCCAATTTGGACCAACACGTCGGCTCTCCCACGCTCCTTTAGCTTGTCGACCGCACAAATGCTTACCTTTTCGTATTTGCCATTGCGGGCCAACTCTTCCCATACCTGTTCGACTAGCTCACGTTGTCCAGGAAACTGAGACAGTAGTTGTGCCGCGTTCCATCGAATCGTATCGGAGGCAAACATAAACCGAGCAGTGTTTTTCTCTTCAGCAGCAAGTAGTTCCGCAATCTCAAGCTGGATATTCTGTTTGACCTCTGCGGGTAATTCAGCAAGCATCGCTTGGGAGCTACAGACAGCGTTATCCTTCAGCACCAAACGGGCGAGTACGTGAAGTGCATCCAGGCGTGCCCACCATTTTGCGGTCATATCCTGGGCAAGCGAACAGAGCGCAGCACGAGCCTCGGTTGTTTGGCCCTCGTGCCAAAGGGTCTCGGCACGGCTTATCCGGGCAAATGTACTCTCGATCATGGAGGTGGCCTCATGGCTGTCCTGCTTCTACCCAACACGAGCAAACCTCATGCCGGTGTCTGCTAAGCTCCCCACGCATGACATTTCAACAATTTAGTTGGACAGGGCCCCTCGCAAGAGTCAGACAACTGAATCTAGTAAGGACCATCGGCCTGACAAAATGATTCAGTGACACCACCACCAAGAGATCTGAGAAGAAATAGGGAATTCTTTTCGACAATACAGAAATTCAATCATTTCTTTTTGACCCCTTCGAGAGGATACGTGGATGGTCGCAGAAAATAGAGATAACAGCTCAGGTTTGCTCTAGGGTTTTTGACCCCGCCCTATGCCAGGCTTGTATCTTCAGGGAAGAAGACGATCGATGGGCCTCAGCATCAGTTTCCAATCTGGTTGGCACCAGCATAGCTGGCAGGGATAACTCAGTCCGTGGTGTCTTGCATGTGAACATGTCCTGGAGGGTTAGAGAAAACTCGGCTAGAAACCGGGTTATGGCGAGCTTATCAGGCGAATATCTGGGTTTATGAACTCGCCCTGAAGATGATTGGATTGACATGATAGAACGCAGTGACACACTCAATCAATTTTGTGTGGTGGAACCCATTCCTCACATGAGGGGCATACGATGCATGTCGGCACAATACTCCGACCATCCTCCGGCCCAGCACACGCACGATACGCGAGGGGCAATTCACCCTGTTGTTCTTCCAGTTTGTGAATCAGCGACCAGCACGCCGCCATTCGCGGGCGAGGATGGCGTAGAGAAACATGTCCTGCCACAGGCCGTGTTTCCACGTGTGCTGGCGTAGACGGCCTTCTTGTCGCATGCCGACTTTCTCCAGGCAGCGGATCGAGCCCACATTCTCGGGACAACAATAGGCAATAATCCGGTGAAGCTCCAACCCTTGGAATCCCAACGTCAGGAGGCCCTTCACGGCCTCGGTCGCATACCCGTTCCCCCAGAACGGGCGACCCAACCAGTAGCCGAGGTAGCCTTCGTTGCGAAGGGGCTGGGTCACGTGAAGCCCGCAAGCTCCAAGGAGGTAGCCGTCCTGCTTCAGAACTACCGCCAGGTCAAATTGTTTCCGAGGGCGTCTCCGTTGCGCCGCCAACGCGTGCGCAAGGAACACCTTTGGTGTCCGCCTCACGGTTTGGCCCCCGGTCCGTGTACTGCGTGACCTTAGGGTCTACGGCGTAGCGATGCACGGAAGCGTGGTCCGCAGCCACAAAGTCTCGCAAGAGGAGCCGAGACGTATTTACAGGCAATCCCGGGTTTCGATAAAAAGAATTCGTCAGAGACCGGAACATGTTCCACCACTGCATGGATTTTCCTGTCGCGTCTGTAAGGCCGTACGCCCAGCGAGGAAGTAATCGATCCATGTGCTGCGCTCCCATGCTTGCCCCCTTTCACAATCCTACTCCAGCCCTGAACCAGATGCAGTTGATTTGCGGATGGTTTGAGAGTATTGATCCGTAGGTCCAAAAGAATCTTCAGGGCTGTCGAGAAAAGACTCATTCTGTTGGACCTTAGGGTCGAGAGCCTGAAGGAGGATGCGTTATGAATCGCGAATGCATACGGAAAGGGCGGGCGTGTTCGTTTCCCACCGAAAGGAGGGATCATGGTGAAACTGCCCGTTAAGATTTCATTGCGGCACCGAGGGAAATTCTTGGGGCTGGACAGCGAGGGGGAAACGATGACGCTGCTCGACCCAACAGGCGAACCGCTGGGGGCGGTGTCCGTGGGAAGCCGTCATAGATTTCATCCACGGCTCTATCAGTGAAACCCAATCCCGTACAGCAGTCCGGAATTACCCCGCAGTCGTCTCGCGGCGAAGGTACGCTATTTGACACCGGACCACAAACACTTCGACAGTGTCACCTGCGAGATCGGCGGAGGCGGGGTGTTCATCGAGACCCACCTACCGTCGCAGTTAGGGACAGCGCTCGCGCTGGAACTCCTCCCTGCCTGACGATCCGACCACGCCGATCAACGCACAAGGCAAAGTGGCCTGGATCCGGACTGAGGAGGAGCATTATGCGTTCTTTCCGGGGATGGGGATCCAGTTCACCGAGATTTCCGAAGAAGGACGGGCGCGCCTTTGAGCATGGTCAAGGCCCCTCGATCATGCGCGCCAGGGGAGTTGAGCCCCCTTGCTGACGGTGCGCGGAGCCCGAACTGATTCTATCGGGGGAATGGAATAGCGGCCAGAGACACCACCGGGAGCTGTGGTCCGCAGGGTGTTCACAAACCCACCCATTTGAAGAAGTGAAACTCGGTTTGGGAATAAGGCCACGGGCGTCAACCGGAAGAAGTCCAGAAACAAATGTTTTGGATTTGGCCAAAGTTATGATGCTCGGCGAGCCCTCTTTCAAACTTGGATCTCTCGTTCATGCTTCGGTACTCTGATTGCTTTCGCTTCGCTCAGCCTTGGACTCGACCTTGCAACCGGTGAACAGCGCTTCTTGATCACGGTTCCCTCCTTTCCGTGTCTTCCCAGAACATCGGAACGACGAACTACGTTGTGATCCAAGCCGACCGTCTCTCTAATCCAGTGGGACCCGAGATCCACTTAATGAAGGGTCCCGAGCCCTGGGACTCTTCAGGGTGGCGCCTTGAGCGAGGATTGGAAAGACGCGGCTTACATAGCGGTGCTCGCCGCCTGTGAAGCAGTAGGAGAGGATCCCTCGAACATGGTCGGTGACCTTGAAAAATGTGAGCTCCGCCTATCTCTCGGAGGGACCCAGTGCCAGTGCAGCGATTGCCGTGGCCATGGTTGCTGCTCTCAAGCGAAATGGAATCCTTCCTGGCGTGGTCATGACGGGGGCGCTGGACCCCAGCGGGCGTATTCTACCCGTTGGGGCGCTCCCTGAAAAATTCTAGGCGGCGGCTGCAGGACGCTTCTCCACGGTCTTGATTCCGCAAGGCCAGACCAAGACTCGGGATTGGGATCTCAGTCCTCTTGCTGAGGACCTTCGAGTCACAATCGTAGAGGTATCTACACTTCGAGAAGCTCTATGAAAGAATGACAGGCAAGAGCTATTAGTGGTACCTAGAGACTCGTGGGGTTTCCGTGTTTGAGTTCCAAAAACAGTTCTTTTGACCTAGACGACAACTGCTATTGACCTCAACGGAATCCAGGGGATAGCAATTAGCCTCTTCGCAACCATTTTTGAAACACTCCTTTCGACACGAGCAATCTTAACTACTTTTCCAGTTCCTTGATTTAGGTGGCACAGCGGCATAGGGTATTTCCTTCTAAGCCGGGGCTTACAGGTTCGAGTCCTCCCCGGGGAGCCTAAGCCGGCTATGCTCGTCAAATAATTTGAAGGGTGAGGGTACTGCCTTACGAGCACGCAAGTCGATTGTCACGGAGGGAGTTTCTTCTTCGCCTGGCAGGAGGAACAATCGTTTTCCTGACTGCTGAAGAAATATGGTCGCTGGCATCATGGGCCCAAACAGGTGAACGACCCACCGACCCTGAGTTTATCACTCGCGTCAACCGTCCTCAGGATTTGGAGTCCCCGCCACAGTGGTTGACATCCTGGCTCACGCCGAACAACCGCTTTTTCGTGCGGAGTCACTTTGGTCCCCTGAGTCCCTCGAGCCTGAAGGACTGGCAGTTGCATGTGGAAGGGGATGTCAAGCAACGCCTCACGCCTCGTTTTCTGACCTCAAAGCGTTTGAAGAGGTGACGCTTCATGCTGTCGTACAGTGTGCGGGTAACGCCGAGCCTTCTTCCGCCCGAAAGTTCCGGGAGTGCAGTGGGAACGGGGAGCCGTCGGCAATGCGAAGTGGGCAGGAGTTCGGTTATGTGATGTATTAAAACGGGCTGGCCTTGGATCGAAGGCCAAGCTATGTTCAATTGCTGGGGCCGACCGACCTGTGCTTCCTGACTGTGCCCTTGTTTATCCGGAGCATCCCGATTGAGAAAGCCATGCATCCGACCACGATGCTGGCGTACAAGATGAATGAAGAGCCGCTCCCGATATTGCACGGAGCACCCTTGCGCCTGATCGTGCCTGGTTGGGCGGGCGACACGTGCATGAAATGGTTGACCCATCTCACGGTGCAGGAAGATGAGGCCGATGGCTTTACATGCAAACCGCGTATCGAATGCCCGTGACCCCAGTGCAACCTGGTGCGATAATTCACCCTTCCGAGATGATCCCGGTGACCGAGATGGCTGTGAAGTCGATTATCGCACGGCCTTTGAAGGCGCGAAGGTCCCTGGCGGTATGGCAGTACAGGTGGAGGGTGTCGCGCGTTGACTGGCGAAGGTGAGATTGTGCGCGTGCAGATTTCTATGGACGAGGGCAAGCAATGGCATGACGCCAACCTGGGCGAGGTGAACGTGGGCGCCGTATGCCTGGCGGCTCTGGCGATATGCGTGGAAGGGCATGAAGCCGGGCAGTTAGCACGATACCGTCCCGTGCGACAGACAGTCGGGGGCATACCCAGCCGATGGCAACGCCATGGAATCCTGGTGGGTTCCTATGGAATGGCGCGGACGTCGTCCGAATCGAGATTGAAGTACGACGAGCGTTTCGTATCTTTCAAGGATAATAGCTACGACGCTTACTGCACTGGGGTTGACTGTGTTCGGATTTCTGCAACACCTGGACAGTTCAAACTCCTACGCCGGCGAGCCGAAACGACCAGTCGTCCTTAGAGCAACAGGGGCGTTGCCTTCATCAATGCGCGCTGCACGATCTGTCATTCGAGCGATCTCATCACGCAGCAACAGCTGGATCGTTCACTAGTGGACCAAGGAGGTAGACAAAATGATCAAGTGGGGCGCGCCGGTGAGACCCGGAGGAGCAGAAATTTCTGCTCGACTATCTGTCCGCCTACTATGGCCCGCAAAGGTCAATGGGTTCATCCTCGGCAGAAACTGAACGGCAACTGGCGCCATATAAGTGACCCGCCCCTTACACCGGTCCAGGGCTCAAACTGCGGCCCTGGGTAGACTTAAACCGAATGGTTCGCGTAATCGTACAGTTCCGGGTGCCGACTCCCCTGCACTGTGCCTCATTTTGTACTCAACTCCACCCATCTCTCCAGCCTATTCCAGCCAAAGTTAGGCTTTCTCGTAATCCTTGGCTGGAATGGGCCTCAGTGAGATGGAATAGGCTGGAGGAGGAGGACGAACACGCTTTCCTAAACCGTGGGCCGGATGTCCACAAACCTGCAAGAATTCCGGCCCTCAAACCCCGACAATTCAGCCTGCCAGATATAGCCGTTGGCTGTCTTCAAATCAGATTGTTCATGGACGGGCGGTGAATGTTCGTGACTAGCACACTGACGAGCACAGCACCCGGTGTGGGCCGATCCCATCCTCCAAGAATAATCACAGGGTTGTTCATCGATCTGCGGAGAGTGCAATCTGCTGATTGAGTGTCAATCCCCTGGTCTCTCGCGAAGACGATGACGGCGTTCGCTGGAAGCGACGATGGCGCAGGACGCCTCAAAGCCGTGGAGGGGCGCTCCCGTAGCCTCGACGGCGCCTCCATTCCCCACCACGGTCGGGTTGACCCAGCTGTCATAGACATCGCTGTTAAAGACTTCGAGCCAGCGGCCGGCCGCGGAAGCTCCACCCAATAATTGTACGACGTCGTGTCGTTCAGGCTCGCGATGACGCACGAGCACATCGCGCCGCGGCCCTCGAGCCACCGATGAAACGCCAGAACACGATTGTGGTTGTGCACGTGAATAACCCGAACGCGCGGGCCACGGCAGGTGTAAGCTGCCGCCAGCAGTCGAATCTACGTCCTGGTAAAGCGCAACTGGTCCACCAGGGGTTGTTGTCCTGACCGCACGCCGTCCCAGTCAATGAGGTTGACGCTCTTGGTGGGATCGTCGCTCCATTGGTGGTCCTCAAGAAACTCCTGTCCCATAAACAGCATGGGGATCCCGGGCGCCGTGAGGAGGAGCGCCGTGGCCACGCGCGAGCGGCTGCGCGCGTACCAGGATCGGGTGTTGACCCGTCAGCCAAACGAGGCGCGGCGGCTGCGCGCCGGTCTTCACGAGGTCGTGATTTTCGATGCAGGTGACCCCCGCCAGGCATCCGGCATCTGCGCGGGATACAGATTCCGAGCCACCGCATCCAGATCGACGTGGGCGGTCGCGCCGAACGACGCTTGAGTGATGGCCTGACGCACACTCTCTCGCAAGCCATCGTGCTGGGTGACGTCACACCCGGCGCCGTTCTGAGCGCGCGGTGTCACGATCGCAGGAGTGACCGGCCAGAACTCTGCGTTCTGATGGCCCGCACGTTGACCGCGCGCACCGTGTCCGTCAGATTCTGGCAGAACGTCCAGCCCGTCTCTCCGTTCAGATTCACCAGGGCACTGATTTCATCGTAGCGAAATCCATCCACATGGAATTCGTGTAAATCATAGACGGCGTTATTGATCACAAACTGTCGCACATCCCGGTTCCAGAGGGCAAATGAGAGGCCTCCGGCCCATCCCCGATCGGTAAAGTAGAGACTGTTATTGTTGTTCCCGTTCGGCGCGCGATCCCAGAAGTACAGGCCTGCATCGTCACCTTCGAACCCGCCCGCGTGGTTGTAGACGACATCCAAGACCACCGCGATTCCGTACAGGTGACACAGGTCAATCATGGCCTTGAGCTGATGCGTCCCGCTGCTGAGGTCCTCGAGCGTAAGTGGGGGCTGCTGCTTGGCCGCGAGCAGTCGATTCACTGTGACGAGATAGCTCGACAAGGCGGTCCGATCGTAAACCACGTAGGCGAAGTCGGGAGAGAAATAATCGCCTCCGTTGTACCCCCATGCTGAATGCCGTTTCGCACTCGCTGCGATCGGGAGCGGCTTGCAGCACATTGATACCCAGAGCCTGCAGGTACTGATCTTCCCGGATCACATCGAGAAAGGTGGACGGTACGCCTGGCGCTCGGGTGCGTACGAGCCGATGTGGAGTTGGTACACCACCATGTTCGAGTAGTCGGGGTCCGAAAGGTCTGATCGTGCCAGGGATAGGCACGGGGATTCCGGATGAGACAACTACAATTAGGGAAGGGCGCATCCACGGCGAGTTCGCGCGCATAGGGGTCACGCTTCACGCCGCGGCTGCCGCCGCCGACGACGTAGAATGTGAGGATCTCCTCTCGTGCCCCGGCGACAAATCCGGTCCAGTAGCCAAGCTTGGTATCTTTGACCATCAACTGATCGGGGTCTGCTCGAGCCTGCGGGACATCGCCAAAGGTACCATTGAGATAGACCGCCAACGCGCGAGGCGCCCACAACACGAAACGTGGCTCCCCATTCACAAGAGTCGCCCCCATGGGGGTGTCCGGCGGTAATGTGCGCTTGGGAGATCATGCAACGGGTCCGTCCTATTCAGCAGGCGCGGTGCTGACACGTCGTGGACATGTCATCCACGACTGCCGCGATGTGTTGCAGTGAGCATGGCCACGTGTGAACCGGAAATTCCATGTTGATATCTCGCCCGACCGGGAGTGTAGACCTAGCCGTCTCGGCAGGCAATGCTCCAGCAATCTGCTGTAGCGAGCACATTATTTGTCCGCCTTTGTAGCCCATGAACTGTCTGGCTGCGGGTGCGCCCTCAAGGAGGGCCACCATGCCACGGCGAAGGTACGTACAGGAGGTGAAACAGATGCGGTGTAAAGAACAATATGAACGTGCGGCAGCAGCGGGAGGTGACGATGGCTGAGAGGCGCGTCGAGCCCGCGAGCCGGCTGCGTTCTTCCGAGGTTGTGTTGATTCCGCGGTCCTTGTATAAGCATCGGGATGTCTGAATCTCTTGGCGACCAGAAGAGGAGCCTGCTTGCACTAGCTGCTCTGGGGATTGTGTATGGTGATATCGGCACGAGTCCCCTCTATGCGTTGCGCGAGTGCTTCAGCCCAGCCATTGGGCTGACCACCACAGCCCCCACTATCTTTGGCATTCTATCCCTGCTGATTTGGGCCCTCCTCCTGGTGGTCACGGTCAAATACCTCTGGGTGGTGATGCAGGCCGATAACCAAGGTGAGGGGGAATTCTTGCCACTCATGGCTTTGGCGCATCGCGGCGACGGTGCCCCTCGTTCCCCCACCGTCTCAGCCCCTTGATTATTCTGGTCCCTTAGGGGCCGCTTTCGTCTATGGGGACGGCATTATCACACCGGCGATTTCGGTCCTGCAGCGCGGTAGAAGGACTGAATGTGGCCACGCCGCTGCTTCAACCCGTATGTAGTGGTGATCGCCGTCAGCATCCTTGTCGCCTGTTTGCCGTCCAGTCCAAGGGGACCGCGAGCATATCGGGCAAGTGTTTGGACCCATTATGCTGCTGTGGTTTGTGTGCCTAGGCCGTCCTCGGCGTCAGAAGCGTGATCCAGTCTCCTCGCATCCTGGGAATCGTTCAGCCCACTTTACGGGATTCGGTTGTTGAGTGGAGCATCCGGGGCAGGGCTTCGTGGTCTTGGGGAGTGTCTTCCTCGCCTTAACGGGGCGCCGAAGCCTTATATGCCGATATGGGCCACTTCGGGGAAGGCCCATTCGTCTTAGCTGGTATACGATCGTGCTCCCGAGTTTGCTGCTGCAGTATCTTGGGCAGGGGCCTGCTTGCCCGGGAGCCGGACGCCGTGGCTAATCCATTTTATCTCCTGGCCCCCAGCTGGCTCATCTATCCGCTGGTTGGACTGGCGACGATCGCGACCGTCATTGCCTCCCAGGCCTTTACTCAGTGGGCCTTCTCCCCTCCACCCAGCAAGCGATCCACTTGGGGTATCTGCCCCGCATGGGCATTCAGCATACCCTCCGCGGTGCACATTGGACAGATTTATGTGCCCGTGGTCGATTGGCTCTCTGTTCATCGGGACGATCGGTCTGGTCCTGCTGTTCGGCTCGTCGACCAACTTGGCCGCCGCCTATGGCATTGCCGTCGTCCGGCACCATGATCATGACGACCCTCTTGCTCTATGTGATCGCGCGAGCACGCTTGGCACTGGCCCGTGCTCGTGGCCGGAACGGTGACGGGCACGTTTCTCTCGTTGACCTGGGGTTTTTCAGCGCCAATGTGCTGAAGATCTGGCAAGGCGGCTGGCTCCCCTCGTAGCTCGGTTTGGCGCTCTTCACGGTGATGACGACCTGGGTGGCGGGCGCGCGCCTGGTCACCAACTATCTGCACTGACCATGCCGCCACTCGCTCAGTTTCTAACGGACCTCCTGGCTCGCCATCCTGTCCGCGTGCCGGGTCATCGCCCGTCTTTCTGACCCAGTCTCGATGAGATCACGCCACCGGCCTTTCTGCAAAACGTCCGGCACAATACGGTGCTGCACGAACTCGTGGTGTTCCTGACAATCGTCACTGCGCGGGTGCCCTTGGTTCCCTCGAGCGCAGCAACTCGATATTGGGCAATTCGCGCCAGGCATCTACCGTGTCACCGTGTGAGGCATGGATTTATGGAAATGCCCGAGATCCCGGTCTTGCTTCTACAGTGCCACGAGCAGGGTGTGCCCGTGAATCTGCAGGACGCCACACTTTTTCTCAGTCGAATTAACTCCGCTCGCGACGCCGAAGCCCGGAATGGCGCTGTGGCGAGAGCACCTGTTTGTCTTTTTCGTCGAGAAACTCACGCCGGACTAGTTCTCTTCTTAGGGATTCCCTCCGAGCAAGCCGTCGAGATTGGTGTCGTCGTGGACATCTAGCAGGCTGCGGAAAAACCGTTTCGGCACAGCAGAACTTCGATGGCCTGCACATCTGGCACAAGAGGAGAACACTCCCGGAGGATGCTCAAACAGGCCGTCTTGATAAAATGAGTCTGACCAAGAATGACTTGGACCGCCGGAGGACTCGGAATATGCACCTTCACAGAGATCAGACGGATGGACAGCCACTCCCTCTCATGTATGAATCGATAGAAGCATCAGCCATGCCATCGACGGAAACAGAAGACGATCGCTCGCCGTCCCACAACCACGTCAGGACTTTTCGCGACTCTGTGACGATCTGATCGACAACGTGCGGGCCTTGACGACTCCTGACGTGACCCGCCCCCTGCCCCTTACGCCACAGTGATTCAGTGACCTGGCCTAGCGGGACATCTCCAACGATTGACCTCGCGCAAGGACGGTTTATCTTTTAAGTGAGCGGAGGCCTCGGTGAGGGAAACATTCAAGGGAACCGGGGGTCAAGCGTAGGGTGGTGTGCAGGTCCACTGAAGGATGAGAAGCCTAAAACCCCTCCAAGACACCTCCACACTAGACACAACGCTCTCTGAACCCACCTCCGCCCCGTTTTTTGTCTCTTCATCTTCCTCGCAAACTCCCTCTCTGATGAGACTTCCCTACTCGTGTGTGGTGTTTATGAGACCTATGCGTGGTAGATCGCTATGGGGAACGGCTGCACGTAGTGCAGGGGGATTAGTGAAGTACTGGTGGGGAAGGGACAAGAAAAAAGCGGCCCGCCCTTATTGTGGAACACCGAAGCTGCCATCCGAACCGGGTGATGTTCAGCAATCCTTAAGTCATCCGCCGCTGATTGCCCCGCGCCTCACTCTTCGTTTGGGCTCGCGTTGGCGGGCGTGCCTCCTGGCACGGAGCAGCGAGCACGTCCCTGGAACCATCACCCCGCCACCGAAGCAGGAACGGCGCCCTTTGCACGCTGGCTGCATAAGTTTGGGTCACATTCGAACCAGGCTGCTGACCTCTCTGAGCGTTCCACCTCCCTCACTTTCTATAGAATCATGCGCTCCTCGAAATCAGCGAGCCCGTGACGGCTCGTTAAATTCAATATTGGGTCAGTGTAAAATAGCTGATCTTGCGGTGAGGACGCTTGAAGAGAGTGCGGATGTGTAAATAAATGATTGGACAACGGGGGGCGTGATGACGATAATTCAAGCTGCTGGATTAAGAGTGAAGGGGAAACAGCGAGTTGATCCACCACAAGGTGAGCATCTGAACCTGGAATTGGAAGGAAGTGAGAACGGCCATTCGACGGGCAACTATAACTGCATTGTGTTCGGTGAATCTGTTGTCCACAAACACCTATAATACGTTTGAAACTGACCCACTACCGAAAATTTGGTAGTGGTCTAGTTTGCGACCCACAAAGTGTCCGTGGCAGGGGGCACGAATGAATAGACGAACCGCTTGCGGCGTCGATATTTCCCCAAGGTACAAGCCTGTCACGTTACACCCAAGCAGACTTGCAGCGAATCGCGTGACGGTTGACGCAACGTCCACGGAGGACGCGGGGGCATATCCCGGAGACCTGAATCACTATCGCCCTCTGAATCGTATTGATATACGGTCGCGTCAACACGGCGGTCTGTATAGCCGTGCAAGCGGCGGCAGAAAGAATGGGGCAAGCAGATGGGGCAAGACAATCTTTAGCAAGGAGGTATCAGCTATGCGCTACATCAGCGTCATCAGTGGAGTCGTTGCCGCGCTCGCCTTCGCTCTGACAGCGAATGCGGGGTCGTTTGAGGACAAGGCGCAAGTGACGGTTAGTGGGGCCAAATACAAGCTGAATGGCCCTATTGTCAAGATAGAAAGGGATGCTTACTGGATCAGGAAGGCCTCCGGCGATATTGTTCGAGTCGCAGCCACAGAAGGGACTCAAGCCTCCGAACCTATCGCCGCAAGGGAAGTTGACGTGGCCATTGATATCAGCGAGCAAAGCCTTTCACATCACAAAAGGGGCGACGGAGCGTGGCTTTTACTCTCGTGGCAGGGATGCCGACGGTCATTCAACTTCGCAACCGGGATCTCGTGGCGCATGAGTTTATGTCCACACTGTTCCGCGATGTCCCGTTCCGCATTTCGGGCAATGCCACACTTTGTCAAGACAGCACGAGCCTCCGGAGTTCGCATCGATCCAGGGCAAACGGTGACCCTTGAATTTAACGCCCCCGTGGCGAACGGTGGATCAATAATGGCGCCACGGAATCCATGTATGATGTCTTCTGGTGCAATGTCCATGGGAAGGAGCATGGACAAAAGATGCGCGGGGAATTGCTGATCGTAGAGACCAGGGGTGAGATCGGCGGCGGATGATGTGATGAAGGCTCAGGTCACCGTGACGCCGGGTCGTCCGATCGATTCGAGCGACCCGATTTCCTTCACGATTCCCACTGCCTCGTCGGTCTCTCTGGTCAACCTCAGAGGGAAACCTCCTGTCCTGATGATTGACCCTGGTCTCTGACTGGGAGAGGCCGGTACCATGCAGTGGCTACGACACACCAGTGGCGGGATCTGTCACCACGGAGTGCGTTCGTGAAAATAAAAGGAAGAGGCGAAAACGTGCTGTCACGATGGCCATTGACAGCGTTAGTTATCCAGCTCGCGCTCAGGGCTAGGGATTGGTGGAATAAGTTCGGCCGAGGAGTTGCTTTATGACCCCGATGTGGTCCTTGTGATGAAGGACAAAGCCTTTCACGTGATCAAAGGGGCACAACCAGGGAACCCTCTGCCGAATCCTGCCTTCTCGCTACAAGTCGGGAGGGACCTCGTCATCCTGCTCCGCAATGAGGACGAGGTGGCGCATGATTTCGTCTCGCCGTTGCTCCTGAAGGCGGAGGACCTTCAGATCTCAGGCCGGGCGACCATCGTGTATACCCTCACCGCCTTCGGGGTTCGGTTGAACCGGGAGACAGCGTGATGCTTCGCTTTGACATCCCTGACGCCGGCTTTGATCAGTTTCATTTCTGGTGCAATATCCATGGGAAGATGGTTGATGACACCATGCGAGGGGAGATCTTTATGCTGCATGCGAAACCATCCTCCCAGTAACCGGACTTCGGGACTTGTGAGGGGCCTATTGGCAGAATCGAGGAAGTTGGAAACGCGACGGAGATGGGCGGTGAGGGAGGCAATGACCCCGATGACGATGTGCTCGTCTGAAGCGGGTTCTGCCTCAGAGAGCTGATGAAGAGGTTTGCCATGATCGAGAGAACAGCGGGACGGATCCTTGGCGGACTCTGCGCCATCATGCTCGCCGGTGTCGCAGTGGATGTCGCGCAGGCCGGAGAGACGGCGGAATCCCACCGGAAGTGGTGGCAGAGTACATTCATGCGATCATTCAGGCCGATCGGACCATCTATTCCACCCATGTCGTGGAGCGGCTGCAGGATCTCAAGGTCACTGTGGCGGCGGAAGATTGGAAAGCGAGGAGGACATTGCCTCTTCCGGCTCAAATGCTACAGATGGCTGGTCAAGAGGTTCAGGGGCTCGGACTCGGGCTTCGTATCCGGTTAGCCAGCCTGGGGCCGATTTACAGCAAAAACGGGCCTGCGGATCAGTTCGAACGAGCGGGCCTGGAAGCCGTAGCAAAGAATCCCCGGAAGCCCTATACGGGAATCATTACCGAAGGTGACAGACGCTATTTCAAGGCGATATTTGCGGACAGGGCCGTCTCCATGGCCTGTGTCGCGTGCCATAACAGCCATGATCTGAGCACAAAGCGGGACTACAAGCTCTACGATGTGATGGGAGGGATTATCATTTCGTTTCCAGTCCAATGAGGCCATTTCGCCCCTACGATCCGCAGGGGCCTGGACAAAGACTCTGGAACCATCGTTCATCATAGGAACCATTGTCCTACGGGCTCCTAATCCGGGGCCTTTTCTCCCCTGTGCCTCTCCGAGTTGACTCTGAATGATCCCATAGGTGAGGTGGGTTCGGCGGAACGGTATGGCCCCCTGCCTACCACCAGTCGTGTGCTTCGGAGTCAACCCGATCGGTACATCTTCTTTTAGGCAGAAATCCCGCGCCCAAAACTCTCCCGCAATCTCCTGTGTTCAGGCGGTAGGTTGCTGCTCGTTTCAGGCATGCCGTTACCAGTGGTTCTTTAATCATCTGATTTTCGGACAGCGGTTTGGTTCGCTTAGGTACTTTTTCCAACGAATTCGCGCACAGGGTCTGACAGGGTCTTGTAGATGGGCCATTTGATTGGCTCGCGTTTGCACAGGGCAACTCTCGGCTTCATGCAGTTTGGCGAGGATCTGTTCGACGGTGTGACGAAGACGTGGCATGCGGCCCTCCTTCGGCCAGACCCCAACATAGGATCTGACTCGTTTGAGGGGGCTAGGTCAACCTGTCCCAGAACCCCAAAGCTGGGCTAACAGAACGTCAGGAACGGACTCGTATCTCAAGAGGCGGGGGTCTGTTTCAGCCTTGAGTCATGCCCCTGGCCCGAATATAGCAGCCTGGACCGGTTTGAAGGAGGCAGGTTAATAGGGCCCAGTCATCTTATGCAGGATTAACCTGCGATCGTTCGAAAATCTATATGAGACCCGAGGCTGGGCACTCACGTGAGATCCCTCGGAGATTTGAGCCCTCGTCTTCGTGACTGAGAATGTGCGCGGATGCAAACCGATTCTGGAGCAGGTTAACGCAATCCCCTCGATATTTGTGGAGCCGTTCCATCGAGTGGCACTCCCCAGTGAAATCAATCGCCAACGACCTGCCTGCACAGTATCAGCAGGCAAACGGATCAGCCAGAACCGTCCTCATCCAACACGGTCAATCAGGTGAACGATCGCATCACGGGAGGCTCAATCTCCCGAAAGGCCTCCTGAACATCGGGAAGGCCCTCCCCTCCTCTTCGGATGCATGCGATCGCGCTCCTCTCGCGTCCCTCAGACCGCGTTAGAATGGAACAAACTCCAGTCCCTGTGGAACCACGGGAGGCACCTCGATCTTGGGATGTTGTGAGGGACTGGGCGGCGTCGGGCGCTCCCCAGCGTGACATTGAGGGTGCGCCTCGTGCCATCTCTAAACAGTGTGAGATCAATGGATTGCTTGGCCTTCAGTTGCCGGAGCACCTTGGCGTATTGCTCGCTGGTCTTCACGTCTTGCCCATTGACCGCGACGAGGATATCGCCCCCCAAGACCCACGGCTCTCCCTCAATGGTCACATCCAGGTTCGCCGGCACGAAGCCCAATCGTCTGGGCCGGGCTCCCATCTTCCACATCGATGATGAGCAATCCACTCACAAGGGAAGTGCAATCAGATTCCGCACCTCGTCGGTCACAAATTTCCCTTTGATGCCCAACCAGGGCCTGATCACTCGGCCATTCGCCCGCAGTTCAGTCACGATGGATTTGACGGTATTGATCGGAATGGCGAACCCGATGTTCTGCGCTCCCATCAAGATGGCCGAGTTGATCCCGACCACACGATCCTCGGAATCGACCAGCGGCCCGCCGCTATTGCCGGGGTTGATCGGGGTCGTGGTTTGAATCACTCGCTCTTTGGAACACTTCCTGTTTGATCTCCAGCAGTTTCCCGAATCCGCTCACGATGCCCGGTCGAAAACGCATAGCCCAACCCAAAGGGATGTCCAATCGCCAGGACTTTCTGACCGATTTCCAATTTGTCGGAATCGCCCCAGTTGGGCAGGGGCATGCTGCCCCTTCGAGCGCGTCACATGGAGCAGCGCGACATCCGATTGCGGATCGGTTCCGGATCAGCCCTGCCGGGAGACGAGTCCCATCATGCAACGTCACCGTGATATTGGATGCCCCTTCCACGACGTGTGCGTTCGTCACGATCGAGCCCTGCTCATCGATCAGCACGCCAGATCCGGATCCTTTTCCCGATGCCTGCGCGATGTGATGGGCGCTGACATAGGCGGAGGCGATCAGGACGGTGGCGTTCGCCATCTTCTTGTAGACCCGTACGCTGTTTATTTCTTCCTGCGTGACCAAGGCAGCCGCGAGAATCCTGGGAGTTCCCGTGCAGACTGTCAGCACCAGGCCGGTGACCAACCAGGACCGAAGACACCCTCTGGAAAGATGGCAACGCAGCATACGTACCTCTCTATGGTTCATCGTGTGTTCCATGACAATCACGGAGGGAGCCGGAGACGTCAGACCTACCCACCGTTCAACCTGGTCGCCCGTTTGTTCATAGGGCGATGCCTCCCGGTCCATGACGCCTCCTTGGTTCTAAAGATTAATCGGGAAGTCTTACCTGCCTCACGAACTTCGTTTTCAGTTGAGAAGCGGAACCAGAGTCTTAAACGGTCGAGGTAAAGATAGACGACCGGCGTCGTGTAGAGCGTGAGCAGCTGGCTGACAAGCAGGCCGCCCACGATCGCAATGCCGAGCGGCCGCCGCAGCTCCGACCCCACCCCCATCCCGACTGCCAGAGGCAGCGCCCCAGCAGCGCCGCCATCGTGGTCATCATGATCGGCCGGAAGCGCATCAGACAGGCTTCATAGATCGCCTCCTCCGGCGGTTTCCCTTCCTTCCGCTCCGCATCCAACGCAAAGTCGATCATCATAATGGCATTCTTCTTCACGATCCCGATCAACAGAATGATGCCGATCAACGCGATCATGCTCAGCTCCGTCTTGAAGAGGAGCAGCGCGAGTAATGCGCCGACTCCCGCGGACGGTATCGTGGACAGAATCGTGAGCGGGTGGATGTAGCTCTCGTAGAGGATCCCAAGCACAATGTAGACCGTGACCAATGCCGCGAGAATCAACAGCGGCTGATTCTCCAGCGAAGCTTGGAAGGCCTTGGCCGTGCCTTGAAGCTGCCCCGGATGTCGCCCGGCAGGCCGATCTCCCGCATGGATTTCTCAATCGCCTGCACCGCCTCGCCGAGCGAGCACTCCGAGCGCCATATTGAACGACAGTGTGATCCCCGGAAACTGTCCCTGGTGATTGACGGACAGCAGCGTGGCGGTGGGCTCGTAGCGCGCCACCGCACTCAACGGCACCTGCATCCCCGTCGGCGACCGCACATAGATGTCGTGCAGCGTGGACGGATTTTGCCAAAACTGCGGAGCAACCTCCATCACAACGTGATACTGGTTGAGCGGGGTGTACATAATCGAGACCTGCCGTTGGCCGAAGGCATCGTAGAGGGTGTCGTCGATGAGCTGCGGGCTGAGGCCCAGCCGCGAGGCGGTGCTGCGATCGAATACGACCAACGATTGCAGGCCCTTGTCCTGCTGATCGCTGTTCACATCCACGATCTCCGGCAAGGTTCGAAGCTTGCTGCTCGACCTTTGGCGCCCAGGTATTGAGCTCGGCCAGATCGACGCTCTGCAGCGTGTACTGATATTGCGCGCTGCTGACACGCCCGCCGATCCGCAAATCCTGGACCGCCTGCAGATACGTCGGCGCGCCCGGCACCTTGGCGAGCTTGGGGCGCAGCCTGGCGATCACCTGGTCGGCGCTGAACTTCCGTCCTGCATGCGGTTTCAATGAGATGAACATACGCCCGGTATTGGTCGTGCTCCCTCCCCGCCACCGGTGAACCCCATCACAGTCTCCACGGCGGGATCGCTCTGGATGATCTCCACCACCTCGGTGAGCTTCTGGCGTCATGGCCTGAAACGAAATATCCTGCGAGGCCTGGATGTTGCCGCTGAGGCGACCGGTGTCCTGCTGGGGAAAGAAGCCCTTTGGGAACGATGACGTAGAGGTAGATGCTGAGTCCCATGGTCGCCAGCGTCACGGCGAGCATGCTGCGCGGATGCCGCAGCACCCAGGCCAGACTCGTCGCGTAGCCGCCGCGCATGCCCTTCGAAGAACCGCTCGCTAACCCGGTACCACCATCCATGGGATGTGCTCTGTTCCGGCTTCAGCAGTCTGGCGCACATCATGGGCGTCGTGGTGAGCGACACGAAGAGCGAGACGATGATGGCCACGGAGAGCGTCACCGCAAATTCGCGGAACAACCGCCCGACCATTCCACCCATCAATAAGATAGGGATGAACACCGCCACGAGCGAGAGGCTCATCGAGAGGACCGTGAAGGTGATCTCTTTCGCTCCGCGCAATGCCGCCTGGAGCGGCGGGATGCCCTTGTTCACGATACCGGCTGATATTCTCCAAGACGACGATCGCGTCGTCCACGACGAAGCCGGTCGCGATCGTGAGCGCCATGAGCGAGAGATTATCCAGACTGTACCCGCAGAGGTACATGACGCCGAACGTCGAGATCAGCGAGACCGGCACCGCGACGATGGGAATGAGGTCGCGCGGGCGCTCCGGAGGAAGATGAACACCACCAGGATGACGAGGGCCACGGAAATGGTGAGGGTCCGTTCGACGTCGTGCAGCGAGGCACGGATGACCGGCGTCCGGTCCATCACCACCGAGAGCGTCATGCTGCCGGGAATGGAGGCCTCCAGTTGCGGGAGCAGCGCGCGGACCCGATCCACCGTCTCGATGATGTTCGCCCCCGGCTGCCGAAAGATGATGACGAGCACCGCCGGCTTGCCGTTCGCCGTTCCCGTCGCCCGCAGGTCTCTCGACCGAATTTTCGACGGTCGCCACGTCCGACAGCTGCACGGCCCGGCCTCCCCGGTAGGCCACGACCAAGGGCAGATAGTCCTCGGCGGCGTGGAGTTGATCATTGGTCCTGATCTCCCAGGTGCGAGTCCCGTCCGCCAGCTGACCTTTCGGCCGGTTCACGTTGGTGCTGCTCAGCATCCGGCGGACGTCTCCCAGCCCGATCCCGTACTTGTTCAGCGCGGTGGGATTCAGATCGACGCGGACAGCCGGGAGCGAGCCGCCTCCCACGTTCACCTGCCCCACCCCTTCGACCTGTGAGAGCTTCTGCTGCAGAATGCTCGACGCGGCGTCGTACATCTCTGCCCCGGCCGACGATCTCCGAGGTCACTGCGAGGATCAGCACAGGGGCGTCGGCCGGATTGACCTTGCGATACTTGGGACTGCTCGGAAGAATCGCCGGGAGGTCGGCGCGCGCCGCATTGATCGCCGCCTGAACGTCACGGGCGGCGCCGTCGATGTCGCGGCTCAGTTCAAACTGTAACGTGACGCTCGTGGCCCCGAGTGTGCTGTTGGAGGTCATCTCGGTCACGCCCGCGATGCGGGTGAACTGGCGCTCCAGCGGGGCCGCGACCGAGGTGGCCATGGTCTCGGGGCTGGCGCCCGGCAGATTCGCCGAGACGTTGATCGTCGGAAACTCCACTTGCGGGAGGGCGGCCACGGGAAGGAACCGAAAGGCGACCGCCCCGACGAGCGTGACGCCGATCGTCAACAACGTGGTGGCGACCGGCCGCTGGATGAACGTGGCCGAGATGTTCATGCCGGGCTCGTGTCTCGATGGCTTCGCGACTCGCTGTCGGGGATCGGCGTTCCCCGATCCGTCGCGCCAATCGGTCGAACGCGAGGTACACCACCGGTGTCGTATAGAGCGTCAGTATCTGGCTGACGATCAACCCGCCGACAATGGCAATGCCGAGCGGTCGTCGCAATTCCGATCCGACACCCTGTACTCATTGCCAGCGGCAGCGCGCCGAGCAACGCCGCCATCGTCGTCATCATGATCGGACGGAACCGGAGCAGGCAGGCCTCATAGATCGCCTCCTCCGGCCGTTTCCCTTCCTTCCGCTCCGCCTCCAGCGCAAAGTCGATCATCATAATGGCGTTCTTCTTCACGATGCCGATCAACAGAACGATGCCGATCAGCGCGATCACGCTGAACTCCGTCCGGAAGAGCATCAGCGCGAGGAGCGCCCCGACTCCCGCGGACGGCAGCGTGGAGAGGATCGTCAGGGGATGGATATAGCTCTCGTACAGAATCCCGAGCACGATGTAGACGGTGACGAGCGCCGCGAGAATCAACCACGGCTTCGTTGGCCAGCGCAGTCTGGAAGGCTTGGGCGGTGCCCTGAAAACTTCCCTGTATGCTGGGCGGCAGGCCGATCTCCTGAGTGGCCCGCTCGATCGCCGCCACCGCGTCGCCGAGCGAGTCGCCCGGCGCGAGATTGAACGAGAGCGTGACGGCAGGGAACTGTCCCTGACGGCTCACGACCAGCGGCGTGGTCGTTTCCGTGACCTGCGTGAACACGTTCAGCGGGACCTGGCCGCCGCTGAGGACCGGACATCGAGGAACTGCAACGATTGTGGACCCTGCTGAAACTCAGGCATTACTTCCAGGACGACGCGATACTGGTTCAACTGGGTGAACATCGTGGACACTTGCCGCTGGCCGAAGGCGTTGTACAGGGTGTCGACAATGAGCTTGCGGGGTGATGCCCATGCGCGACGCCGTGTTGCGGTCGATGACCAGCATGGACGCCAGCCCCTGGTCCTGCTGGTCGCTGCTCACGTCACGCAGCTCGGGAAGCGCCTGTAAGGCCTCGACGAGTTTGGGCGCCCACCGGTTCAGCTCCTCGGGGTCCGCGTCTTCGAGGTGTACTGGTACTGCGTCCGGCTCACGCGATCCTCCACCGTGAGATCCTGCACCGGCTGCATGAACAAGGCGATCCCTTCGACCCTCGCCAGTTGCGATTGCAGGCGGTGGATGACGTCGCTGGCACTGATCCTCCGCTCGCCGAGTGGCTTCAAGTTGATCTGGATGCGTCCGCTGTTGAGCGTGCTGTTCGTGCCGTCCACCCCAATGAACGAGGAGAGACTCGCGACGGCCGGATCGGTCAGGATCACTGCCGGCCAGACGCTTGCTGCCGCTCGACCATCGCCGGGAACGAGATCGACTGGGGCGCTTCGGAGATTCCCAGGATCACACCTGTATCCTGAATAGGGAAGAAGCCCTTGGGCACGACGACATAGAGCAGCACGGTGAGGATCAGCGTGCCCACCGCCACGACCAGCGTGGCCTGGTTGATGATTCAGCACCCATCGCAACGTCCTGCCGTAGGCCGCGATGAGTCCGATCGAACAGCTCTTGGGAGACGCGGTAGAACCTGCCTTGCTCTGCCTTCGTGGTGTGGCGCAGCAGCCTGGCGCACATCATCGGCGTCAGCGTCAGCGAGACCACGGCCGAGATGAGGATCGTGACACTGAGGGTGATCGCAAACTCGCGGAACAACCGGCCCACCACGTCGCCCATGAACAGGAGCGGAATCAAGACGGCGATGAGCGAGATGGTCAGGGAGAGGATGCGTGAATGCGATCTGCTTCGATCCCTTGAGTGCGGCCTGCAAGCGGCGAGTCGCCCTGTCTCGATGTACCGCGCAATGTTTTCGATCATCACGATCGCATCGTCCACCACGAAGCCTGTCGAGATCGTGAGCGCCATCAAGGTCAGATTGTTCAGGCTGAACCCCATCAGATACATGACGCCGAAGGTGCCGACCGAGCGACAACGGCACCGCGGCGGGCGGGAATGACGGTGGCGGACAGGGTGCGGAGGAACAGGAAGATCACCATGATCACCAGCGCGACCGCCAGCATCAACTCGAACTGCACGTCCCGGACCGATGCACGAATGGAAATCGTGCGGTCGGTCAGCACAGTGACCTGGACGGACGACGGCAGGGCGCTTTGCAACTGCGGCAGCAGCTTCTTGATGCGGTCCACCACGTCGATGACATTGGCGCCCGGCTGCCGCTGGATGTTGACGATCACCGCCGGGACCTCGTTCATCCAGGCCGCTTGCTTGACGTTCTCCACATCGTCGATCACGTCGGCGACGTCGGACAAATGCACCGGCGCGCCGTTGCGATAGGTAACGATCAGCGGCTGATATTCTTTGCTCGAGAGCAGCTGATCCGTCGCATTGATGATGGATGACCGCTTTCGGGCCGTCGAAGGCGCCCTTCGCCTGATTGACGTTCGCCGCGGCCACGACGACGCGCAGATCCTCCAGCGTGAGTCCGTAGGCTGACAAGGCTCTCGGGTTGGCTTGAATCCGCACGGCCGGCCGCTGCCCGCCGCTGATGCTCACGAGCCCCGACGCCGGACAATTGCGAAATCTTCTGGGCGAACCGGGTTTCACGCGAGATCTTCCACCTGAGACAGAGGCAGGGTGCGCGACGTCAGCGCCAGCGTCAGGATCGGCGCGTCCGCCGGGTTGACCTTGCTGTAGACGGGCGGGCTCGGCAGATCGCGCGGCAAAAATGTCGAGGCCGCGTTGATGGCGGCCTGCACTTCCTGCTCGGCGACGTCCAGGTTGAGTTCCAGACTGAACTGCAGCGTCACGACCGAACTGCCGCCGGAACTGGTGGAGGTCATCTGGTTCAGGCCCGGCATCTGCCCGAACTGGCGCTCCAACGGCGCGGTGACGGAGGAGGCCATCACGTCCGGGCTTGCGCCCGGATAGAAGGTGAGCACCTGAATGGTTGGGTAATCGACTTGGGGAAGGGCGGAGACCGGTAGCTGACGGTACGCGATGAACCCGGCGAGCAGAATGGCGGCCATCAACAGGGCTGTCGCGACCGGACGCAGGATGAACAGGCGGGACGGATTCACGACCGTGCCCCTCTTCGCGGCTTCTCGGCCCCTTCGGATGGCTGATCGGTTCCGCCTGTTGCAGGCGGGCCGTTCTGGCTCTGGACTTCTACCTTGCTCCCTCCCGCAGTTTCTCAGTGCCATCGACCACGACGAGTTCCTCGGGAGACAGGCCCGTATCAATGGACGCCTCCCTCGCCATGGCTGACCCCGACCGTGACCGGTCGCACGCCCACCGTCCTGTCGGCGTTCACCACATACACGAATGTCCCCTTCGGCCCTCGTTGCACGGCGGCAGACGGCACGACCGTGGTCCCGCGCTTGACGTCCAGCAGCAAGCGCGCATTGACGAACTGATTGGGAAACAACTCACTGTCGTCGTTCGGAAAGACCGCTTTCAGCCGCACCGTGCCGGTGTTCGGATCGATCTGGTTGTCCACCGTCAGTAACGTTCCTGTGGCCAGCTTTCGCTTCTGCTCCCGATCGAACGCCTCGACCGTCAACGATCTCCCGGTCTTGAGCTTATCGAGCACGGCGGGGAGACTATCTTCGGCGATGGTGAAGATCACGGTAATCGGTTGAAGTTGCGTGATGACCAGGAGTCCATTGGCATCGTTCGCACGGACCAGGTTGCCCTGATCCACGAGGCGTAACCCGATGCGCCCGTTAATGGGAGCGGTGATGCGGGAGTACGTGATCTGCAGCTTGGCGTTGTCGATCTGCCCCTGATCGGCCTGGACCATCCCTTCAAGCTGGCGGACCAAGCGCCTCCTGGGTATCGAGTTGCTGTTTGGGAATAAATCCCTGCTGCAACAGTCCACGGTACCGGTCGAGGTCGAGTTGGGCATTTCTCAGCTGCGACCGGTCGCGCGCCATCTGTCCCTCGGCCTGAGTCAATTGCACCTGAAATGGACGCGGATCGATTTCGGCGAGCAGGCTCTCCGCTGCGGACAGTCTGGCCTTCTTTGAACCGTACCTGCATGAGTTGCCCGTCTACGCGACTCCTCACCGTCACGGTATTGAGCGGAATGACCGACCCGAGTCCGTTGAGATAGACGCCGATGTCGCCTGTTTTCGCAGCTGCTGTCACGACCGGCACGGTGCGTGCTGCCTGAGGGTTCTGCCCTTGACCGGCGGCACGCGATTGCGTCTCGTCGGACTTGGTCAGCAGGGCGTACCCGCCGACGGCAAGGACACAGGCCACGAATAGCCCGAGCACCCAACGCTTGAGCAACTTGGCGAAACCAACAGACTCTGACATCTCGTCCTTCCTGGGTTCTTGGCTTACACGTCGTCATCACGCAGCCTACGACACGCGCCTTACACCGGACGGCCACAGTCCTACTTCATCAATTTCAGCCGTTCCTGGGTGGTCTGCAAGTAGTCGCGCGAAACCTGCCAGCGCCGTTGGAGTTTGGCATAGAGCCCATCCAACTCTTCTTTTGCTGTTCCGCAGACAACTTGGTCTTGATCTCGGCCATCCCTTGAGTCAGAGCCTGCTCGACTTCCGGCTGATGCGAGAAGCGCAATTGTAAGATTTCCACATGAGTCCGGCTGATAATCGGCTCGATGTCGGCTTGTTGTGCCGGCGTCAAGGCCAATTCGTGGGTCAGGCGCTTCATGATGCGCTCGTGTTTCGCGGCCGGACCTCGCTCCCATTGATGTTCCTGTTCGTATTGGTGGTAGAGGGTGGTCCCGGCGATGCCCATCAGCGCTCCCGCGCAGAACAAGACACACGAGTCCACCCCACAATTTCCTGGTGCCATGACAGGTTCCTCCTCCATACGTCCGACTTACTCGCTGAGCGGCACCACCACATCGACCTCACTCGACAAGCAACGCGGTGAGTTCGACTGCATCCCGGCTGGTGTAGAACAACACGGAACCGGTGAAGACCAGGGCCAGGACGGCGGCCACTGCGGCTGTTCTCCACACGAGCCGATCGAGCCCCAGAGCACATCATCGATTGCCCGTGCCCTGCGGCTTCCCGGCGGATGTCCCGCATGACACGGAGGGTCCAGTCGGCACCGAGCGAAGGCTCCTGGCGCGATCGATGGGCTTCCGTCAACGCGCGCTCTACTTTCTTGAGGTTTTCATCGTTGAGTCGTGTCATCTTCCTGCCGCTTCCTTTCGAGTAGTAGTGTGCGGAGCATCTGTCGGGCTCGATGCGCTCGCACCTTCACGTTGACCACGCTCCACCCCAGCAGGCCTGCCGCCTCGCGAACGGAATAGCCATCAAGATGGACCAGGGTGCAGCACGAGGCGGTTTTCGGCGGAGAGATGGCCCAACGCCCATTGCAGCAACTCCGCCGCCTCCTGCCGCCTGGCCTGCTCACGAAATTGGTCGTCGGATTCCGCCGCCAGCACATGGTCCATCCAGGCCTGATGCTCCGTGGTCAACGCGCTCACCGGCAGTTCCTCCCGCCGCCTCGCTCGCCAGAAGTCATAGCACGTCCGGACGGCGATACCGGACAACCAATGTTCGAACGGGGTCTGCCCCGAAAAGCTCGACAAGCTGGTGTAGGCCCGGACGAAGACGTCATGAGCGACCTCCGCCACGCGATCGGACGGCACATGCCGATTCGTGATTTTCGCGACGTGCTGCTGATACCGCGCGATCAGCTCCGCAAAACGAGTCGACCTCTCCGTGCAATACCCGCCGGATAATCTCAAGATCATCGGACACCAGAGTCTGCACTCCAATGAGGTCGAGGCACCCCGCCGCCACGTGCCCAGGCATCGCATCATACCTCATCCGCGGACGTGACCACACCAGATCACGGGTGAACACTCGTCGTGCAGTCACGTCACCCCGTGGCTTAACTGGTCTGCAGACTTCTCTCAGCATCGCGTGGTGTACGCTCCGATGCCGGAGTCATCCCATCGGCCATCTGTTCCTGAGTCAGCCGCGTCCATTCCCTGACTGCTGAACATGCGTGCACGATGCATCTGCCGCATCTGGTCACGAGATGGCTTTCTGTTTCTCACGCTGTTCGGGGGTCAGCACTGCGTAGAGATCGCGCTTGGCTTTGATCCCCATGAAACTCAGCTTGGCTTCGAACGATTCGCGCTCTTTGATCTTGGCTTCGATGACGGACAGCTCCGTCTTCTCATCCGCCACGAGCGCCCTGAGCTCCCGCTCCGCCACCTGGACATCCGCGTGGGCCCGGATCTGCGCGCGGTCCTGGTCAAGAGCGAGGACCTTCAGCTTGGCGACTTGGTCGTCCGTCAGGCCGAGGTCCTGCTGATGCCTTAGGAGGTTGCGAAGGACATGTGACGTCATGCCTCCGTGACCCGACATGCCGTGCCGAGCCATGCCGAACCCATGGCCACCATCCCTGCAGGCTGCTCCCCGTCCGCCCAGGCGAATGGAATTGTTATTCCCAACAGAACCGTTCCCGCCGCGACCCCGAGAAGCATTTTCATTCCGCTCTTCATAGGAACCTCCTTGATGAAAGAGAGTGCCTGTTGGACCAACTCGTCAGTGTTGCCGACTTCACCGCTTCATCCATCAAGTCGCTCCGGCAAGGATAAAGGTTACAGCACTGGCCAGGCGGAGCAGGGGCGGCGAACGGTCCACTGCGTTCCGGTCTCGGAAGTGGAGGGCCTGCGCCGGGGGTGTTCGCCCGACGCAGACGATCCCTCGCGCATTGGGTGCGGGTTGCCCCTCCCGGGGGTCAAGGCATAACCCTATGATGGTTCTCGGAGATTTGATCGGCCGCACCGGATGCTGTGCTCGGCGTGTGCTAGTTCACGATGAGCATTCACCGCCCGTCCATAAGCCAGATGGTTGGAGGACAGGTCTAGCAATAGGAACAGCGGTTTAGAAACCGTTCTCACGACCCTACTCAGGCCCACGGAAACTCACTCAGCCCTACTGGGGCAAGCTTCGTCAGAATTCCCGAACTTTGGCTGGAATAGGCCTGAGTGAGCTGGAATGAGGTGGAGCTTGGAGCACAAAACGAGCACAGCCGTCTACCTAGATTCTGAAGAAGCACGTGGGGATGGATATGAAGACGAAGACGGGGAAACAGATCGCCATTGCATCGGTCTGGCATTAGCTACCTGGAGGAGCACCTGGAAGATTTTGCCGGATGCGTGTGAGATACGTGGATATGAAATGCTCCGGCACATCTTGAATACTGAGGTTCTTCAGGTTATTCCAGAACGAAAACACCGACAGGCGTTCAGCCTGATGTTCTGTGATACAAGCGGTAGTTCGAACCGTCCAGCAGCACGACCTCCGGGCCGAAGTGTTGATACGGACCTTCGTCTAAAACTGCAAACAACTCGAAGGGCGGAAGGAGGGGCACGGGGTCTTTGTCGTTCACAAAGCGGAGCAACGGCAGCGTGCGATATTTCCGGGCCCCGTCGCCGTTCGTGACTTTCGGTTGTCCGAAGGTCATCGCCTGTCCAAGCTTGAATCCATCCTCCTTCAGCAACATGAGGACGATGACTGCAGCGGCCCCGCCGAAACTATGTCCAGTGACTCGGGTTTCATAGTCCGTTTTGAGGAAGCGGCTTCGCGAACTGGCACACCTGAAGCGCCGCGTCCGCAAATCCCTTATGGAGCGGGATCTGCAATCGGGAGTCCACGACCTTGTTGTAATCCACATCCAATCGTATGTTGATCAGGCTTGAGGTGCCGCGAACCACGATCCACTGCACACGCTTGGCATCATCCAGCTCCACATAGGCCTTTATTCCGGACGAAAGGGGAGGACTGATGCTGATGCGCACCCCTGTGCCACTCTGCTTCTGAATGGTTACGTCCTGTTCATACGCGAGCGCGGCCCGCTGGGCATACTGAAGCGCCTCGGTGAAGTTCGGCGGCGTTGGAGGCAAGAAGGCCGTCGGCTTCTTGTGCCCGCAAGAAGTGACGCTCACCACTGCCAGCGCCAAGACGCCCAGTATCAAGGTATACCGAATGGCGAAAGATCGAGCCGTCAGGCATCCAGCGAGTTCGCACCTTCCATGAGGGGAGACTGTCATACTTGCTAGACAGCACTTAATCGTAGGAGAAGTCAAGCGCCTCACCTGCCCAACTTTAAACCGGTTCAGGTCTTGTGTTAGGCCTGGATAACGCTGGTTGGGTTCCGTGCTTGACTCGAACCTCCGAACTCTAACCTTCTTTGGCGTTAATCTAACTAGGTCAACGAGTGGTACGGCCTTTGATTGGCAGGACCGATCTGGTTGCAGGTCACGTCAAAAAGGTTATGAAGAGCTAGCCCTTATCCCTTGGATTCAGTTGAGGCTCACGACTGGCTGTTGAAAGGGTCAAAATCAACTGTTTCTGGCCCTGCTAGGATGTATTGTTGTTGTAATTTGTGCGAATCATTTCCTCTCATAAAGTTTATTTGGCTAGAGAATTGGGTTGCCTCAGTCGGGAGAGCTTGAAGGTCGCCACGTCAGGAACAGGACACCAGCCAGGAAGTCATTTTCAGCGCCGCGCGCCGGACAGCTGCGTGCCACCACCAACACGACTATTACACGCTGAGTGCGCCCACCTGCAAGATCTCGAACGGCCACAGGTTGTGCGACGTGGGGTCGCGCATGACGCCAAACACGATGCGCAGTACCACGAACCCCATCATCGCCGCCGGCACCGCCGCCGCAATGCGCCAGCCGCCAAACCAGCGCCACATCCCCCATACCGGCGCGGCAAAGCCCAACAGGCCCAGCGCCAGCATCGCCAGCATGAAGCCGCTGAACAGCGCCACTGTCACCCGCACTGACCGGTTTGCTCATCTGGGCGCGGTACGCCTGGTCCTGTGCCGCCTTGGCGCGTGCGCTCATCTCCACAACCACGCCGGTTGAGCCTGCGCGCGGCGGCGACCGCTGCCAGCCACCACATGCCCGCTCAGGTCGCAAGGACTGGTGTGTCCTCCGATACAGCCATCGCCTGCGATGACGCGGATTTCATCCACTTCATCGCCGGGCTGCATGAAGAAGAACCAGCCGAACGTCTCGCCGCTGCCCGGAATAGGTCTGCTGACGGACTGCTGCCTACGCTTACCGTTTGCCCTGGAAGTACGGCGCTACCCAGATGCCGACTGGCTTGTCCGTGTGTCATAAGCCAGGCGCAGGTAGAAGTTCTGGTTTCGCCCCAACGCGACGGCGGCGGGGATGGCCATGTTTCGACCACGCGGACGGTGGTGCTGGCATACGCACTGCCAATTGGCGCAAAACCACGCCGCGAATATAAGTAGAATCGTGATCGCTTGCACACGCAAGCAGAATACAAGGGGAGGCAGCCTCGAAATCCTTGCCGCGGAGCATAATTCCTCGCCAATGACGGGTGTCAGAAAAGGCGTGCATCCTCATGTCCTCTGGTCATCTGCCCCAGCTGTGGGAGCCACCGGTTCCAGTTCGTTCAGGCCTAAGAGAATCATGACGGAGACGGCACGCATAAAACACTATTGCCCCTAGAGTCTGAAACCGTCAATGATTAGGGGATTGTTTGCACGGATGTAGAGATACTCAACGAGGAAAACCGTAATGGGCTTCTGAAGGGCATCAAAAGATTTATTTCTGACCACGCGGAAGGATACCTCGATCCCCTCAAAAATCGACCCGACGCATGAGGAAATGAGGTAGGAATTTGACCCCTCTCCAAGTAGCGACTGTAACGGTTCGGTGAAATAACTATCGAGCGGGGGTGTGACTATGCTGGTTACGACCTGCTTGACATCGAAAACCAAGCAAGCTACCGTTGAATGGAGGTGACTCGGTGTATGACGGTATTTAGTGCGTCTGCTTTTCTTAGAGATAGTCCACACTAATCATAAATTCAAACCACCGACTGAAAGGAGATATAAACCATGACACATATTCTTATTCGTCACAAAGTCGCTGACTTTTCCAGAGTGAAACCTGTTTATGATGCCCATCTAACAGAGCGTAAGAAAGCGGGTCTTAGCGAAAAAGCTTTGCTGCGCAGTATCGACAACCAAAACGATGTGGTCCTTCTGTTTGGAAGCAGAGGACCTCAAAGAAGGCACAAGCCTTTACCGAGTCATCCAATTTGCGAGGGCCATGCAAAGGCCGGAGTGGTCGGTAAGCCGGACATTGTTTTTCTTAGTTAGCGTGGCCTAACATCGCGCAGGAACTATAACGGTTCGGTGAAAGAACTATCCAGCGGGGAGGTGGACTATCGAGAATCTGCATCAATGATCCGACTCCCAAAGCACTTGAAATTCTTCAGATGAGTTCAGTTCACGTTCGATAGTCTCGGTGTCTCGATCCCGAACTTAAAATCCCGTGCGCCTATCGGCAAAACCATTTAAGTTCTTCTCCTACGGCCGGAGCAACAACGAGCCGCTGCAGCCGTTCACGCATCAATTCGGCGCTGCCGACCGATACGCGCTGCCGCGCGCCAACGCCGACGCCGAGGCGCACGCAGTCTCGACGAACCGAACCTGACGTCGCACCCCAGCCACCGACTGGCGGTTCGGCGCGCGCTTCCGCAATTACACCTACGCCAACCAGCATGCCGGCGACGAGCATCACGCAGTACAACAACTACGATTCGGGCGTGTCGACGACGCCCACCGGCGGTCCCGATCTCTACGCCCACGACCGGACCACGTTCGACGGCGACGCGACGTGGGACAGGTTGAACACCGCTCGCGCTGACGGTTGGCTACACGCACAACGGCAACGGCGGCACGACGCGCGGATCATTCAGTCGAGCGGCGAGGACGTGTTCCGCGTGTCGGCCGACGCGGTGGGATCCTCCTGGGCGACCTTCCGCGTGCAATACGAGGTCGGCAGCGCGCACCGGATCGGGCCTGGACGAGCAGGCCCTGACCGACATCGGCGAGCACCCGGAGATGCGGCATTACGACCTGGCCGACCGGACGAGAAACCGCTTCACGCGGGCAGGTCGACATCGTCCCGTCGGACGCCTGGATGTTCAGCGTGTCCGGCGGGCTCCTGCACGACGACTACGGCAACACCGTCTTCGGACTGCAGGAGTCGAACGGGAACACCTTCTCGCTCGCCGCCGACTACCACCAGCCGAACGGCATGGGCGCGGGCGCCACCTACAACCTCGAGCGGTATACCGGACTGCAGCAATCGCACGAGGGAGATTCGTCGGACGCGCAGTTCAACGATCCGCTGCGCAACTGGACGTCCGACTCGACCGAGACGGTCCACTATTTCTCCATCTACGCGACGCCGCCCCGCATCGGCCGCAACACCGAGGTGCGGTTCTCGTACGATTTCAGCCACGCGGCAGGCAATAACCTCTACACGATTCCGGCGGGCAGCCCGATTCCGACGCCCAATCAGCTGCCGGAGGTGTTCAACAAGCTGCAGCAGCTGCACATCGACGCGCGCCACCGCATCAAGAAGAACCTCGCGGCGACGTTCTCGTATCTCTACGAGCCGCTGAAGCATCTATGACTACGCGTTCGATCCCAGCGTGGTCAACGGCATCGTCCAGCCCAGCTCGCTGGTCATGGGCGTACGTCTACCGGCCCGTACACCGCGAATTCCTTCGTGTTCGGTCTCCAGAACTGCCTCTGGTAACACGTATCCGACAGCGCCAGGCTGGCGAGTGGTCGCTGAAGAAACACCGGGATCATGCTGGAAACCACTCGCCGCATTTCTCCACGGCTTCCCGGCGCTGTGCTTGTTTCTGAGCATTCTCCTCGGGACGATCATCGGCCGATTCCATTTCAAGGGCGTGGGCTTCGGGTCCGTGGTGGGCACCCTGATTGCCGGCATTGCCATCGGCATCCTGGCGGAGCCGGAGCTGCCCGACCTGCTCCGGTGGGCCTTCTTCTATTTGTTTCTGTTCTCGATCGGCTACTCGGTCGGCCCGCAGTTCTTCGGCAGCCTGAAGGCCGACGCGATGCCGCAGATCGCGCTGGCGGTGATCGTCGCCGTCACCGGGCTGGCGGCGGTGATTGGCGTGACGGCGGCGTGGGGCTTCGACGAGGGCGTGGCCGTCGGCCTGCTGTCTGGCGGGATGACCCAGTCGGCCGCGCTCGGCACCGGGCTGAGCGCGATCGCCGAGCTGCCGATTCCGGACGAAGCTCAAAGCAGACGCTGATCGCCAACGCGCCGCTGGCCGACGCGATCACCTACGGGTTCGGCGACCTCGGGCTGATCGCTTTTCACCTGGATCGGTCCGAAGATGCTGCGCGCGGACCTCAAGCAGCGAGGCCAGGGCGCTCGAACAGGCGCTCGCCGGCGGCAGCGAGGGCGGCGGGATCTTTTCCGCCGCGCACTTCAGTCTCCGGGCGCACGCGGTCGAGAACGCGCAGGTTGGCGCGTCCACCGGTCGCGGCCCTGGAAGACCGCTATGCCGGACGCGCGGTTGACGGTGCATCGTGTGCAGCGGGGCCAGCAGCTGCTGAAACCGGCTCCTGACCTGATGCTGCAACGCGGCGATCGGGTGGTCGTCCTCGCGCGCCGCGCGGCTCCTGCTTCTCGCCGAGCGCGACATCGGCCCGGAGGTCGACGATCCTGTCCTGCTGTCGGTGCCGGTGAAGGCGGCGGCGGTGGTCGTCACGAGCCGCGACGTGCATGGGAAAACGCTCGCCGAGCTCGCACTGGATCGGCGAACGCTGCGGCGTGTATCTCGAGTCGCTGCGGCGAGGTCCAGAGCTGATCCCGCACGAAGCCATGGACGGTCGCTGGAGCGCGGCGACATCCTGCAGATCACCGGTGCGCCAGACGACGTCGAACGTCAGCAATACGTAACTGAACGAAGTACAC
>ERZ1370068.7386-contig-6304_pt1 | contig 44010 bp, 52 predicted proteins | sample MGYA00561227_ERZ1370068 | MGnify/ENA primary metagenome ERZ1370068 (study PRJEB38410, sample SAMEA6850437) | metagenome | study: Metagenomic assessment of the ecological functions of the soil: analysis of the soil microbiota associated with the...
GACCTTCGTTCAGTTACGTATTGCTGTCCGACTGCTCAAGCCTGACGAACTGCCTGATGACTGGGACCCAGCAGTGATCACCGGCTCACAAACTGGGAAACTGTTCAACATCTCATCCGCGTCCTTGGCAGCGGAGGCGAGAGTGCCGCTGCGGAGTTGGTCTCAAAGCTCGGATCAGCCGAGACTGCCCGTGAACTTGCTTATCGTCTCTACACGCTCTGCGAGCACGCAAGAAGCAGAGCGAGCGAAGCCTTGCGTACAACGGCCTGGTCAAAGCTGGCCCGAGATTATCCGTCTAGCAAATGAAGTCGGTACAGATGTGGCGGCTCAGACCGAAATGTTTGCAGAAGAGTCGTAGCGCGTTACGGACATGAAGTAATGGTGAATAACGTCAACCAGGACGTGACAGGAAGGATTCACTCTTGAGCTCACCTCCGGCTTCGTCCGCACCACAGGAGCGCGACAGATAATGAAATACGCAGTCCCCCGGCCGCCGTTCGTATGGCCTGAGCCGAGGCGATAGAAGGAATGGCGACGTACGAGCATGAACCAGCGTTTGAAGATCTGGTTACCACCTCGCAATCAGTATTCGGAATGGTTTCAGCGATGACGGATGCGGGTGTGAGAATCATAAAGCGTTGGCTGGATAGTAGTCCCGATTTCAGGGCGACTGATAATCACCGTTTACCCTACGTGTGCAACAAGCGAAGATGATCTCTTAAAACTTCTGCAGCTTGTGGAAAGGAATAACGAGCGGCTTTTAGTTCACATCTACCCGCTGAAACGTCTTAGCGATCGGGCGGTGAACGCTTTGGCCTTCCTGTCCAAGTCGTCTGACCACGTTCACTTTGTAATAGGCACCAGTAGCAACTTCGAGCTGAGATCTTCAGATGTTGACTGAGGCGAATTTCGCTTTTCGCGGAGATCCGGCGATGGTTGGAGATCGTTCAAACGCTACTTCGACTGGTTATGGGCCAGAGTCGGAAGATCTTCTCTGAGGAGTAACTCCGGATACCGAATCTGATCGTCCCGGAAGGAACTCAGAAGGCGCAACACTGTGGCAGACCTACATAAACTCCTGCTCACGGGTCAAAAAGCGCACGGCAGAAGTAAACGAGGAACAGGAACGCCAATGACGGCGAAGGACCCAAACTGATCGCGCATGTAAATGAAGAAACAGGCGATGTCACACTCACATCCAGCGAGTGGTCGCGAGCTAAAAGCCCCTACCGAGGAACTCGGAGTCGCGAAACTGGATCAGCTTGCCGAACAAATGGCGCGCATATATGAAAAAGGGTTCACTGGTTAGTATCGATAAGCTGAGCCGAATTCCTCCTCTAAATACACAGTAAACCCCAGCATCTTTGGTGATGAAGCCGAGATGGTGCGCGATAGTGTGACGCGTCGCAGTCGCGACCAGGGTATCGGCGATTGACGCGGAGTACCCTGAAGGAGATCAGCGTCGAAAGTCGCTCAGTCCATTATTGTCGAAATTCAGCTTTGGTTTGGCCGACAATTTGCGCTGGATGCCGCTTGCGGCACGCGACCTGTTCGAGTCTGAAGTGACCCGCATCAACAATGAGGGGTTGACGCTGATTTCAAATCTCTTAAAGGGAGACATCGATGCATATCTGAAGGGCAGACGCGACAGTTTGATCGCCAATATTAACCGTGTTGTATTCAGAGCTTGGTCGATCAGGACAAGTTTCTGGTGATGTAATCCGATGCCGTGGTAAACAGCCTAAAAACTCGTTTGGAAAAAGCTCTAATCCTCTAACTTCATGCCCAAGCTTTCCTATTCAGCTATTGGTTTCGAGCGCAAAGAAAATGCGTACATATCTCCATGGGGTCAGGCATACTCGCTGCTTTCCCAAGTCGCGACCTTTCCTCGCAAAGTAATTGCAGACCCGTACTTCCTGAGAGGTATAAAGGTAGCCGAAGAAGAGCTCATACGAAGCGATGAATGTCGCCGATGATTATTTGTGCAGGATCTTCGTGTCAGAGGAATAAAAGGAAGATGTGAAGCGGAACTTGAGCTTCTTCTCCAAATCAAGAACGTTCATGAGGGCTCGTCAACGTTGCGAGCTCGTCGCACAGATTATTGCCGGAGCGTCGCATGACGAAGTCCGCAGCGAGCTTTCGGAGCTTGAGACGTCGATCCCTGAATCAGCGGCAACAACCGACAACGCAAGTAAGCCAAACGGCTGAATGCCAACTTATGAAATTAGTTATCCTACGAGAACGCCACGGTGCGTTTCCATAGGTATACGCGATCAAGAACAAGCATTAGCGGAATTGGAGTAATAGATGGCCATCACCAACCATGAAAGAGTCGGCAAGGCGCTTGACCTGTTTAAAGAGGGCTGGCGCCTTTTGTTGATCGTGAATTGAAGAGTGCCTATCAAGACAAGGCGCAAGCACAAGCTGTGACTTTCGTGGGCGATGATCGACTCCTAGCAAAGAAACCTATCGAAGACTGGGACGCCGCGGCGCTCCTGAAGTTAATGTGGGAGAGTTGGAACAGTGTATTTCGGAAGACCCTTGGTCCTGCTGAACGCAGTCTGTTAAGCGAACTGCGCGATCACCGCAACAAGTGGGCCCACCAGCAAGCGTTCTCGAGTGATGACGCTGATCGAGCGCTCGATTCGATGGCCAGGCTACTCACAGCAGTCTCCGCATCGCAGGCCGATGAAGTTAACAAGATGAAGATGGAGCTGCGCCGCCTGATCTTCGATGAGCAGATGCGTAGCGAAAAGAGGAAGACAGCAGGCACAGCAATCGAAAGCCAGGCCACGGGCACGTTGAAGCCATGGCGCGAAGTCGTAACTCCACATAAGGACGTTGCAAGCGGAAGGTATCAACAGGCGGAGTTCGCGGCCGACCTCTGGCAGGTTCACTTAGGTGAGGGTTCGGATGAATATCGCAAGCCAGCCGAGTTCTTTAGACGTACGTACTTAACCGAAAGCCTCAAAGGGCTTTTGATTGGTGCAGTTCGTCGACTAGCTGGCGATGGCGGAGATCCTGTTGTTCAACTTCAGACCAACTTTGGAGGCGGCAAAACTCACTCCATGCTCGCGCTCTATCACCTCTTCTCCGAGGTCAGTCCAAAGGAGCTTGTTGGGATTGACGAAATCTTACGTGACGCAACGGTCACCAAACTTCCGAAGGTAAAGCGGGTAGTTCTAGTAGGCAATAAGATCTCACCCGGCAATCCAGTCACTAAACCAGATGGAACTGAAGTGCGGACTCTCTGGGGTGAGCTCGCGTGGCAATTAGGAGGTAAGAAGGCGTTCGAGAGAGTCGCGGCAGATGACAAGAACGCTGCCAGTCCTGGCGACACATTACGCCAGTTAATGAATGAGTATGGGCCTTGCCTAATCCTGATTGATGAGTGGGTAGCCTATGCTCGTCAGCTTCACGACACCGCTGACTTACCCGCGGGCAGCTTTGAAACTCATTTCACGTTCGCTCAAGCGTTAACAGAATCCGCGAAACTTGCGAAGCAATGTCTCCTGGTGATCAGCCTGCCGGCGTCCGATACAACTGGCTCGCCGCACGCGGTAGCAGATGATGTCGAAGTTGGCGGTGAGAGAGGGCGCGCCGCTCTCGATCGTCTTCGCAACGTTGTAGGACGGGTCGAAGCGTCATGGCGTCCGGCGAGTGCCGAAGAAGGTTTCGAGATTGTTCGGAGACGGCTGTTTGAGCCCTTGATTGAAAAGGAACAATTCGTTTCGCGCGATAGCATTGCCAGGGCCTTTTTCGATCTTTATAGAACTCAGCACCAGGAGTTTCCGACTGAATGTCGGGACTCAGATTACGAAAAACGGCTTCGAGCCGCCTATCCAATACACCCCGAAGTCTTCGACCGTCTTTACACAGATTGGTCCACGCTCGTGAAATTTCAGCGGACTCGCGGCGTGCTGCGGCTAATGGCCGCCGTGATTCACTCCCTGTGGGAGAAAGGCGATCGAAATCCTCTGATTTTGCCGGCAAACATCTCAATTGACGATCCGCGGGTCCAGTTTGAATTGACGCGCTATCTTTCAGACAACTGGGTGCCAGTAATCGAGAAGGATGTCGACGGACCAAATGCGCTTCCGCTTCGGTTGGATGGTGAAATTCCAAACTTGGGCAAGTTTGCTGCGTGCCGTCGAGTTGCTCGCACCATCTATCTTGGTTCTGCGCCGACCACAAGCGCAGCTAATCGCGGCCTTGAAGATCGACAGGTTAAACTCGGATGCGTCATGCCGGGCGAATCGCCGGCAGTCTTTGGGGATGCACTAAGGCGCCTCAGTACGGCAGCTACATATCTCTATCAGGACGGAACTCGTTACTGGTATTCAACCCAGCCGACAGTAACGAAGCTGGCGGATGACAGAGCGGAACAGCTGAAACGGGACCGCGACAAGGTAGTTCACGAAATCGACAAACGACTTCGCAACGATCTCCGGAAGACTGGTGATTTCAATCGCGTTCATCCCCTACCACAATCAGGACAGGATGTCGCGGACGACATGGACGCGAGACTTGTCGTGCTCAGCATCGATTATCCTTACAACAAGGAACAAGGAAATGCCGCAGAAGTCGCAGCAAGGACCATCTTCGAGTCTCGTGGTAACACGCCGCGACTTTTTCGAAACTCGCTGGTCTTTCTCGCCGTCGATCAAACTCGCCTGCAGGATTTAGACGAAGCAGTTCGCAGATATCTCGCTTGGGAATCGATATTGGCCGAAAGGGAAAAGCCGCTTGACCTTACGCCGCATCAAGTGAAGCAAGCTGAAGCCCAACGTGATTCTGCTGACTCGGCTGTGACTGCTCGTCTTCCTGAGTCCTATCAATGGCTGCTTGTGCCAATCCAAAACTCGCCTCAGGCGGAAGTTGAGTGGCAGACCGTTCGACTGTCGGGCGCTGACGCGTTAGCGGTGAGAGCAGAGCAAGAAACTTCGCAATGACGAATTGTTGGTCACGGCGCTCGCCGGAACACGCTTGCGCATGGAGCTGGACCGGGTGCCACTGTGGCGTGGTGACCACGTCGCGATAAAGCAATTACAAGATGATTTCGCGCGTTACCTTTATCTGCCGCGTCTTCAGAGTTCATCGGTCCTTCTCGGAGCTATTCGCGACGGCCTGGCACTTCTTTTATGGCCACAAGATTCGTTTGCCTATGCCGATAGTTTTGATCAGGCAGCGAGTCGTTATCGTGGTTTGCGAAGCGGGCAACACATTCCGATATCCGAATCAAATCTATCCGGTCTGATAGTTAGATCAGATGTTGCACGGAAACAGTTAGAAGCAGAAGCCGCAGCCGCTGCGGAGGCAAGCCGGCAGGGCGGAGGTGCGGCAACGGCAGTTACGAATGCGCCATCGGCAGCCGGTGAATCTGCTAGTGCGGGACAAAGTTCTACATCAACCCCATCGTCCGCACCCACACGATTTCACGGCAGTGTCGTGCTGATCCTACTCGCGTAGGCCGGGATGCTGGACGAATTGCAGATGAGGTCATTGCGCACCTAGCTGGCCTTGTGGGTTCGACCCTAAGGGTAACGCTGGACATTGAAGCCGAGATTCCTGACGGTGCGCCTGAAAATGTGGTGAGGACCGTAACCGAGAACAGTCGGACGCTGAAGTTTAGTAGTCAAGGTTTTGAATCAGATTAGTGGGAGCCTATTGATGTACCAAGCTTTTCAACCTCCTCTTTACTGGCAACAGTTCGAAGACTTGACTGAGTCTGTTTTTCCTTATCTCTACGGTGGCGCTCACGCTCAGAAGGTTGGTCGTCCTGGCCAAGCGCAGAACGGAGTTGATGTCTATGGGCGCTGTCTGCGCACGAAACGTAGGATTGGAATTCAATGTAAACGAATGGACGAGTTAGACGAGAACAATCATCCATTTCCGGGCGGTCTGATTAAGAAAACAATGCTGCGCGATGAGTACCAGAAGGCACTCAGTTTTACTCCGAGGTTGGACGAGTGGATCCTTGCCACGACTGCGAAGCGCGACGAAAAAGCCCAGCGAGCCGCTCGGATTCTGGACGAGGAATCCCAGGCTGCCGGGAATTTCACTGTGCGCTTATGGTTTTGGGATGATTATGTCACTTATCTAAATAACTTTGGAGATCTTCAAAGTCGTTACTATCGTGATGTTCTGAACGTCAGCTCCTCACATGACTTGGACAAGTTAACTCTTGAACTTTATGCACATGCTTTTTCCAGGCCAGCTTTCGAAGATGCGTTATACGACGAGAATCCCGACGACTTTCTTCAGGCAATCCAAGACACCATTAGAGCGCTCAATACCGGTGAATTGGTTGATCGCCAAACCAGGCAGGTAATAAGGCGCGCAGTTGGTGGTCGACGGACTCTGAACGAAGATGGCTGGCGACAAGCGTGCAACCATGTTTATGAGCAACTTCAAGAAATAAAGGTGCGTTCCAAGCTGGCCTTCGGGACGGCAAGATCGTAAGGCAGAAACACAGTCTTCAGATTGAGCCCCGCCTAAGATCACGTTTGGAGACTCTCAGGTCGTCGTGTATTGACGACCTGAACTCTGTTCTCAAGTTGGCTGGACTTCAACCCGTTTGAAATCTACGTGAGCCTTCAAGACATTAACTTGGGTTGCGATTCACTAGTCTCATCGCCAAGCCTGTCAGTATTTCCCAAACCGTCAACCGCTCAGGGTGTCGGATAGTGGTGCATTAGTGTATGTATAGAGCATCGCTCTTTAACACTTCGCACTTGACAAGCCGAACGTCATCGGCCTTAACGAGTGTCGTTCCTTATCCTAACGCCGGATCAACGACTCGATTAGCGAACTAAGCCAGCCTTGCGCAATCAGCGCAGCAAGCCACAATCCTTAACGCTATTGATGGATCGCTGCTACAGTTGGCATAGGACGGAAGCGAACGCCAAGACCTGCGTCAAACAGCATTGTGACCGCCGTTGCACCGTGTTATATGACAACATGTCATACTGTCAAGTAACTACTTGACTACGCGCGGCGTAAGGCTATAGAGTCTATGGAGTCAAGGGAACTGAGTCATTGCCGGAGTACGGCAGCGGCGTGAGTTAAGCGAGTCATAAGAGCGAAGTAGTACAGGCATATTACTTGAGCGATTTTTTTGATCTTTGAAAACAGGCTAGATCGTTTTTCCTTGCGACAAACATCAGCTTGTTATCAAAACGGAAAGGGAGCAGAACCGCTAAGTTCCACTCCCTTTGGTTGCGTCCGATGATTTTATAGTCTCAGTGGTAACGACACTGAGACTCATCAGCAGCGGACCCGAAGTCGCCTGTTGATGCTGCGAGCTTCACACCGGGACACGCCAGTTGATCGGCTGCTTCTCAACGAACGCGCTGGCATTGTAGCCGAGAAACTGATTTTTGACAAAAAAGGGCGAGCCTTTCGACTCGCCCCGGCTAAGAACCCGCGAGGGTTCGTGGTTGATGCCAATGTCGGATTTAATCCCTATATTGGCTCAATGGTGATCGTCGCGTTGCCATCCTTATCGATGTCAATTTTGACTTTCACCCGTCGCGGACAGTGATTCTTTACTTCAACTGTGATCACTGTTTGCCTTTCTCTTTGCTTTACTTCAAGACGCCCGGAGGTTGCTGCTAACGACCTTCGGGCGCTTGCCTGCTTCTAAGACCTCGAAGCAGACTCGCCGGGGATGAAAGGTGTGTCCCCAAGTCAAATATCGATGCGACGAGGCTAACGCGCCTGTCGCCATTTGTAAAGGCAGTCGCCGCAAAAAACTTGTCGAGTTTTGAGGGAGTCAAAAGTGAAGTCACATTGACAGATTCAGCCCTAATTCAGAAACGCTATTGGCCGCTCGGCCTTGCCTAATTCCTTTATCGCTATCTGCCGGAGCCGTTCCCTCACCCCAAGCCGCGACGGACACCCCAGCCAACTTAGCCACTTCCTTAAACGCTTCTTTCTCTCCACCCTCAAGCCGAACTAAAAGGGATTCAGACCGCAGCTTATCAACGTCTTTTGGCGGACGCCCGTGCCCGCGTCTATTGACAAGGAAAAGGCTCGATGGCGCTAACGACCGAGCCTCTCTTGAAAACCTAACGCGATTGCTCGCATCAAGCTTCGACAAAGACATTTGTGGAATGCGTTTTCTAAGAAGTGGGATAACCTGAGAGCTGTGCTGGCGCTGTACTTCGCTTATTACAACTTCTGCCGGATTCATTCGAGCATCCGTTGCACACCCGCAATGGAAGCCGGAATCACGAAGCACGTTTGGGAGTTGCGCGATCTGCTTGCCGCGTAACCTCACGACGTAGCGAACGGCAACGCCGTAAAGCCTGCCGGAGTGCGCGGCGCTAAGGCTGTTGGCGCAGGCGGCACTATGAATACAGACGCCTGGACTCTCACAACACCGTCGGTTTTCATGTACCTTATAAGTAGCCAACACTGCGCAGACCACTAGGGATTAACAGCAGCAGTTTCCGCGTAGGTTTCTGTTTCGATTTTCATACTTGCCAAGATAGGCCGGAGATTCTGGCCAGTCAAGACTCCCTTGTTTTACAGCTTTCGCTTGACGCCCGACCTGAGCTAACTTATCGGCGCATGAAGAATAAGTATTGGTGGTCAGTTCCCAAATCAAAGCGCGTGAACATAGGCCGCCGCATCAAGCTATGGCGCAAGAATTACGAGCTAACCCAGAGCGGGCCGCTGAGATACTCGATCTGTCCGTTAAGACCATTCAAGACTACGAACAGGGACGCGAGAGGCCACGGCCTTGATAACTGGGCGTATCGATACCTATTGGCTCAAACCCAAATCACCAAGAAACCGAGGGACTTCACCGTAGACTTGCCGCATCGCTCACCAAACTTATTAAAAGAGTTGGAGTGGTTTCCCGAAAAGCCAAGAAAAATAATTTGCGAGGCATACACACTCCTAATACCTCACTATCGGGTGTCGTGTTTCATTGACAAGTCCGTCGCGTTTCTCGACACCCGGCCTCGTCCGCCTAAGGGTGTTTGGTTCTGCTGACCAAGCCCGATTCCTGTCGACAGTGTCGCTTTTGGCGACACTCAAGGCTCCAGGCAAGGGTGCCAACTTTTGGAGACAGGCTCTGGAGATGCTTTCCAATCAAGCTGATAATAGGGAAGTGAGTGTTTTGTGATAATCAGGTGTGTACTTCTACATCACCTAGAAACGCACGGTAACTTCAACAGGCTGCCCTAAATTGATCACCTGAAAGTGTGCCTTTTTGTGACAAACGCGTGCCTTTTTAGCACAGATCCCGAAGTAGCTGGCGTCTCACGAGACGCCTTCCGAATAACGATGCCCGGCCTGAATCAATCGACGTTGCGGTTCGCGCCAGACGAACATTTAGCTATCAAGTTTGACAGACAGCTAGGCTCGCGTGGCAGTTCCTCCGAGGCCCTTCTTGAGAGGCGCTCGTCGCGGCGAGGAAAACCAAAAGTGACGCTTTTTGGAACCAAGCCTGCTCCCTTTGGGAGCACATCGCTTTCTTCTAGTTTGTCAGCTCGAACCTGAGAACGCTGCCAAACCAGCGGACGGATGGCCCTGCTGTTGTCCTATGAGCCGAAAAGGGGCCGGGATAATTATCAATTTTTGATAATCGGCTTATCAATTATTGACAATCGGAATTATCGAATTTGGTCAATCAGCGACTCCTGTCGAACCTCAAAAGTGTCGCCTTTCTTCCAAAACCGTGTCGCATTTGGCGACATTTCGAGGAGTCCCTGAAAAGGCCGTCATCTTTTCTGACAACGGGGAGGCCGAAATCCTCGAATTCTGCGGCGCTGATTGAGCGTTATTCAGAACCGAGCGGTGACAGTCTGAAGTTCAAGTACCTTCAGAGTGTTCGCATTATACGTACAGTTGACCCGTCACGTTTTACATACAGGTATCCCCTGGTTCGTGCCGGATTCAACAAAACGCGACACCCGATTCAACAAAATGTTTACAACGGCCCGGCCTAAGAAGTGATGTTTTTTGGATAATAGGGAGTGTCTTTTGTACACACCCCCAGCACCGACAATCGTATTCGGATTGCCGATGATCGACGGTAGCTTCTCGCATTAAGACCACGATCTAACCTGCCGAAGGTTGGCGTCTTCACACGAGGTAATTAACGGGTGTTGTCTTAGACATACTCTGTTGTGTCTTACAACGCCCTCGACCCCACAACATCACCATCCCGCTAACCTCTCGCGGTTGAAAACAAAGGGACAACTCAAATCTTCTTCGGACGCGCGTCTGGAGCAAACCGTGGGCCATGCTGTGGCCCAACCTTTGCTAAAGGCACTCCCACAAGAGATGAGACGCGCGAGCGTTTTGTAAGCGACGGGAGAGCATGTCACGACCTGGAAAGTGAGAATGGATTTGTTCGGCAAGAAGGTAAGATCTTTGGAATGCCGGACGACTTCTCCCGTCTACTATCACATGCGTCGGAGTGTTGTTTGTCACTCAGGTTCCCGTAGCTAACGTTGCCGGAATCTCGGGCCTGCCTTTCCCTCCGCCGCCACCAAACATTTTGAAATTCCCTCTTGAAGGGGAAGGAGAAACTACGCCTTGAAAACGACTTTAGGATTTCTGACTGAAGAAGGGCGCACGAGAAGAAAGAACGCGGCTCGGAGAATCTGCGTGTACGCCACGCTGATGTTTCTGATTGCCGGAGCGAGCGGCTACGGGATTCATCGCTATTGGGTGAGTCCGAGCTTAACGCCACTGCAGCGCGTTTACTTCAAGCAGTATTTGAAAAGCACTTACCGAAGTTATCTCCCGAATTCGAGGTCACGCTACACAACACTCACCAGAACGATAGCCGACCCGCAAACAAAGAAAGACGTAGCGTTGGCCGTCGTCGATGATGAAGCCGATCCAGTCCTGGACGATCAGCGCCGAATCAAGTTCGATCCAGTTCATCGACCAATATTTCGAATCAAAGATGGCGTTCCCTTCAAGCGTTTCTACTGGAATGACGTTATTGGTCTCGACGTGAAAGCCTACGACTGGTTTCGCAAGACGATCTATTCCGGACCAAAGCATTCCCGATATCTGGCGTCCGGCGTGGCTGGGCGCAATCCTCATCTTCCTGTTTGGAACAATTTTTCTAACCGGCCTCGACATGTTCGCGCAACGGCAATACCTGAAAGGCGAGCCAGTCAGAGGCACGCGCGAGCTTTTGCCCAAGGTCTACGCTCGCGAACACCGCCAACACCTTGGTTACTCATTCACTGTTTACGCAAGCACATAAGGAGAAAGACATCATGTTGAGCGCACTGAAAGATTTCGTCGGAATTAAGCCGCGCAGCTACACCTTGAGTGTCCCGCGCATTGAAGAGAATGAGGGATTGCTGTTGTTAGGCGATCCTGGAACTGGCAAGAGCCAAGTCATTCATCAACTTTTAGACAACATCGCCAAACGGAAGCCGCAGGAGGCAGTCGTGGTCTATGACCCGGCAGGCGAGTTCATCGAGAAGCATTTCGATCCTGATGAGGACATCGTCTTGAATCCGCTTGATGCGCGCTGCCCGTACTGGATGCCTTCTTATGAGGGAACCTGGGGTTATGAAAACTGCACCGACAAGGCAGTTCATCGCGGAGAGCTTCTTTCCACTCCCCGACAACCTCGCGACGAACACTCAGTTCTTTATCAAAGCCGCGCGCAGCATCTTCGCCCAGAATGCTGATGTTCAACCCTCACCCGGAGCGGATTGTCGAAATGCTGTCGGAGGATGACTTGGTCGATTACTGCGTGGCCGGGACAGAACATGCGCACCTGATTGATAGGGACGCACAAGGACAAAGAGGTGGAGTGCTCGCGACGCTCTCCGAGATCGGCGAAACGTTCAAGCTCCTGCCTCCATATGAAGAATCGCCAAAGCGCTCGCTCAGTCTCCAGAGGTGGGCGCGCAAGCGGCTAAGGTTGGATCTTCATCACTTCGACTCACAGCACGAGGGAACCACTCAGAAGACTGCACGCGGCATGGATCAACATTCTGTTGGGAAACCTACTAAGCAGTTACTCAGCGGTAGGACAAAGGCCATGTTGGATGATCATTGATGAAGTTCATTCACTGAAGCACCTGCCCATTCTTAAATCGACTTTGGTTGAAGCCCGCAAGTACGGAGTAAAGGTGGTGCTTGGAACCCAAAACAAGGCGCAGTTCGAAGAACATTACGGACGCAGCGCGGCCACGATGCTCGCGTCTTCGCACACGAAGATTCTCTTTCGCTGCAACGAGCCCGAGTCCGCGCGTTGGGTCTCGGAAATGATCGGTGAGGAGGAGAAAGAACGGCCACGCGTCGGAACCACAGCCACTGTGCAAGCCAATGGCAGAGACTCGATCAACTACTCAACTTTCACCGAGCGCCGTTTGGTTGTGAGTAAAGAGCAAATCATGGCGCTGCCGAACCTTCACGGATATTGGAAGTATGCCGACTGCGGTTGTGCCGTTTCGGATTGAACCAAAGGATCGGCCAACCGTAACGCAGCCATTCATACCGAGGCCGCTAAAGCCGGTTATTCAGAAGGAAGTAAAGAGCGGGCGCTTGCGCATGTGGCCCGCGTCTTCTGCGGGAGCAACGGGAACGGCAAGCAGGAAACGAAGATCACAAAGCGAATGATCGATGACATTGAAACCGACTTCTGAAGGTGCGGCCATGATGACGATGAGTAACGCTCTTTCAGCAGGTCAGGCTGAAACCTATTACCAGCAGGACTATGCCAACAAGAAGGAGAACTACTACAGCGAACGCGGCGAGGTAAACGGGAACTGGATAGGCCGCCTGGCTGAGGAATGGGATCTGACCGGCGAAGTAACGAGCGAACAGTATGAGCGGCTCGTGGCCGGTCAGGACCCAAACACAGGTGAGCAACTCATTCGCTTCGTTCCTTCGCGCGAGGCGGTGAACAACTACGGCGAAGAGATCACGACGAGCGAGCACCGAGCCGGTTGGGATGCGACCTTCAGCGCTCCCAAATCGGTTTCGCTCGCGGCGCTCGTCGGCGACGACGAACGAGTAAGAGTCGCTCATCGGGAGAGTGTGGAGAAAGCCTTAGAAGTGTTCGAGGGATACATGCAAGCCCGCGGCGGTGGAAACAAACCGGCGATCACTACCGGCAAGATGATTGCCGCTCAGTTTGAGCATACGGCGGCGCGGCCAGATCACGAAAACGGATATGCCGCGCCGCAGCTTCACACTCATGTTGTCATCATGAACATGACCAAGACAGAACAAGGTGAGATCCGATCGGTTCAACCGCTTGAGCTATATCGAACTCAGCAGTATGCGACCGCGATTTATCGAACGCACCTCGCTGCGAAGCTACAAGCGCTTGGTTATCAGATTGAAGTTGACCAACGAACAGGAGCGCCGGAGATCAAAGGTTTCAGCAAAGAGTATCTGCAAGAAGCCAGTCCGAGACGGGAGGAAGTAAAGAAAGAAGCTCAGGAGATGAAAGAACGGCTTGAGCAGGAAGGCGCCACCGTGAAGGAAGGCGCGGGACTGAATCAAGCCGCAGCGAGAACCAACCGGCTTAGCAAACGATATGACCACGCTCAGATGAGACAGCGAGCTTTGGAGATGGACGCTCGTTATGACAATCAAGCCAAGCGAACAGTGCGCGAAGCCATCGAACGCGGCAGTCCGCGTCTCTCTCAGGATGAGATCACGAAACGGGCGCAGGAAGCCGTCACCTTCGCTCGTGACAATGCAACCGAACGCGAGGCGGTTACTGATATGCGGAAAGTGATGGCCGATGCACTGCGGCGCAACATTGGATTGACTACATACGAAGCAGTCTCGACCGAGCTTCGCACACGCATCGAGTGTGGAGAATTCGTGGAGATCATCCGCGAGCGCAAACCACGAGAAGCAACGACGCAGCGAATGTTGGAAATGGAAAAATCTAACATCCGAACCATGCTCGACGGACAAGGGCAACACAACCCGATTGTTAGCAATGATGCGCGGCAAACAGTTGACACAATCGCCGAGCGGCAACAACTGAGGTTGAATGATAACCAGCGCACAGCGGTTGAGCAGATCATTACCAGCCGCGATCAGATTATCGGTTTGCAAGGCGGCGCGGGCACCGGCAAGACCACAGCCTTATCAGTTCTTAAAGAAGCAGCAGAGAAAGAAGGCTATGAAGTGCGCGGCTTTGCGCCGACCACGCGAGCAACCAAGCAGCTCGCAGAAAGCGGCATTCAATCTGAGACCTTACAGAAGTTTATCCGACGACGACAGGACGCACCTTCGAATCACAATCGGCTTTTCGTGTTGGATGAGAGTTCACTTGCCAGCACGAGGAATCTTCACAAGTTCTTTGCGCGGCTTGAATCTTCCGACAAGGTGCTACTTGTCGGAGACAGCCGTCAGCATCAAGCCGTCGAAGCCGGAACGCCATTCGAGCAGTTTCAAAAGCATGGAATGTCAACGGTCCAACTTAGTGAGATCGTTCGGCAACGCAAACCGGAGCTTAAGCGAACCGTCGAAAAGCTTTCAGCCAGGGAAATGCGGGAAGCGGTCGATAGCCTTGAGCGACAAGGACGAATCGTCGAAATCACGCAAACCAAGCAGCGCTTGAAGGCCATCGCGAGCGCGTACTGCGAGAACCCGGAGAACACGCTCGTCGTTTCGCCGCGCAACCGGGAGCGAGCTCAACTCAACACCCTCATTCATGGCCAACTGCAGCGCGAGGGGAAGGTCAGCCGAGATGATCACCAAATGACCGTTTACGTGAATCGTCAGGACATGACCGGCACCGAGCGCACATTCGCCAACGCTTATGTCCCCGGAGAGGACATCATTCGATACAACCGCGCCAGCAAGGTCTATGACGTGAAAGTTGGCGACTATGCGCTCGTGACGGCAAAGGATCACAAAGAGAATGAAATCACGGTCCACTTCGAAACCGGACGCCAACTCACCTACAACCCGCAGCGACTTTCAGGCGTGAGCGTTTATCGCGAAGCAAGGCGTGAATTCGCGGAAGGCGATCGCATTCAATTCCGCGCACCATTCACCGAAAAGCGCGTCGCGAACGGCGAATTAGCAAACATCGCGAAGATCGGCGATGAGGAACTAACTGTGAAGCTCGACAGCGGACGAGAAGTCAGTTTCGAGAAGGATCATTTTCGTCATATCGATCACGGCTACGCTGTGACCAGCCATTCCTCGCAGGGAACAACGGTTGATCGTGTCCTGATCAACGCCGACACAAACGAATCGCGTGTTCTGCTCAATGACCGCATGGGTTACGTCGCAGTATCGCGGGCCCGAGAGGACGCGATCATTTACACCAACTCGATTGAAGAACTCAGAGGCGCACTGGACCGTCGCGTCGATAAGGAGATGGCTGTTGAGGCTGTGCATCAAGCGAGCCAGTACAAACACGATTTGAAAGACGAACAGAACCCGTATGACGGTGAGAACGGAGAATCGTTTGAAGTAGACCAGGGCTACGAACGAAGACATGAATGATCAATCAAACAATCGCGCAGCCGAAGCGATTGAGACGGAGGAAATGGAGTTTAGCTTTTCGTGAAAACTAGGAGCAAGGAAAGGGTATGAACATCAAGGAAGCCAAAGAGTTGCCAATCTATCTGACTCTGAAAGAAGTGGCTCAATTGCTCAAGGTGAAACCGCGAACGATTTACGCTTGGGTGAGCGATAAGCGAATCCCTTATGAGCGCAAAGGCGGTCTCCTGCGTTTTCGTCTTGAGGCAATTCTGGCCTGGAATGAGCCGGTGCGATAGGGACTACGAAAGAAAACATTTGGTTGCAAAACGCAAAGAACGGTCGAGGTGTGCGCATGGTAAAATGCCTCCGCTCCTGTGATGGCTGCAACCGGAAAGGAGCACGATGTCAGTTTACAAGCGAAGGGGCAGATGGTTCTGTGACACCACTGATCGACGGCCGGCGAGTGCAGCAGGTTCTAAAGAAGGCCCGCACGCGAGCACAAGCCATAAAGGCCAAGACCGTGATCGAGAACAAGCTCTTTGAAAACCGATACAAGGTTAAGAGAAGGCCGGAAATTAGCTTTGACAAATTCGTCGAGGATCGTTTCCCGCCTTACTCAAAGTTACACAAGCGAACGTACCCAGATGACGTGAAGATTTGCGAACATGCTTAAGGAGACGTTCGGACGGATGATGCTTTCCGAAATCGATCCACCGACGATCGAGAAGTGGAAGCAGAAACGTCGCGAGGGAAAGACGATGTACAAACGGCAGCGAAATCCGGCAACGGTAAATCGCGAGTTGTGCGTGCTATCAAAGATTTTCTCTCTGGCGTTCGATGCCGAACTGATCGAAAGCAATCCTTGTCGCCGAGTGCGGAAGTTTCGCACGAACAGCGGAAGGGCGCGTTACCTGACTTCCGATGAAGAAGAAGCCAAGCTGTTCGAGACAACTTCAAGGTCAGGAATGGGTACAGCGGATCGTTACGATGGCCATTAACACCGGAATGAGGCAAGGGCGAGATTTTCGATCTCACCCGGTTCGACGTGGACTTGCCGCGAGGGGTGATTCACATTCGAGTCTCCAAGAACGGCAAAGACCGTTTCGTTCCGATCAATCAAACGGTCCGTGCAATGTTGGAAGGACTAGCGCACACCAGCGAGTACGTCTTTCCTAGTCCGAGAACAAAGGAACGTTTGGTCGACGTGAAGCGTCGATTCGACTTGGCGAAGAGCGATGCAGGAATCAAAGATTTCCGCTTCCATGACTTGCGTCATACGCAGCAGCCACTCGCATGGCTGACTGCGGAGCGGATGCTTTCACGCTTGCGGCGATCTTCGGCTGGTCCGACGTTCGAATGGCTTTGCGCTACACCCACGCCACCGATGAGGCGAAGCGTCGAGCAGTTGAAAATTTGGTCAAGTTCGGTCGCGACCAAGTGACGAATCGGTGACAAATGAAAAAGGCAGGGTAGGCTGCCCTGCCGTAAGTCATTGATTTAATTGGTGGAGCAGAGGAGGGTCGAACTCCTGGCCTCCGCATTGCATGAGCGCGACGCTCTGCCAAGCTGAGCTACTGCCCCACGGGAAGACGATCCACAGATTGAGCACGGCGATTGCGCAGATTTCGCACAAGCTGAGACGACTTAAGTGACGCCCGTCGCGGGACACACGGACAGCAAAGAACGTCACTTAGTCTCCGGCCTTATCTCGTCTGTCTGTAACAAGGGCCTAACTTCTGTTGTTTGAGCAGAGTTTCGTGGACGCATCCCGTGGGGATGACAATGTTTACAGACAACAAGCTCTTTGTTCCGAGCTCCTTAGGCGCGCAACGATTGGGAGGGCTCGTTTCTTACGGAGCTTTGACAGGTTTCTTATTACTGGTAGCTATAAACATTCTGCTCCCAGGGAGCTTAAGGCGTTTGCTAGCCTTTGCCTACCCGTCTGCTTAATCTGCGTAATCTGTGGATGATTTAGCTGGCGCGACTTGATGATTTGAGTAATCGATTTTTCCAGGTCGGGTTTGAGGGTGGGGTCCAGCCTTAGCGCGGTGTCGAATTCTTTTGGGCGGCGGCGTCCTGGCGGCGCAGGAGCATGATCAGGCCGCGGTTTCCATAGGCTCGCGCGTTTTTGGATTCAGGTCGATCGCCTTCGCATAGTCGCCAAGGGCGCCGTCCAAATCTTTCTTCGCCCCGCGCAGGACGCCGCGTTCAAACCAGGCATCAGCGTCTTCCGAGTTGATCTCCAATGCCCTGTTTAGATCGGCGATGGCTCCGTCGAGATCGCCTTTTTGTTTGCGCGCGAAGGCTCGATTAAGGAAGGCCAGAAAGCTGCGCGGGTTGAGTTCAATGGCTCTTGAATAATCGAGCAGCGCGGCCTCGGGATTCCCCTGGTGCATGCGCGCAAATCCGCGACCAACAAACGCGCGCGCATTGGCGGCGTCGAGTTCAATGGCGCGGGTGAAGTCGCTGACCGCTCCCTGATAGTCACCTTTGGTCGTCGCGCGCGATGCCGCGGTTGAAAAATGCGTCCGCATAGTTGGGATTGATTTCAATCGCTTTGTTGTAATCGGCGATCGCGCCATCGCGATCGCCTTTGTCTTTGCGGGTCGCGCCGCGATCGAGATAGGCCTCAGCCATGGGATGGAGTTCGATCGATCGGGTGAAGTCGCTAATGGCGCTGTCGTAATCTGCCTGCCGCTTGCGGACCAGGCCGCGGCTGAAGTAGGGCGCGGCGTAATTGTGATCGAGCTCGATGGCGCGGTTGAAATGAGCGAGAGCCAGATCGAGATTGCCGGCCTCGAGTTCCTTTGTGCCGCGGTTGAGGTAATCCATCGCCAGGCGGCGGTTGGTCTGGGCGTGAGATGCGGCGACGGTCAACAGCAGGCATGCGATCAATAGCCGATATGCGTGGGAAATGAATCATTGTTCAACTTCGAATCACGTAAGGGCTCGCCAGCGACGATGCCCTCCCTCACGGTCGGGCTTCTGACACGGTTGTGAGCGCACCGGCAATCTCTGCCGCGACGCGCGCGTTGTTTTCGAGCAAGGCAATGTTGGCGCGCAGCGTTGCGCCCTCGCTGCGTTCGGCCATTCGCGCCAGCAGGAATGGCGTCACGTCGCGGCCGGCAATACCATCACTCTCCGCTTGTGCGAGAGCATCGGACAGCACTCGCTCTAATAAGGCAGACTCGACTTCGGCGTCGCGCGGAACGGGAACCGTCACCAGCAGCGCGGAATTCAATCCCAGTTGGCGTTGCGCCTGGTAAAGCTCGACGACCTCGTGCGGAGAATCACACCGGAGGTCGATGGGCAGACCACTCGCACGGGAATAGAACGCGGGCAGCTCGTCACATTCATATCCGACGACTGTCACACTGTTGGTCTCGAGCCATTCGCGGGTCGCAGGTAAATCCAAAACGATTTTGCGCCGGAGCAGACGACGATCATTGGAGTATGCGAGAGTTCGGGTAAATCGGCGGAGACATCCGGCAACGCGCCTCGATGCACACCGCCGATGCCCCCGTCGCGAATACCTTCACCCCGGCGCGATGAGCAATCCACAAAGTCGAGGCGACGGTCGTGGCGCCATGCCACCCGCGCGCCGTGGCGATTGCGAGATCGCGAACGCTCAGCTTCCTGATGTCATCGTAGTAAGCGAGAAGTTCCACCTCAGAGCTCTCCAATCCAACCCGCAGCTCGCCTGAGAGCATGGCAATGGTCGCGGGAATGGCGCCGCCTTCGCGAACGATTTGCTCCAGCCTGTTGGCGGTGTTGAGATTCTGCGGGCGTGGCAAACCGTGCGCGATGACAGTTGACTCGAGCGCGACTACGGGTCGGTTTGATTCGAGGGCGATGCGAACTTCTTCTTTGATGATCATTGGTTGATATCCGCGGATTACACGGCGCGGTCTGGGCCGCAAGCAGACGTCTTAAGCTCCGTAGGAGCAGAATGTTTATAGCTATAACAATAAGAAACCAGTCAAGCTCCGTAGGAGCGAAATGAGCCCTCCAATCAAAGAGTCCTGGTGTCTATAAACATTTCAATCCCTACGGGATGTATCCACGAAACTGCTTTACAAAATAAGAAACTCGGGCTTTGTTCCATCGACAGTTACAACCCCGAATCACCAAAGGCCAATTACACAGCGGCCCTCTCTCACGGTCGGGCTTCTGACAATCAGCGTGACTCACGCGCAAGATCCACGTGCCGCATCTAAACTGCGCCTGTCACGCGCGCTGACCGTTTTCGGACTGCAGCGAGAGTTTAAAAGCTGTGCCTTCAATCGGACGTTTTCCCCACGCAACGTCGGCGCCGATCATGCTGGCCCGCGCCCGGATGTTGGCGATGCCTCGACCGTGCTTCTTCAGCTCGCTGGCTTCGAATCCGCGGCCGTCGTCTTCAATGGTTAGTTCAAAGGCGCTGCGTTCCGACACGTTCGCGCTCATCTTCACATGCCTGGCTCCGGCGTGACGGCAAATATTACTTAAAGCTTCCTGGGCGATGCGATAGATCTGAATTTGCGCACTCGAAGGCAGGCTGAGCTTTTCGTCGAGGGCGTCGTCACACTCAAACTCGTATTCGAATTTGCAGTCAGGCGCGGCATGTTCGACCGCGTGGGCCAACGCAAATTGCAGGGCCGCCGACAGGCCGACATTTTCCAAAGCCGAAGGACTGAGGTCTTCGCAAATACGCCGCACCTCCTGCGATATGGCTTCGATTTCAGAACGGAGCGCGGTCAGGTTGTGAAGACGCCCGATTGGGACGACCAGCCGCATCACCGGCGGGAAGTTTATCTACCAGCAGGGCGAGGTTTCTCAAATCAGCCAGGAGTCTGATCATGAAGGTCCCTGGCGATCCGGCGGCGCTCGGTTTCGGTTTCGTTGGCAAGCTGCAGACGCGCGCTGGCCAGGTCGCGATTCGCGGACGCCAACTCAGCACTGGTGCGATGAATGCGCCGGTTCTGAATGTAACCCCAGGCCAGGGCGATCAGCGCCAGGGCCAACAGCACCGCCAGAGCCGTAGACGTCCACGGAAACGGCGCCCGGGCGACGGTAAATTCAATGCTGAGCGGGACCGCCGGCGTCAGGTCCTTGGTAAAGGCGCGCGCCACCACTTTGTAAGTACCGGGCGAGAGCTTCTCCATCGCGAACTGCGAATCATGCGCGAGTTTTTCGCGAATGATCTTTCCCGAACTATCGTAAAGGCGCGAACGCATACTGAAACTGTTCAGGAAAAGTGCGACTGCTGATGGCCGTCACGTCAACCAGCAAACTGTTCTGCGGATAATCGAGCTGCAGTCGCCGGCCCAATTCATCCTGCTGGTGAATTCGTCTGGCTGATTACCCGCGCGGGCAGGACGGTCGGGGCCACGTGATCCGGTTGATAGCGAACAATGCCGCGGTTGGTTCCGGCAATTATCTTCTCGAGCCCGGGCGCCGGCGAGTCGGACCAAACGGCGAACACGCGTTGCGACGGCAAACCCTGTTCGATGTCCAGACGCGAGATGACGGCGCCAAACTGATCATCCAGCGCGACTTTGAACAGGCCGTTGCCGACCGTAGCGCACCAGACCTGACTTGAACGATTATTGCCCCGGCTGAGACTTAGACTGCGCGCATTGATCCCCGGCACCACATCTTTCAATTGACCTGATTGAAACAGGAAGAGTCCCTTCCCGGCCGCTATCCAAACGACCACGCCGTCGTCCAACAGAGACCAGATCGCATCGCCCTTCAATTTCTCAAAGGCGCTTTCAGTGGTGGTTTGTTTGCCATCGAAAATGAACAGGCCGGCGCTCGCCGTGCCAATCAAAGAGACGGCCCTGGGCATCCTGACCCAGACTGGTAAGCTCGCGCAGACGGCTGTCAGAGTTAGCTTCGGGCCAGACCAGAGTGCGTTGCGAGCCCTGTAACTTCTCGACCCCGTAACCGTAAGTCGCGATGTAAGTCACGCCGCCGACGTTGGCAATTGCGCGGACGTTGTCGGAATCAGTCGGCGCGGCAATGCGGGTGAACGTCGAGTCGCTGGTCGCCGAGGACGCGAACAAGCCACTGGCGGTGGCCACCAGCACGCGGCCTGCTTTTGTCTTCGCTGAGAGCATAAACAATTCGGCGTCCGATCTCAGGAACCAGGTTCCAGGTCTTCGCGCCATCGTTCGCGTAAAGTCCGGAGTTCGTGCCCGCGAACAGCCGCCCGCGCGAACTGCGCACCAGGGCGCGCACATAGTTGGCGCTGCCGTCGCTGGAAATGGTTTCGGCCCGCATGGAATTTGGATCGTAGCGGCAGACGCCTTTGTCGGTCGCGAACCAGACGACTTCTTCCACGTCCACGAACACTCCGAAGATATGATCCGAACGCAGCGCCCCGCCGGTCCCTTCAAACGTGAGGTGCTCGATCTGCTTTCCATCAGCGAGGTGAAACGCGCCGTGGCCGTCAGTCCCGACCCAGATATCTTCACCCGCACCGCGCGCGATGGCCGCGCACGGTGCCGGTCGGCGCGGCGATCTTGATGGGCTTGAGCGGATCGGTGGCTATCGAACAACGCTGCATCTTCGCCGCGGCCCAGGCCGCCGTACCATAAATGGCCCGCGGTTATCGGTCGCCAGCGCGTTAATGAAATAACTGCGCGGTTTGCTGACAATTTCTCTGGGCTCACCGTTCTCGATTTGCATCAAGCCGCGACTTTGGGTGCCCACGTAAAGTTTTTCTCCCACCGACGCCAGGCTGGTGATTTTCAAAAGGCCGGGATGATCCTTGTCAGCGCTCTGCAGAGGTTGATTGGGAATTGTCTTGACGGCGAAAGCTCAAACCGGGAGTTCCTTCGCCCGCCCGCGTGGTACTGGAGGCCGGTCTCTTAACTTCACAGTCAAAGATCTGGCCGCCTTCGCTGACCATGATCGCGCGGTCAGCCTGAGGAGAAATGATTGCAGTGATCACCTTGCCGGCAGTTTCAGGCACCGTATCGAACTTGCCGTTCCAACTTCGAGCCGCGCCATTGTCCGTACCAATCCAGAGCGCGCCGGAAGCGTCCGTCTTCAGAGGCCAAGCACGCGACCGGGCGGCAAGCCTTCGGCGTTGATGGCGTTCGTGCGGCGTCCGTCGTAACGCGCCAATCCGCCATCAGTAGCAAACCAGGTCACGCCAAATTCTGTCTGGGCGATCGCATGCGTGCGATCCGAAGGCAGACCGTGAAACGAAGTCACGGCGCCCCACTGGTGCAGATTCGGCGGTGGCGTTGGCGATGGTGAAGGCGAAGGCAGCAGGTGACGGCGAGGAGTTGGCTGCGGCTGACTCTGCGGTTGGTTCTGGGCCCGCGTCAGAAGCCCGACCGTAAGGGAGGGCATCGTAGCGAGAATGACTGCCAAGATAAGAATGATCAGTAATGATGTCGCGCGAGTCGATAACTTGCGATTGATGCGATGAGCCGAGGTTGCGGCTTTGCCGCCGCACAGTGCGGTAAGCCTCGGGCTTACCGTGACGAATCCTTTTGAGCGTCGAGGCTGAGCCTCGGCGCGCGCAGGGACATCAATCCCGGAAGGCGGCCTCTCATTCTCACCTGGCTTCAGCCAGGTGGCCACGACCCCACCAATAGAATTCTTAAACCGTTTTAACGGTTTTCCTGGTCGCGCCATTCCACGCCATCCGCTAAAAAGAGGTAGAGATCGGGACATGCTCGTTTGAGGAAACCGTTAAAACGGTTCACGGAAAACCACTGTCTAACTAATCACCCGGCTAAAGCCGGGTGAGAATGAGAAGGTCGCGCTATCGCCGCGTCTCGACATCTCATTTTCGCGCCTTCCCCGCCTCGCGCTTCTGCTCTTCCACAAACTTTTTCTGATCGCGCTCGAGCCACGCTTCGAGATCGACCGAGGCTTTCTCTAACTCATCATTGTTGAGCAAGCCGCGGCGCAGCGCTTCAAAGAACGCGCGCGTGCGCACGTTGTAAGCAAGCTTCTCGTAGGCTTCGTGTGGTGTGCCTTCGGGAAGCGAAACGAAAAGTTTTTCGTAGAGCGTGGCCAGGCGGCTTTCCACGCCGCGCAGACTCAAAGAGCATTTGCGCGCGATGGCCCAATTCGAAAGGCCGAGCGCCAGGTAATAAAGCGCTTCCGCTTCGAACTCAGTCAGCAGCGGCCGCTTGAACGAGTCTTTGAAGGCGGGATCGATCATGTCGGCGCCGTCTTCCAGCACCGCGGCCACAAATCTCAGGAAGCGCGATTCAGGATTGTTCTTGTGAATAAAGCCGTAGGCCGGCGGCGGATCGACCGACTTAACGATCTTGCGAATCTCGTTGATGTAAATCTCGTGCGGAAACTGCGTCCAGAAAATTATGCGCGCCGTGGGAAAGTCGCGCCAGATGGCCCGCGCAGCCTTCACTCCGGAAAGCTTCGGCATTTGAATGTCGAGGATGCAGACGTCCGGTTTGTTTTTCAGGGCCAGCGTCACCGTCTCTTCACCATCAGCAGCTTCGAGCACCGGCTGGTGCGACGGAAAGTCACGCTCGAGTATCTCGCGCAGATATGCCCGCTGAGCGACGTTGTCTTCGGCAATTAGAATGGACATGGACATGATTCTAACTTAACTCTTCCAGTACGCCATGCCGCACTCAGGGCACAGCGAACCACTCTCTCTCTTTAGCCGGACATCAACAATGTGGTTTTCCACAATTGACCTCACGGGTGAGCGCGGATCACTGCTGATGATCTCAACGTATCAGCCCCGCCAGAGCTTCAACGATACTCGCCGCCAACAACTTACGCCGAGGGTTTGCAATGTCCTTTGCTCTTCCCTTTCGATTGCCGTCAACGCGAAACGCGCAAATGCTCGTTGCGGCCTGCGGTCTGATGGCGCTAGCCGTGGCCATTTCCAGTTTCACGCCTTTCACTCAAGGCCACGGCCCTGGCGACCGGACGAAGTGCCGGTCGCCTTCTGGTCCTGGAGAAATCAAACACCATCGGACACAGATGTGGGCGCCGCGATCGAGCAGACGAAAGCGCGCGCGATCTTCCTGCGCGCCGGGCAGATCGATTATCAGAATGGGAAACTGAACCGGATTCGGCCGCTGAACGGCCCGTTGCCCAAAGGAATTGAGCTTCATCTGGTCTATAACGCGACCCGCTCACTGCTCAGCCAAATGGAAAGCGTCGATGAGAAGTTGCTGGCGGGTGAGATTGCGAAGGCCTTTCAGGAAGACAACGCCCGGGCGATGTCGGAAGACGCCTGCGTGTTTGGTCTCCAGATCGATATTGATGTGCCGACGAGATTGCTTTCGCGCTACGAGGGAATGTTGAGAGCGCTGCGCGGGCATTTGCCACCCGGCCTGAAACTTTCCATCACCGGCTTGCCGACATGGATGCGGTCGGCTGAACTGCGCTCGACTTTGATCCAGTGTGGATTTTTGGGTCCCACAGTTTTACGGGGCCGAGATTCCCGCGCGCGCAGATCAGCTGATTCCCATCTCTTCGCCGCAGGACGTTAAGCGCTTCGTAAACCAGGCGAGAGAAATCGATAAGCCCTTCCACGCGGGCTCGCGGCTTACAGTTATGTCCTGCTCTACAGTCCCGGCGGAGCGCTCATCAATATCCGTGGCGATCTCGACCCAGCGCTTGATTGCTGCGGATTCAAACCTTGAGCTCACTGATCTGAGGAGTTTCACACAAGCCGGCAACGAATGGCGGTATGCCTATCGGGCGCGCGCTGACGAGAGTGATTGACGGCCTGGCAATGCATGCCGGCGACGTTTTGGTGGTGGACTCGCCGAGTGCGGAATCGTTGCGCGCGGCGGCAAGGATCGTGCGCGAACTGGCCGGAGAAAAGCTGCTCGGTATTTGTGTCTTTCGGCTGCCGGCTGTTGACGATCCCGCGACGCTGACCATCGGGCAAGTTGCCACGTCACTCGCCGATCAGGATTCGCAGCCGAACTTTCAAATCAGGTTCACACCTGATCAGACTCAGCCTCGCTTCTGGCGGCTGAAATTGAGAATCGGGGAACGTCCGGCACGGTCGGCAATTTGAAGATCGATCTGCCGTTGACTACCGCAAGTATTGAATCAGTTTCCACCGCGCGAGGCGCCCTCAATCGAAACGATTTGCCGCTTTTCGGGCAACGGTCCTGAACCAATCGACGAACCGTGCAGCCAGAATCGGGCGAACCTCATTCGCATCACGGCTCAGGGTCTCAGGCCCGGACAAAGACTCACAACTCTGCTGGGGTTAAAGACCTCTCTTTCCGATCCGGCTTCTGTTTCGATCGAAATGCAAACAGACGCCGGAAAGATCTATCGCAACCAACAAGAAATTCATTTGAAAATGGAGTAGCAGCGATGACCCGCAGGGAAAACTTCGAATTCAATGAGCGGCGCGTCACTCTTAATGCTGATCGTGCTGGCTTTGATTACGGCCGCCGTGACCGTGTTCGGTTGCGGCTGGGAAGGCACTTCGCATTCGGTGGCGTTTTAATGCCTATCAGGGTGAGCGCGAAATGGGACGCCTGCCGCCACTACCCAAAAAGGCGAATGGGGTGAATGAAACCAGCACGTCATGGACGGCTGAATACGATTATGACTATAGCGACTATTCGGGAATCGCCTGATCAGTCGAAAAAATTGACGCCGTGTGGGAACGCGCCGCGTTGGCCGAGTAGGATGGAAATCTCGAACTCGATCGAGACGTCCTCACTGAATATCTGAAGCTGGGTGAATCGGCGGCGCGGAGAAACTCGGCAACAGATCGGTTGATGCCCTGGCCGAACTCAATCATGGAGCAACCCCGTACGCGGTGAAGGCCTACCTCGAGGCCCGGCGCATTCATGACGGCGTCAAGCCTGATGCGGCTGAGGTTGACCGCCTGCTTGAACACGATCCAATCGGATCGTAATTTGAAGGACAATGTTGCTTACCTAAGGGCGGCCGGGGAATACCAACTGAAACACTTCGAGGAGGCGGCCGCTTCATTCAAAAGACTTATCAGATCGATATCCGAACAGCGAAAAGCGTGAAGCAGCGCTCTTCATGACTGCCGTCGCCACCATGAAGACCAGCATCAACTACATCCCCGAGAGCGGCGAATCGGATTACGGCCAGCCCGGCGCGATTGCGTCGCCCTGATCAGGCCTGGCATGAAGCCTACGCGGCGTTTCAAAGGTCCTCGATGAATATCCAAAGGGAAAATATTTTCCATGATGCGCGCGGTTGGCAGGGTTACCTCGAACTACGCCGGCACGATCGCGCCGGGGCACTGATCCAGTACTACCGTTTATTGGCGGGCGACGACGATAGCGCTCGGACTAAAGGCGCCGTTTCTTTAGCCTACGTGCGGTGGACGGCCACCGACGACGAGATTTCAAAGGTTGAGAAGGAACTCGCTGATGAACCCGCAAGCTGCGCTCGCCTACGCCTATCACAACATTTACAACTATGCGATTAATCCGCTCAGCGGCGGGCCGCCTTATGAGACCGTCACTGATTCCAAGGGTAATTGGGACACTGAGGCCAGTCGCATCCGCAACGATGAACTCGAAAAAGAATGGCGCAAGGATAAAACCAGAACGCGAAACGAAGGGTTAACGCGTACTCTCGCCTTCTCGAAACTGCTGCGATGACGAGATATCCAAATCTTTCGGTTGGTGGTTCGTTTGCACTCGCGAGCGGCGCAAGCCAGCGAGGAGTTGGGTGACAACGAAGCTGCCATCACATTCGCTCAAAAGAGCTCTGCGGAGTGGATTAGACCCTGAAGGCAGAGGTGAGGCGCTCTGGGCCCTCGGCATCGCCCAACATCGTTCACTTCGCCTGGCCGACGCGCGCTCGAACCTTCAGGACGCTGGTGCGCAACTATCCCAAATCGAATTTGATTGAAGGCGCGCGACGACGGCTGGCAATGATCGCTGAAGACTCTGGCGATGTTGGCGGGGCTCTCGAACAATATGTCGCGCTTGATTACGGGATAGACATGGCCTATCTCGTCGACGTGCTGATGACGCCCGAACAGCTCGCCCGCATTCATTCAAAAACATCCTGAGTCGCCGAAGAAGAACGAATTCACGCTATGCCCTCGGGCTGCGTTACCTGCGACTGAACAGATGGGCGGAGGCCCGGCAAACCTTTGCTCAGGTGAAAGTGAAAGCCTCCCCCGAATGGGAGCGCCTATTCCATCGGTAACAATTGTTATGACGACGCACGGCCGAATTGCCTGGATCCGAAGGACGGCGAGTCTGGCGAAGACGGTTCCACAATCATCACGCCAAACCTTGTCATGCGTGAAATTCAAACCTGCAAATGATCTGGAAGCGCTGGAGCGGGCTGCAGCTCAAGCTCAGGATAGCGAAACGAGTGCCGAGACCCTTCTATCAGTTGGCCAGCTATCAGTTCGGAGCCAGCACGCTGCTTTTCTATAACCCGATAGCCTGGAAACAGGACAACGTAATAAATCCGCGCTACTGGAACCCGTCTGACCTTGCCGGCTCAGGAAAGTATCGAGCACCGAACGAAGCCCAGATCCTCTTTGACCACATGCAGGGAGCATGACACCCCGGCCCGCGCGCTGAAAATCTATCTGGACGTCGCCACCAGATTTCCGCAGACTCGGGCGGCGCAGGATGCGCTGTACACGGCCGCGGTCTGTCATGAACGGCTATCGAACTACAACCCTTACTGGCGCGGCATTTATGAGAATGGCCTGCATGCGGGTACCCGCATGGTGACTTACAACGACGTCAAGGCGGCGTATCCGGAATTATCTCTTGCCGCGTGGAACTTATGGTTGGCAGCCCTCAACTCGTACGGTGAACAATGGTCCAGGCTGGGCGCCACCACCACCGCCGCCGCCACGACCAAAACGGCTGACCAAAGAGAGCGGCTGAAAGTAGTTCGTGAACGAGGTCGGTGCGCGTTTGACTTCCTTTTGGAACGAAAAGGGAAAGAGGTGGACGACCGAAAGCCTGATTGTTTTTGTGCTCGTCTTCACGGTTCGCATCGCCCGCCGGAATCAACGCCGGTTACGCGCGCGCCTGGCTCGTCAGCGCATTCAGCAAGCGCGGCAAATGGTCACTTATCCATGGTTTGATTGGTTCTGGATCGATCCGATCGCTGCCGAGCCGGCGCGAGACAGATCAGAAAACTCCTCGGCGATAAACGGCAGGAGTTCATCGACCTGGCGCGCGATCATCGCAGCCGGCCCGTACTGCTGCGGAGTATTGCTTCACATTCGATGGTAACTCGGACTGATTGCGAGTCTGATTTGGACTCTCTGGTTTGGGTGATGAATCTGAACCACAGAGGACACTGAGAAGAACAAGAAATGGTTAGGGCAGCGGGAACGAGGTACCGTCGTATCGATCCGATCGCGGCCGACTAGAAAGCCGCGAGCAGAGCTTTCTTTCGTCTGTGTCGTCACATTCAGTGAGAAACCGGTTCAACCAGCTCTTCGACTTTCCGGCTCTGCCTTTCGCAATCGTCATCAGACGCGGCAAATTGAATTTCAAGAAACACTTCGTATCCGCCGCCGATGAAGCTGTGCGATTCTGACGAAGAGTAGAAACACCGTTTCGCCGATTTTGGTTCCGCTCCTTCGGCTCATCGTCAGACTGAATGTTGGCGATGGCCGCGACTTCGGCAGCTGAAATGTTTGACTGCTGCGGATCGAGAACGAATTTTCCGGCGGCGTTGTCCCATTGGTAAGACAGCCGGTGCCGGTTGATGAATGCGAGCTTCACGCCATCGCCATCGTAGCCCCCGGCGTCGTACGTGACGGTGTATTGAATCGTCAGGCGCTCTCGAGCAGTGGTCGGAATATTGGTCGCCGTGAACGATCTCGCCAGACCCGCCGGCCAGGGGTTGGTGTGACCGTCGGCCGGATAGTTGAGCACCGGCTTCACCCATTGTCGCTCACCTCGTACCAGGTTTCGGCATAAAGCGCGAAGCCGCTGCCCGAGCCCTTCCTGTCCGCGGATGACCAGAAATGGCTTACCGTTTACCGTGGCGATCCGCTGGCGGGCCATTTCGTATTTATTGAAATCGTGATCGACGTGACCGAGGAACTTCCATCCGCCGTCTTTAGCTTTGCCCAAAAATCAGATAGCGGCAGATGTCAAAAGACTGGGTGAGTTTGAGCACCACCTCGGGGCCGGTGTGTGAACTGAGCTCATAGCGAAAGACCTTCGCTTCGCAACCGCTGCCGCAGACCTCAAACGAGCCGGCATCGACACCCAGCTTCTGCCAGGTATCGGCCAGCTCAACATCGGTTTGCGCGCGCCGCGGCGTTGTTGATGGACCTGGCTAATTCAATTGGAGAGATGGAATTGGCTGAGTCTTGCGGTTTATTTGACTGAAACTCTGCGAGTCTGAATTCAGGCACTGCTGGAGCCCTGGAAATGACAGGTCCGTCATTGCCGGGCAGCGCACCGCCCGAATCCGGAAAGGCAAGAGCGTTGAGCACGGCCACCGCCGTCACGCCGAGAATGATTGCCGTCATGCGCCTTAACATATCACCTTATTACGCTGGCGGAGGTTTTGTCTCAATGTGGTTCGCCACACTCTCATCGCGTGGTAGAGGCGATTATGATCGGGTGATTCCTCTAACATTCGACGGTAATCCTGACTTGGGCACTAAGCAGCAATCGCTGTATCTTCGCCTCGTTCGCGAAGCGCCCGACAATTGAGATTGTGCGGTCATGCTGAAAAAGACTTATCACTTCGTCTTTGCTGGCGGCGATGCTTTCGGGCATTGGCGGGATCAAACAAGCAGGCACACCGGGAAGACAGGCGAATGACAATCCATTCCTGGTTGGAGTATTCCGACCCGATGGAATCATTGTTCCGTTCGCGCGCTATGCCAATCGAAAGTGGAGTAATCCGTGGCGCAGCCCACACCCTGACCGCCAACCGGACGAACCGGACACAATCGCTGATCTTTCCACACCCTGGTATGAGTCTCTGGTGAGGCCGCTGGGCGAATGGCACCTGTGGCTGTCGCCTGGAGGGCGGGCAAACCGTTAAAACCTTGAAAAGCCTTCAGGTCTGTTCTCACTTGCCAGCAGGTTTGGGGCCTGGTCAGTGATTATCCCAATCCGAAACAGCCGAATAAAAACGAGTGCGTACGCAATCTCGGAATCGCGTTTAGCGAAAGAAAGGATGCGCGAATGATGACGCTGCTCACAAGTGCATCACCTGACTGGCAGCAATTGATTACATTTCTGGCGCCTGAATTCGAGCGGCCGAGAAGGCCGGGCTATCAAGACCGACAAATCAGTACTACTCAGCGCAAATGCCTCCGCTTGAAAAGAGAGCCACGACACCTCTGTCGATCTTGAATCTCTATCGAACTCAACTGGCGAACGGAAAATTGATTTTCTATTTCGAGGCAAGTAAGGAATATCCAAAGCCGCGGGCTGCGAACGATGCCGGCTGTAATAACATTTCGCTGCTTGGTGGCTGGATCCTGCGAGACGGCGAGGGGAAGTCTCACTCTCTTGGCCTCACTTTTCTCACCAACCGATTGTGACATGAAAGAAGGCGGCGGCGTCCTGCCGTTTGCCATTCTGGATTTGGACGGCAAAACGTTCGCCATCGTCGAGGAAGACAGCTATGAGGGCGAGGAGTATACGATTCTCGAAATTCAGGAGTCTGGTGTTCGCCGCATCCTTGAAACTTATGCGGGTGGTTGTTGAGATCGCGGAACCTCTCGGCGAGCCTTGGGTTGCCTCAGTCGGAGCCGAATGTTTATAGACCTGCCGCGTTCAGTGAAATCCAAAAGCTCCTTTAGGAGCGTAATGATGAACGTTGCTGTTGCGCTCCAAAAGGAGCTAATCGGTAATCGCCATCACCTCGTTCTATAAACATCTCGCTCCTAACGGAGCGAAACCCATCGAGTTGAAGTACGGCATGATACTGTGCGCTGCTCCGGCATGGATGGTACTGACTTCATCTTTATGGTAAATCTCTACCCCATGAAACCACGACGACTGTTGTTCTCAATATTGACTTCGCTTGCTGCTGCTCGTATTCATCGCCGCAGCCATTCCAACCGGCGCTCAGCGCGCGACGCAGCCGGCCCAGAAAAAGACTTCGCCACCAAAGACCTCGTCAACTCGATCGGCTCGCGATGAAGCGCTGTGGCAGAAGGCGCTCGCAATTCAACGCCGGGCAATCGTGGTGGACACGCACAATGACATCACCACGCCGATGACCAACGACGATTTCGATCTCGGCGGCAATCCGCCGACGCCTTATCGCACGAACATCGAACGGATGAAGAAAGGCGGCTTGAGCGCGATTTTCTTTTCGCTCTATATCAAGCCGTGGTACGTGCAACATGGCGGCGCCGCGCGACGCACGCTCGACATGATCGATTCGGTCTATCGCGCCGCCGAGCGGCATCCGAACGAGCTGATGCTGGCGAATTCCTCGGCGGACATTCGCCGCGCCAAATCTCAATACAAGATTGCCTGTCTGATGGGTATTGAAGGCGGTCACGCGATCGAAAACTCTCTGCCGACCTTGCGCGAGTTCTACCGGCTCGGCGTGCGCTACATGACCCTCACGTGGAATAACACCAATGACTGGGCCGACGCGCGTGGCGACACCAAGCACAACGGCCTGACCGACTTTGGCAAGGAAGTGGTCCGCGAGATGAATCGCCTCGGAATGCTGGTGGACATCTCGCACGTCTCAGACAAAACGATGAGCGACGCGCTGGATGTCTCAAAGGCGCCGGTCATTGCTTCGCATTCATCATCGCGCGCCCTGAGCAACGTGCTGCGCAACATCCCCGACGATTTGCTGAAGCGGATCGCGCAAAACGGCGGCGTGGTGCAGATAAACTTCTACAGCCTCTTCGTCGATCAAAAAACTGTCACGCCCCAGGCCGACGCGCGCGGCGAGCGCTTGAAAACTCAACAGGAAGCACTGAGCGTCAAATACGCTGACGATCCGGAACGGTTGGCGGAAGAGAGCGACAAGCTCGAGGCCCAGTATCCCCTGCCGCCGCTGCCGATTTCCAAGTTGATCGATCACATCGATCACATCGTGAAGGTGGCCGGCATCGATCACGTCGGTCTCGGTCCGGATTTCGACGGCGCCAATGACTTTCCTGAAGGCGCGCGCGATGTTTCGATGCTGCCCAACATCACTTATGAGTTACTGAAGCGTGGATACAGCGAGCAGGACATAGACAAGATCCTCGGCGGCAACTTTCTCAGGGTCTTCTCGCAGGCGGAAATGGTTTCCCGCAAAATGAGCCGGACGATTAGCGGCGGCGGGAGCACTAAGAGGATTAATAGATAGTTATCCGCAGATTACGCAGAAGGTTTTTCTGTGGGGGATCTGTGTAAACTGTCGTTACAACAACAACTGAAGAGTTCTTTCTGAATCTGTGTAATCTGCGGATTAATACAACAAGGCCCACGAATGATCGTCTCAGGACAATCAACCCGTGGGCCTTTGGTGTGGACAGCACCACTTTTTAACGTCTGGTCTCTTCGTTCTGTCCGCCTTCTTTATAACTGCCGCCGTCTCCGCCCTTGCTGGGATCGAAGCGGTCGATGATTGCTGCTGGTCGTCACCCTGATCACCCTGGCGACCAGCCGCACGATCATCCTGCGGATTACGTCCCGGCGCGCGTTGACCACCGCCTTCGCCAGTGCCCTGTTTAATGCCTTGATTCCTCTCTCTATCGTCTGCCATATCAAGCCTCCCGTTTGTTCGTTGATTGAAAGCTGCAGCAGCTTGTGTCAAAGAGCCGCCGCCTGCGAAGGTAGCTAACTATCAACCTTCATGCCAGCACGAATGACAAGAGATTAGTCGCTAAAAACGGCAAACGATGTCTCAGTCTGTCGTCCAAATCAATACACAGAGCATAGAAGCCGAACATCGAATGAAACGTGCGCGGCATCTGCTTCTGTGGTTGAGCATCTAAGAACTGCTTTTGCGCTATACTGCGCGGCAATCGCAACCTGGCCAGAGATGAGAACAGCCAGACACCTGTCGCGTTATCAGTGCAGATGCGCTTTGCTCTGTAGCTGCTATTTGAGGAGGAGCTTATGAAACGTACCATGATTCTCGGCGCTGCAATTTGCGCGTTGATGGCGAGCGCGATCTTCGCATTCGCAGATATCCCCAGACCCAAAACTTCGCCGGCCCAAGGCAAAACCATTCTGTACACCGGCCTCACAATCACTACCGATCCAAAGGGCGGCGAGGCGCGACTGCAAATCTCAGAGTCAACTCTAAAACTGATGCAGCAAGCGGCGGCCAACAGCGGCGATGACGGTTCGATGGCGCAGCGAGTAATGCACAGCTCGACCCGCACGATCATGGCGGGCACATTCATGTTTCTCGCCGTCTCGTTCGCCGGTATTTGGTTCGCGAGATCGGGCCAACGGAGAAATCACAAAGCGGTTGCCGCCGTCCTTTTGGTAGCGTTCGTTTTTGGCATCAGCGACCGTGATCGTGCGCGCCAACGCGGGACCGCCGGGATACATCCGCTGGCAAAACTTGCCGCAGTCTCTGAAGGACGGGAAGGAAACCACCGCCGGCGTGCAGATCGAAGTTGTGCCGGGCGATGACAATATGAAGTTGATCATTCCGTTGCGGAAGAATTAAGTCCCGCAGGTTGTTAACCTGCGGCCAGCATTCTGAAAAGCAGGCGGGACGCCTGCGTACCGATGGAACGAGCTGAGAACATTTCAATTGCCGGATGGCGGGCCGCGCGCGTACACGATCGTGGGCGGGTGTCCGCTGCGGTGTTTGCCGTGATACTCATCGGCAGCGCCGTGCCTGTCAGCTGCTTTGGCGAGCTGGCTGCCGCTGCAGGTATCGATTGTCTCTGTCTTCCTTTTCGCGGGTCCGCACAACTGGTTCGAAGCTCGTTACTTCCTGATGCGCCTGCCGGCCGAGATTTGGCCGTTCGCGCAACTTCTTCATCGTCGCGTTTGCCGGCATCGGGTTACTGACTGTGGCTTACGTTTCGTTGCCGGCGCTGTATTACGCGAATGTCTGGTCAGGCGCGAATTGGCCCAACGCCATCGCGGTCTGGAACACGCTGATGATTGCTTTGGATCAGCGCGCTGGTGCTTGATGCGGGGCAAACAGAAAGCGAATCGCGATTGGTTTTGGGTCCTGCCACATCGCGCTTTGCTTTGTGTGCGGTCAACTGGCTCTCGCCGGAATTGTTCAGCCTGGCGATCGTCTACGTTCATCCACTGGTGGCGCTTTGGTTTTTGGATCGACACCTGCGCCGCACCAAACCTGAATGGCTAAAAACTTATCGACGATGTCTGGCGCTGCTGCCGTTGCTGTTGGCGGGAATGCTCTGGCAGCTCTCTCGGACCGCGTCACTCGCCGGATGACAACGGACTTGTTCTGGCGCATCACGCAACATGCGGGCGCTGATCTTTTGCCTCAGCGTCTCGAGTCACATGCTGGTTTCGACGCACGTGTTTTTAGAGATGCTGCACTACGGCGTATGGATCGTGGCGCTGCCATTGATCGGAGCCACCGGCGCGATTTGGAGCGTGAAATCAATTCCCGTAGCCAGTCACTCTCGCGGTTTCCCCAAACTGATCGGGGCGATCCTGATCTGTGGCTTGTTTGTGGTAGCCGTGCTGTGGTTTGGTTTCTCAGCGAATTACACGCTGACGCGCGACGTTTACTTTGCCGTCGCCATGGCCCATGTTCTGGCTGAAGCTCCGTTTTTGTTGAGAATGATCTGAGAGCGGCTTTGCCGCTTCGTTCCTGCCGGCGCACTCCAAAATTAGCAGTAGATATGACTCGCGATCGCAAAGCGTTTGTCCCGAAAGGCGCAACTCGTTTTTGGCCTTTTGTGCTGGACACCAGTCGGCGCCTGCTCTCCGCCGCCGTGGAACGCCCAATTGCTCCTCTGTCGCAGCATGCTGGAAGCGTTGCTGCATTCCCAACCCACCGAGTCTCGTGAGCATTGGAGAACCTTGCATCGCGATACGTTGGCAGTCCTGATGCACGAGGGAGCAGCAGGCGCGAACCATCCATCGCGAACATTTGTCGCCTCACTGATACACAAAGGAGAGAGTGTCCTGGATGTGGGCTGTGGAGCCGGAGCCGGTTATGAAGCCCTGGCGAACGCCGGCCTGGAATCGCGATACGTGGGAATCGATTCCTCTGAGCCGTCCATCGAAGTTGCTCGCGAATTTTATCCGGACGGTGATTTTCGCGTTGGCAATGCCACCTCGCTGGTGTCGGAACTGGGTAGCAAAAGCTTTGATGTGGTCCTCGTGCGCCATGTCCTTGAGCACCTCCCGGATTTCGAGCCAGCCATGAATGAAGCCATTTCCGTTTCTCGCCGGCTCGCGGCTTTTGTCTTCTTCTTAACTCCGCGGGCACTTCCATTCGGAGTGCGTAAAATTGATCTGCGCCTCAATGGGCCTCTTTTTATAACTATGTCTATTCCCGGCGCGCCATAAATCGTTTCCTGGCACAATCCCAACTCCATGGGCAATGGTTCGACAACCTTGGCGCTAAGTCGTGCCGGCTGGTTCGCCGGAGAAACCAATAGCGCACTAATAGTCTCGAGGGACAAATCCGAATTGGCAGAGGTGGAAGCCGGTTGGTCCGCCCGGTGCTCGTGAAATTCATATGTCAGCACATGATCTCTGGCGCTTCTTTCCACTCGGCTACCTCTTTCACAATTCTGATCGAGACGCCGATTCTGCTGGTCGGCCTCTCAAAAGACATTCAATTAAGAGCAGATTGATAGCGGGCGTTTGGCTGACGGCTTGCACCTATCCGATCGTCGTCCTCGTCATGCCCGCTGGTTTTCGCTGATGCTGATACCTCGCGCGCGATTTATCTAACAGTCGCCGAAACGTTTGCGCCCGTCGCCGAGTGCATTCTGTTTTGGCTGGCCTACGGCAAATCAGAAGAGGTTGGGAAACGATCGATGTGGCAGGATTTCGGCGTGATCGTCATAGCCAATCTCGCGTCGTTTCTGGGCGGAGAGATCCTGAATGCTTACACCTGGTTTGGATTGCTGGGTTGATATGGAGTTGCGTTGGCGAGTTAGGCGCTCGGAGAATCCGCGCTCTTGGTTCTTTTGCCAGCAGTCGCTCGTACGGCGTAAACATGTTCTTCACAACTTCGCGATAAGTTTCACCCGCGCCGGCTGGATATTGATCAGGATGGCGCAGCATGCGATTGACGATGGAAAGATATGCCGCCCACGATCCTTCGAAATTCGTCGAGTGACTATTCGTTCGAATTCTCTGGCAGACGAGTGGTTCTTCGATCACGGCGAGGAAAAGTGCTTAAGCGCCCGCGCGAAAAACTCTACATTTGCGTTGTAAAGTAGTTGCTCATCGAAAAAGCCTGCGCCATCGAACACGTCCCGTCTTATGAGAGCCGTGGGAGGCGAGACCTGAAACCAAGCCAAAACTGAGCCATCGACCTGGGGAAAATACGCTCCATGCTCGTGAAAACCGCGGGGGCGGTAATCTTACGGCGACGCTCAACGAGCTGATGCGGCGATCGTTTGGTAATTTTCCCGTCCAATAGAGAGCACAAGTCGCAGGAAATGATCGCGGCATCGGGAAAAGTCCGTCGCGCCTGCCATTGACGCTCGATCTTTTGCGGATCCCAAAGATCGTCCGCGTCCAGCAGAGCTATCCATTCCTGCGTCGAAGTCCTCACAACCCTGATTTATCGCCGCTGGAGATGTTCCGGTGACTGGCTTCAATCACGATCGCGCCCAAACGCGCTGCTAAGGTGCGGGTATCATCTGAGCAAGCGTCGGCGACCACGATTAATTCCGCGACTGGAAGCGTTTGGGCTTCCACACTTGCGATCGCTTCTCTGATGAACTCTTCGGCGTTATGCGCCGGGATTACGACGGAGATTGGCGCGCGCAGTTCCACGTTAATGACCAATTATCGATGCGGGCAGGTGGTGACCCCGGAGTCAAACGGCACGATCATTATGGAATGTTCGGTACACAGGTACCAGGCGAACCAGAACAAATGCAGCCTGCGGGACACGATCCGAACGAACATGGACCGCCGCAGCTTGCTGCTTGTGACGGAGGGGCGAAGTGATTGAGATAATAGCCGGAAGCAGAGCAAGGGCAGCAGGCGCGTATCTCAGAACTAAATCGCGGCGTGAGACGCTCGGCGTTTTGCTGGTCGCCTGGACCAGATGAAATCGTTTGAGCTGTTTGACGGCCAACCAAACCAAATCAGTATCGACCTTCACATCCAACTTGATTTTCCAGAATTCGCGCCGCCTGGGCGGCGGTTGTCTTGCCGTCGCACTGTTGCCACACCAGCGCCGCGGTTTGGTTGAGGCAATGCGCCTCGTCCCGCTCCATATCATAGACGAGCGTTTCGTCATCTAATTCGCGGATCACCAGATTGTCAGTTCGAGAGAGTGGCAATCGAGCAGCGCGCATCATCTTCAGAGGTCCCGCCTTAATTTACTAATTTTGTTCAGCTTCTTCTTACGCCAGTTCCCGTGATAAGTCAATAGTTACCCATGGTTTAGTAGTGGTACTGTTTGCTCGCATCTGCCTTTTGGGAGACGGTTGGGGTGAGGGCCTTTTGCAGCAAATTCCAACCACAACGTTACGGCCGGCTTCAGCCCGTCTGGGAATGATTTCAACTCTCAGGAAGATCAACGTTTCATCAAAGAATCCAACCTGTGCGAAAACATCGCGTCGCACGTGCAGTCTAACCCGGATTGGCGCGGGAGGCGCACGGGAAACAGATTCCATCACAGCCAAGACCCGGACAACACGAGGGGGTTGATCCCTCCCGCAGGGCTGACACGCCGTAGCACAACTGGCTACCTGGGCCATGGTTGGTGCGCTAATCGACAGGGATTACTGGCAGCGCCAGTGCGAGAGGTGCGTACTTCAAAGCCAAATCACGACGAGATACGGATGGCGACTTCCTCGCGACGTCGACCAGATGAAATCGTTGGAGCTGCCGCACCGCGAGGCCAGACAAGATCCACATCAACGTGAGCGTCCAGATTTCTGGTCAGAACACGGGCTGCTTGTGTCGCGGTCGTCTTTCCATCGCACTGATTCCAAACCAGGGCTACAGTCCGGTTGAGGCAGTGCGCCTCGTTTCTGTCCATGTCGTAAACCAGAGTCTCGTCATCCAGTTCGCGTACGACCAGATTCTCGGTTCGAGATCGCGGCAGTCGGGTAGCGCTATTCATCGGGTGGTCACCTTTAAGTCGATGGAGCGGGGGATGACGGTTCTTTTACAACCAGTGTACGCCCTAAGTCAATAGTGAGAGGGGCGGTAGTAAATGCGATTTTCTGCGCTGACTCCTAACCCTATTAATGAGGAAACTGAGGTTCTTTAACTGGTGCGGTGATTTCCAGATGGCGCATACTGCGTTTGCGATACCAAAGGAAGACCACGAGGGCGGCCGCCAAAAGAACGACAAAGCCAATCACAAACAAGATCACTACGGCCACAATTCCCAGACTGACGGGATCGGGCGCGGCGTCAATTAAGAGGAGGCTCACAGAGGATTCTCCCGCAGCAATAACCGGCGCCAGGATTTCCGGATCGACGTTGCCACCCGAAAGCACTACGCCCACGCGACGACAATCATCAGGAATCTTTGCGGGCGAATACGGCCGCGGCGGCCGCCGCGCCTGAGGGTTCCACCAGGAGCTTCATTCGAAACAACATAAAGCGCATGGCTGACATGATCTCGTCATCGGTTACGGTCAAAACGTCATCCGCATTCGCGCGGGTGATGGGAACGTAAGCGCGCCCGGCGTCTGCACGCGCAAGCCATCGGCGATCGTGGGTGGCGGTGAAATTTTGACGCGCTCGCCTTTTTGAATTGACTGCTGCGTATCGTTCGCCGTGTCGGGTTCGACGGCAAAGCATTTGATCGACGGCTTGATCGACTTTGCCGCCGTGCTGACGCCCGCGAACAATCCGCCGCCGCTGCAAGGCGTCATGATGCAATCGAGATCGGGAACTTCTTCGAGCAACTCAAACCTGCGGTGCCCTGTCCCGCCATGATCAGATAATCATCGTAGGCCGGAACCATCACCAGACCTTCCCGTTCGGCAATCTCGCGCCCGAAAGCGTCGCGATCATCTTTGTGACGATTGAATACGCGGATGTCGGCGCCGTAATTGCGCATGCCGGCGACCTTCATTTTCGGCGCATCATCCGGAATGCAGACGACTGCGCGCACGCCGGCTTCGCGCGCGGCGAGGGCCACGGCCTGCGCATGATTGCCGGAAGACACCGCGATCACGCCGCGCTGTTTTTCTTCGTCAGTGAGCGAAAGGATTTTGTTAGTCGCGCCGCGAGCTTTGAACGCGCCGGCGCGCTGGTGGTTTTCGCATTTGAAAAAGACTTCGCGACCCGCAACTTCGTTGAACGAGCGAGAAGTCACTACCGGGTGCGATGGACGCGGCCCGGCGATTCGCGCCGCAGCTTGTTTGATTAGTTCGAATGTCAGCATATGAAGTCATGTGGCTTGCAACCGACCTGCGGATAGCTCGCTCCGTGCGCATTTGTTTGAGGCTATGCCTCGTAGCAAATCGGAGGCATAGCCTCAAATCTCTTCTATACTCAACGAAAGGCAAAGCCTTTGCTGCACATCAACGGCAGAGCCGCTGACCTCGCGGCAGCCGCTTCTGACTCCATCTCAAACACTTCGGCGAAGCGTTCGATGATTCGATCTTCGACCTGGCTCATTTCAACTTCGCGGCCGAGCAACTTCTTTCATCGAAGTAACCGGCTCGCCGTCGCAGGCCACAATCAAATCAAAGTAACTAAGATCGGTATTCACGTTCAAAGCAAATCCATGAGTCGTCACCCAGCGCGCAATGTGTACGCCGATCGCCGCGACTTTGCCGGCTTCGGTATGCGCGCCCGTCAGACCCTTGACATGCGGAACGCCTCGACATCGAAAATCCCGCAGCGCGCGGATCAGGACCTCTTCCAGATTGCGACACGTAGCGAAGGACGTCTTCGCGATCAGGACTCAAATTGATGATTGGATATCCGACGATTTGGCCGGGGCCGTGATAGGTGACTTTTCCTCCGCGATTCGTTTCAAAGACCGTCACGTCGCGTTCCTGCAGAATCTGACTCGGACGCGACGATTCCGTTGTTCGGCTGAACGACGTCCGCAGGGTCAGGGTGTGCGGATGCTCGAGCAGAAGCAATGTGTCGGCTGTGCGCCCGTCAGAACCGCGCGCTCAGTCTGTTTTGAATCTCCAGCGCTGCCGCGTATTCGACGCGGCCTAATCGTTCGACTCGAAGAACTCGTTGCATGATTGGCGATGAACGAACGCGCAAATTGTAACAGCGTCGAGGTCAGTACCGGGAGCGATAGCGACCGGGTAGCATGCTTCACTGTAAGAAATCAGTGCCGTTACCCGGTCGCTATCGCTCCCGGTACTGACTCCGCAACCAGAGACGCGCTTTGCTTGACTGATTGTTGGTGAATGCTTCAGGCTTATTCCACCAAACAGAATAAAAGAGACTCGAGGAGCCACCGATGAAGAATATTCTCATTCTCGCTTGCATCTTGTTGCTGGCAACAACCGCGCTGGGCCAAACGCGTAAGCGCACCACCAGGAGCAGCGCTCCGGCGAAGACGACTAAGGCTGCCGAAGCAGAAATGGCCGCGGCGGCGGCGATTAAGACCGAGGGAGCTACCAAAGTTGCCAATCAAATAAAGAATCTGACCACCTTCCTTTATCTCCTCGGAGGTGTAGCCAGAAGCATTGAAACGCTGGAGGCGGCGGCTAAGACCGGCACGCCCTCGCCAACGATCGAGAAACAAAAAGCCCAGCTAAAGCAAAGCTTCACAGATTTCCGGGTTGGTCTGGATGCGTTGGAAGTCAATTTCGCAGCACGCCTGCATTGCAGCCCTACTACACAAAGCTGGTGGGTTCGGCATCCGGCGCCGCGGACGCCGGAAGCGCAGGCCGCCGCCGGACAATTCGATGACGCAGGGCGCACCTTGGTTACCGTTGTGGGTCGTCTCGCGGATTGTGCTGGTGGCGATGCCGTAGAGCAACGACCTCAGCGCTGGTCAGGCAGAGGAGGGTTGGCAAGATGAAAGAAGCATACTCACTCGCCTTGATGATTGCCCTGGCGATGCTGCCAATCGCCTCACCGGCAGTCGCCCAGACAACTGGTCCTGAACAGCCGATGCGCGTGACTCTCTATTCTGCTGAGAGACGCCTCTGCCAATGGGGCCTGACTGAGGAAGAGTTGGGACCTGACGTTAGCCGGGCCTACTTTAGCTTTACCAGCGGCAGGCTTTCGACGCTCAGCTGGGATCTTTCGTATGGAACACTTCGAAGATCCGACGATTGGTTTGTTGTTGGGTTCGGCATGGGAGACGATCGTAGCGCTATCAGAGACCTTTGGAAAATCAGGCTGGAATGATAACGTCAAAGTCCCGGTGGTTGCGCCCCCTGCCCGAATTGAACGCGCGGGTGAAGGACGCCTACATCACAACCGGTGGCGGGAAAGGGCGAAGCGTTTCGCTTAGATGCGGGATTACTCCGCAAATCCGCGCACTGCCCACAGATCTTGGTGAGGCCGCAGCTTGCGCGCCGCGCGGTGTCGCCGAATCGCGGATCAGAACGAACGGGAAGGCGCAAGAAAACCAGAGCCGGCACCGGTGCTGGCCAGGCTCGTGCCTGGCCATTTGTACGTAATTCACGTAGTCAAGGCCCAGTCTGATTTTATGTGCTGGTGCACGTGGATAGCTTAGAAGGAGGGTGACAAGTGCACCATCTCCTGGAAACGAATACCTTCACCTTGAAGCGAACCACGAACCGACTCATTCTCACCCGGCTTTCGACGAGGCGAGCTTCGCAGGATCACGTGTGAACCAGTACTCTGCTTTCCGTGCTCAGCCTCAGTTGATCTATCCAAACGATAATTCGGCGCTTCCTTGGTGATCACCACGTCGTGCACGTGCGATTCGCGCAGGCCAGCCGCGGTCACGCGCAGGAAGCGGGTCTTCTCCTGAAACTCTTTGATCGTGTGACAGCCGGTGTAACCCATGCCTGATCGCAAGCCGCCCACGAGTTGCGTGACCATCTCAGCTAAAGTCCCACGATACGGAACGCGGCCTTCGATCCCTTCGGGCACCAGCTTCGATTCAATTTCAATCCGTTCCTGCGCGTAACGATCGCGCGAGCCTTCGCGCATCGCGCCAATCGATCCCATGCCGCGATACATCTTGAAGCTGCGGCCCTGGTAAAGAATCACTTCGCCGGGCGCTTCTTCAGTGCCGGCAAAGAGCGATCCGATCATCACTACATCAGCGCCGGCGGCAATCGCCTTGGCCATGTCGCCAGAGAACTTCACGCCACCGTCAGAGATGATCGGGACGCCTGAGCCGCGCGCCGCTTCCACCGCCGATTGAATTGCCGAAATCTGCGGCACGCCGGCGCCGGTCACGACGCGCGTGGTGCAAATCGATCCCGGGCCAATGCCGACTTTGACCGCATCGACGCCGGCATCGATCAATTCGCGAGTGCCTTCACCGGTGCCGACGTTGCCGGCGATCAGTTGAGTTTCGGGATGACGTCGTTTGATTTCGCGCACTGCCTCGATCACGCGGACCGAATGTCCGTGAGCAGTGTCGATAACCAGGCAATCGACGCGCGCTTTGACCAATTCGTCGGCGCGCTCTCTGAAATCGCCGGTGGCGCCAATCGCCGCCGCGACTCGCAGCCGGCCGAGATCGTCTTTGGCGGCCGTGGGATACTTGATCGCCTTTTGAATGTCCTTGACGGTGATCAGGCCCTTCAGATGTTTGTCGTCATCGATGACCAGGAGTTTTTCAATGCGATGCTCCTGCAGGACCGCTTTCGCCTGATCCAGGGTGGTGCCCACCGGAACCGTTACCAGCGGTTGCGGCGTCATCACTTCTGAAACCGGCAATTCGAAATCGCGTTTCGAACCGCAGATCGCGATTGGTGATAATTCCCACCAGGTGTCCATCCTCATCGACGACCGGCACGCCGCTGATGTGATAGCGCTCCATTACATTGAGCGCTTCGCGCACCGGACGGTCCTGCCTGAATCGTTACCGGATCGACAATCATGCCCGACTCAGATCGCTTCACTTTGTCCACTTCCTCAGCCTGGCGCTCGACGCTCAAGTTCTTATGCATCACGCCGATGCCACCCTGCTGGGCGATGGCGATCGCCAGCGATGCTTCAGTCACTGTGTCCATGGCGGCGGAGCAAAGCGGAATTTGCAAACGAATGCCGCGGGTGAATTGGGTCGAGGTGTCGGTCTCATTTGGCAACACGTCTGAACGCGCGGGCACCAGCAGTACATCATCAAACGTCAGGCCTTCGGGAATTTTTCTATGATCATGATTACTTCAGATTACTCCTTTAATTGATTCTTCCTTATGAATACGAAAAAGCCCGTAGAGTGGCTACGGGCATCATTAAAACTCAAACGGCGACGCAGGTTGCGCGCACACTGCGAAATCGCGCAACGGTGTTCGGCGAACAAACTTAAGCAGGAAAGTCGTGCTCAACCTCCTTAACAATTTGGGGAATGCGGATCACCTGCGAT
>ERZ1370068.3831-contig-2931_pt1 | contig 44004 bp, 47 predicted proteins | sample MGYA00561227_ERZ1370068 | MGnify/ENA primary metagenome ERZ1370068 (study PRJEB38410, sample SAMEA6850437) | metagenome | study: Metagenomic assessment of the ecological functions of the soil: analysis of the soil microbiota associated with the...
TGGACGATCGCGCCGTCGCGGAATTCGACGCTGGTGACGAAGCCGCCGACGCGGGCGCGGATCTGGACCTCCTCGACCGCCTCGAAGCGACCGGTGAATTCATCCCAGTCGGTCACGGTGCGCTTGACCGGCTGCGCAACGGTGACGGGCGGTGCCGGCGGCGCCGCCTGCTGCTGCGGCTTGTCGCTGCAGCCCGACAATGCCAGGGCGATGCCAAGACCGATCCCAAGACCAAGCGGCGCCAGGCGGCGAAGTCGGTGGATGTTCAGCCTCGTCGCCTGAGCAGGAGGCCGCGATTTCTGAGCCGCACCCAATTCCATCTCCCGCATTTGTCACACCATACCATTGCTGCAGTGCACGGCCGGCCCAAGATGTGTCCCGCCCCCAGTCTGTTCAAGAGCCGGTTGAGATCAAGCAAAATAGCTATGCGTTCTGAGGATCTTGCGTCCTCTGCGGCGCGAAGCCGCGTATGCCCTTGTCAGGGATGCATGACGCCGGTCGGGACAGACACGTCGAACCCCATCGGTTGCGATGATCGGTCACCAAAACTGCCCGAGCGCGCTTCCGACTGGAGCATGACGCGACGCGCCGTTGCTTGATACGAGCAAGCCGTTTGCTTCGCGCCGTCATTCCGGGAAGCCCGCAGGGCTGAACTTCGGTGCGCAATTGCGCACCTGAGAATCTAAAAATTCTCCGATGTGCAATTGCGCATCGTGGTTCGATGCTACCGCATCGTCCCGGAATGACAAAACGCAAAACTGCCCGTCGGGCAAATCAAGGCCACCGATCGGACTCGTCAATGTCCAGCCCTTGGCTGAAAAATATTCCGCTTAACCCGTCGGGCAAATCAGCGCTACGTCTCCGCGCGTCTCACCCGACAAGAGGGGCGGCTCGCGATCGTCACGAACGCGCGGTGGGATGCGGTGGACGCAATGGTGCGCTTGACGAAACGCACTTATCGCGGACGGCGAAGTCGCGTGGTCCTGGCGCCCCGATGCTGGCGCTAAGTTTCGTGGGACAAGTCCTAACGAAGTGACGGTGGCAAGAAAGCCGGTCACCGGGGAGAGCTCGAAGTAAGCCGTAAAACCATTGCGCAGGGAAGGCCGGATTGCCTCCGCTGAACCTGTATGCTCGTGTGCGCTTTCTTTGTGCACTTTGCACACGAGACCGCGGGTGCAGCGCGCACCCGGTCTTCCCTGCGCCCTCTGCTCTGATGGTGGGTGGAAAGTGACGCAAAGCTCGGACGCATCGCGCCGCGAGAATACGAGTTCATGTCTCAGCTGTCATCGTCCGCCAACGGGTCGGCCGAACAGCCGGCCGGTGGCGGGATATGACCGCTGGTGGGTAATCTCGACGTCATTGCGGCCACGGCGCTGGCTGTTTGATAATCAGATCGAGAACAATGACGACGTCGTCCCGGCGAACGCGTGTCGCCAACGCCGCATTCCGATGATGCCATCTTCGGGCATGACGCGGCAAAATTCCTCCGCTAACCTGTCCCTCAACAAAACCAAAATGTCCCAGGGAGGGCAAACGCGTGCACAAAGGCCGTGTTGTATTCGGCGCCATGGACGAAGTCGTGTTCGGACGTCCCGCCGCGCAAGCCGTGGTCGAACAGATGGACCGGCTGAACGCCAGCCGGGCTTTTTGATGGTCAGCGGCACGCTCGACCGCGAAACCGACGAGATCGAAACCATCCGCCGCGCGCTTGGCGGGCGCTGCGCCGGCACCTTTGCAGCAATGCCGCCGCACACGCCGCGCGGCGCGGTGATCGCCGCGAGCGAACAGGCCCGCGCCGCCAAGGCCGACCTGATCGTGACCGTCGGCGGCGGCTCGATCACCGACGGGGCCAAGGCGGTGCAGCTTTGCCTCGCCAACGATATCAGCGACGTCGACGGCATCGAAAGGATCCGCGCCCGCGGTGGCGTCCCGCCGGCAATGAATTCACCGACGGTGCGGCAGATCAGCGTGCCGACCACGATCGCCGGCGGCGAGTTTTCCGCGATCGCCGGCGTCACCAACGAGGCGACGAAAGTGAAGGAGATGCTGGCGCATCGCCTGACCATACCGCGCGCAGTGATCCTCGATCCGGCGCTTTCCGTGCACACGCCGGAATGGCTGTTTTTGTCGACCGGCATCCGCGCCGTCGACCATTGCGTCGAGGGCATCTGCTCGGGCGAGGCTCACCCTTACGGCGACGCGCAGGCGCTGAAGGGGCTTGCGATGCTGGCCCAGGGCTGCCGCGCGTGAAGGCCGACCAAAACGATCTCGACGCACGGATGGATTGCCAGATCGGCACCTGGCTGTCCACCGGGCCGCTCGCCGCCGGCGTGCCGATGGGCGCGAGCCACGGCATCGGCTATGTGCTCGGCGCCGAGTTCGGCGTGCCGCATGGCTACACCTCCTGCGTGATGCTGCCGAGCGTGATGCGCTGGAACAGATCGGAAAATGCCGTACGGCAGGCGCTGATCTCCGCCGCGATGGGACAGGCGGGCGAGGACGCCGGCGACGTGCTCGATCAATTCATCCGCGGCCTCGGCCTGCCGCGCAGCCTGCATGAGGTACGCGTCGGCCCTGAGCATTTCGACCGCATCGCGCAGCAGGCGATGACGACGCCCTGGGTGCCGCGCAATCCGCGCAAGATCGAGGGTCCCGACCAGCTTCGCGAAATTCTCCTGATGGCCGCATGAAGGAATTGAGCACCGATGTACACCGGCAAGCACGCTTATCTACGCCCGCTACAGCCCGCCTTCATCATGGCGAGCACTGGCGAGGCGGTGACCTATCGCGAACTGGACGCGCGCAGCAACCGCCTGGCGCATCTGTTCCGCAAGCGCGGCTTGAGGCGGCTCGACCACTACGCGATCTTCATGGAGAACAACAGCCGCTACCTCGAAAGCCTGCGGCGCCGGCGAGCGGGCGGGGTTGTACTACACCTGCGTGAATTCGTATCTGACGGCGGGTGAACTCGCCTACATCCTCACCAACAGCGAGTCGCGCATTCTCATCACCTCGAAGCTGAAGCTCGATGTGGCGCGCGAGGCGCTGAAGGAATGTCCCAAGGATCGAGCTCTGCATCGTCGCCGATGGTGACGGCGAAAGCGGTCGTATCGTCGGCCTGCAGGAGGCGACCGCCGGCTTGCCCGAATACGCCGATCGCAGATGAGTGCGCCGGCACCTCGATGCTCTATTCGTCCGGCACCACCGGCCGTCCCGAAGGGCATCCTGCGGCCGCTGCCGGAGCAGCCGCCGGTACAGAACCTGCCGCTGTTCGACTTCCTCGTCAAAGCTCTGGCAGTACCGCGAAGGCATGATCTATCTCTCGCCCGCGCCGCTCTATCACTCGGCGCCACAGGCGGCGGTGAACCTGACGATCCGGATGCGGCGGCACCGCCATCATCATGGAGCGCTTCGATCCCGAGCACTATCTCGCAGCTGGTCGAACGATACCGGGCATCACCCACAGCCAGCTGGTGCCGACGATGTTCTCGCGCATGCTGAAACTGCCGGAGGAGGTGCGCAAGCGCCACGATCTGTCATCGCTGGAGATCGCGATCCATGCCGCGGCGCCCTGTCCGGCGCTGGTCAAGGAGGACATGATCGAATGGTGGGGGCCGATCATCCATGAATATTACGGCGCCACCGAAGGCCTGGGGTTTACCGCCTGCAACACCGCGGAATGGCTCAGCGCATCGCGGCACCGTCGGCAAAGTGCTGCTCGGCGATCTCCATATCCTCGACGCGAACATGATGCCATGCCCGGCCGGCACGCCGGGCACGGTGTGGTTCAAGACCGCCACGCCGTTCGAATATTTCAACGATCCGGCCAAGACCAGCGAGGCCCGCTCGCCGGACGGCACGCATGAGCACGGTCGGCGACGTCGGCTATGTCGATGGCGACGGCTACCTCTATCTCACCGACCGCGCGACCTTCATGATCATCTCGGGCGGCGTGAACATCTATCCGCAGGAATGCGAGAACCTTCTGATCACCCATCCCAAGGTCGCCGACGCTGCGGTATTCGGCGTGCCCAATCGCGGATCTCGGCGAAGAGGTGAAGGCGGTGGTGCAGCCGATGACCGGCGTTTCGGCCGGGCCGGAGCTGGCGGAGGAGTTGATCGCGTTCTGCGCGGCTATCGCTGTCGCGCCAGAAGGTGCCGCGCTCGGTCGATTTCGAGGCGGAGCTGCCGCGGCTACCGACCGGAAAGCTCTACAAGAGGCTGTTACGCGATCGTTACTGGGGTAACAAGACTTCACGCATTGTGTGAAGGCTTGCTCCGTTGCTGGCCAGAAAACTTTGCCATAAAGTTCTGAAAACAACGACAGACAAGAACAACAATCCGGAGAAATGCCATGGACGTGATCCCGCTGGGTCCGGGATTTGGCGCCGAAATTCGCGGCGTCACGTTGACCGATGTCTCCGGCAGCGACGCCGCCTATGCCGCAGTGCGTGCGGCGTTCGAGGACTATTCCGTGCTGGTGTTTCGCAACCAGCACGTCACCGACGACATCCAGCTTTCGTTTTCGCGCCGCTTCGGCCCGCCGGAAGTCACGAAAGTCGGCTCCATGGGAACGGGATCGCATTTCGTGATCCTCTCGACCATCGGCCCCGACGGCAGGGTGGTGCCGCCTGATCACCGGCAGGCGCTGCGCAGCAAGGCCAACCAGCTCTGGCACACCGATTCCTCATTCAAGCGCGTGCCTGCGCTGACCTCGATCCTGTCGGCGCGCGTGATTCCCCGGCAGGGCGGCGAGACCGAATTTGCCTCCACCCGCCTCGCCTTCGAGCTGCTCGACGAGGAGCTGGCAAAGCAGCTTGAAAATTCCTTTGCCTGGCACTCCTACGCGCATTCGCGGGAGCAGATCGCGCCGGGACTGGCAACGGCGGAGGAAATGGCGGTGCTGCCGCCGGTGTGCTGGCGCATGGTGTGGCGCAATCCCGTCAATGGCCGCGGCGCGCTCTATCTCGCCTCGCACGCCTATGCGATCGAGGGCATGCGAGGCTGCCGCTGGCAGAAAACTGATCGACGAACTGACCGCGGCGGCGACCGCGCCAGGGGCGACCTATCTGCACCAATGGCGGCAGGGCGACGTTGTGATGTGGACAACCGCGCCACCATGCATCGCGGCCGGCCATGGCCGGCGCACGAGGCGCGGCTGATGATCCGCACCACGATCTCGGCCACTGCGGCCGACGGTGTCGCCAATATGGGCCTGCCCTCGCCTCAGGCCGCGGAATAGTGCTGCATTGCGGTCGGATACCGTGATCATCGTGCCCGGCAGACGGAATGTCGCAGCCTGCGACAATCATCCGAATTGCCAATCCTCGCGCGCTCCACGGTAGTTGCCCCGGTGGCATGCCATGATATCGTCAGCGACAATCGGCCAAGAGACCGAATGATACGGGAGGGGAACCATGCGGAGCGTGAAAGCGCTTGCCGTTGCGGCGTTGTGTTGGCTTGCGGCTTACGATGTCTCGCTCGCCGAAGGGCCGAAATCGGGCGGCATCCTGCGAATGTATCACCGCGACAGCCCGGGCAGCGCCTCGATCCATGAGGGCGCGACCTATTCGCTCAACGTTCCCTTCATGCCGATCTACAGCAACCTGGTCATTTTCGATCAGCACATCGCGCAAAACAGCGGAGACACCATCCGCCCCGAGCTGGCGGAAAGCTGGGCCTGGAGCGGCGACAACAAGACGCTCACCTTCAAGCTTCGTCATGAGCGTCAAATGGCACGACGGCAAGCCGTTCACCGCGGCCGACGTCAAATGCACCTTTGACATGCTGATGGGCAAGTCGCCGCAAAAATTCCGGCAGAACCCGCGAAAGTCCTGGTACGACCAGGTCAACGACGTGACCGATCAACGGCGACTACGAGGCCTCCTTCAATCTGAAGCGGCCGCAGCCGGCGCTGTTGTCGCTGCTCGCCTCCGGCTATACGCCGATCTATCCCTGCCATGCGTCGCCGGCGGACATGCGCACCAAGCCGATCGGAACCGGGCCGTTCAAGTTCGTCGAGTTCAAGGCCAATGAATCGATCAAGCTGACCAGGAACCCGGACTACTTCAAGAAGGGCCTGCCCTATCTCGACGGCATCGAATTCACCATCATCACGAACCGCTCCACCGCGATCCTGGGCTTCATCTCCGGCCAGTTCGACATGACGTTCCCGACCGAAGTGTCGATCCCGCTGCTCAAGGACGTGAAATCGCAGGCGCCGAAAGCGGTCTGCGCGGTGGAACCGAACAACGTCTCCACCAACATCATCGTCAATTCGTCCGCGCCGCCGTTCGACAATCTGGATATCCGGCGCGCGCTCGCGCTGTCGCTCGACCGCAAGGCGTTCATCTCGATCATGTTCGAGGGCCAAGGCGATATCGGCGGCACCATGGAGCCGGCGCCGTCCGGGCTCTGGGCCATGCCGAAGGAGATGATGGAGGCGATCCCCGGCTACGGGCCGGACATCAACGCGAACCGCGAAGAGGCGCGCAAGCTGATGCAGAAGGCGGGCTATGGTCCCGACAAGCATCTCGCGGTCAAGGTGTCGACCCGCAACATTCCGATCTATCGCGATCCCGCCATCATCCTGATCGACCAGATCAAGAGCATCTATATCGACGGCGAGCTCGACGTGGTCGACACCGCGCAATGGTTCCCAAAAGTCGCGCGCAAGGATTACGCGCTCGGGCTCAACCTCACCGGCAATGCCGTCGACGATCCCGACCAGTCCTTCTACGAGAATTATTCCTGCGGCTCGGAACGGAACTATACCAATTACTGCAACAAGGAGATCGAAAAGCTGTTCGACCAGCAATCGGTCGAGGCCGACGTCAACAAGCGCAAGAAGCTGGTGTGGGAGATCGACAAGAAATTGCAGGAGGATGTCGCGCGGCCGATCATCTTCCATGCCCGCACCGGCACCTGCTGGCAGCCTTATGTCAAGAACATTACAATCATGTCCAACAGCTCCTATAACGGCTATCGTTACGAAGACGTCTGGATGGACAAGTAAGATCCGCCAGCGAGGACGACGGAAGCGGTTCAGGGAGAGCGGCAGGTGTTTGCTTATATCGTGCGGCGCCTCTTCCTGATGCTCGTGACCCTGTTCGGGATCTCGATCATCATCTTCGTGCTGCTGCGCGTCGTTCCCGGCAATATCGTCGACATCCTGTTTGATGCCGCAGGCTTCGTCGATCCCGCCGACAAGGCCAATCTGGAGAAGGAGCTCGGCCTCAGCCAGCCGATCGTGGTGCAGTATCTGCAATGGATCGGCGGCCTGCTGCACGGCGACCTCGGCTATTCCTACGTGTCGGAGAAGCCGGCGCTGCAGGAAATCCTGCCGCGCATTCCGATCACGGCAAGGCTTGCGGGGCTGGCGCTGTTGTTCTCGGCCTCGATCGGCATTCCCCTGGGCGTCATCAGCGCCGTGCATCAGGGCACGCGGCTCGACTACGCCCTGCGCGTGGTGAGTTTAAGCGGATTGTCGCTGCCGTCGTTCTGGCTGGGGCTGCTGATCCTGATGGCGTCGGTGTCGCTGTTCGGCGCCATGCCGATCTTCAACCCGAACCCGAAGACCTGGACCGAGGCTTTCGCGATTTACGCGGTGCCGGCGATGGCGGTCGGCTTCCGCAGCGCTGCGCTTGACCATGCGCATCACCCGTTCCTCGATGCTGGAAATCCTGCGGCAGGATTTCATCCGCACCGCCCGCGCCAAAGGCGCGTCCGAGACTCCGGTGAATTATCATCACGCGCTGAAGAATGCCGTCCTGCCGGTCATCACCGTGATCGGCATCGAGGCGGCGTTCTTGATCGGCGGTCTGATCGTTACAGAGACCGTGTTCAACATACCCGGCGTCGCCCGCTTCCTGGTCGAGGCGCTGCGCTGGCGCGACTACCCGATCGTGCAAAACCTCGTGATGTTCATCGCCGTGGTCGTGGTCGTCGTCAACTTCACCGTCGACATGCTCTACGCCGCGATCGATCCGCGCATCCGTTACGGAGACTAGCCGCTTGGCGACGATCAATTACGATAGCGAATTAAGGCGCGCCGGCGCGCAATCGACCCATGGCTGGCGGCGCCTCGCCTTCCTGGCGCAACGCTACATGCTCGGCACCATCGGTCTCGTCATCATGGTGCTGTTCGTTTGGGTCGCGGCGTCCGCCGACCTGATCAGCCGCTTCGATCCGCTGAGCGTCGATTCCGCCCACCGCCTTGCTCCGCCAAGCGCGCAGCACTGGTTCGGAACCGACTCGTTCGGCCGCGATGTCTGGAGCCGCATCATCCACGGCGCGCGCATCTCGCTCGCCGTCGGCATCGGCTCCACCGCGCTGGGATCATCGATCGGCGTCATCGTCGGGCTCACCTCCGGCTATCTCTCCGGCTGGGTCGATCTTCTGTTCCAGCGCATCACCGACATCCTGCAGGCGCTGCCGCTATTGGTGCTGGCGCTGGTGATGACCGCGGCGCTCGGACCGTCGCTGCCGAACGTCATCATCGCAATCGCAATCCCGCTGATCCCGACGGTGGCGCGCGTGATCCGCGCCAACACGTTGGCGCTGCGCGAGCTGCCGTTCGTCGAGGCCGCCAAATCGATCGGCATGAGCGAGACGCGGATTGCGCTTCGCCACGTGCTGCCGAACACGCTGGCGCCGCTGATCGTATTGGCGACCGCGCAGCTCGGCTCCACCATCCTCACCGAGGCTTCGCTGTCGTTCCTCGGCCTCGGCATTCCCGAGCCCTATCCGTCGTGGGGACGCATGCTGTCGGAATCGGCCGCCGAATATGTCCGCACCGCGCCGTGGCTGGTGATCTTTCCCGGCGTTGCGATCAGCCTCGCCGTGTTCGGCACCAATCTGTTCGGCGATGCGCTGCGCGACATCCTCGATCCGAGGCAGCGCGGCTGATGAGAACGATGGCGGCGAACGATCTGGTGCTCGACGTGAAGAACCTGAAGACGGTGTTCTTCACCAATTCCGGGCCTGTTCAAGGCGGTCGACGACGTCTCGTTCAGCGTCCGCCGCGGCGAGACGCTGGCGATCGTCGGCGAATCCGGCTGCGGCAAGAGCGTGACTGCGCTGTCGATCATGCGGCTGGTGCCGGATCCGCCGGGCAGGATCGTCGGCGGCTCGGTCGTGCTCGAAGGCACCGACCTGCTCGCGCTCGATGATGACGAGATGCGCGCGATCCGGGGCAACCGCATCTCGATGATCTTCCAGGAGCCGATGACCTCGCTCAATCCGGTGATGCGGATCGGCGACCAGATCACCGAGGCGCTGCGGCTGCATCAGGACATGCAGCGACAAGGAGGCGTGGAAGCAGGCGGTCGACATGCTGCGCCTGGTCCGGATCCCCGAACCTGAACGGCGGGCGCAGGAATATCCGCACCAGCTGTCCGGCGGCATGCGCCAGCGCGCGATGATCGCGATGGCGCTGGCCTGCCGGCCGGCGCTGCTGATCGCGGACGAGCCGACCACCGCGCTCGACGTCACCATCCAGGCGCAGATCCTGGCGCTGATCGTCGACCTGCAAAAGCGGCTCGGCACCGGGCTGATCCTGATCACCCACGATCTCGGCGTGGTCGCGCAGACCGCGCAGCGCGTGATCGTGATGTATGCCGGACAGGAAGGTCGAGGAAGCGAGCGTCGAGGCGCTGTTCGAAAATCCGATGCATCCCTACACCCGCGGCCTGATGGCCTCGATGCCGGCGGTGATCTCGCTCGGCGCCAAGACCGAGGCGCGGCTGACCGAAATTCCCGGCATGGTGCCGTCGCTGACAAATCTGCCGCCAGGTTGCGCCTTCGCGCCGCGCTGCCCGCTGGCGATCGATCGCTGCCGTGCGGAATATCCGCCGCTGCAGGAATTTGGCGGCAGATCATCTTGCCGCCTGCTGGCGCGCGGCGGAAATGGCGGAGGCGCCATGACCGAAGCGCGCCCGCTGCTGGAGGTCACCGACCTCGTCAAGCATTACGCGGTGCGCGGCGGCATCCTGCGCCGCCGCATCGGCACCGTGCACGCGGTCGACGGCGTCAGCTTCTCGGTCGGCGCCGGCGAAACGCTCGGGCTGGTCGGCGAATCCGGCTGCGGCAAGTCGACGGTGGCACGCAGCGTGCTGCGGCTGGTCGAACCGACCAGCGGCGCGATCCGCCTCAACGGCGAAGACATCACCCATCTCAGCAAGGCCGAGCTGCGCCCGCACCGGCGCTCGATGCAGATCGTGTTCCAGGACCCGTTCGCCTCGCTCAATCCGCGCATGACCGCGGGCGACATCGTCGGCGAGCCGCTCTCGCGTGCATGGCCTGGCGGTCAGGCCAGAAGAAGCAGGAGCGCGTCGCCGAACTGTTCGCGCAGGTGGGCTTGCGGCCCGACCAGATGAAGAATTATCCGCATCAGTTCTCCGGCGGCCAGCGCCAGCGCATCTGCATCGCGCGTGCGCTGTCGCTCGGGCCGAGCCTGATCGTGTGCGACGAGCCGGTGTCCGCGCTCGACGTCTCGATCCAGGCGCAGGTGATCAACCTGTTGATCGACCTGCAGCGCCAGCACGATTTCTCCTATCTCTTCATCGCGCACGACCTCGCCGTCGTCGCCCATATCAGCCACCGCGTCGCCGTGATGTATCTCGGCCGCATCGTCGAGATATCAGACAAGCGCGAGCTGTTCGCCAACCCGCGCCATCCCTATACGCAGGCGCTGCTCGCCTCGGTGCCGGTGGCCGATCCGAAGGTAAAGCACCTGACGCCGCTGATCGACGGCGACGTGCCGAGCCCGATCAACCCGCCGTCGGGCTGCGCCTTCCACACCCGCTGCCGCTACGTGATGGACCGCTGCAAGATAGAGCGGCCGGCGCTGGCAGATGCCGGCGCGGGGCACCAGGTGGCGTGCTGGCTGAATGAGGGCACGGGGCGGTCGGGATAAACTCTATCGTCGTCCCGGCGAGAGCCGCGGAACCGATAGCCGCATGTTTGCAGGCTGCCGCCTCGATCTCCACGACGATCTTCCCGGTCGTCACCTGCTCGCCTTCCGCGACGTCGATGGTGGACACCGTGCCCGCGACATCCAGCCGTATGCACATGCTCCATCTTCATCGCCTCCAGCGTCATCACCGGCTGGCCGGCCGCAACCTTCTCGCCCGGCCTTGACCAGCACCGCCACGACGCGGCCGTTCATCGCCGCGCGCACCTTGCCGTCGCCGCCGTTGGCTGCCGCTGCCGCCGGTGCGGCGAGCGTCAGGTCGCGGACCGAATGCGTGCATCCCCCGATGCAGGATATGAAGCCGGTCGCCGTCGCGCAGAAACCTTGCGCGTTCCATCACGCCGTTGCTCGCGGAAGCGAATGGTATCGCCGGTCAAGTCATCGATCTCGAAGCGGCGCCGGTCGCCGTTGCGAGCCGGCGAGGTAGCAGCCGTCGCGCTCGCGGACGATTTCGATCTCTTCGAACGCCGTGCCCGAAATCAATCCGGACGGCGAACGGAAAGGTCGCCGCCAGCGATCGGCCAGCTGCGCCATGGCGGCGCGTGGGGATCGGTCACATAGAGCAACAGCGCCGCCAGCGCGGCTTCGTCGTCCGGTCGCTTGTCCGCTGCGCCAGCAATTCGCCGCGATGCTTGCCGATGAACGCCGTCGTCGCCTCGCCCTTGGCAAAGCCGGGATGACGCAGGCAGGAGATCAGAAAGCCCTGGTTGGTGGTGACGCCGAAGGCGCGCAGTCTGCTCGAGCCCGCAGATCAGCCTGCTCCGCGCCTCGTTGCGATCGGCGCCATGGCTGATGATCTTGGCGATCATCGAGTCATAGAACGGCGGAATCTCCGCGCCGGATTGCAGCGCGTGCTCGACGCGGATGCCATCCGGCATCTGCCACAGCGCCATCCTGCCCGATTGCGGCATGAAATCGTGCCCGGCATCTTCCGAGCACAGCCGCACCTCGATCGCATGGCCGGAGAATTTGACGTCCTCCTGCCTGAGCCCGAGCGGTTCGCCGCTGGCGACGCGCAGTTGCAGTTCGACCAGATCGAGCCCGGTGATCGCCTCGGTCACGGGATGCTCGACCTGCAGCCGCGTGTTCATCTCCATGAAATAGAACTCGCCGCTCTGGTCGAGCAGGAATTCCAGCGTGCCGGCGCCCTCATAGCCGAATCGATTTGACCGCCGCGACCGCGACCGCGCCCATCCGCGCGCGCAATTCCGGCGAGACCGCGGGCGACGGCGCTTCCTCGATCAGTTTCTGGTGCCGCCGCTGCACCGAGCAATCGCGCTCGCCGAGATGGATGGCGTTGCCATGGCGGTCGCCGAACACCTGGATCTCGATGTGGCGGGGATCGACGATGGCGCGCTCCAGGATCACGGTCGGATCGCCGAACGCGCCCTGCGCCTCCGGATCGCGCGCTGCGCAAGCGCGTCCGGAAACGCAGCCGCATCCGCAACCAGCCGCATGCCGCGCCCGCCGCCGCCGGCGACCGCCTTGATCATCACGGGAAAGCCGATCTTCTTGGCTTCCGCCAGCATCACGGCGTCGCTCTGGTCCTTGCCCTGATAGCCGGGCACGCAGGGCACGCCGGCCTCTCGCATGATGTCCTTGGCGCCGGCCTTGTTGCCCATCGCCTCGGATCGCCTCCGGCGACGGCCCGATGAACACCAGACCCGCGTCGCGGCAGGCTCTGCGCGAAATCCTCATTCTCGGCGAGGAAGCCGTAGCCGGGATGCACCGCGCTGGCGCCGCTCGCCTTTGCGGCGGCGATGATCGCCTCGATCCGCAGATAGGATTGCGACGGCAGCGCCTCGCCGATCCGCACCGCCTGATCGGCCTCGCGCACATGCAGCGCATCGCGGTCGGCGTCGGAATAGACCGCGACCACGCCATAGCCGAGACGGCGCGCGGTGCGCATGATGCGCAGCGCGATCTCGCCGCGATTGGCGATCAGGATCTTGAAGAACGGCGTGCGCTGCATCACTTCGCCGCTCATGGCCGCGCCACCGAGAATTGCATGCGCTGCGGCGTGCTGCGCCTCGGCCTCGCGGCAGATCGCCAGCACCTCCGCCAGCACGCTGCGGGTATCGCGCGGATCGATCACGCCGTCGTCGAGCACGCGCGCACTGGTCGAAAACACGTCCATCTGGCCGTCGAACACGCCGATGATCTGCGCCTTCATCGCATCCAGCTTTTCTTTCTCGATCGGCTTGCCGCGCCGCGCGGCGGCGGCTTCCGGTCACGATCGCCATGGTCTCGGCGGCCTGCTCGCCGCCCATCACGGCGGTCTTGGCGTTCGGCCAGGAGAAGCAGAAGCGCGGATGAAAGCCGCGGCCGCACATGCCGTAATTGCCGGCGCCGAACGACGCGCCGCAATAGATCGTGATCTGCGGCACGGTCGCCGACGTCACCGCCTGGATCATCTTCGAGCCGTGCTTGATCATGCCGGCTTCTTCATAGGCCTTGCCGACCATGTAGCCGGTGGTGTTGTTGAGATAGAGCAGCGGCGTGCGCGACTGGCAGCAGGCCTGGATGAAATGCGTCGCCTTGTTGGCGCCGGGCACGTCGAGCGGGCCGTTGTTGGTGATGATGCCGATCGCCTGGCCTTCGATGCGGGCGTGGCCGCAGACGGTGGCAGGGCCGTAATTGGCGCCGAACTCGGTGAAGTCGGAATCGTCGATGAAGCGCGCGATCGCCTGGCGCATGTCGACCGGGCGCTTGTGATCCATCGGCATGATGCCGAGCAGTTCTTCAGCGTCGTAACGCGGCGGCTTGAATGAGGCTTCCGCCGGCTTCGGCCGGTCCCATTCCAGATTGGCCATGATGTCGCGCGCGATCCGCAGCGCATCGCGGTCGTCCTCGGCGAGATAGTCGCCGAGCCCGGAAATCGAGGTGTGCATCTCGGCGCCGCCGAGTTCTTCTTCGGTCGCGATCTCGCCGGTCGCGGCTTTGAGCAGCGGCGGCCCGGCGAGAAAGGCGCGGGTGCGGCCGCGCACCATCACGATGTAATCGGAAAGTCCGGTCTGGTAGGCGCCGCCCGCAGTCGACGAACCATGCGTCACCGTGACGACCGGCAGGCCCGCCGCCGACAGTCGCGCCAGATTGCGAAAGATGTTGCCGCCGCGGACAAAATCCTCGACGCGGTAGCGCAACAGATTGGCGCCGGCGCTTTCGACCAGCTGCACGTAGGGCAGCTTGTTCTCCAGCGCCAGCTCCTGCACCCGCAGCGTCTTGTCGAGCCCGTAAGGCTGCAGCGCGCCGGCATCGATGCCGGAATCATTGGCGCTGACCATGCAGCGGACGCCGGCGACAAAGCCGATGCCGGCGATCAGCCCGCCGCCCGGCACGCTCTTGTCGGCGTCCGGCACGTCGAACATGTAGCCGGTCGAGCGTCGACAGTTCGATGAACGGCGAGCCGGGATCGAGCACCAGCGCCACGCGCTCGCGCGGCAGCAAGCTGGCCGCGCTTGTGGAAGCGGTCCTTGGCGGCGGCGGACGCGGCGCGCGTGCGCTCTTCGAGCGCGCGCATGCGCGCGATCAGCGCCAGCATGCCGTCGCGGTTGGCCTGGAAGGCGGCGCTGCCGGAGGGGACGATGGTCGATTTTCGATGGATGGCCACTTGGCGCTGCTACTTCCTCGGTGAAAATGTTCGGCTGAAAGGCCTGCCGCAGTTCGACCTTGCGCAGCTTGCCGGTCGCCGTCATCGGCATCTCGTCGAGGATGCGCACCAGTTTCGGCACCTGGAAGCCGCCGAGATGCTTGCGGCAATGCTCCGCAATCCCGGCTTCATCCGGCCTGCGCGCCGGCTTCAGCTTGACGAAGGCGGACACCGCCTCGCCCCATTGCGGATGCGGCAGGCCGACCACGGCGGCGTTCTGCACGGCGGGATGGGCGAGCAGCGTCTCCTCGATCTTCACGGAGGCGACGTTCTCGCCGCCGGACTTGATCATGTCCTTCTTGCGGTCGAGGAACAGCACTTCGCCGTGCTCGTCGATCAGCGCGAGATCGCCGGTGTGATGCCAGCCGAATTTGCGCGCCTCTTCGGTCGCCTTCGGGTCCTTGTAATAGCCCATCATCGACGTTCGGCCCGCGATGCACGAGTTCGCCCGACCTGCGCCGCGCGGCAGCAGATTGCCGTTGTCATCCATGATCGCGGTTTCGTTGACGATCAGCGATCTCGCCCCAGTAGTTGCCGAAGCGCTTGAGCTGCACGGTCCGGCTGCGACATCGTGGTGGCCGGATACATTTCGGTCTGGCCGCTGGCTCAGCACGAAATTCGGGCACATGTCGGCCATCGCGCGCTCCAGCAGCGGGCGGCCCATCGGCGCCATGGTGTAGATGCAGGTCCTCAGGCCGGACAGGTCGTACTCCCGGCGCCGCGGGTGATCGAGGATCGCCTGATACATCAGCGACAGACCGACGAAGACGGTCAGCTTGTCGCGCACGATCGCTTCCATGCAGACCACCGGATCGAAGCCGCGCATCAGCGCCATCCGGCCGCCGACCGAAAGATAGCTCAGCAGCAGCACATGGCCGGCGCAGTGGAACAGCGGAAACTGCCCGGTGATACCGTCATCGCGGCCGAGCTGCATCTCGATGGCGTTGCTCATGACCGCCATCACCACGGCGAGATGGCAATGCATCGCGCCCTTGGGCCGCGACGTGGTGCCTGAGGTGTAGATGATCATCGCGAGATCGCGGTCGTCGATCTCGATCTCCGGCTCGATGTCGGACTGGCCCTTCATGAGATCGTTGAAATTCTCCAGATCCCGTGGCGGCGACGTTGCCGGTGAGATCGATCGCGATCATCTCCATGCCGCGCTTTTCCAGCGCCGCGCGCCGATCGGCCTGCGCGTGCAGATTGTCGTCGATCAGCGCGAAGCGCACTTCGGCATGATCGAGGATGTAGTCCATATCGGCGGGGCCGAGCATGGTGTTGATCGGCACCCAGACCAGCCCGGCGCGATGAATGCCGAACAGCGCTTTGACGAATTCGACGGAGTTGTTGCAGATCGTCGAAATCTTCTCGCCGGGCTTCAACCCGCGCTGCACCAGATAGTTGGCGAAGCGGTTGGCGTCGCGCTCGAGCTCGGTGAAGGTCACGCGCCGCGTCGCCGTCGGTGACGCGCGACCCGATCGGGAAACCGCCGCGCCGCGCGCTTCAGGAGATCGCCGATCGCCACCCGCCCGATGCGGCCCGGCCCCGGCACGCCGCCGGTTGCTGCGAGATTGGTCATGCGTTGCGTCTCCTCTGACGTATTGACGTGATCGATCGTGCCTGGCATGCGTCATCGCAGGAGCGCTAGCGACGCGGCAATCCATCACTCTCCGACCGTGGGATGGATTGCTGCGCTTCGCTCGCAATGACCGGTGACATGACTGACTAGTGCTTCGTCCCAAAAATCTGCCGCGCTTCGGCGGGGCTCGCGATCTCGCGCCCGGCGCGCCGTGCGCAGGCGGCGATGGCCTCGATCAACTGGCCGTTCGAGGTCACCTTGGTGCCGTCGGCCAGATAGAAGGTGTCCTCGAGCCCGGTGCGCAGATGGCCGCCGAGATCGGCGCAGCGCTGATGCAGCGGCCAGATTTCGGCGCGGCCGATCGCGGTGACCTGCCAATGCGCTTCCGGCAACTTCAGCTTCAACAGGATCGGCAGCAATTCCGGATCGGCCGGCATGCCGGAGGCGACGCCCATCACGAAATTATATTCGAGCGGCCCGGAATACATCCCGGTCTGCCGGTACATGCCGACGCAGCGCACGATGCCGACGTCGAAACATTCGAACTCCGGAATCGTGCCCGCCTCCTTCATCACGTCGAGATAGTCCTGCACCTTCTCGACCGCGTTATCGAACATCATCGGCGGCCAGGCCCAGGTGTTGTCGGACTTCACCTTGAGATAATTCAGCGAGCCGGCGTTGCAGGCCGCGATCTCGGGTCTGGTCTCGCGCACGCAATCCAGCGCGCCCTGATAGTTCGGACCCGACGTGCCCGGTGGTGTGGTTGATGATGACGCCGGGGCAGGCCTCGCGAATCGCCTGCTGAATCTCTCTGCTGACGCTGACGTCCCAGGACGGCAGATGCCCCTTGTTCGGCTCCTGCTGGCGCAGATGGATGTGCATGATGCTGGCGCCGGCGTTGAACGCGGCCTTCGCCTCGCGCGCCATCTGTTCCGGCGTGACGGGCACGTTGTGCTGCTTCGGATCGGTCAGCACGCCGTTCAGCGCGCAGGTAATGACGGCCTTGTCGCTCATGGATCAGCCTTCGATTGCGAGACGCGAGAGGTCGCGGAAATAGCTTTCGCGATCATGCGTCCGGCATCAGCCGGCTTCTTGCGTCCACCCGCTATTGTCGGCGCCGGCACGACCGCTGCTGTAGATCGCCAGATCGCGCGAACCTGAAAAGATCGCGCGCGGCTTCAGCCCGTAGAAGCGGCGGATCGAGTGGCTGAAATGCGTGGAGTCGGGATAGCCGATATCCTGCGCGAGATGCGCAAGGTTGATGTCCTGGTTGGCGAAATGCAGCAGATGCCGCGCGCGCTTCCAGGCGCGGAACGAGCGGAACGAGATTCCGGTCTCTTCCTTGAACAGATGCAGGAAGCGCGACGGCGACAATCCGGCCTCCGCGGCGCAACTCGCCGCCGTCACCGGCTCGCCGGAGAATCTTCCGATCTGCACGATCGACCGCGCCACGCGCGGATCGAGCACGCGCTGCGGCAAGGCTTCGCCAAGACACATGATGTCGAATTCGGCGCTGGAGAAATCCTCGCCAGCCTGATGCTCGCGCAATGCGAGATAGGCGGCACGAATGCGGTTAGCGAAAGCCGCGCCTTCAGGCCCCGAGCAGACGCTTGATGAGATCTTCGAGCACGCCGGGGCGAACGCTCTCCGGCTCGATCACGATGCTGAGTCGCCGAGCGATAGTCGCTGGCGATGGTGTGCCTGACATTCGGCAGCACGGCGGCCATGTTCGCCATAGCTTCGCCGCCGTCGGCGGTCGTGAGCCAGAGTCCGCCCTCGAGCGAGACATAGATGTTGAACGCGCCCGAGCAGCGTTCGCGCGGACGGCCGAGCAGGCCGGCGTAAAACACGCGTTCCGGCGTGATCAGCATCAGATGGCCGGATTTGTGGCCGATGTCGTCCATGGCTCGTCCTCCTCGCGCGGCTCTTTGGCCGCTGCGATGGGGCCAACCATAGCGCAAATTCGGGACTGACCAGCCGAACAATGCTGTCATTCCGGGGCGCGAAGCGAACCCAGATGCGCAATTGCGCATCGGGGATCCGAGATCCGGGTTCGATGCTTCGATCGCCCGGAATGACAGCGAACAATCAAGCCCGTACCCGAGGCGCCACGTTCTGCTCGACGCCCGCCTTGCGTTCCGCCGCCACCGCCCGCTTGTAACCGTCGCGTTCCTGCAACCGGGCCCAATAAGCCGCAACATTGGGCCCGAAATCCTTGGCCAGCCCGATATTGCCGGCCAGCCGCAGCGCATAGCCGTTGACGATGTCGGCGGCGGTAAACCGGCCGGCGCACAGCGTCTCGGCATTGGCCGTGGCCGCCTCGACCGCCCGCAGCCGGCCCAGGAACCATTTGGCGTAATCGCCGGCGACCTGCGGGTTGCGCCGCTCCTCCGGCTCGAGCTGGCTGTATCTCAGCACCAGCGTTTGCGGAAAGGTCAGCGTGGCGTCGCTGAAATACATCCAGTTCAGGAAGGCGCCATAGGCCGGATCGTCGACGCCGACCACCAGCGGCGTCGGGCCGTATTTGGTTCCGAGATAATGACAGATGCCAGAGGACTCCGTCATTTTGGTCTCGCCGTCGACCATGAAGGGAATGGTGCCGAGCGGATTGATCGCGAGATATTCCTTGGCGAACACCCGCGGCGGAAACGGCAGCATCTTCAGCTCGTAGGGCAGGCCCATCTCTTCCAGCATCCAGAGCGGACGGAACGAGCGCGCGCCGTCGCAGTGATAGAGCGTGATCATCAGGCATTCTCATCGTTATCCTTGATTTGTTCTTATTAGCTTTTGGCAGCGTGCCCATCATCTTGCACAGCACCATCAGCATCACCTCGTCGGCGCCGCCGCCGATCGAGGTCAGGCGGCTGTCGCGATAGGCGCGGCTGACCGGCGTCTCGTTCATGAAACCCATGCCGCCCCAGAACTGCAGGCAGGCATCGGTGAGTTCGCGGCCCAACCGGCCTGCCTTGAGCTTGGCCATGGTGGCGAGCCGCGTCACGTCCTCGCCCGCGACCAGCGCTTCGGCGGCGCGATAGATCAGCGCGCGCAACAGCTCGACTTCGGTCTGCATCTCCGCGAGCTTGAAATGGACCGTCTGGTTGTCGAGGATCGACTTGCCGAACGCCTTGCGGTTGCGGGTGTATTCGATCGTCTCGGCGATGATGAATTCATGCGCCTTGAGGCAGGCCGCCGCGCCCCACAGCCGCTCCTCCTGGAACTGCACCATCTGGTAGGTAAAGCCCTTGCCCTCCTCGCCGATGCGGTTGCGCTTCGGCACCCGGACATTGTCGAAGAAGATCTGCGCGGTGTCGGAGGAGCGCATGCCCATCTTGTCGAGCTTGCGCGCGACCTGCACGCCCTTGCTCTTCATCGGCACGCAGATCAGCGACTTGTTGCGATGCACCTGGCCGTCGCTGGTGTTGGCGAGCAGGCAGATCCAGTCGGCCTGCACGCCGTTGGTGATCCACATCTTGCCGCCATTGATGACGTAATCGTCGCCGTCGGAGCGCGCATTGGTCTTGATCGAGGCGACATCGGAGCCGGCGCCCGGCTCGGAGACGCCGATGCAGGCCACCGCATCGCCCGCGATCGCGGGCGCCAGAAATTCGCGGCGCACCTCGTCCGAGCCAAACCGCGCCAGCGCCGGCGTCGCCATATCGGTCTGCACCCCGATCGCCATCGGCACGCCGCCGCATGTGATGGCGCCGAGTTCTTCGGCCATCATCAGCGCGTAGCTGTAATCGAGGCCCTGCCCGCCGAATTCGACGGGCTTGTTGAGGCCGAGGAAGCCGAGGTCGCCGAGCTTCTTGAACAGCTCATGCGCCGGGAAAATGTCGGCTCTTCTCCCATTCGTCGACGAAGGGATTGATTTCGGCCGCGATGAATTTTTGCAGGATGCGGCGGGGTTCGTCGTGGTCGGCGGTGAAGAGCATTTTGTCAATCCATCCTCGTCATTCCGGATGCGCCGCTGGCGCAGGCCCGGATCCAACTACGATCGCAGTGCACATCGGGAAATCTCGACATGATGGCTCATCTCGCATCCTGGCCGCGCGCTTCGCGCCCGCCCCGGAATGACGCGAGAGCTCGGATGACGTTCATCACAGCCCCATCTGCCTCGATGGCAAGATCCTTCATGATCTCCTCGGTGCCGCCGCCGATGGCGTTGACCTTGACCTCGCGGTAGATGCGCTCGACCTTGATGCCGCGCATGAAGCCGGCGCCGCCGAAAATCTGCACGGCCTCGGAGGCGCAGAACGCCATGGTCTGCGTCGCCTGGTTCTTCATCATGCAGATTTCGGCGACCGGGCTCTCGCCCTGCCCGAGCCGCCACGCCAGCATTTCCAGCATCGCCTGCGACGCCGCGACCTTCTGCGCCATGTCGACCAGCTTGTGACGGATCACCTGGTGCTGCGCGATCGGCTTGCCGAAGGTCTTGCGCTCCTTGGCGTAGGCGATCGCCTCCTCGAGGCAGACGCGGGCGTAGGCCGTGCAGCTCGCCGCCATGCCCATGCGCTCGCTGTTGAAATTCTGCATGATGATCTTGAAGCCCTGGCCTTCCTCGCCGATCAGGTTTTCGACCGGCACGCGGCATTCGTCGAAATGCAGCGTCGCGGTGTCCGACGCCCACCAGCCCATCTTCTTCAGTTTCGTGCGCGACAGGCCCGGCGTATCGCCCTCGATCAACAGCAGGCTGACGCCGCCCGGCGCCCTCGCCGCCGGTGCGCACGGCGACGGTCAGATAGTCGGCCCGCATGCCCGAGGTGATAAAGGTCTTTTCGCCGCTGACGACGTAATGGTCGCCGTCGCGCCGCGCCCTGGTGCGCAGATTGGCGACGTCGGAGCCGCCGCTCGGCTCGGTGATCGCGAGCGCGGAAATTTTCCTGCCCGACAGCACCTGCGGCAGCACCCGCGCCTTGACCTCGGGCCGGGCAGCGCGCGCGATCGGCGGCGAGCCGATGGTGTGGCTCATCAGGCTCGAACTGATCCCGCCGGCGCCGGCGCGCGCCAGTTCCTGCGAAGCCACGATCTTCATGAACTGGTCGGCGGCGACGCCGCCATATTCTTCCGGAAAGCCCAAGCCCAGCAGCCCGATCTCGGAAGCCTTGGCATAGAGCTCGCGCGGAAACTCGCCGGCTTCGTCCCATTCATGGGCATAGGGCTCGATCTCGCGCGCCACGAAACGGCGCATCACGTCGCGAAACGCTTCATGTTCCGCCGTGCAGAACGGGCTTTGCACCCTTGTCCGCTCCAGCATGCTTTCCTCCCTGAGGGATTACGATGCCCTGATTTGGCCCGCGCAAACTTGCGTTGAGCGGCTGGCATTATTGTACAGACAGCGCGCACCGCGTCAGGCTGCTACCGACGCATGCCGCGTCCAGCAACTGAACGCAAGACCGGTTACCCGGCCATGCCTTAGCCTTTGCGCACAAAACCAATAACACATAATCGGCCATTCGCCGGGGAGGATGAAGCATGATCCGATCGAGCAAATCCGCCCCGGCCGCTTTCCTGACGCTGCATTGCTGACGCTTGGCCGCTTCGATCAGCGCGCCTTCGCGCAGCAACCCGGCATCACCGACACCGAAATCAAGTTCGGCAACATCATGCCCTATAGCGGCCCGGCCTCGGCGCTCAGCGTCACCGGCAAAGACGTTTGCCGGCTATTTCGACATGATCAACGAGAAGGGCGGCGTCAACGGGCGCAAGCTCAACATGATCTCGCTCGACGACGGCTTCTCGCCGCCGAAGACGGTCGAGGCGACGCGGCGGCTGGTCGAAAATGACAACGTCGCCTTCATGTTCGGCACCATGGGCACCGCGCCGAGTTCGGCGACCGCGAAATATCTCAACGGCGCCAAGGTGCCGCATCTGTTCCTGATCTCATCCGCGTCGAAATGGAACGACCCGGTCAACCAGCCCTGGCTGATGGCGCTGCCCTGGGCGCCCAACTATGTCGAGGAAGCCGGCATCGAGGTCCGCTTTGCGCGCGTCCAAGAACCCCAATGCGCGCTTTGCGGTGCTGTATCAGAACGACGACGCCGGAAAGGATTATCTGCGCGGCGTCAAGGAGGCGCTCGGGGCCGACGCCGACAAGGCGATCGCGATGGCGACGAGTTTCGAGGTCGCCGATCCCACGGTGGATTCGCAGATCCTGACGCTCGCCAACACCAAGGCCGACGTTTTCCTGATCTACAGCGTGACGCCGCGCGCCTGCGCACAGGCGATCCGCAAGGCGCATGAGACCGGCTGGCGGCCGATGCGCTTCATTTCCTCGGGCTGCGCCAACAAGGAAACGGTGATGGTGCCGGCCGGGCTGGAGGCCGCCAGCGGCATCATGTCGGTCGGGTCGCTAAAGCCCTACTCGGCCGACTCCAAGGACCCTGACATGGTCGCCTACCGCGATTTCATGAAGGCGCGGGTGCCGAACGTCGATCCTGCCAATCTCGCCGCCGGCTATGGCTACATGGTGGCCCAGGCGCTGGTCGTGGTGCTGGAGCAGTGCAAGAACAATCTGAGCCGCGAGAACATCATGGCCCAGGCGGCCAACCTCAAGGACGTATCGCTGCCGCTGCTGATGCCCGGCGTCAAGCTCAACACCTCGCCGACGGATTATCGTCCGATCAAGGACGGCTATATGGTCGAGTTTCGCGACAACCAGTTCAACGTCATCAGCGAGTTGCTGCGCGGGTCTGAACGCGTGACGCGATAGAGCAGAGTAGGCGCAACACGACCAGGACGCGGCAGAGAGCGTCAGGCACGCGATCGATGTTTGCAGCGGGAGAAGCATGTCGTCCGTTCGCTACTACGACTGGATCGCCCATTTCGGCCGCCGCACGCCGGACAAGATCGCGGCGATCGATCTCGCCAGCGAACGCCGGCTTTCCTACGCGCAGTTCGACGCGCGCATCTCGCGTCTTGCCACGCATCTGCGCGACGCACTCAAGGTCGCGCGCGGCGACCGGGTCGCGGTGCTGGCGCTGAACACGACCGATACGCTGGAGGTGCAGTTCGCCTGCGGCCGGATCGGCGCCGTGTTCCTGCCGCTGAACACGCGCCTCACCGTTCCCGAACTGCAGTACATCGTCGGCGATGCCTCGCCCAAGGTGATGATCCACGACACTGATCTGGCCGAGGTCGCGCTGCACGGTCGCCAAAGCTCTGCGACGTTTCGTCAGCGCTGCTGCTCGGCGCCGGCGGCTCCTACGAAGCGGCGATCGCGGCGTCAAAGCCGCTCGAGCAGCTTTGAAGACGTCACGCCACGATGACATCTCGACCATCATGTACACCTCGGGCACCACGGGCCAGCCCAAGGGCGCGATCATCACCCACGGCATGACGTTCTGGAATTGCGTCAATCTCGGCGGTCCCGCCTATATCTCGCCGTCGACGGTGCTGCTCACCGTGCTGCCGCTGTTCCACACCGGCGGGCTCAATTGCTACACCAATCCCGGTGCTGCATGCCGGCGGCACCGTGCTGATCATGCGCGCGTTCGATCCCGGCGTGGCGCTGCAACTGATCAGCGACCCGTCCGGCGGCATCAACCAGTTCTTCGGCGTGCCCGCGATCTACCAGTTCATGGCGCAGCATCCTGCCTTCGCCAGCGTCCGACTTCAGCCGGCTCGTGATCGGCGGCGTCGGCGGCGCGCCGATGCCGGTGCCGCTCTTGAAAGTGTGGGAAGAGCGCGGCGTCGCCCTGCAGCAGGGTTACGGCATGACCGAGACCAGTCCCGGCCGGTGCTGACGCTCGACAGCGGAGGACGCCGCGCGCAAGGCCGGCTCGTCCGGCAAGCCGGTGCTGCACACGGAAGTGCGGATCGTCCGCCCTGACGGCACCGACGCCGATGTCGGCGAACTCGGCGAGCTCTGGGTCAAGGGACCGAACGTCACGCCCGGCTACTGGAACAGGCCGGACGCCAACGCAGTCGTCCTTCACCGACGGCTGGCTGCACACCGGCGACGCCACGCGCGTCGACGAGGAAGGTTTCTACTACATCGTCGACCGCTGGAAGGACATGTACATTTCCGGCGGCGAGAACGTCTATCCGGCCGAGGTCGAGAACGTGCTGCATCAGCTCACCGCGATCGCCGAAGCCGCCATCATCGGCGTCCCCAACGAGCAATGGGGCGAGGTCGGCATGGCGATCGTCGCCGTGAAGCCCGGCCATACGCTGACGCCGGCGGAAATTCACGCCGCATTGCGCAGCCAATCTGGCGCGGTTCAAATGCCCGCGCCTGATCGAGTTCGTCGACGCCCTGCCGCGCAACGCCGACCGAGGGACAGAATCCGACAAGCCGACATTGCCGCTGAAAGACGTCTTCGAGCGCACCGAACGCCGACCGACAAGAGCCGGCCTCGATGGCTGGCTGTCAAGTGACTCGTGCGCCGTGCGACGTGCAGACAAACGAAAAAGCCCGCCGGCTCATCGCCAGCGGGCCTGCTCGTATCAGAGGCCGATCAGAGGATCCCAGTACATCCGTGGAAATCCTCGATCGATCGACCTTTAACCGACGCGAAGGTTCTCCGGCGCTGGTCTTGCCGCGCATGCTGGTCGACCTTCGCTTCATACGAAAGCTTCTGGCCTTCGTTGAGCGAGCTCAGACCTGCGCGTTCGACGGCGCTGATGTGAACGAAAACGTCGGTTCCGCCATCATCGGGCTGAATGAAGCCGAAACCCTTGGTCGCGTTGAACCACTTAACTGTTCCGGTAGCCATGTAACTATCTCCAAGATGCGCGAAAGCGCTTTGCCCGCACGACCTCCGCGCAGGCTTGATCCGATTTCAACGATGTCTTGGGGAATGGAGCCGGTTCGGCGCGGTCAACAAGGCAGAACGATAATTCGAATATAGGTCATATAGTCTATTTCGTCGGGAATGCAAGGGCTGGAAGGCGCTATCCCGGCAAGAACATCGCAAACGGCTCTTCGGTCGTGCGCGCGCAGATGCTGGCGATACGCCGCATAGTTGGCGTCGTCGGACGAAACCCGTCCCAAGCGTCGGACTTGGCGATCATCTTGATCGGCAGAAACGCGATCGGCGCGGCGATCGGCGTCAAGCAGCGAGCCGCGGCCGGCGAGCAGCGTGGTGATGATGCCGTACATCTCGCCCGAAATCGTCGGGCGCGACACCGTGATCAGGCGATGCTGGCCGTGCCGGTTGGTGACGAGATAGATGTGGCCCGACTGGTTCGGCACCGCCACTTCACCGAACTGGGTGTAGGCCGCGTCCTGCCGTTCGCCTTCGTGGAACACCAGCGATGACGCCGCGGCGTCCCAGGCGATCTCGGTGCGGTAGGCGTAGATCGCGTCCTTGTCGCCGAACGACGGCCGCACCGTGACATAGATGCCTTCGATCCACGCCACCGCGCGGCGCGAATAGGCGCCGAGTCCGTCGGGCGCGACGTCGCCGTTGACGGGTGCCGCGGCCGGCGCGGCACGTCCGGCGCCTTGCGCAGGGAGACGCCGAGCGCCTGCTCGAGCCGCACGGTGGTGGCGAGCGTGAACGGGCGGCGGCCGCCGAGCACCTTCTCCAGCGTCGAAAGGCTGAGCTTTGCCTGTTCGGCCAGCGACTGCCGGGAGATGCGGCGGCGCGCGATTTCCTCGCGAATGGTCTCCGCCACCTGCCGGCTCTGCTCGGCGGAAAGCTGCTTGTCCGGCGTCGGCATCGTCACCCCTGTTCGATTCCGCGCCATTCTAGCAGACGCACAATCCAGCACAAAACCGCACAAAGCCGTCCCGCACGGCGGCGCGCCGCGCTGGCCGGCGGCTGAACAATGCCGATCATTCTGCTCGCGCCAAATCAGGCGCGTTCCGCAACACTTCGCAGGCGGCGAAAACGCCGCTTCGGGAGTGAGCGACATGACGACATGCGATGAAATCGAGACCGACAGGCAGCGCTCGAGCCTGCAGCGCTGATGAGGCTGGTGCTGTTCTTTGCTGATGCAGGGCGTTGCCGTAATCCTGGTCGGGTTTGCGGCATTATTCTTGAGCTTTGAGCCGGTGTGGTCGGCGGAACGTCTGTCAGGCGGCCTTTGCTCAGGCCCGGCGATGCGCGCTCCGGCTCGCTGCTGCTGAAGACCGACGACGGCTACGCCGACGCGATCGCGGCTCGGCATCGATGTCGATCTCACCGTATCGGGCCCGACGATCCGCGCCCGCGTCACGCAGATTTTCCGCAATCCGACCCAGAGACTGGGTCGAGGCGGTCTACGTCTATCCGCTGCCGGCAGGCGGCGCGGTCGATACGCTGAAGATGGTGATCGGCGACCGCGTCGTGGTCGGCGACATCAAGGAGCGGCAGCAGGCCCGCATCATCTACGAGCAGGCGCAAGCAGAACGGCCAGAAGGCGGCGCTGACCGAACAGGAGCGGCCGAACATCTTCACCAACTCGGTCGCCAATATCGGCCCCGGCGAAACCGTGCTGGTGCAGATCGAATATCAGGAGCCGGTCCAGCAGTCCGGCAACGAATTCTCGCTGCGGGTGCCGATGGTGGTCGGCCCGCGCTACAATCCCGCGCCCGTCGTGCAGAGCGTCGATTTCCGGCCCGACGGCGGCGGCTGGGGCGCGACCAAATCCGATCCCGTGCCGGACCGCGACCGCATCACGCCCGAGGTGCTCGACCCCGCGCAGAATGCGCCGGTCAATCCGACCAGCATCACGGTGCGCCTGCAGGCCGGCTTCCCGCTCGGCGAGGTCAAGAGCCATCATCACGCGGTCAAGACCGAAAAGCCCGACGACGCGACGCGCGTCATCAGGCTCGCCGAAGGCCCGGTGCCGGCGGATCGCGATTTCGAGCTGACCTGGAAGCCGGCGGCCGAAAAGGCGCCGTCGGTCGGGCTGTTCCGCGAGCATGTCGGCGACGCCGACTATCTGCTCGCCTTCGTCACGCCGCCTGCGGTCGAGCAGGCCGAGCAGAAGCCGCTGCCGCGCGAAGTCGATCTTCGTGATCGACAATTCCGGATCGATGGGCGGCACCTCGATCGTGCAGGCCAAGGCCGAGCCTCGATCTACGCGCTCGGCCGCCTGCAGCCCAACGACCGCTTCAACGTGATCCGGTTCGATCACACCATGGACGTGCTGTTCCCGGCGTCGGTGCCGGCCGACGGCGAGCATCATCGGCCGCGCCACCGTCTTCGTCGGCGCGCTGCAGGCCGAAGGCGGCACCGAAATGGTGCCGGCGATGCGCGCGGCGCTGACCGACAATGCCGGCGACGATGCCAACTACGTCCGTCAGGTCGTGTTCCTGACCGACGGCGCGATCGGCAACGAGCAGCAATTGTTCGAAACCATCACCGCGATGCGCGGCCGCTCGCGCGTGTTCATGGTCGGCATCGGTTCGGCGCCGAACACCTATCTGATGACGCGCGCCGCCGAACTCGGCCGCGGCACCTTCACCCATATCGGCTCGGTCGAGCAGGTCGAGGAGCGGATGCGCGGGCTGTTCGCCAAGCTGGAAAATCCCGCGGTGACCGGCCTCACCGCGAAATTCTCCGACGCCACGGCCGACATCACGCCGGCAGCGATCCCCGACGTCTATCGCGACGAGCCGCTGGTGCTGGCCGCAAAGCTCGACAAGCTCGCGGGCTCGGTCGAGATCAAGGGCCGCATCGGCGACCGGCCCTGGGTCGTGACGCTTGCCGCTGGCGAATGCCGCCGAAGGCAAGGGCCTGTCCAAACTGTGGGCGCGGCGCAAGATCGCGCGATGCCGAGGTCGCGCGCACCACGCGGCAGGCGACGCCCGGAAGATGCCGACAAGACCATTCTCGCGCTCGCGCTGGAGCATCAGCTCGTGACGCGGCTGACCAGCCTGGTCGCGGTCGACAAGACGCCGAGCCGTCCCGAAGGCGAGCCGCTCAAGCTCATCGGAACTGCCGCTCAACCTGCCGGCCGGCTGGGATTTCGCCAAGGTGTTCGGCGAGCGGCCGCGAGCTGCCGGCGGCGCCGACGGAGCGACGCGCGCGACGCCGACGACGCGCGGGTTCAGGTCGCGGCGCTGAAACGCGCGCTGCCGCGGTCACGCCGACGCCCAACACGGTCAAGCTGCCGAAGACGGCGACCGACGCCGAACTGAAGATGATCGCGGGCTGTGATCCTGCTCGCGCTCAGCCTGATCCTGTTCGTGTTCAACCGGCGTCAGATGTTCACTGCGTTGACGCCGGATGAAAGGAGGAGGCGCCCCACCTCCTCTTCAAAGCGCGCGCGGCTTCCCGTCCCCCAAGGCCGCGCGCGCCGCTTTTTCATCACCATCGTCATTGCGAGGAGCGAAGCGACCGACGCAATCGCATTCGATCCTGATTCCGCGGCGACTGGATCGGGTTGCGCTTCGCATCGCTCGCGAATGACGGAAGCAGATCGCGATCGAATGCCCCGCTTCGTCCTCCCTCTCCTTCTCGCGCTCGCCGGCCTCGATCCTGTTCGGCCAGGGCGCCTACATCCACGCCAAGGCGCTGCTCGCGCAGGTGCTGCTGGAGCGCGCCTTTGCCGAAACCATCGCCACCGGCCAGCGAGACAAAGCCGTGGTCATGGGCGGATACCTGGCCGGTCGCGCGCATCGAGGTGAAGCGGCTCCATGCCAGCGCCATCGTGCTCGGCGGGCAGCAGCGGCCAGGCGCTGGCCTTCGGTCCGGGTCACGTCGAGCTGCACGCCGGATGCCGGCGAGCGCGGCGTCGCGGTCTATTCCGCGCACCGCGATACGCATTTCCGCTTTCTGAAGGACGTCGTCATCGGCGACGAGATCGATGTCACGCGAAGCGACGGCAGGACAGTTCCGCTACCGGGCGGACGCACCTCGGTCGTGCGCTTCGACGCCTCCGGGCATCGATCCGCTCGACGGACGGGCATGAACTGGTGCTGTCGACCTGCTGGCCGTTCGACGCGCGTGACGCCGGGGCCGGAGCGCTATCTCGCTGCATGCCACGATGATCGGGCCCGTGCAAGCGGTCAATGCCCGACTGCGCTGAATTCTCCGCAAGCCGGGATATCGTGCGCAGAGCGAATGAGCGCTGTCCGCGCGACGCGTGTTGCCACCTCGCCAAGTCCCAATAGAAAGGTCGCTCAATCAAAAGGAAATCATGGCGCGGCGATCGCCCTCGATCGGTACGCGCCAAAGGAACAACAGAGTAAGGATAGTCCATGGAAGCTCAGGCAAGCACCGCATCGCATCCCGACCGAAAAATGGTCGCCTTCACCTGATGCCAGCGACATCGTCAAAAGCATTCATGCGATGCTGCACCCGCGCAACATCGTGCTGGTCGGCGCCACCGACAAGCCCGGCAACTATGCCGAGCGCATCTGGAACAACCTGATCAAGTACAAGTACGAAGGCGGGCTGTTCCCGGTCAATGCCAAGCGCGAAACCATCTGGGGCGTGCCCTGCTACAAGGATTTCGCCAGCCTGCCCGAAAAGCCCGACCACGTGCTGGTGCTGGTGCCGGCGCGTTTCGCCGTGCAGGTGATCCGCGACGCGGCAGCGGCCGGCGCGCGCTCGGCCACCATCGTCACCTCGGGCTTCAGCGAATTGCAGGACGAGGACAGCCAGCGGCTCGCCGCCGAACTGCAGCAGGCGATGCGCGAGACCGGCCTCGCGCGTCACCGGCCCGAATTGCCTCGGCAATCTGAGCGCCGGCGAAAAGCTGTTCACCAACATCGACGACCGCATCGTCACCATGGAAGCAGGCCCGGTGGCGATCGCCGGCCAATCCGGCGCGATCGTGATGGCGATCCGCCAGACGCTGGAGGATCGCGGCGTCGGCGTCGGCTACATGGTCACGACCGGCAACGAGACCGGCCTCGAGACGCCGGACCTGATGGCCTATTTCGCGGCCGATCCGTGCGATCCGCGTGATCGTGGTCTATCTCGAAGGCGTGCGCGAACACCAAGGTGTTCCGCGAGGCCTGCAAGGCCGCGCGCGCCGCCGGCAAGCCGGTGATCGCGCTCAAGCTCGGCGCCTCCGAAGGCGGCCGCGCCGCCGCGATGGCGCACACCGGCGCGCTCGCCGGCTCGATCGAAACCTTTGACGCGATCTCGACGCGCGAAGGCGTGATCCGCGTGCGCGGTCTCGACGAACTGATCGAGACCACCGAATGCTTCGTCCATGCCGATCCGCCGAAGGGCAATCGCCTCGCCGCGGTGTCGCTTGTCCGGCGGCAAGCGCGGCCTGCTGATCGACGCGTTCTATTCGGCCGGCCTGAATTTCGCGCCGCTGAGCCAGAACGCCACCGAGCAAGCTGGCAAAGATGCTCGGTCCCGGCAGCATCGTCGGCAATCCGCTCGATGCCGGTTTTGCCGCGGTCGTCGATCCCTCGGTCTACATGCAGTCGATCAAGATCATGATCGACGATCCCGACACCGACATCGTCATCATCGACGCCGAACTGCCGAAGGCGCCGCACGAATTGCGCGAACGCAATCTGCGCATCGTCAACGAGATGGCCGGCGCCGCCAGCAAGCCCGTGGTCTATATCAGCGCGATGTCGATCGGCTTTACCGAATTCACCAAGGGCTTGCGCAAATCGCTGCCGAACATCGCGGTCATGCAGGGCCTCGATCGCGCGGTCGGCGCGATCAAGTCGCTGATCGAGTACGCCTCGCTGCGCAAGGAAGTGCCGGACATCGTATCGAGCTCGAAGCGCTTCGGCGCGCGCGATGCTGGAGAAGGCGCTCAAGAGCGCCAACGGCGCCGCCGCGCTCGACGAGGTCGCGTCGAAGAAGCTGCTCAAGGCCTACGGCATTCCGGTTTCAAAGGAAGAGATCGCGCAGACCGCGGCGGAGGCCGTGAAGATCGCCAAGAAGATCGGCTTTCCCGTTGTCGCCAAAGGTGGTCAGCGCCGACATCCTGCACAAATCCGACATCGGCGGCGTGGTGCTGAACCTCAACAGCGCGGCCGAGGTGAAGAAGGCGTTCAACGACATCACCGCGCGGGTGAAGAAGCTCAAGAGCAAGCCGAAACTCGAGGGCATCCTGATCGCGCAGCAGGTCAAGGCCGATCTCGAGCTCGTGGTCGGCGCCTCGCTCGACGCCGAGATGGGGCCGGTGGTGCTGTTCGGCACCGGCGGCGTCGATATCGAGCTGATGAAGGACGTCGCGCTGGCCGGCGCGCCGCTGGATGAGGCCGAGGCGAAGCAACTGATCAGCAAGACCAAGGCCGGCGTGAAGATGAAGGGCTATCGCGGCAAGCCGGCGCTGCACGAGGCTTCCGCCGGTGAAGGCGCTGGTCGGCCTGTCCAATCTGATGGCGGACGCCGGCAACCGCATCGCCTCGATCGACGTCAATCCGTTCCTGATCAACAGCAAGCTCGGCGTCGCCGTCGACGGCCTGATCGTGCTCAACAACGCCGCCGCAAACAAGGCGGCGAAGCATTGAGTCACGGACGCCGTAGGGCGGGCAAAGCGAAGCGTGCCCACCATCACAGCAGAATGCTTGAAGGCGATGGTGGGCACGGCGCTAACGCGCCTTTGCCCAACGTACGGCACGGAGCTCACAACCCCGCACCCCACTTCGCCGCGCGATCTGCAAAATCCAGTCGCGGTAGAGCGTCAGCGGCGTGACGCCGGTCATGCCGCCGCAGCCTGCGCGAGCCGTTCGGCCCGGTCGACCAGCTCGACGACGCCGACGATGACGGGGCCGCTTTGCTTGTCCTCGAAAACCGGCGCGCCGGAATCGCCGGTGCAGGCGCCGAGCCCGTCGCGCGTGCCCTGGCCCGACGGGATCGACCAGGCGGATTTGCAGCGTGCCCGGCTTGCCGGTCGCGACCAGACCGGCGACGCGGATGGTGCCGCCGCTCTTGCCGTCGCCGCGCACGGTCACGCCGATGCCGGCGATGGTGAAGCGGCTGCCGACGATGATCGGGATATTTGGCATGCCGAGCACCGGCGGCGTCTTTCCCTTCGGCGGCGCGCTCAAGCTGCAGCAAGGCGACATCGGCGGTGGCGCGATGCGCCAGCATCGCCTGCATGTTGAAGCCGGGATGAATGGCGACGGTTTTGACGTCCTGCAGCGTGCGGCTGCCTGTCCGCGCCATATTCGACGATCTTGTAGTCCGCGCCGGGCTGCACGCAATGCGCCGCCGTCAGCACCAGTTTTGGCGCGATCAACGCGCCGGTGCAGAAATTGCCGCGCGAGCCGACGATGGTGACGACCGAGCGCGCCGACGCCCTCGGCCGACGGCGCGCCGCCGCCGACGATGGCGTGCGCGGGAACGGACAGCAGCAGCAAGGCTGGCGATCAGGCGGAGACAGCGAATTTCATCGGCGCAGCAATAGCCCGCGCGGCGCACATCGCCAAGCGACCAGATCAGGCTGGTTCCAGCGGCATTCCGTGTTAGCCGCTCGCCAACGCGTTTGTTGCAGGGCAGGGAATGATGGTCGAGGCAGTGATCTGGGATTTCGGCGGCGTGCTGACCACCTCGCCGTTCGAGGCGTTTGCGCGGTATCGAGACCGAGCGCGGGCTGCCCGCCGATATCATCCGGCGCACCAACGCCGCCAACCATCTGGAAAACGCCTGGGCGAAGTTCGAACGCGCCGAGGTCGATATCGAAGCCTTCGATCGAGTTGTTCGCGACCGAGATCGCTGGCGCTGGGCGCGCGAAGTTCGCGGCAAGGACGTGTTGCCGCTGCTTGTCGGGCGACCTGCGGCCCGAAATGGTCGAGGCGCTGAAGCGCGTCAAGGCAAAGTTCAAGACCGGCTGCATCACCAACAACCTTCCCGCCAACGCGATCGGCAGCCACAGCGGCCGCTCGCTCTATATCGCCGAGGTGATGGTGCTGTTCGATCACGTCATCGAGTCCGCCAAGATCGGCCTGCGAAAGCCCGATCCGCGCATCTACCGGATGATGGTCGAGACGCTGAAGGTCGATCCCGAAAACTGCGTCTATCTCGACGACCTCGGCGTCAACCTGAAGCCGGCGCGCGAGATGGGCATGACCACGATCAAGGTGCTCAACGCCGCGCAGGCGATCGCGCGAACTCGAAGCCGCGACCGGGCTGGCATTGCGCTAGGCGGGAAAATGCCGAAACTTGCCGCGCCTCATGACCCAAACGACGCTTGTTCTTTGCCGGGAACGCAGGCAGAACATTGCGAAATCATACCGAATTCGGAGCTGAAACCCCGTGGCTGAAAATCGGCCTGTCGGCCTCGATCGAGGCAGTCGAAAGCGGCCTTGCGGCGCAAGGCTATATCGCGAGCCGCCAGATCGCGACCGCGGTCTATCTCGGCGCAGCAGATCGAAAAGCCGATCCTGGTCGAAGGCCCGGCCGGCGTCGGCAAGACCGAGCTTGCGAAAGCGATCGCCGCATGGCGCGGCCTGAAGCTGATCCGCCTGCAATGCTATGAGGGACTGGACGAGGCCAAGGCGCTCTATGAGTGGAAATACGCCAAGCAGCTGCTCTACACGCAGATCCTGAAGGACAAGCTCGGCGAAGTGCTCGGCGGCGCGCCGACGCTGCGATGCGGCGCTGGACCAGCTGCACGATTTCGGCGACGTGTTCTTCTCCAAGGAATTCGTCGAGCCGCGGCCGCTGCTGCAGGCGCTGGAGCAGCCCGGCCGGCTGCGTGCTGCTGATCGACGAAATCGACAAATCGGACGCCGAATTCAGATCGCTGCTGCTGGAAATCCTCAGCGACTTCCAGGTCACGATTCCGGAACTCGGCACCGTTGTCGCCGTCGCGGCGCCGACGGTGATCCTGACCTCGAACAGCGAGCGCGACCTCGGCGACGCGCTGAAGCGGCGCTGCCTGCATCTGCACATCGGCTTCCCCGAACAGAAGCTGGAAGAGCGGATCGTCGAAAGCCGGGTGCCCGGCATTTCGCAGACGCTGCGCAAGCAGATGGTCGGCTTCATCCACGAGGTCCGCACGCTCGACCTGAAGAAGCTGCCGTCGGTCAGCGAAACCATCGACTGGGCGCGCGTGCTGGTGCTGCTGCAGGCGTCCGGAGCTCGGTCACGAGGTGGTCAGGGACACGCTGAACGTTCTCCTGAAATACGAGGCGGATATCGAGGCCACGCATGCCTCAGGTCTCCACCTTCATCGCCAAGGCCTCGCGTCAGAACGTCTTCGGATGATGCCGGGATGAGAGAGAACCTGCATCGCTTCTTTCGTGCGGCGCGGGGCGCGGGGTCAGGCTTCTCGCCGGCCGAAAGCATCGACGCGATGCGCGCGGTCTCCAAGGTCGGCTTTGCCGACCGCGACCATCCTGCGCGACACTTTTCTGCTGACGCTCGCCAAGACGCAGGACGAGAAGAAGGCGCTCGGCGATTGCTTCGATCTGTTCTTCGATCAGCCCGAGCCGCAGTCCCCGCCCGAGGACGGCAAGGCGCGACGAGCAGGATGCAGATCAGGATCCAGCCGCCAGCCTGATCCGCCTGGCGACGCCAGCGGCGGCGACGAGCAGGCCGAGGGGCTCGGGCAGCTCGCCCAGATGCTGCTGGCGCAGGACCGCAACCAGATTTCGGCGGCCATCGCCAACGCGGCGAGCGCCGCCTCGCTGTCCGACATCCGCTACTTCACCCAGCGCGGCATCTTCTCCGGCCGCATCCTCGACCAGATGGGCATCGAGCGCCTGCGCGACGATCTCGACAATCTGACCGCGACCAATCCGGCGCTGGCGGAGCGGCTGACCAACGCGCCTGGAGGGCTGCGCGGCACGGTTCGCGAAACGGTCTCGCAGGCGCTGCTGCTGTACGGGCGCGAGGAAGCCGAAAACCTGCGCAACGAAATCTTGCGCAACGCGCCGCTGTCGCGGATCGAGCCGCGGCAGGTCGAGCAGATGCGCGATCTGATCCGCCAGATCGCGCGCCGCCTGCGCGAGCGCTACACCAAGCCGCGCAAGCGCCAGCGCCGCGGCCATCTCGACGTGCGCCGCACCATCCGGCGCAACGCGGCCTGGGGCGGCGTGCCGTTCCTCACCGCCTGGAAACGCCGGCATCGCGACAGGCCGAAGATCGTCGCACTCTGCGACGTCTCGGGCTCGGTGGCGCGGGTATCCGATTTCTTCCTGCTGCTGATCCACAGCCTGCACGAGGTCGTCGACGACGTCCGCTCGTTTGCGTTCTCAGGGCACCTGATCGAGGTCAGCGACATCCTGGAGATCGAAATCGCCGGAAGAGGCGATGGCCGAGATCATGTCCAAGGTCGGCTTCGGCTCGTCCGATTACGGCAACTCGTTCGCCGATTTCGAGCACGAGCTGGATGAGCGCGATCACGCCGCAAACCACCGTGATCGTGCTCGGCGACGCCCGCAGCAACAACCTCGATCCCCGCGCCGATATCGTGCGCCGCATCGCCGAGCGATCGAAGCGGCTGGTCTGGCTCAATCCGGAGGGCCGCATGGCCTGGGGCTGGGGCGATTCTGAGATGCCGCGCTATTCGACCTTCTGCACCGTCGTCCGCCAATGCGCCACCGCAAAGCAGCTCGAACGCGCGGTGTCGGATATCGTGGCGAGCTATCAGTAATGTCGAGCGTTCCCGCAACCCGCCATCCGCGACGATACCGCCCGATGCGCTGTCGGTGCTGAATTCCGTATTCGGCCTGCCGGCCTTTCGCGGCGCGCAGGAAGAAATCGTCCGGCATGTCGACAGATGGCGGCAATTGCCTGGTGCTGATGCCGACCGGCGGCGGCAAGTCGCTGTGCTATCAATTGCCGTCGCTGCTGCGCGAAGGCTGCGGCATCGTGGTCTCGCCGCTGATCGCGCTGATGCGCGACCAGGTCGCGGGGCTGATCGAGGCCGGCGTCAACGCGGCGGTGCTGAATTCGACGCTGTCGTTCGAGCGAAGCTTCCGAGGTCGAGCGGCGGCTGCTCGCCGGCGATCTCGATCTGCTCTACGTCGCGCCTGAGCGGCTGTTGACGCCGCGCTGCCTCGCCCTGCTCGGCCAGGCCGATATCGCGCTGTTTGCGATCGACGAGGCGCATTGCGTGTCGCAATGGGGCCACGATTTTCGCCCGGAATATATCGGGCTGTCGGTCATCGCCGGAGCGCTTTCCGGACGTGCCGCGGATCGCGCTGACCGCGACCGCCGACGAACTGACGCGCAAGGAGATCGTCGAGCGGCTCGGGCTTGCCGGCGCGCCGAGCTTTGTCGCGAGTTTCGATCGCCCGAATATCCGCTATGAGATCGTCGACAAGCAGAACGCGCCGGCGCAGCTCAAGGCCTTCATCAGCCGAGCGCCATGCCGGCGACGCCGGCATCGTCTATTGCCTGTCGCGCGCCAAGGTCGAGGATACCGCCGCCGCGCTGACCAGGCGCCGGCATACCGGCGCTGCCCTATCATGCCGGCCTCGATGCCGGCCTGCGCGCCCGCAACCAGGATCGCTTCATCAACGAGGACGGCGTCGTGATCGTCGCCACCATCGCGTTCGGCATGGGCATCGACAAGCCGGACGTGCGCTTCGTGGCGCATCTCGATCTGCCGAAGAGCATCGAGGCCTATTATCAGGAGACCGGGCGCGCGGGGCGCGACGGCAAGCCGTCCAGCGCCTGGATGGCCTATGGCCTGTCCGACATCGTGCAGCAGCGCCGCATGATCGACGAGATCCACCGGCTCCGACGCGTTCAAGCGCGTCTCGATCGGCAAGCTCGATGCGCTGGTTGGCGCTGGCGGAAACCGCGGGCTGCCGGCGCAGCCGCCTGCTCGGCTATTTCGGCGAAGCGGCTACCAGGCAGCCAATTGCGGCAATTGCGACAACTGCCTGTCGCCGCCGCAGCTCCGCGACGGCAAGGTCATCGCGCAAAAGCTGCTGTCCTGCGCCTATCGCACCGGGCAGCGCTTTGGCGCCATGCACCTGATCGACGTGCTGGTCGGCCGCATGACCGAGACGCGTCACGCAATTCGGGCACGACAAGCTGTCCGTGTTCGGCATCGGCCGCGAGCTCAACGAAAAGCAATGGCGCGCCGCGCTGCGCCAGCTGGTGGCGATGGGCCATCTTGCGGGCCGACAGCGAGGCCTTTGGCGCGCTGAAGCTGACCGAGAGCGCGCGCGGCGTGCTGAAGGGCGAGACCGAAGTGATGCTGCGCGAGGCGGCTGCCGGGCACGCGCATCCGCGCGACCCGCGCCAAATCGAGGCGCGGCGACCTTGCGCGCCGCCGCGGCCGAGGCTGAACCCGCCGATGCCGGCCTGCACGGCGGCGCTACGGGCATGGCGCTCCGAGATCGCGCGCCAGCGCGGCGTGCCGGCCTATGTCGTGCTGCACGATTCCACCATCGACGGCATCGCCGCCGCACGCCCGGCGACGCTCGGCGAACTTCGCGGCATCGCCGGCATCGGCGACAAGAAGCTCGAGCATTATGGCGACGAGTTGCTCGCGCTGGTAAGGGCGGCGGACGCAGCGGAGCCATTAGAACGTGATGAATTCGAGTTGACGCGGAGGCGCCGACTTCTTCCTCGCCCCGCTCTTGCGGGGAGAGGTTAAGCGCTCCGCACTCCGACTCTGCGAACCAGCACGCGCTGCGCGCCGCCGCCTCACCCATTGCGAAACGCGTAGCCGTATCCGTTGATCGCGGGCGCGCCGCCGAGATGGGCGTAGAGCACCTTCGATCCCGTCGGGAAATAGCCCTTGTTCACGAGGTCGATCATGCCCTGCATGGATTTTCCCTCGTAGACCGGGATCGGTGATCATGCCTTCGAGACGCGCGCACAGGCGGATGGCTTCCTTGGTCTCCTGCCGACGGCACGCCGTAGGCCGGGATAGGCATAGTCCTCGACGAGCACGACATCGTCCTCGACGATCTCCTGGCCGAGTTCGACCAGATCGGCGGTGTTGCGGGCGATGTCGAGCACCTGCGCCTTGGTCTGCGCCGGCGTGAAGGAGGCGTCGATGCCGATCACCTTGCGCTGCGCGGCCGTCCTCGGCGAAGCCCACCAGCATGCCGGCATGGGTCGAGCCGGTGACCGTGCAGACGACGATGTAGTCGAAGCGCGAAGCCGAGTTCCTTCTCCTGCGCCCGCACCTCCTCGGCGAAGCCGACATAGCCGAGGCCGCCATATTTGTGCACCGAGGCGCCGGCCGGAATCGCATAGGGCTTGCCGCCCTTGGCCTTCACATCCGCGATCGCGTCTTCCCAGCTTTCGCGAATGCCGATGTCGAAGCCTTCGTCGACCAGCTGCGACATCGGCGCCCATGATCGCGGCTCAGCAGGATATTGCCGACGCGGTCATAGACGGCGTCCTCGTGCGGCACCCAGCTTTCCTGCACCAGCCGGCACTTCATGCCGATCTTGGCCGCGACCGCCGCGACCATGCGCGGTGTGGTTGGACTGCACGCCGCCGATCGAGACCAGCGTGTCGGCGTTCGAGGCGATCGCATCGGGGACGATGTATTCGAGCTTGCGCAGCTTGTTGCCGCCGAAGGCGAGGCCCGAATTGCAGTCCTCGCGCTTGGCGTAGAGCTCGACCTTGCCGCCGAGATGGCGCGTCGAGCCGCTCCAGCTTCTCGATATGGCGTGGGCCCGAAGGTGAGCGGATAGCGTTCGAATTTCTCCAGCATGGTCATCCCCGTTGATGGTCCTGATCTCTGGGAAACGACCTATCACCGGCCACCGGAAAGGTGCTCTCTAAATTGTCGCTATCGTTTCTCACGGATTTTGCGCAATCAAATCTGGCCAATGCTGATATCTTCATCAATACTCTACCCAAACTACGGAAGATTCTTCCATGAGTAGCCGATCTCGACCGTGATCGACCTCAAGATGCTGCGTTTGCTGCAGAATAGACGGCCGACTGACCAATGCGGAGCTGGCCGAAATGGTTGGCGTCAGCGCGCGCAACCTGTCATCGCCGGACGCAGCGTCTGTTCGACGAGGGCTATATCAGCCGGGTCCGGGCGATGGTGGCGCCGCACAGGTCGGCAAGGGGGCGCTGGTCATGGTCGGTGTGGTGCTCGACCGGTCCACGCCGGAAAGCTTTGCGGCGTTCGAGCGGGCGATCGCGCAAACTGAAATTCGTGCTCGATTGCCATCTGGTGGCCGGCGATTTCGACTATTTCCTCAAGATCCGCGTCGGCGACATGGAGGATTTCAATCGCATCCACGGCGAACAGCTGATCGCCCTGCCGGGCGTCCGCCAGACCCGGACCTTCTTCGTCATGAAGGAAGTGGTCGACAACGCACCGCTCGATTTCTGATTGTGCCGGGCACCACAAAACGGGCGCTATCTTGTCCTGATGCTCTGTCCATAACCTTGCGAGACTCTGGTCACACCGCCGCGTCCTATGTCCTATCAACCGAACATGACGATGCGATCGCGTCCGCAGGCTTCGGCCCTTGCCATCCTTCTCCATGGCGACGCCTGCCGTCGCCTCAGGACGAACTTCAGCGGCAAGAACTCCGATACCATCGTCTTCGCGATGATGTCGGGCAAGTGCAGCACGCTCAAGGTGGCTGGTCGTGACTTCACCTGCAGGGCCGTTGCCTTCTTCCAGACCGAGGAAGGCCGCGCGAACTTTACTGTGGCTCTCGACGATCCCAACGACGACAGTCACATCATCACGTTCTCCGGCGACAATGGACGAAGGCCGGAAGCCAATCTGTACGAATTGCCGATCGACCGGATGCTGCTGAAATCCAAGGACCGCCCGAAGGCCGACGGCCTGCCGGTACCATCCATCGGATCGACGGCCGGAATGTGCACGCAGGTCGGGAAACTTCGTGACGCTCGAGGTTTCCAGCGTCTCCTGCACCGCGACCGACAAGAACGGCAGAAATACGAGTTGCGGTATCAGTCTGACGGCACGCCTACATGGCGGTGCGCCGCATCAAGCGGATGCGCGTCGGCAGTCCCGCGGTGTCGCCGTTCGACTGAGATGATGGCGCTGGCGAGCCGTCCAGATTCGCGCAATCAACAACGAAAGGCCGCCGGCGGAGAACCGACGGCGGCCAGTGTCGATCCACGCATGGCTCGTGTCTGCGTGGACAAGCTCACACTAGTTTGCAATTCCTCCCGTGGAGTGGAGGCAGTCCGTCAAAGTCGAGCAATTGCCTTCATGCGGGTTTTACCGCGCGGAACCGCGGGTACCGGACGCCGCTTCCGACAATGCCCTAGCGCGCGCTCTTCGATGGCAGGATGGCAGTCGCCATGTCGAACGCGATTCCCCCATCTTGGTCTTTCTTCCTCCGCGCCCGGCACGATGATCCTGCACGCCTCCACCGTCGCTGACGGTGTAGGATGCAGCCAATCGCGGCGGCTTCCAGAGCGGCGCCTCGCGGAGTCATAGACGCCACCGATCTTGACGTTGTCGGCGAAAACCGACCAGCCGAGCCGGGGCCTTCACGACTTCGAACACCGAAACTTTTTCCATCATCACCTGCTGGCGCTTCTGCCCCTCGCCCACGCGGCGAAGATTCCTGATCACAGGACTCGCGCGACGCCGGGCCGAGCGCCGGTCCCGGTCGGCGGCCTTCGGGCCATCAGCCGCTCACCAACGCACGGCCAGCAGATCCTGCACCGGCAGGCAGCGCGATTTCCTTTCGCACGGCATCGACAATCTGAAGGTCGAAATCAACTTCGCTCTCATCGGACAGCTCCGCGGCACCGGGCGGAGATTCGGCTCCAGCAGGATGATAAGAGGCACCGCGCTCGCGACAGATCCGCCACGGAAGTTTGTTGTTTGAAAGCTCGCGCTCGGCCGCTTCGATGGCAAAATCGGGTCGAAATCGGGAATAGCTTCGTGAAGCCGGCGACCCCCGACGATGGGCCTTGGCGACGGCCCAAACGATGAGAGGCTTGGCCCAACTTGCCCCATGCGTGCTGGGTTGGTGGCAGATCAGGAAGGTTGCATGCCGGTAGACAGTGACAGCAGCGCGCCATTGCGTGGCACCGGGCCCCGCTCAAGAAGCTTCGCGAGGATCTTGAAGAATATCGAGACCGCCAGGTTTACGGTGGGCGAGCCGGCGCCATTCGACCAGAACCGGCAAGACCGGACGAAGGCGATCGCCGAACTGCGGCAGAAGATCCGGCAGTCTCAGCACATCATCGCTGCGTATGAGCGCTTGCGAGACCCGGCGGCCGCTTGCGACGGACCAGCGAAGCCTCGCCAGCGTAAGCTGGAGCAACTGGAATGCCCAGGCTGCTCACGCCCGCACTGGGGTAAGCGGTGGCTGCGGTAATGGCCGAAGCAGCTTCCGGGACGTGGGCGGCGCCTGGGCCTCGAGCTGCTGGATCGTCATGTCGGCATAGCAGATCCGGACGCTCAGCTCAGCGGCGAGCGCATGGTCAACGACTTGATCGCGATATCCGGCTGCTGCTGCTGCACAGCACCGCCCTGCCTTTCGGAATTGGGCGATGGCGAGCGTAGCGCTGAATTGGTCGGCATCCGGGACACGAACCACTTTTATCCGCGACCGGGACTCCGTGAACGTTGAAGGACTGCTGGCCGTCCGAAGGTCAGCGTCAGCGGGAAAGCCGCCCGTGTGTCAGCTTCCAGCTCTCGTGCGCGAGAGCCCAGGCTCCACCCGCCGTTGCCGTCGACGTCATCACGACAAAATAGATGCCGCTGGTGTATTGGGCGCCTGCCGCCCGCGTCCACCCTCGGATACTAAGGCGTTTCCATGACGGCGCGGATGCCCACTATGCGCGCGACCATACGTCCCCGGTTGCCTGGACTATTGAGATGGCCATTTTGGTGGATCATACGTGGCATCCTGCATACACTGAGGGGGCCCGCCGCCCTGTTCATTCCGACCCATCACGCGGGATCTTGCGGCAAACGCCTTGGCGGCTCCGCACGATGCGCGGACGCATGCAAATACCCAGGAGGAAAATGCCCGTGAAGCCGAGAGTTGTTCGGTGCGCCCTGCTTGCACTTATGGCGTGCATCTGCGTTGTGACCGGCCAGGCCGAGGCCCAAACATGGCCTGAGCAAACCGGTGCGCACGCCTCATCGTGCCGTTCGCGGCCGGCGGCGGCACCGACGCCTTTGCCCGCCGCTCGCAGCCCAGCTCGACGCACAGTTGGGCAAGCGCGTGCTGATCGAAAACCGCGCCGGCGCAGGCGGCACCGTTGGCGCATCGGCGCGCGTCGAAGGCCGCTCCGGACGGCTACACCTTCTTCATGGGCGCGGCGCATCACGCCATTGCGCCGTCGCTCTATCCCAACCTCCGACTACAACATCGAGAAGGACTTTATCGCGGTGGCCCTGATCGCGCGGCCTCCGCAGGTGGTCGTCGTCAATCCGGACAAGGTCGCTGCCAAGACGCTCGCCGAGTTCATCGCCTACGCCAAAGCCAATCCGGGCAAATTGAACTACGGCTCCGCCGGCGCCGGCACCACGCATCATCTCGCGGGCGAGCTGTTCAAGATCCTGACCAAGACCAACATCCAGCACGTCCCCTACCGCGGGGCCGGACCTGCGATGCAGGATCTCATCGCCGGCCACGTGCCGGTCGTGTTCGACGGGCTCGGTTCGTCGGCAGCGCCGGTCAGGGCCGGGCAGTTGCGCGCTTGCGGTCGCCGCGCCGAAGCGCGTGCCGGCGTTCCCCGATCTTCCGACCGCCGCCGAAGCGGGCCTGCGCCGGATATGAAGTCGTCGACCTGGTACGGCCTGTTCGCACCCCAAGAACACGCCGCCGGCAATCGTCCAGCAGATGACCAAGGAATTGCAGAAGGCCATGCAGACAGCCCGCCATCAAGGAAGCGCTGGGAGCGCAACGGCTCTGACGTCCCCGACGTCACGGGGCCCGCATTCGCTAAAATGGTGTCCGCGGAAGTCGAGCGCTGGCGCAAGGTCGTGAGCCGGCCGCGAATGTGAAGCTGGATTGACGCTGGAAGGCGCGGCCGCCGCTGTTCTCATTTCATGGCGGGCCTGCCGCGCCGAAGCGCAAGCAGGCGGGTGACTAGAGCGTTTTCGGTTCAGCTGATTGAGTCGGATACCGAAGCCTGGCGTGTTGTTTTTGACGCCTGTCTACCGCAGATAAGTCTGCGCAGTCTGCGCAAGCTGACGTATGCGAACCGGTATCCACTTCGCTCGAATGCGCTCTAGTTACTGCCTCGCACGCCATAGCGGCATGAAGTCGTCACCGATCTCGGCCCGGATCGTCTTTGCCGCGGAGATATCGGCATCGCCGCCGGCCTCGTCGCCGTTCCTGAGCCTGGCGAGCCCGCGCCCATAGAGCGCGCTCGCCAGCTTCGGATCCAAACGCAGCGCCGAGGTGAAATCATCGATCGCCGCGCCGAGCTGATCCATCTTCAGGTGGATCAGCCCACGCGAAGTCATACGTCGGCGGCGTCGTCCGGCAATCGACTGCAACGCGCGCTTGCTGCAGTCGTCGATCGCGCTCCTGCAGCGAACCGAGAACGGCTCGGGTCCAGCAGCGTCACGCTCCACGCGGACGCCCAGATTGGGCTCAAGCGACGAACGGCTTCGTCATCAGTCCACGCCGCGCGATCATATCTCGTTCTTTTTCAGGTAGGCTCCGGCACGGCTGACGAAACTCCGCCGTAGTTCGGGTTGAGCCCTTGATCGCCTGATCGAGCGATTGGAGGGCGAGGTCGTACTCGCCTTTCCGCAAATAAGCCGCGCCGCGATTGTTGAAGGGCTTGGCGTAAGCTGGATCGAGCTTGATCGACTTGATCGAAATCCTGGATGGCGCGGTCATAGTCCCCCTTGGCGGCATGGGCATTGCCGCGATTGTTGTAGGCGATAGCCAGGGCCGTGCGTCAGTAGCCCTGCCCGGAATCGATCAGCGCCGTGCAACCATCGAGTCCGGGCTTCGAAGCGAAGTGCGACCAGAGCCGTTGCAGAGCGCGATGCTCTTGAGATAGTCGCTCGCTCTTCGGAACTCTGCGCGGCAGCCAATGATCGAGCAGC
>ERZ1370068.9121-contig-7921_pt1 | contig 44002 bp, 71 predicted proteins | sample MGYA00561227_ERZ1370068 | MGnify/ENA primary metagenome ERZ1370068 (study PRJEB38410, sample SAMEA6850437) | metagenome | study: Metagenomic assessment of the ecological functions of the soil: analysis of the soil microbiota associated with the...
GGTATGCTTCGTTCAGTTACGTATTGCTAACTGCACAGGCGCTGCGCGACGCAGGAATCGAAGTGCGCGATGTTTCCAGATGTCACCGGCTTTCCGGAAATGATGGACGGCCGGATCAAAACTCTGCACCCGAAGATTCACGGCGCGCTGCTGGGCTTGCGCGACAAGCGCCGAACACGTCGCAGCGATGCAGCGAACATGGGATTGAACCAATCGACATGGTCGTAATCAATCTCTATCCGTTCGAAGCAGACGATCAGTCAGGACGACGTAACGCTGGAGGAAGCCATCGAGCAGATCGATATCGGCGGTCCGGCAATGATCCGGTCTGGCCGCGAAGAATTTCCGCGATGTTAAGCAGTCGTAGTTTCCGCGGACGCTACGCTCGAACACCGTCGACGACTGCAGCTTGAATCGTGACCGGCGGTGCACTTTCATGCACCCGAACTGGCGGCTACGCCTGGCTACAGACTTCCAGACGAACGGCTGAGTACGATCTGCTGAATCGGCGGATATCTCGGCTCACCTTCGCGTGGCCGGCGAGCGCAACAGCCCGCGGAGCGTGCCGACCGGCTCTCCTGAATTCCAAGGCAGTCGTTACGCCGAACAGGATTCGAAACTCGAAAAAATCCGCGACTTGCGCTACGGAGAGAATCCGCACCAGATGCGCCGCGCTCTATTCGAATTTGCGCCCCGATGCATTTGGGCGAGGAGCGGGGATTGTGGCGTCGGCGCGGATGCTAAGCTCCTGTCGGGCAAGGAAATGTCCTTCAACAACTACGTCGATGCCGACGCCGCCTGGCAGCTGGTCTGCGATTTTGACGAGCTAGCTTGCGCAATCATCAAGCACACGAATCCGGCCGGCGTAGCGCTGGGCGACATCAGCGAAGAAGCGTATCGACGCGCGCTGGCGTGCGATCCGGTTTCGGCGTTTCGGCGGCATTGTGGCTTTTAATCAAAGCGTCGATGAAGCTGCCGCACGCGCGGTGCATCGAGATCTTGTACGGAAGTCATCATCGCTCCTGATTTCGAGCGCGGCAGCGCTCGAGATGTCTTGAGGACAAAAAGAACCTCCGCGTGCTTCGTGCCGGTCGACCCGAAGACAGCCGAAGGTCTCGAGTACAAACAGATCTCCGGCGGCATGCTGGTGCAGACGCCGCGACACGCACCGGCTGAAGCGAGAGGACTTGAAAGTCGTTACCAAACGCGCGCCATCTGACAAAGAGATCGAAGATCTGCTTTTCGCCTGGACTGTCTGTAAGCACACGAAATCAAACGCGATCGTTTATGCCCGCGACCAACAGACCGTCGGCGTCGGCGCCGGCCAAATGTCCCGCGTCGATTCGGTGAAGATCGGCGCCATGCGCGCACAGCTTCCCATTCAGGGATCGGTCCTGGCGTCAGATGCGTTCTTCCCTTTTCGCGACGGCCTTGACGAAGCAGCGAAGCATGGCATCACGGCGGTGATTCAACCGGGCGGCTCAGTCCGCGATGAAGAAGTGATCGCCGCCGCGGACGAGCACGACCTGGCCATGGTCTTTACCGGCGTCCGGCATTTCAAACATTAAGTTGCTGTCGGTACGCGCCTGGCCTCCGGCGTGCTGTTGGTCGCCCGGAAGCTGCTGTAGCACACCTGAGGAATGCAATGAACCACATTCAAGCTCTTTGCCCAGGCTTGTACCTAAATACTTGCGCGCCGAAAGATCGCCTCAAATCACCCAGGCAGGATGAGCCATGAGAACAAATCTAAAACCAGAGAACCACAGCCGTTCGTCTTATCAATACCTGCTGCTCACCGTGCTTACCATAGATGCGCAAAAGCCCAAAAAGACCGGACCATGCGCTGAACCCGCAGACGCAGACTGAAATGACTCAGTGTGCCGCCGATGCGTATAAGGCAGCGGACAAGGTGCTGAACCAGGTCTATCAGCAACTCGTAGCGAAACTCGATGACGAGGAAAAGGCCCAGCTCAAGGAAGCCCAGACGGCCTGGCTCAAATATCGAGACACCAACTGCGACTTCGTGGCCGATCAGTATAAAGGCGGCACGATGCGGCCCGATGATCTATGCGGGCTGCCTGGCAGATGTAACGAAGAAGCGCACCAGCTGAGCTAAGAGACTCAAATTGAGGACAGAAGCCATTAGAGCCCATGAAGAGCAATTGCGTCGTGATTTCAAACCCTGAACAGCCTGAGATAGGAACATTTCGCTGATATGCTCAAAGACAAACAAGGAATAATTTTCGGCGTGGCCAACAAGCGATCGATCGCCTGGGCCACGGCGCAGGCGCTGCACGAAGCGGGCGCGCGACTCGCATTCGCCTATCAAGGCGATCGATTGAAGGAGAATGTCGAACGATTGACGGCGGAAGAAATGCCCGGCTCGCCGCTGTTTTCGTGCGACGTCACGAAACAGGAAGAAGTTGACGCGCACCTTCAAGCAGGCTCGGCGAGCAATTCGGCCGGCTCGATTTCGTGATTCACAGCATCGCGTTTGCGCCACGTGAAGCTCTCGAAGGCGAGTATATGAAGGTCGAACGCGATGCGTTTCTGACGGCCCTCGAAATCAGCGCCTACTCGCTCACCCAAATGGCTCGCGCGGCGGCGCCCTTGATGACCGAAGGCGGCAGCATCGTCACGATGACCTTTCACGGCGCAGACAAAGTTTATCAGGGCTATAACGTGATGGGCGTGGCCAAGGCGGCGCTGGAATCAAGCGTGCGTTATCTGGCCGCCGATCTCGGGCCCAAGAACATTCGCGTGAATGCCATCAGCGCCGGGCCGATTCAAACCCTGTCGGCCCGGGGCGTATCAGGTCTCACCAACATGCTCAAGCATTCCGCCGAACGCGCGCCGCTGAAGCGAAACGTCGAGCCGCGCGAAGTCGGCAACACGGCGCTGTTTCTTTGCAGCTCGCTGTCATCAGGAATCACCGGCGAAACAATTTTCGTCGATTGCGGCTACAACATCATGGGAATCTAGTCCGACAGACTTCAGTTTGTCGTTTCCCGATTGATCGAGAACGCCAGACAACGACAAACTGAAGTTTGTCGGACATCAATGGACCACGAAGACTATTACAAGAATCATCAGCCCGGCGGCACGCAGGACGAGCGACTGCTCGAGACGCCGCGTGGAGATGAATTTCTTCACACCGACACCTGGCGCGTTTTTCGGATCATGGGCGAGTTCGTTCAGGGCTTCGAGGATCTGGCGCACATCACCCACGGCGTCGCCATCTTCGGCTCCGCGCGGACCAAACCGGACGACCCTGAATATCAGGCCGCACAGGAAACGCGGTTCCTTGCTGGCTCAGGCCGGATATTCCAGTCATTACCGGAGGCGGTCCGGGAATCATGGAAGCCGCCAATCGCGGCGCTTTCGAAGCCGGCGGCACTTCGGTCGGGTGCAACATCGAACTGCCTCATGAGCAGAGCTCGAATCCATACCTCACGCTCTCGCTGAAGTTCAAATACTTCTTTGTGCGCAAGATGATGTTCGTCAAATACAGTAATGCCTTCGTCATTTTCCCGGAGGCTTCGGCACGCTGGACGAATTATTTGAAGCGCTGACCTTGATCCAGACGCGAAAGATTCACGACTTTCCCGTCGTTTTGTATGGCTCGAAATACTGGCAGCCGATGTTGGATTGGTTGCGAGGCCCGATGCTCGGCGAGGGTAAAATAGTTGAAGAGGATTTTCGCCGACTACACTGTGACTGATTCGCCCGCCGAGATTGTAGAGATCGTGAAGGCCTACGAACCTTCAGCAGGAACTCGATCAGCCATTTAAGATAAGGCTTCGGAAGCCGGCGATGATGGGCAAGGCGATTGATCTCCGGCGTCTCGTAGCTGTGAATCGCGCGGACTCTCTCGTTCAAGTTCGTCGAAGTTCGCGCGCGTAGTTTTCGCCAGCAGCGAGCACTTCCCTTTCGCGCTGCACCTCGCCCTGCCAGACGTAAATCGATAGCATTCCGGGAAGGATTTGCACACAAGCGGCCAGCCGCCTGGCGACGAGCATCTCAGCGATGCGCCCGGCTTCCGGCTCATCGGCCGCGGTCATGAGTACGACAATTGGTTCTGAGGTAGCTCGTTCCATGAACGCGGGGTAGGCACAACTTCAGTCTGCTGAAATGCGTGACTCAACTTCACAGCACTGAAGCGCTCGTGCCGCTCTAACTACTCCGCTTCTTCTTCCTCTTCATCTTCTACGGACGCCGGTCCCGTGAGCGGTGAAGTGTCTTCACCAAAAACGAGGAATAAATCTCCGTAGCTTTATCGAGATCGCGCTCGTCTACCAGCACCCCACCGGGCGAGACCTGAGAGAGCAGAGGTGAAAACGCGTCAGCGCCGCCTGATTGAACTACTGAACGAATGCCGTTCTGCCTGAGAATGTCGTTAACCATCTCAGCTTCAGCGGGCGAAGACATCGTATGCAACATGACAAAACGCGCTTCGCTGTCATCGGTTGCACCCGCCTCTGGATTGAGCCGTTCCACCAACTCGGCACCGTCGTCAGCGCAATGGGTGATGCCGGCTTCATACTCTGCTTCGCAAACAGGACAGAACATTTTGCCCCCTGGTTTTCTGAATTGGTACTGATTTGAGTAAGTCGACGCCAGTCTAACGCGAGGCCGCAAGTAGAAGCAACAACCCGATACCTGATCTGGTTGCGAGACAGTACTCGGTTAATCGTAGCGCAGGGAGCACCAGCTGTGGAGCAGCGGTCAGAGTTAAGCCCAAGGCGAGGCTTCGCGAGCCTTGGGTCAACCACTCATGGTCATCGAGTCCCGAGGGCGACTGGATCACGTGTATCAGGCGCCCGCTGTTATCAGCTCTCTGTCGCAGCTTCGCGGCTCTCCAAGATCTAATTGACCATTACCCAAGGCTCACAAAGCTTCGCCCTGGGCTTAACTCTGGTCGCTGCTCCGAAGCTTCTTGAATGTTCACGTCTCGTGTCGCGGCTGCCATTCAGTCGGCACGACAGGTGAATTACTTAGTGGCCTGCGCCACGCGTTCAAACGGAATTTCTTCAAAGTTCGTGAAGCGTTTGAAGTCACGAAAGCGCTGGTTGATCTCTTCATGCGTCAGACGCTGAACCCGCTCGGTGCCGAATTCCTCGACGTTGAACGACGCCATCACGGAGCCAAAGATCATCGCGCCGACGCAGCGCTGCGGTGTCCAGTTTTTCCTGGCTGCGCCAGATAACCCATCAAACCTCCGGCAAAGGTGTCGCCGGCGCCGGTCGGATCGAAGACGGCTTCCAGAGGGTAGGCCGGAATCGCGAAGTATTCGTCCTTGCGTAAACATCGCCGCGCCATACTCGCCGCGCTTTACGATCAGCGTGTGCGGACCCCACGAGAGAATCTTTGCGCGCAGCTTTGATCAGGTTCGGCTCTTCGGCCAGCTGGCGTGCTTCGGCGTCGTTAACGATCAGAAGATCGACGACCTCGATGGTCTTCTGCAACGACTCGCGGGTGGTGTCGATCCAGAGATTCATCGTGTCCAGAGCCACCAGCTCCGCATTCGGAACCTGCGCGCGGACGCCGCGCTGCAAGTCCGGTTGAATGTTTCCGAGGAACACCAGCCGCGAGTTCTTTGAAGCCGTCTGAAAGCTTGGGCTCGAAACCGGCAAAGACGTTGAGATGAGTGTCCAGCGTGTGCGCCACATTCAGATCGTATTCATAACGACCAAACCAGCGAAAGGTCTTTCCGTCGGGAACAACTTCGAGGTCCGTGGTATCGACGTTGTGTTTGGCGAACACGGCCAACTCGTCAGAGCTGAAGTCGCCGCCGACAACCGCCGACGACGCGAACGTCGGTAAAGAAACTGGCTGAGATTGAAAAGTGCGAGGCAGAGCCTCCCAACATCTGATCGCGTTTGCCGAAGGGCGTCTCGACCGCATCAAACGCGACCGAACCAACAACGAGTAGTGACATAGAATTATCTACAAAAATCGAATTCAGTTTTGGATTGGAAGAACGTGATACTGCTTTATGCTTGATTCATGAGCCCGTCGGCTGCTGCGCTGACGAGCCCGGTGCTTGCTACTTGTGTCGTTGGGCTTTGATCCGCCCAACATTTTCAAGTCATCTTCTGCCTTCGAGCCGAAAGCCACTCTGTGGATATTGCGACACCAACTGAGCCAGGTAATCGCGCGCCTTCTGGCGAAACTCTTCGGGACTCAGAGTCGTCTTTTTCTCGCCCTCGTGGATTACGTATAGGGTTCGGCGCCTGTTTTCCCCTTACCTTCGGCAAGATTCAGGCTGCTCTTGCCCGCCAGGTAAAGCACTTCATCAATCTTGGCAAAAGTCGGATTGCCGGCAATGATCTCTTCACAACGGTACCAGAGACGCCACGTACGCTTTGCGCAGCTTGAAATAGAGACGCGCCGCCTCGAGGTTATGCAACGACTCCTTCTCCATGTCCGGATCACGGCTCGACTTCCGGCCCCTGCGTCGCGCCGCCCTGGGCGAACGTCACACGTCGCGGCGAGAAACATCACTGCGGCGAGAGTCGACATCACAAAAATTCTTTTCTTCATCACTTCACACCTCTTCAAGTAGCGCAGGTTGACAACCTGCGGTACACCTCTAACCCTTCTTCTGATACTTTCCAATGATGGCCTGAAGCCTGCCGTGCGGTTGCTTCGGGCCACAAATCCGGCGCGGTAAAAATCGCATTCTGCAAAGCTGAGCCACACTTGCAGCCCCGCGGCTGTCCGGGCCAGCGACTTCACCGCCTGCTTCATTATCAATTGAGCGTTGCGGACGTTCTTGTTCAGATATTCAATCACCGTCTCTACGGTCACCGCATCGTGTCCGGATGCCAGCAATCATAGTCGGTAACCAGCGCCAGGGTCGCATAGCAAATCTCAGCCTCGCGGGCCAACTTGGCTTCCTGCAGGTTGGTCATTCCGATCACGTCCATGCCCCATGAACGATAGACATTCGACTCGGCCACGGTCGAAAACGCGGGCCCTTCCATGCAGATGTAGGTTCCGCCGCGATGCGCTTTGACCTCCGCAGCCTGGCACGACTGCTTCCAGAACATGTCGCCCACGTCTTTGCAGACCGGATGCGCGAAAGCTATGTGGGCCACGATGCCGTCTCCGAAGAATGTCGATTCGCGCGCGCGGGCCCGGGTGCGATCAAAAAACTGATCGGGAATCACCATGTCGAGCGGCGCGTACTTCTCCTGCAACGAACCAACGGCCGACGCCGAAAGGATGCGCTCCACACCGAGCAGTTTCATGCCGTAAATGTTGGCGCGAAATGGAACTTCGGTGGGCGTGAATCGATGGCCCGCGACCGTGCCGGGGCAGAAACGCGACGCGTTCACCTTCAAGAGTGCCAATTATGAATTTGTCTGACGGATCGCCAAACGGAGTTTCGAGTTGAATCTCGTCAACGTCCGTCAATTCGGGCATTTGATAGAGCCCACTGCCGCCAATGATGCCGATTGTCGCTGCTGTCATAGAGTATTTTCTAATCTGTTCAGGGACTCGTCCGCAGGCCCAATTCCACTGCTAATCAATCGGTTATCACGCGATACTTTCCATCCTGCTCAACGATTGCACCCAACGCCTGATCCGGATCATGATAGAACAAACAGGTCCAATTCTCGCGCGCGGCCTGCGGCAACTAACTTCTTCTTGGCCTCGACTGTTTCGACGGGATAGAGATCGTAACCCATCACCCAGGCAAACGGCACGTGCGCCCGCATCGGAATCAGGTCGGCAAAGCCGAACAGCGTCTGACCACTTCGATCAAGTCGCGCGCACTGCATCGAACGATTGTGGCCGGCGTAGGTTTCCATGCGCAGGCCGGGGACCACTTCGTACTCTGACTCTTTCAACTCCAGCTGACCGGACTCTCGCAACGGCCGCCAGTTCTCGGCGAAATAACTTGCCCGATCACGGTCAGTCGGAGCTTCAGCGTGCTCGAATTCAGCTCGCGAAACAAAATAACGCGCGTTGGGAAATGACGGCACGGCTTTGCCCGATTCATCAACAGTTGGTGTTTCCGCCGGCGTGATCGAAATGAAGATGAGTGTTGATTACGATCGTGATGTCTGAAGGCGCTAACACCGGCAATCGCCTGCAGCGATTCATCCAGCGATCGAACGCGGTCAATGCCGTACATCGCGCGATGCTTCTCGCTCCATTTATCGCCGATGCCGGTGTCGATCAGAATTCGTTCGCTGCCGGCTTCGATGAACAGGCAATTCATGTTCATGCGAATGCGGTTCTGATCGTCAGGCGGACAGGGCTTTGACCACAGGTTGCGCGGCACCACCCCGAACATCGCGCCGCCGTCGAGCCGGAACTCACAGTCAGGAATTACTTCGACGCGATAATCACCGAATTGCATAGGATGTTGGGTACGCACGCCTCTGGCGTGCTGCATCTTCTTCGACAGGCACGCCTGGCGGCGACTGCACGCCGGAGGCGTGCGTACCGATTTGGCTATTTCTTACCGCTTTTCGGCGGCGTTGGTTTCGCTTTCGGCGCCGGGCGCAGCAGCGGGCGGAGCTTCCGGCGACAGACCAGGCGGCAGTCCCTGCTGCATCTGCTGCGGCGGTGGCTGGTGGCACCGAGAAGTTTTCGGCAATCGTGATGTGATTACTCTGCCGCTTCACGATTTCGTCGATCAGAGCCTTTTCTTTTTCCTGTTCGACGGCTTCGCGCGCCTGATCCTTCGGCGACTTTGGCGGACCAAACGGATTGCCGCCACCGCCGGCAGCAATCAGAATATGCCGCGCATGAACCTGTTCTTCCGGCTTTCCGTCCTTGGTTTCGGTCTTCTTCTCTTCAACTTTGATGATGTGAAGACCAAACTGGCTTTCGACGATCTCGCTGATCTGTCCGGGCTGTAATGCGAACGCAGCCTTCTCAAACTCAGGCACCATTTGACCGTGGCCAAACCAGCCCAGGTCTCCGCCCTTGTCCTTGCTGCCGGATCGGTTGAGAATTCTTTGGCGAGCGCGGCAAAGTCTTCGCCCGCACGGGCGCGCTTCAACACCTGCCTCAGCCTTGACGCGAGTCTGTTTGTCATCAAGCTCGGGATGCTTGGCGACGTAAGCGGCGACTTCGGCGTCCGTCGCTTTGGTATTCGGAATCAGGGTTTCTTTCGCATAAGTTGAAGCCAGCAGCCGCGACTGCTCGAGCATGATTTGCAACTCAACGCTGCGCTTTTTGATCGACCTTGGCGGCTAACGCCACTGCCGTTCACCGATCAGTACCTGGCCCAGCTGATGTTTGATCTGTTTCAATCTGTTCGTCAGGAATAGCCTGGCCGGCCATCATCGGATTGCTCGCCTGTGCGTCCTTCACAAACTGCTGAAAGCGCTCTTCCTGGCCAGGTTCTTTGAAAAACGCCTCAATGTCGGCGTCCGAAACCTGCGTGAGCTCCGGGCTGGCCGCCCTGCGATTCAGCAAAGCTCTGCGCGATCACGATCGCCCGCACCAGTTCCATCTGGCGTCTGATCTCAGGACGATAAGCAATGCCCTTCGCCTTTGCTTCTTCGGCGACCGAGAGCAACTCGCGCACGTTCTTGGCAAAGTCGCGGCGCGCTGCATCATCCGTGGCCAGGCGCGCCCGCGCCTGCGGCGCCTGGTCCGAAGCGATCTGCGTCATATCGTCGGCGGTCAGATTAATCGGCGCGCCGTGGCTGGCCTTGACCTGCCAGACAATCAAGCCGACGGCAAAAACGATGCCGACACCAGCGGCAATCCAAGCTTTAGTTGTTGAGTTCAAAATTAGATCCTTTCAAAGCAAAAATGCACGAGATGTTTTATCGCTCCTGGTTCTCAACCAATTCAACTAAAACCCCGCCCGTTGATGATGGATGAACAAAGGCGACAAGGCAACCGCCCGCGCCGGTTCGCGGCTCTTCGTCGATCAGTCGCGCCCCTTCTTCCTTCATTTTCCTGAGAGATTCGCGAATGTTTTCAACCTGAATAGCGACGTGATGAATGCCCGGCCCACGCTTCGCGAGAAACTTTGAAATCGGCGAGTCGGACGTCGTCGGCTCGAGCAATTCAATCCGCGATTCACCAATCGGCAGCATCGCTACTCGCACTTTTTGCTCAGCCACTTCTTCAATCTCTTCGATCTTGAGACCCAGTGCGCTCGCGATAGAAGTTAGCCACCTCCGCGATGCCGCCGGTCGCAATCCCGATATGATCGATCTTCATTGGTCATGGTCAGTGGTCAGTGTCGTTATGGTGCCTGAACGCCGACTGACCTAACTACTGACGTTTTCAGTAACTCATCCACCGCAGAATACGGATCGCGCTGTTTTGCTGGCGACGTCCTCCAGCCAGGCGATCAAGCTTCTCGGCAGCCGAATCGCCGCTCAGCGTATCCGCGACCAGGCGCTCTCGCAGCAGCTCCAGGATGCGCCAACGGGCAATTGCTCGCTTGCGCTCAGAGCCAACATCAGCGGTTTGCTGAGCCTCGCGCGTGCGAGCTATCGCCGTCGCCAACTCATCGATACCTTTATTGTCGATGGCCACCGTCTTCACAATCAGTGGCTGCCATTCGTCCAGGCGGCCCGACAGGCTGAGCAAGCGCCTCTAACTCTTTTCGGTACGCAAGACGCCGTCGCGGTCAGCCTTGTTAATGACCAGCACGTCGCCGATTTCCATGATTCCGGCCTTCATCGTCTGCACGTCGTCGCCCATTCCGGGCACCAGCACGACCACGCAAACGTCGGCGGTCTTGGCAATCTCGATCTCGTCCTGGCCGACACCGACGGTTTCGACGATGATCTTCTCATAGCCCGCCGCATCCAGAATCGCGACCGCTTCGACGGTCGCGCGCGCCAGACCGCCCAGGTTTCCGCGCGTGGCCATCGAACGAATGAAGACGCCTTTGTCGAGCGCCAGCGTCTGCATCCGAATGCGATCGCCCAGAATCGCGCCACCCGAAAAAGGACTGGAAGGATCGACCGCGACGATGCCGACGCGTTCACCGCTCTTTGCGATAGATGCGCGGCCAGCTTGTCAACCAGCGTCGATTTTCCTGCTCCGGGGGCGCCGGTGATACCGATGATCAAGCGCGCGCCCGGTGCGCGGGAAAATCTGCTTCATCAAGTCTGAGACGCCCTCGGCCCCATCTTCAACTTTCGAGATCGCCCGCGCCACGGCGTTTGAATCTCCGGCGATGACGCGATCGAAAAGCGAGTCTTTCATGCCTACTTCAGGATTTCCCGCGCGATGATCATTCGCTGAATTTCAGAAGTGCCTTCGCCGATGGTGCAGAGTTTTGAATCGCGCCAGTATTTCTCCGCCGGATAATCTTTCGTGTAGCCGTAGCCACCGTGAATCTGAATCGCCTCTTCGCAAACGCGCACGCTCATTTCGCCGGCGAACAACTTGGCCATCGAAGACTCCCTGGTGGTCTTCTTTGCCCTGATCTTTCATGGCGGCGGCGCGATACATGAGCAAACGCGCGGCGTCGATTTGCATGGCCATGTCGGCCAGCTTGAACTGGATCGCCTGAAACTCGCGGATTGGTTTGCCGAACTGCTGGCGCTCGGCTGAATATCGCAGCGCCGACTCGTAAGCGCCCTGGGCGATGCCCACCGCCAGCGCGGCGATCGAGATCCGGCCGCCATCGAGAATCTGCATGGCGTTTACAAATCCCTGCCCTTCTTCACCCAGACGATTCTCGTCGGGCACGAAACAATCTTCAAAAACCACGCTCGCCGTTTCGGAAGCACGCAAACCGAGCTTGTTCTCTTTCTTTGACGGCGCAAAGCCCTTCATTCCCTTTTCAAAAATGAAAGCCGTGATGCCCTTGCTCTTCTGGCGCGATCGCTCGAAGCAAAGGCCACGCAGGTGTCGGCATGAATGGCATGCGTGATGAAGTTCTTCGATCCGTTCACGAGCCAGCCGCCGTCGTTCTTGACGGCGGTGGTGCGCGTGCCGGACGCGTCCGACCCCGCGCCGGGCTCAGTCAGGCCCCAGGCGCCAAGTTGTTCACCGCTGGCGAGCGGCGCCAGATACTTTTGCTTCTGCGCTTCGGTGCCGTACTGAAAGATGTGATTCGAGCAAAGCGAATTATGCGCGGCGACTGAGATGCCGACCGATCCGTCTACGCGCGAGAGTTCTTCGATTGCGGTCGCGTACTCAACATAACCGAGACCGGCGCCGCCATACTCTTCGGGAAACAGAATCCCCAACAATCCCAGTTCGCCAAGTTTGGGCATCAGCTCAATCGGAAAATGCTGAGCTTCGTCCCATTCCATGACATGCGGCGCGATCTCGGCTTCGGCGAACTCGCGCACGCTCATCTTCATTTGAAGTTGTTCTTCGGTAAGTTCGAATTCCATTATGTTTGGAAGTACCCGGTACGCCTGACAATCAAACGACAGGCCGGAGGTGCCTGTCGCGACGTTATTAGAACTCGGCATTGTAACTCAATGAGGTGGCACGCGCATCTTGCGCGTGATTCCGCGGACGGGACGCCCGTCAACGCTTCCTAACTCGCTTAGCGCACCCTCGCGTCTTCGGCGTGTGGTGGTTTCGCTTGTTGTTGCTTTGTTTCGCCTTGCGTGTTTCGTTTTTGCTGCGGCGTTCTCGTTTGATGCGGTCCTTTTAGAGTCTTTCACTTCTCTTTCATTTAGCTTGCGCCATGCGCCCGGCTTCAAGTTCTTCTCTTCCAGGTTACCAATGCGCGTGCGAACCAACTTGATGACCGAATGGCCAATCGCATCGAACATGCGCCGCACCTGTTGATTGCGGCCTTCGTGAAGAATCACCTCAAACCACGCATTCGTCTTGCTTTCGCGCAGCATGCGCACGTCCGCGCGCGCGGCCCGCTCGTCACCGATAGCGATACCCGCGCCGCAACCGCTCGACCGCTTTATCAGTGCGGCATGCCCTTGACCTTGGCCCGGTAAACTTTTGGGATGCGACTCTTGGCGCGCGGTAATGCGACGCGTGAACTCACCATCGTTAGTCAGCAACAACAAGCCCTCGGTGTTGAAGTCGAGCCGGCCGACGGGATGCAAACGCCCGAGCGACGACGGAATCAAATCGATCACCAGCGGCCGGCCTTCCGGATCAGCCATGCTGGTCAAATAGCCTTTGGGTTTGTTGAGCAAGACGTAGACAGGTTTCTGCTGGCTGAGCAGAGGATTGATCAGGCGGCCTTTGACCTTGATGTGATCTGTGTTCAGGGTCGGCCTTGGCGCCCAGTTCGATCAATCGACCTCGCCGTTAACCGTGACTTGTCGGGCGACGATCAAGTCTTCAGCGTGACGACGCGACGCCACTGCCGGCTGAGGCGATCAGTTTTTGCAGACGGTGGTTCATTGAATCATTATTTCATTGATTAAATACGTTATCGGCTAATCAATGAACGAAATGAACCCATGACTCAATAAATCAATTTCACTCTGTCGCTCCGCCTGCCAGATCCTGAAAGTCTTCAATACTCGGCAATTCAGACAGGTCCTTCAAGCCAAATTGAATCAGGAATTCTTTTGAGGTGCCGTACATCATCGGCCGGCCCACTGTTTCCTTCCGGCCTTTGGCGACGATCAAGCGTTTGTCGAGCAGGGTCTTGATGGCTGAAGGAGATTGCACGCCGCGAATTTCCAGAATCTCGGGCACCGTCACCGGCTGCCGGTAAGCAATGACGGCCAGCGTTTCCAGGGATGCCAGAGAAAGCTTGGCGCTGGGTTTAGATTTCAGGTACGCGCGAATGTGCTCGTGATGTTCGGCCCTGGTCGCAATTTGCCAACCGCCGGCAATCTCGCGCAACTGCAGACCGCCCGGTCTCGACTCGTAGTCTTTCACCAAATCCTGAATCGCGCCTTCGACGGTTTCGCGATCCACATCAACCACTTCGGCAATCGCCTGGGCGCTGAGCGGCTCATCGGCCACAAAGATCAGCGACTCGATGATCGCTCGCAGCTCGATGCTGCCGATTTCTCGCTGGCCTTCGATCGGGTTCTCTTCCTCAGCAGCAACTTCAATCGGGTCTTCGGCATTCGCAGCTTTGGCTGTACTCATAATATTGTTTGGCGGCTGCTAAGCCGGATTCACAGACCTGGCCGTGATTGCGCCGAACGTTTCGCGCTGGCGCAGCGAGATCTCGCTCATCCGAACCAGTTCCAGCACGGACAAAAACGCGACTACCAACTCGCGCCGCGATTGCGCCCGCTCAAAGAACTTCAGCAGATTCAATTCGCCCGCCGACCGCACCATATTTCGCAGGCGTTCAATCATCTGGGCCATCGTCACTTCTTCTCGCTCGATCTCCATCAGGACTTCTTCCTTGTGGCGAGCGAGGATTTCCTGGAACACCTTCGAGCAGATCGAACAGGCCCACGACCACTTCCGGATTGTTCTTGTCGGTTTCGATCTCAGCGCGGGTGAACACCGCCTGCTCAACCGTGGCGCGCGACCAGAGCATTTGCGCCGCCGCCTTGAACTTCTCGTGCTCGAGCAGCCGGTTCACGAGATCCGCGCGAGGATCGAGTACTTCTTCCTCCACTGCGGTGGGGTCGCGCGGCAAAAGCATCCGCGATTTCAGATCGATAAGTTGCGCCGCCATCACCAGAAAATCGCCGGCCACGGTCAGATCCAATTCCTGCATCAGTTTGAGATAACGCAGGTATTCATCGGTGATTCGCGCAACCGGAATGTCGTAGATATTGACCTGATCCTGACGAATCAGATACGAGCAGCAGATCGAGCGGGCCCTCAAACTCGCCGAGGGTAATCATTCAACTGATCGCCATCTCCGATCGGCCGCAATCTCAGGCTCGAGCGCCGGCGACACTGATTGTCTGCGGCGCGTCTGAAGGTGCGGTCATCAGTGTTTTCGGTTTCGACCGCCTGGGTTGTTTCTTCCATTGATTCTATTTGCGCGCGCCAATCAAACCCATGTTCGCCTTGGCGCGTCCCAAAGTCAGTTTCGCGATCGCTTCAGCGCGTTCAGCGCCCTGCTCCAGAATCTGATCCAGTTTATCATCATCGATGCCGCGCACGCGTTCCTGAAACGGCCTCAGGAATTCGATCGTGACCTCTGCCAACTCGTCCTTCAATTTCGCGTAGCCGCTGCCGCTGAAATGATCTTCAATCTCCGGCGCCGGCTTGCCCGTCAGCAGGTGGTAGATCGTCAGCAGGTTATTGATCGCCGGGCGCGATTCATCAAACCTGATTTCAGTGCCGGAATCTGTGACCGCGCGCTTGAACTTGCGCCGCACGGCATCATCGCTGTCCAACAACATGATGCACCCGGCCTCGCTGTCTTCATCGGATTTCGACATCTTCTTCGCCGGATCGGCGAGCGACATGATCCGCGCGCCAACCTTCGGAATGAATGGCTCGGGTACCACGAAGGTCTGCCCGTAGTCGCGATTGAAACGAATAGCGAGGTCGCGCGTCAGTTCGAGATGCTGTTTTTGATCCTCGCCCACCGGCACCAGGTCTGTCTGATAAAGCAGGATGTCGGCAGCCATCAACACCGGATAGTCGAACAAGCCGACTCCTACGTTTTCTTCCTGCTTCCGGGCCTTGTCTTTGAACTGCGTCATGCGCTCCAGTTCCGACATCCGCGCCACACAATTGAGCAACCAGGTCAGTTCAGCGTGCGCCGGCACATCTGACTGCACAAAAACAGTCGAAACGTTTGGATCGATTCCGACCGCCAGATAGATGCGGGCCAGCTCGCGAGGTCTTTGCCGCCAGCACTTTCGGATCCTGCGGAAGCGTAATCCCGTGAAGATTGACGATGCAGAAGAAGCTTTCGTAATCACGTTGCAGAGCAACCCAGTTGCGCAGCGCGCCGAGATAGTTTCCCAGGTGAACATTGCCGGTTGGCTGGGCGCCGCTGAAAATTCGTTTAGGCATCATCGAATTATTCAAAGTCTTCAATGAGAGCCCGGATAGCACTGAATGCGGCAGCAGCATGAACATTACTCGCTGGACGGGACTGAAAATGAACTGCCGAAGATTCCCGTTTGCATGGCCAGCAGCAGAATAATGAAGCCGAATCTCTCCAGCGCCTCAATTGCCGGTTTCATGCTGTCGGGAAGAATGTGTCCAAAGGATCTTGCTGCCATCGAGCGGAGGAAAGGGCAACAAGATTAAAGAACGCCAGAGCAACATTCAGACTATAGGCCGTGAACAAGAAACAGGACGATTGGCTCTTCCAACGGACAGCCAAAGCCGCGCCCGGCCCGAAAAGATGCAGAATAGTCGGCTACAGGTACATCAGGCCCAACGCCACGATTGCAATTATCAGATTCGCCAGGATGCCGGCGATGGAAACCATAACGTTCGCCAGATCCTTGTTTCGCCAGCGCAGTGGATTGACCGGCGTTGGTTTTCCCCAGCCGATCAGCGCAATCGAAGCTCCGATGGTGAGCTAAAAATGAAACTGGCGATGGGGATCAGGAGCGTGCCGATCGGATCTGTGTGCGCCAGCGGGTTAAGAGTAATTCGTCCCAGCAGGCGCGCCGTATCGTCACCGAACTTGTTGGACATCCAGGCGTGCCCGGCCTCGTGGGCTGAGATCGAAAACAGCAGCACCACCATGAAAATGACAAGTTGCGCTATTAATCCGGAGGTAATCAAGACGGCATCAAAAAGAAGTTCAAATTAGCACCCGCATCCACCAGAGTCAAAACAGTTATTAACACGCAGAAACGCAAGGGCTGCTAACTCCAGTAATGTTCCATGAATCCCCAGCGGTATGGTGTAAACAGCGTCGTTCGTGGCCACAACCATTTCGCCCGCAGGTCCAAACGCCAGACCGACAACATTCATGCCCGCCACGATCAAGCTGGGCATCTGATCCATCCGGTGAAATCCTGACGATGCCCCGACGACCTCGCAGCGACGCGGCCACATAAAGATTTCCATCCCGGTCGAACGCCAGTCCCTGCGGCCGGCCCCAGTCCCTGATAAAACGTGCTCGCATTCCCATCTTCATCAAAGCGAGTAATTGAATCGAAACTGGAAACTGTAGGCCCACTCACATAAAGGGATCCATCGGGTCCAAACGCCAGATGGTAAGCCGATACCGACGGCTCGTGTTGCGCCCAGGGTTTTGCTTCACCGATCTCGTTAATTCTGAAAATGGTTCCGCTGCGATCGCCGACGAACATCTCGCCGCTGCGGTTGAACGCCAAACCAGTCGCCACCCCGAGGTCGCGCGGCAAATGCAACGAACTGGCGCTCTGGCCGTGACGCGGTAGACGGTTCCGTCGAACCGGCTGGTGACGAACATCCGCTCCGTCCTGCCAAAAGCGATACTCGTCGGATTCATCACGTCGCTGGAGAAATCTTCGACCGTTCCATCGCTGGTGATGCGAAAGATCGAGACCGGCACATGTTCGCCGCGCAGTGCCGGATCGCGTTACATACAGCGAGCCCGTCGCGAGGATCGAAAGCAGGATTCGCGACCGGATGAACGCCGCCCGCCAGCTTTCGCCCGATCATGAAATCTGCGCCTGAACTTCGCCGCGGCTCAGCGGTGAGCAGCACAACCTCGATCCTGACCTTCGGCGCTGAGTTCCGGAATCAACACCAGCGCCCGGCCGCGTCCGACAGCGGTGATGTGCGCCGGCTTGGCATCAAACAAAACGCCCAACCCTCGGGAGCCTTCCGCCGTGACACCGGCATAGCGCGACTGTCACCTCGCCTCCGGAAATTCCGGCCGCCGGTTCTACTCGGGTTATGCGCATGGGATCACTCATCGATTCTCGAAAAACGATACATGGTATCGAGCATGTCGCAGGTTGTCTAACTTTGATGTGGCACGAGCGGCCCCGCCTGTGAATCACGCGCAGATGCGCGTGCCACCGCGTGTTATAATTCTTCCAGTTCCAGCGGATGAAAAGTCTTCACGGCAACACGCACGGTCTCAAGCCGAACCAATTAAGGCGAATTGAAAAGTTGTATCAGCGCCGCATCCCGCCTCACCAGATTGTCACGCCTGAATTCGCGCGCCAGTTGAGTGAACTTTCTCACGAAACAAACCGGCAAATCGGCGCGCTGGTCGATCGAAAAGGCTACGTTGAATACGTCATTGTCGGCGATGCGAAACGAATCGAGTTACCCGATTTCAAGCGCGTGCGGGTGGCCGGCGATCGGTTTCGCGGCCTGCGCTGCATTCATACGCACCTGCGCGGCGAAGAACTGACCCGCGACGACCTGACAGATTTGGCCCTGCTCAGGCTGGATCTAATGGCGGCAATCAACGTCGAAGCAGGAACGGGATTGCCCGGGATCGTTCGTTCCGCGCATTTGCTTCCCTCGACGGCTCATGACCTTAAGACGAATGGTGAGGGCAAGAGTTTCGCTTTTCTCGATCCGGCAGTCGCCTCGCAACTTGATGTTGATTTCCTGGCTCTGATTGAAGCGCTGGAGAGTGAAATGGCCCGCCAGCGCCGGCCAACGCACCGCGCGACAAATGCCGATCGGGTCATTCTGGTCAACGTTTCCACAGGCCCGATCGCCGAAGCCGAAGATTCGATTGCCGAATTGCGGCAACTGGCGCAGTCCGCCGGCGTGATCGTTCTGGATGAAATGATTCAGCGCCGCGGTTCGATCGATCCACGCACCATCCTGGGCAAGGGCAAGCTGGACGAACTCCTGATTCGGGCGATGCAGCTGGGCGCTGACGCCATCATTTTCGATCGCGAGCTGCAAGCCGCGCAGGTGCGCCTGATCTCAGATGCAACCGATCTGAAAGTAATCGATCGCTCGCAGCTCATTCTGGACATCTTCGCGCAAAGAGCGCAGTCTCATGAAGGCAAAATCCAGGTCGAGCTGGCCCAACTCAAATACATGTTGCCGCGACTGGTGATGGGACAGAACTCCGCGTTTTCGCGATTGGCCGGCGGCATCGGCGGACGCGGGCCCGGCGAAACCAAACTCGAGACCGATCGGCGGCGCGTCCGCGATCGCATTCACCGGCTGGAGAAGGAACTGGCCTCGCAGGCAAAGCGCCGCGAGCAGCGGCGGAAAGAGCGTTTGCGCCGGGAGGTGCCGACCATTTCCATAGTCGGCTACACAAATGCCGGCAAATCGACCTTGCTGAATGCGCTGACCGCGAGTAATGTGCTGGCCGAATCGCGAATGTTTGCCACGCTGGATCCAACGACGCGGCGCTTGCGACTGCCGCGAGAGCGTGAAGTCATCATCAACGATACGGTCGGATTCATTCGCGATCTGCCGCCTGACTTACTCGCGGCGTTTCGCTCTACGTTGGAGGAGATCGCCGGCAGTCGCCTGCTGATTCACGTTATCGATGCGTCGAACTCCAGGTGGCCGCAACAGATCGCTTCAGTTGATCGCATTCTGGCCGAGCTTGAAGTGAATCAGATTCCCCGATTACTGGTTTTCAACAAGGCGGACCTGGTCGACGCCCGGGAACTGGAAGCGATGCTCAGACACGTATCAATTGAGTCCGGGAGCGAGCCCATTGGCCATTTCCGCGACGAATGCAAATTCGTTCGCATCCCTGCTAGATCGAATCGACGAAACATTGTCCGTTCACACTTTGAAACGCGAATCCTTCAGTTAATCGAACCGGAGTGGCAGTTAGACAGAGTCTATAAGAATGAGCCCTCGTCCCCGTTTCACTTCAACGATCGACAGCGTGCGGAATGCGTGTGCTGGGTGTCTTGCTGGTTCCCTTCCGGTGGTTTTCGCCGGCTACCCAATTTGCGATCGGCTTTGGCTTCCTGACAATTTCGACAACTGCTGCTGCTGATTCAATGGCCGTTTAGTCTGGTTCGCACCATCGTTGTTTTCATCCTTACCGGCGCGACGTATTTTGTCGTCTGGCGCTTGGTCAAATATCGCGCCACGAGTGTCGATTTGCTGGTCTCGCCCGCGCGGGCTTTCGCCCTGGTAGGATCGGCGATTCTGTTCGAAGCCATTCTGATGCGCCTCGGATTTGTGGTGGCCGACGCCATTGCCTCTCAGAGCACCCGCGCGCCCCTTCAACGATCTCGGCCGTTTGAGTTTCACTATTCCGTTTGCCGCCGCTTCTTTGCTCTTGACGATGCTGCTCGATCGTCAGCTCAGCCTGATCAGCCGGCATCGTGGCCGCGATCATCGCCGGTTTGCTGGCAACCGAGCCAACTCCGGTTGCTCTGTACGCGTTCATCTCGTGCGCGGCCGCCGTTTACGGCATCAAGCGATACCGCGAACGACAGTCGGTGACTCTGGCGGGGCTGTTGGTGGCCGCGGCTAACTTCTTCGTGGCGATTGCGCTAATCGCTTTTTCCCACCGGCCTTTGTCAATTTCAGCCGCGTTGGTAGCGGGCCTGTTTGGAATTGGCGGCGGATTGTTAACGATCATCTTTGCGGCCGGCGGCGTTCCCATTAACGAATCGCTCTTCGGGATCTTGACGGACATCAGACTGCTCGAATTGACGAACGCGGATTTGCCGGTGCTGAGTCAGTTGGCCCTGCAGGGCGCCGGGCACCAACCAGCATTCTCATGCGGTCGGCCAACTGGCTGAAGATGCCTGCCGCGCGATTCGGCGCGAATGCGCTACTGGCGCGGGTCGGCGCCCTCTACCACGACATCGGCAAGGTAGCGGCACCTGATCATTTCGTGGAAAATCAGAGCGGCGACAATCCGCACGATCGGCTCAAACCGATTCAAAGCGCGAAGATAATTACGAGTCACGTGACCTACGGATTGCGGATGGCGAAGGAGATCGGATTACCAAAGCGAATCGCTGATTTTATTCCCCAGCATCACGGAACCCGCACCTTGCACTTCTTTCTGCGCAAGGCAGAAGCGCAGTCAAACGGAGCGGCGATAAACGAAGCTGACTTTCGCTATCCGGGGCCCAAGCCACAATTCAAGGAAGCGGCCATCCTCATGCTGGTTGATTCCGCGGAAGCCGCCGCTCGCTCCCTGGCGCATCCAAACCCGGAAAACATACGCGCCATCGTAGCCAGAATCTTCGACGCCGTGCTCAGCGACGGACAACTGGATGAATCAAACCTGACGTTGCGCGAGCTGAGCGAGGTGCGCGAGGCGATCGTGAACTCTTTGATGGCAATTTATCACCCGCGCATTGTCTACCCGGATTCAATGCAGCACTGCCGGCTGAAGATGGGCAAAAGGCGTCACGGCTTACCTATGAACGAGCTGACGATGTCCCAATCAATCCATCGGGTGAAGTCGAAGACGAGGCGATTCCGCACGATGAGCCCTGAGGTCAAATCTGCCACTGGCAATCCGCCCGTGCGTGACCCGCAAGATGCGCGTGCCACATTCAAAGCGCACCAGTGCGATGAGCAGATTAGATCTTCCCGCTTAGCTTTTTGATAAGTTACCGATAAATCTTCCGGCAGGACACGCGTTTCACCGACAGTCGACATGAAGTTCGTGTCGCCTCCCCATCGGGGCAGGATGTGCATGTGGAGGTGATCTGCCACACCAGCCCCGGCGACTTTCCCAAGATTCATTCCCTACGTTGAATCCCTCGGGATGATAGACATCGATCAGCGCCTTTTGAGATCGCTTCACCAGATCCATCATTTCATCGGTCACCTCTTTCGGCGCCGATGACAAATGTCCAAGATGCGAGTTGGGCGCGATCATCAGATGACCGCTGGTGTAGGGATATTTGTTGAGAATTACGAAGTTGTGCAGGCCGCGATGAACAATCAAGCTCTCGGCATCATGGGCTGGACTTTTCTGCGCTTCACAGAAGATGCAGGCGTTTTGAGGCTGGCCGGGGCCGGTATTCGTGATGTACTCGAGTCTCCAGGGGCTCCACAGTCTTTCCACAACGCGACCTGTATTCGAATCTGACGAGCAGAGGTGAAAATCACAGAGGGATTCTCGTTGATTAACTCCTTCAACTCTTTTCCAGCTTTGAAATAGGGTACGCGTTTGGCGGGAATGTTGACCGGCTCTCCGGTCTTCGGATTGCGGCCGCGCCGGCCCCGCGTTCACGCACGCGAAAGCTACCAAAGCCGCGCAGCTCAATTTTCTCACCGTGATTCAGACTGTCGATAATACTCTCGAAAACGATCTCAACGAGTCGTTCGGCATCTCTTCTTGGTTAGTTCGGCGGCGTCGGCGACGTCGTTGACCAGATCCGCTTTAGTCATGCAATCACCTCGCTAAGGAAAAGCAACCGTAAGTTAGCGACTTGACTCAAAGTCCAGCTCGGTACGCAGATTGGAGATTACAGCTTACCTTAGCAGAACGCGACAGCGGCATCAAGACCAGAAACCATTGCATAGGCAGCGTTTACGGGGAAACCGAAGCAACCAGTTGCCCGAAGCGCCAGGCCTCCGATCAATTCTTTGCCCTGCTACTCAGTCGCCGCGTCTTCGCTGCCCTTGTTGGGATTCAAAAAGTCCGCTAGTTCGGCCAGAGAAGCCATCCCGCCCGCCGGCTTCCGACGTGTAAATCTTCGGTTTCCACGATCGGATCGTCACTGCTCACCGCGCGCGCTGACAAACCGATTTTCTTGTTCTCAGCGTCGATGCGGAGGATGCGAAACTCCATTTCCTGCCCGAGCTGAACGACATCTTCAGGCTTGGCCACCCGGTCATCCGAGAGTTCGGAGATATGACAGAGACCTTCCAGGTTATCGCCCAGTTCGACGAAAGCACCAAAGCTCGCAAAGCGCGCAATCTTCCCTTTCACCACGTCACCGGGTTTGTGGCTGGCGACAAACTCATTCCACGCGTTCGGCTCGAGATCCTTCATCGACAGCGACATGCGTCGATTATCCGGATCGATCCCGGTAATGACCGCGTCGACCTGCTGACCCTTCTTCAGCACCTCGCCCGGATGTTTGATTCGGCGCGACCAGGAAATATCCGAGACGTGCACCAGACCGTCGATGCCTTCTTCAATTTCAATGAAAGCTCCGAAGTCGGTCAGGTTGCGGACCCGTCCATGAACGCGCGCGCCAACCTGATAGCGATCGCTCAGAGTCTTCCACGGGTTCTCCTGAACCTGCTTCATGCCCAGGCTGATGCGCCGCGCCTTGGCATCGACGCCCAGAACCTCGACATCCACTGTATCGCCCGGATTAACCAGCTTGCTCGGATGCTTGACGCGCTTGGACCAGCTCATTTCTGAAACGTGGACCAGGCCTTCGACGCCCGGCTCGAGCTCGACAAAGGCGCCATAGTCGGTAACGCTGGCGATCTTTCCGGTTATCCGAGTCATCGGCGGAAAGCGCTCTTCGATACTCTCCCACGGATCAGGCAGAAGCTGCTTGTAACCCAGCGAAACGCGCTCGCGCGCGCGATCAAATCGCAACACCTTCACCTGAACCGTGTCGCCAACCTTGAACAGTTCACCGGGGTTCTGCAGACGGCCCCAGGACATGTCAGTCACGTGCAACAATCCATCAACGCCGCCGAGGTCGACGAACGCGCCATAGTCGGTAAGGTTCTTGATCTGTCCTTCGACGATGATGTCCTCTTCGATCTGATCGAGGGTCTCTCCCTTGCGCCGGCATTGCGCTCTTCGAGGATAGCCTTGCGCGAAAGCACCACGTTTGATCGCTTGCGATTGAGTTTGATTGACCTTGGCTTCGATCTCGCGGCCGCGAAGCGAATCAAGATTGCGCAACGGGCGCACGTCGACCTGCGAGCCGGGCAGGAAGGTCGGAATTCCATCCACGTCGACGCGCAAGCCGCCCTTGATTCGTTCGATCACTCGACCTTTAACGGAAGTGCCCTCGTTGAAGGCCTTCTCCAGATCGTCCCAGGCGCGCAGTCGAACTGCATCAGCGCGCGAAAGCACCGGAAACCCTTCGCCGGTCTCCATGTTCTTGACCAGCACGTCGACTTCGTCACCGCGTTTGACGGTGATCTCGCCGTTCTCCATGAACTCGTTTTGGTTGACGATGCCTTCGGACTTATAGCCGAAGTCAATCACCACGCCGCGCTCAGTAATGCCGACAACGGTGCCGCGCACCACTTCGCCTTCCTGAAGCGTTGATTGCTCCTGCTCAAATTGATCGAGCATGCTGACCGAAGTCCTCGCCGGACGGGCGCGGTTCGTCTTCGCCGTCGCGCGTGGGATCATCGCCGCCGCCGGACTGCCGCCGCCGATCGACTCGTCAGTCACGCTCGGCGCTGTCATTTCCGCGGTCGAATTATCGGTTGCAGTTTGATTGGTTGTTGAAGGTTGGTTTGGATCGGTTTCACCGATCGCAGTTACAGGTTGTTCCGTGGACATGCATACTCCCTAATCGTATTCGCGTAGCGCGACGAGCGATCGACGCGCCTATCCGGCATTCGACCAGCACCCCGCTGAATTATCAGCGAGTATGCTCTGTTTGTGATTGGTCGGAGAATTGAGTGAGAGGATGCGAGCCTAGGAGTTTGAAATGAAGGTTGTCGTTTCGAGTTCCGTCGTGCCCGTAGTCTCCCGCGCTGGTCCGACTATCACCGATCGCGTGACCGGATAGGTCTCGGAATTTACACGCCGCTATGACTGAGTGTCAAGGCGACTGCGCAGATTTGCGCATCTCAATTGTTACCAAACGCTTAACGCCGTTCACTCATGGAACCTTCGACGCCCCGCGGCACCACATAAACTCCTGCCGAGTGCGAACCAACAAACAACGTATTCTGATCGCGCGGATCGAGTGCCAGCGCCCAGATTCTGCAAACTGGGCAAACGATGCTCGCGCGCATCAATGCGCACCCAGGATGTGCCTGAGTCGCTTGAACGATAGACGCCGCCGCCGAATTCTCCGTTTTGATAGGCGTTGCCCACAAATAACTCGTTCGGTGTTGCGCGGATTGATCAGGATGCTCGGTGAAATCACCGAAAGGAAGATTTCCGCCGCGCCGCGACCAATGCTCACCGCCGTCCTGCGACATGTAAAAGCCTGTTTCGTTCCCGACGTAGATAAACGCAGGCGCGCTGCGGATCCTGAACGATCACGTTCACCGGACACAGTGTTCGGGATTCCGCTAACCTGTTGCCAGGTTTCACCCGCGTCGCGCGACACCAGGACGCCCGACATCGCCGTTCCGACGCAGAATTACCGATGGCGCCTGCGGAGCTGGTCGAAATGCAGGTCGTTCTGGCGTCGAAGTTCTGGCCATACGCAACGCGGTCCCACCCAAGCATCGGATCCGAAGTGCGAAAGAGCCCGGCGTTGGTGGCGGCAAGAATCTCCGGACCGCGACGGACCGGCAAACGAAACCAATGCATTGACCGGATCTGTGAGCGATTGCGACATGCGCTGCCGCCGGAGCGCTGCTGGCGCTGGCCAGGCCCAGCACGCCCAGAGTGGTCTGGTCCAGTTGTCCGGTTACCGGCAGGAAATGATCGGTCTGAAATCGCTTGATGACCGCGACGGTTCGCGGCCCGAGTTGTCCATCAGGTGTTCCGATCTCATAACCGGCCTTCTCCAGAGCCTCCTGGGCGCGACGAATGGTTGTTTCGCTGAGCTTTGCAGTCGAGTCTGCTGACCGGTTCGGGGCTGGCGTAGTAGTCACGCCTCGCAGCGCGGCTCGATGTGCGACCGTGGTGCGACGTCACCGGCAGGCCGCTTCTTGCCGGCGCGGCGGTCAGGCTTGCGACCGTGACGCGGCGCCCACGGACACGCCGCGATCTGCGGAGCGATACACGCCCAGATTGGTTCCCAGGTAGATCACGTTGCCATCCCGCTCGTCCTGAAAAATCGAATAGCCAATCAGACGCGGCGGCATGTTGCGCATCGAGGGCTGCCACGAAGACCCGCCATCGCTGCTGACGAAAAAGAAGCCGCCGCCCGTGGCCGTATTTATCGTGGTGGCATAAACCCGATTCAGGTTTCTCGCGATCGGGAAGAATCGCGTTAACGAAACGGCCGCTGAACCCATTGTTGCTCGGCACGAAGTTCTTTCCTCCATCGGTCGAGACCATCACGCCGTAGTTGTTCGTTCCAATGTAAATCGAGTTCGGATTGCTGCGGATGAACGGCAATTGAATTGATCTCGAGCTGCCGGGACGTCGTGACCATCCACGAATTATTCGTCGCCGCCACCTGGCGGACCGCCAGAAGCCTTCGGTCGGTGCCGGCAAACACTAAACCCGGCACCGACGGGTGCTGCAGAATCGCGCGCGTGCGTCGCGATTGCGAAGGAATGCCCTGAACCTTGTGCCAACTCTCACCAGCGTTGCGTGGTCTCGTAAATGCCGCTGCAGGCTGGAAGCGATCACGTGGTCGGCATTTCGCGGATCAATATTGATCGCAAAGATATCCGAATCATCGATGATGCCATTCTTGATAATCTTCCATGACTGGCCGCCGTCAGTAGCTCTTGTAGGGCAAATACCAGGTGCCGGCGTAAATGACGTCGGAATTTCGCGGATCGATTGCCAGCGACTCGACGTCCACTTCATTACCGGCCTTGGGAATCGGTAGGCAGCGGAAACCAGGTTTCGCCGGAATCGTTCGAACGGTAAACGCCGGTAATCGTCCCGACCAGCAACATGTTCGGGTTCTTCTCAGACTGGGTCATCGAATGCAATGCCTGGTTGCGCAGCTCAGGGGCTTCGCGCCAGGTGAGCCCGCCATCCTTCGACTTAAAGAAGCCACCCGGATCCTTGTGACGATGGGTCGCGACATAAAGGACCTTTGAGTCGCGCGGATCGACGATGATGTGATCTACGAACAACTGGGGACGATTGAAGTTTACGAGCAGACGCCAACTGCGCGCCCCATCATTCGACGTGTAAAGCTGCCCATCGAGAGTTCCGAAATAAAAGCGATTAGGATCGCTGGGATCGACCACCAGCCCGCGCACGTCACCGCCGCGTAGGTCCGCTCATACGCCATTCAGCAGTAGTAGGCCCCTGCTGCGGCCGCCAGCTTCCGCGCGCTGACGTGATCTATGGCGCTCTGCAAGTGAAATAAAAGGCCGCAATGTCGAAGCCAAGGATAAGAAGTCGGGATATCGATATTTCTCATTCAGTTAATTCTCTCTTCAGTTGATTCTCTGTCTGGTCGAGCTTAGATGCGGCACAGCGCCTCAGTGACGCCATGCGCGGTCATTATACGCGTTTGCCCGCACGTTTCGAAAAGAATTAAGGAAATACTTGCAACGTCGGCACGAGATCAAAAAGCCAAAGCGGGCGATGCTTCCTGTTTAGGAAACATCGCCCGCCCTTGGAAGAAGGTCGCTACTCTATGACAGAGTGGCGAGCGTTTAGCTCTTTCGAAGTAGCCTTACTCTTCACCGCCTGCGGCGTCGAGCCGGCTTCTTCTTGCAATCCGGACAAGGCGAAACCGCTCCGGTAGTATCTGGAGTTGGCGGTGTAGCACCCTGCGGAACGATCCAAAGCTGAACCTTCAGCTCTGGCATACATCCACCATCAACCACCACCAGACGGCCAGCGTCAATGCCGCGAGTGTTCACAAGGTAATCCTTAGCGCGATTGCCTCGTGTCGTGACCCTCTGCATCGCAACTACCGTAAGGCGATGATGTAGCCCTGAGACGTCGGCTCGTTCTGCAACTGAATCGCGTAGTTATCGAGTCTGGCCTTCTCATCGTTGAAGCGGATGTTGCCGTACTCGTCAAACTTACGCGGCTACCAGCTGGCGGACGTCTGACCGCAGTAGTGCACGGAAGCAGTTCGCGGTGCAGCTCGGGTCGACGCCACCGAGTTCGACAGTCGCTGTTACGCTCTGGCCTGCCAGATTGTCCGTGGCTGACCGTGATCGACGGTGGTTCCCTGACCGCTAGTAATCGTACCTGCCGAAACCGTCCAGTTGTAGCTGCTGATCGCCGGCGGCGGTCCGCTTGCCGACGTCTGCCGTGAAGGTAATCGGCTGGCCTGGATCAACTGCATCCGGGCAGCTCGCAGCCGATCGCCGGACAAACGATGTCAGGAACACAATCCGGACAACTCGGCAATAGTCACCGTCGTCGTGGCTGCAGTGATACAGCCGCAACCATCGTCAACATCGACTGACGCCGTGTAAGTGCCCGGTCCAACACCACTGAGGTCCCAACTAACGTTGGCGCCTTCACCGCTGATGCGGCCGCCAGTGACCGTGTACGAATAAAGCAGCGTATCACCGTCGGGGTCGCTCGCCGTCGTCGTCAAAGAAACATTCGTGCTGACGCTCGCCGGACATGCTCCGGACGTCGAGTGGAATCCAGGCTGGCACGGCAACGTGATTGTCGTTGTCGAGGCCGCCAACGCTGCTACCGGCGGTGCATTCGGCAGAATCGCCGGTTCGCGTTTGTGCCGGTGACCAAACCACAACTGCGCGCCGAAGCCGTACAGGATCGCTCGAAGGCTGGAATCCCAGCGGCAACCCGCCAGACGTAGAAACCACTGGACGATCCCGGCACGACCACGAGACCGCGGCCCGGAACATTTACGTTGGTAATGTTGCGTAAATGTCGTGGCTGCAGTCAGCCGCGATTCAGGTTCTTGGCTCGCTGGTCGTTCAAAGCCCTGCGATACCAGGCTCCGAATCCCCACCAGCGCGCCGGATAAATCTTGATACCGGCGAGAAACTCAACCGGATTATTTGGAAACGCGTTGGGCGTCTCGGCCACCAACATATTGGGTCGATCGCAGTTCGGCGATCGGCTGGACGTATTTGTTAATCGGAAAGTCAACACCGATACCGGCGATGAGTTCATCCGGGCGATCCAACAAAGCCACGCCGTTGGCGTCCTTCGGATTGCTGTTCAGGATGTAGCCCAGATTCGCCGACAGATTCACTGACCGGCTCAGGCGACCATCCACAAACATCACCAATCCAAAATCGCCAATGTTGCCACCCGGGCTGGCACCGCGCTGAAGCTGGTTGAACCCTGGCAGCATCACTGCCCTATCCGGATACCAGCGATAGAACGGAATGAAACCAAAACCGAACGCGCTTCGCGGATTCGTCAGACGAATCTTGGCGCCCGCCACAAAATTCGTAAGGCTTGATTCGCCGTACAACCGGCTCACGAAAGGCGCATCAGGCAAATACGAAGGCGCAACCGTGTAGGTCACCGGAACAACGATCGGATTCTGCGGATCCGGCGATCCCGGCGGCCGACAATTGCCTGTCAACGCCGTGCAAGGCAGAACCGTCGTCGCCAGACACTACGCCCGGCAGGATGCCGCCAACCGGCGAACCAACGCCCGGGAACACTCCCGCCGCGCCGAAAGTTGCTCGTTACCACCTGATGGCGGTCCCAACGTCGCGCTGAAGCCCGGGAAGCCAAACAATCCTCCGATGACGCCCGGTCCCAGACCGAAGTTCGGACCAGCTCCGCCCGTGTACGGATAGCGCAACCAGCGGCTGGCCGGCATTGTAGTAAACGTTAAAGACTCCGGTCGGCGCGCAAGCCAGGACAGAACGGCGGACGGAACACCGCCGTGCCGGCCAGCGTTCCCACGTTCGGACCCTGACGGCGCCAGAATGATCGCCGGCCCACTGCCGAGCAACGTGCCACTAAAATACATCTGCGTGTTCGGGCAGGTAGAAGCTCGACAGGTTCTGCGGGTTGTTAACCTTAATGCCGCGGTATGCGTTGGTCTTGAAGAACAACTCGATATGATCCGTCAAGCCAACGTTAAAGCTTGCCGGCCAATCGGTAATATCAACATTGCCGGGATCGCGGTCATAGTTGCTAAAGGCGACACTAAAGCTGAACTCGCCCTTTCGCAAAACCTGACCGTCGTAAATTGTAAATAGACCGGTCGGACCACCCTCCGGCCCACCCGTTCCTACTGACGGTGACGGGTTCCTGGGATCTCGTTCATCCCTCGGCGCTTGCGCCATCCCACCACCGCTAATACAAAAATTGCGAGTGCACAGAAGAGCACTCTGTTCGCGAGTCTCATCGCGTTCCTCCTGCGATATTGAGTAAAAACCTTGGCGGCCGGATCAGTAGAGACAACACCACGGCCGATATCGGATTGATTCGAATGCCTGCCCGAAGCATCTCGCCGCCGGTTATCCATTGGATACGGACGCTCGAACTACCAGCGTCAACGATAGCGTTAACAAGTTTCGCAGCCGCTCCGGCACCTGAACTACTGGTAGAGCGACAGCAACCGAAAGAAGTCCCTACTGGAACAGCCTGACTTCTCTTAAGTCCTTATATCTTTTGGCCTAGCGCTACTTTATAAGCAAAGCCAGCCACTTATGTCAACCAAGATCTGATCGCTCGCAACGCACAACGTCGGTTGAGGCCGTCAAACTAACATGTTACGAACGGTAAATACGGCCGAAGCCTACCATTGCCGTAACCGGAAAGCAAGGCTTTTTCACGACTTAGAGCGCATTTGTTTATGTTTTTCGGTCACGCATAGATGCCACGCATCCGCGTGTCGTAGGCGACGCGGTCGATTGCCAGCATGTATGCCGCGGTTCTCGTATCAACCGAGTGCGCATCGGCATAACGGCACAAATCGTTGAAACTCGCGCACCATCGTATCCTGAAGTCTCTCGTTCACGACGTCTTCGCGCCAAAAATATCCCATTCGATCCTGGACCCACTCAAAATAAGAAACAGTCACGCCTCCGGCGTTGGCCAGGATATCCGGGATCACGAAAATGCCTTTTCGATAAAGGATTTCATCGGCCGCTGCGGTCGTCGGGCCATTCGCCCCTTCGGCCAGCACTTTGCACTTCAGTCGTTCAGCATTAGTGCTGGTGATCTGATTCTCAGTCGCCGCCGGAACCAGCACATCACACTCCAGTTCCAGCAGCTCGGCATTGCTGACCCGCTCGGCGTCCGGGTACTCCTCAAAGGACCGCGTCGCCTGAAGATGTTTGAGCGCCGCAGGGAATGTCGAGCCCTTTCGGATCGTGAATCCCACCGTGAACGTCTGAAATTCCCACAACTTTGAATCCCGCTTCGTGCAGCAACAGGGCGCCGATGCCGCCGACGTTTCCACTGCCCTGCACCACGACGCGAGTATCGCCGGCGTCATCTTGAATCGCTTCACCGCTTCCTGAACCACGATCAAAATGCCGCGACCGGTCGCTTCGCGCCGTCCGCGCGAGCCGCCCAGGTCAATTGGCTTGCCGGTGACGACCGCGTTAACCGTATGGCGCGCGTGCATGGAATACGTGTCCATGATCCAGGCCATGGTCTGCTCGTTAGTATTCATGTCGGGCGCCGGAACATCTTTTCCGGCCCGATGAAGTCGAGCAGCTCTGACGCGTAACGTCGCGTCATTCTCTCCAACTCGCCAATCGACATTTGGCTGCGGATCACAAATGATGCCGCCCTTGGCGCCGCCGAAGGGAACATTGACGACCGCGCACTTCCAGGTCATCCAGGCCGCCAGGGCGCGAACTTCATCGATGTTGACGTCAGGCGAATAACGAATGCCGCCCTTGGCGGGACCACGCGCAAAATTATGCTGCACGCGAAATCCTTCGAACACCTGAATCCGGCCGGAATCCATTCGCGTGGGAATGTAGACCTTCAGCTCGCGATTGGGCACGCGCATCACCGCGTACAAGTCCGCATCAAGGTTCAACAGCTGGGCGGCGCGATCGAATCGGGACATCATCGATTCGAACGGATTGTCTTCTTTGATCTCTCTGATATCGTCAACGAGCGCTGTGGACATGGACAGTCTCCAACGAGATCTGATTGACTGCCTAAGAGCGAATAGAGGGGCGTTGATTGTGACGCGCGAATGTTAACGCATGCCAACTAACACGCGCAACCGTCGCGCAAGTGTCGCGCTCACTTCGAATGTTCGCGACATGCATGTTTCAGCCATCTGCGACGACGCTGCAGCCAGAGCCATGGCGTACCGATCACTTTGGATCTGTCAATCATGAAGCAGATTTACTTGCCGCAGAGCTGCTGGAAGCGCGCATCCGAACGGATCGGATCGAGCCGCGGATCCACTCTGAGATGAACAAAACTCTCGTCGCGCTCCTGGAACGCCTGCGCCCAGACGACTGAAACGCAGCGTCCTTTTCATTCAGCGCTGTATATATTAATGAGACCGCATAGGGCGAAACATAATGTTGCGAGGTTGAATTCTTCTTCAACTGATCCAGGATGCTCCTGGCTTCGTTCTGCTTTCCGAGCTAGTGCGTATGCGTGTCCGCAAGCGCCGCCAAGCATCTCGGGTTTTCCTTCGTCGAATTCCGGACTCTTCGACAATTCGACCGCGCGCTGAAAAGCCGCAATCGCTTCGCGGTACATCCGCTTCTGTTCGTAAGCCAGGCCCAGACTCCAGTAGGTGTCGGCGTAGTTCGAATCCTTCGGCATGGTTGACTGCAAACGCGCAGATTGATTCGTCGTAGCGCCGGGCCCAGTACGAACGCGCGGCCAAGACCGGTCGCAATCGAGAGCGAAAAGGATCGAGTTCCTGCGCTGTGATCGCGCTCGCGCACCGATTCATCGTGGCGGCCCATCTCAGAAAGATAAACGCCGTACCATTGATGTGCAGTCGCGTAACCAGGATTGAGCTGGATGGCTTGCTTGAATTCAGCTTCAGCGCCAGCCCAATCCCATTCGTATGAAAGTTTGATTTTCGCCAGCGACGTATGCGCTTCCGCTAACTGATCGTCGATGGCCAGCGCCTCCGGCGGCGTCAGCCGCCATCGGCATGGCCTGCTCTAGGCGGCATTTGCAAAATGTTGCCCAGCACGTAACAGTCAGCCAGACCGGTGTAGGCGAGCGCATATTGAGGATCGAGTTTGATCGCTTCCTGAAAATATTTGATCGCCTGGTTGACGTCCTCCGGACTTTCGTTGGTTCCAGTGATACCGGCCCTTCCAATAGAGTTCGTAGGCCTGCGGATTCACCGTGTAGCGCTTGGCGATTTGCTTGGCGCGCTTCGCCACTCAACTTCGAGTTTCAATCCTGCCGAGATTTGCCGCGAGATGTCTTCAGGCAATTCGAGCACGTCGGAAATCTTGCGCCGGTATTTTTCTCCCCAGAGTTGCGTCTGGTTTTGCACGTCGACCAATTCGGTTTGCACGCTCAACGGTGTCGCCGATTTGAACTATCCGGCCCGTGACTACAGCGCGCTCACATTAAGCTCGCGGCCGACGGTTTGCGGATCGACGTTTTGCCCTTTGTAGCGAAACACCGAGCTGCGCGCGATCACCTTCAGGTTCGGCACGTGAGACAGATCATTGATCGATGCTTTCAGTGATGCCATCACTCAGCCAGTTAGCGTCCGGCCCAATCATTTCCTTCTGATCAGAGTTTGTATAGGTAAAGGGGAGCACGGCGATCGAATCGATCGCGCTCGGCTTTTTCGCAAACCAAAAGATAAGCACACCAGCACAATCGCGGGCAGCACAATCAATATCGCCACCTGGACCAACCGGCGCGCGCTCGACCGGTGATCTCATCGAAGCGAGGTTGATTGCGCCGGCGGTTCCTCAATCGTCAACGAACGCGCCGGCATCATGCGCGGTGGGAATGCCGGCGGATTCACGCGAATGGGTATGCTCAGGTAATTCCTTCTGAAATTCGAAATCGAGGTTCTGCTTCAGGCGCTTCAGGTCGCGCTGCAGTTCGCCGACGTTCTGATAACGTTGGTCCTTGTCTTTGACCAGCGCGCGATTGACGATGGCTTCCAGTTCAGCGCGGCATGTCGTCAGCCAGATCAATTAGCCGCGGCGGCTCTTCGCTTGAGGATCGAAGCCACGACGTCACTGCTGGTCGCTCCAATGAACGGCGACCGTCCGGCGAGCATTTCGTAAATCACCATGCCCAGCGAAAAGATGTCTGAGCGCGCGTCCACTCGGTGACCGCGCGCCTGCTCGGGCGACATGTAACTCGCAGTTCCGACGATGATACCGACTTCGGTGTTCACAACTCGTGGCGGCCTCGGTGCTGACGTCGAGGCGTTCAGTGGGCCGGGCCAAACCAAAGTCGAGAACCTTCACATATCCGTCTTTGCGCAACATAACGTTCTCAGGCTTGACGTCGCGATGCACAATGCCTGCCTGATGGGCCGCTTCGAGCGCGCTCGGCGATTTGAATCGCCGTCTCAACGGCCTCCATCAAACCCATGCGGCCGTCTCTGAGGCGACGGCGCAGGGTAATGCCTTCGATAAATTCAGTCGCGATGTACGGAGTTGGTGCTTCCCTGACTGATCTCAAAATCGTCAGAATGTTCGGATGGTTAAGCGCCGAGGCGGCGCGCGCTTCCTGGATAAAGCGGCGCATCCGGCTGGGATCGGAAGCGAATTCTTCGGGAAGAATCTTAGAGGGCGATGGTGCGTTCGAGAGCGAGGTCAGCGGCTTGATAGATGTGGCCCATGCCGCCCGAGCCAATATGGGCACGAATCTCGTATCGACCAAGTCTGGTTCCCGGAGCGAGGGTCATCTTTTCTGAACCAGCCGCACAGGGAGTGAATGGCAGTCTAGTGCAGGCCAAAGAAAAGTCAACCAAACCGATCGTTCAGCTTTCGCGCGTAACAGCTCTTGCTCAAACGGCTATCTGCCGATGACGCAACGCGAGCCACGGTGCTAACATCGAAACGTTCGGTCAGTGTCGCGTCGCAATCATTGTCCTGCTAATTAATAACGAACCATGTTGGCCCAGTTTCACTCAAGCCGGCCCTTTATTCGGGCGTTTGTTCTGGTCCTGATGGGCCTGTGCTGTCTGCAGGCGCTGGCCCAAAGCGACGATCCTGCCAATGGGGAGACCGATCCCATAAAACTTTTCGAGCAGAGGCCAGGACGCTCACGCCAAAGGCGACACTAAACTGGCAATCCAACTCTACGACGCGGCGATTAAGTTAAGACCGGAGTTTCCGGAAGCGGAATTCCAAAGGGCGATGATCCTGGTGGTAACGAATCGTCAGGCTGAAGCGATCGACGGCTTCAAACGCGTCGTTGCGCTGCGGCCCGATTGGGCGCTGGCTTATTCAAAGTTTGGAATTGCGCTGGCCGCTCCCGGAACCTTGACCCGATGCCGAGCGCCATCCTCCGCCGGGCGATCGAACTCGAGGCTCAGAACTCTTCCAGCGATTGTCGCTTTGGCTTTCATTAATGCAGCATCGCGTGAAACTTACAAGCAAGCTGAAGCTGGTACGCAGCGCTACTGATTTAAAAGGACGCAACTGGCCCAGACCTGGCAGCAGCGAGACTTTTATTGAAATGAGTGCCGGGACGACAGAACCTCGGCCCTCGCAAGTATTACGCACGCGATCCAGCCTCGAGCCCGGCGGATCCGACGATGCGTTCTGATCGCGCGAACCTATTGCTGTTGATGAGTGATTTGCGCCGGCGCAGTTGCCGATCTCGATAAGGCCAGAAGTGCTTTGACGCCTAAGACTCCGGGCAAACAGCTCAGCGGTAATTTTTGATGTGGCTCGACTTTATGCCCAGCGCGGGAAAGCCTGAAGAGAGTTTAAGTTTGATTGATGCTCTTGATGAAAAAACCAGAGCGATGCCCCTATTTACCGAACTGCGCGCAGAGATCGCCGCTGATACCAACTCAACACTCCTGAAGACCGCGCGCTGCTGGAGCAATTGCTACAACGCGATCCGAAAAATGCCAGTCTGCTGGCCCGGTTGAGAATGCGTATCGTCGAGTCGATCCATTGAAGTCGCAGGACTATTACTATCGCGCGCTGCAACTCGATCAAAGAACGAGAAGTATGCCGTCGGTTATGGCGCGGCGCTGGTCCAATCGCGGCAATTCGGGGAAGCCGAAAGCTTCTGCGGCAGGTCATCTCGGCCAGCCCGGACAATTACACCGCGCACGCCAATCTGGCGCTGGCACTTTTCGAGATGAAGCGATTTCCGGACGCGATGCCGGAATACGAATGGCTGGCGGCGGCGAAGACCTGACATCGCGGCCACCTACTTTTCCTTGGCATCGCGCATGATAATCTCGGTCAATACCCGCAGGCGTTGGACGCATATCAGAACGTTTTTGACGCGGGCCGACTCCGGTCAACAAGCAAGCTCGAGATCGAGAAAGTAAACCTGCGTCTGCCAACGTTGAGGGAACAAATCAAGCGCGGTGAAGGTGTGAAGCGAAAGAGCTCCGATTGAAATACCTGATCGGCTCGAGGTAACGCAAACTGTTAGTTCTGCGAAGTTGGACTCAGCTCCTCGAATTGATGCGCATGGCAATTACGTTTCGTCAAGCTTCGAGTCTTTTGGCGCAGGTGATTATCATCACTTGCGGACTGGCGACCTGCGCGCTGGGTCCAACTCGTCCCAGGGCCCGCGCATGCCGCGCACCGCCACCCATGAGGTTCGTCTCTCGAACCGAACGGTCACGCAGCTCGATGCGGCCGAAGATCCGAAAATCGCGACTGCGCTCTACGATTAAGCTGGCTGAAGACCGGCTAACTCGCGCCGAGGGCTCTGACCACCCAAAAGGCCTACGAGGAGGCCTCGATCGAACTCGGTGGATACCTCGGGCTCATCGGCGACCTGCGCGCATACATCGCTACGCTCTGGATCACGACAAAGGCAGCACTCGCGACATCGTACAAGCATTTGGAAATCGCGGTGCGGCCGCATATTCCGCGGCTCGCCGTGATGCGCACGAACCACGCCGGCGTCGTATTACACCCACATCAAAGACGCCGAGGAATACATCAAGGACACGCGCGCCGAAGCCCTGGATTCTTTCTACGGACATTCGGTGCTGCGAGAGCCACCGGCGGAAAAGACAAATCCTGAAACGCCAAAAGAACCGTCCGACACAGATCAAACGCCCATGACACTTATCAATCCTTGAGGTCAGTATTGAAGACTTACTTGCCTTGACCGGATTATTTGCCGGGATGATTTTTCTGCGCCGGTTCGGTTCAGGCTCAGCGCGATCATTTGACGGACGCGGAAACCGATCTCATCCGTTTCTACCGGGAGCTCGACAAAAGCGCACCGAGGTTTTTATCAAAGCGGCAGATCGACGTTTTGCGATCATCAACGGGACGGCGCAGCCATCGACGAAAAAGGCCAACAAGGAAGAACCCGAGTGGGGTGATGTTGCCCGACGGATCCCGCGCGCGAGCTCCTGGGCGATATCGCCGGAATTCTGGACGAAGCGATCACCAACATTGACGACGTCAGCCGGCGCGACGAAAAGAACCCGCTGATTTCGCGATCGCTGCGTAAGCTAACCGCGGCTGCGAATGGTTACCTGGCGCAATTGAACGCGATGAAAGCAAAGATCACCGATCCGGACGAGGTGGCCGCGGTTGAACGCGTAGGTGATCAGGCAAACCAGATCGTCGAGGCCGGAAAAACCTTGCCAGCCGCCGCTGCCGAACAAGCAAGTAAGAAGAAAAAGAAACCGTAATTCAGTTTCTAGTTACAAGTTTCGCGTTGAGTTATGCTCGCCCCCACAAACTCGAAACTAGAAGCTCGAAACTGATTCCGCCGCCGTGAAATCTTGAACTATCTATCACAGCCTCACGTAGAATGCCGTGAGGAGAAACTACAATGGAAAGTCGTTATTATCCCGGCGTGGAAGCCGACGTTATCAAGCTCATGGTTGAGCTGCGCGATCTGTTCGATGAAGACTTCGAAGTGCAGACGATGCAAGTCTCGTCCACCGCCGTGCTGCAAGCGCGAAAGTCCAGCACGTTGCGCGACATTACCGGGCTGTCAGCGGCGCTGACGATCAAAGTCACCCCGAGACCGGCGGCACGCGTGTCGAAATGGGCATGCAGAAGTGGTTCGACAAAGCGGCCGTCGCCGCGGTCGCCCTGGCTTTGTCGGCGGGTTTGCTGATCGCGCTTCCGGCGCTGGGCGCATACTGGCAATACAAACTCACTGAGGACGCCTGGAAACGAATTGAAGATCATATCGCGCGTAAAGCCGGCGGTTACGTGCCGCCTAATGCCGGGACGATGCGGACGTGCGGCGCCGCGAGCAATCCCGGATCGATGTTCTGTTCTTCGTGCGGCGCTAATCTTGCGCGCCGGGTTATCATGCGGGTCGTGCGGCGCGGTGCAGAAGGATCCGGCAGCGAGGTTTTGTAACTCGTGCGGGAAACCGCTCACGGGTTAAGGAAGCAGCGCGAATCAATATTTAGTTCTTCCTGATAACCATGTTACCTCATCAGTGGCAGCGTTATTCTCACACTCGGAATCCTGGGTTTAGTCGTTTGTCCGCTGCTGGGCGCTTGCCGCCTGGCAAATGGGAAACGACGATCTCAGGCATACGAGGTACGGCAGGATGGAACCATCCGGCCGGGATCTCACCAGCGCCGGTCGCGTTCTGGGAATGGTGGCCACGGGATTTTCGTAATCCAGTTTGATCGTCATCTGCCTTTTTCTTTCGGCACCCTTTTGGCGGCGCACGGCTAAGGGCAGGTCAACGTAATGCGTTCACGCGCCAGCCAGATCGATTTTCGCAACCTGCGCTCGATCGGATTTATTTTTCTTTTACTGATAGCCTGAACCCCGCCGGCGTTGCGCAGGAAAAAGAGGATCCGCCCGACGTAATCAAGGTCAACAATCCGACCTGGTGGTGTTTGATGTTCAGGTAATCGACAAAAGACGAAGAGCCCGATTAGCGATCTCACTCCGGCTGATTTTGAAATTGCGGACCGCGGGATTTTGCAAAAGATTACCTACTTCAGTCATGACGAGTTACCGCTTTCAATCATGCTGCTGCTTGACGTGAGCGGAAGTGTTCGTCCGGCTATTCATCGAATTCGCGATGGAGCTTTGGAAGCGTTGGGACGGCTGAAACCAGAAGACGAGGTTGCCGTCATGGCCTTTGCGAGTTCGGCAGAATTGGTTCAGGACTTCACTCGAAATCGAGATTTGATCGCGAAGACAATAAAGATGGCTACCGCAGCGGAAACGTTGGGTCGAGCAACCAACTTCGCGCCCGCGCTGGATGAAGCGGCGCTCAAAATGTTCGACACTCCCCAGGCCAATAGATGTGTAATCATCATAGTTACTGACAACCTCGTGCTCAGTTGGCCAATTCAGGAAAAAGATTTTCGCAAACCTGTTCGACAGGGGCACCACTGTCTATGGGTTGCTGGTTAACAGCGGCGTCGCAAATGCCATGGGAGTCGGAGCCACGCGTGGCATGGAACGGTACGCCGCGCAAACGGGCGGCGAAGTAATCAGGACGAATGATAATCACATCGCGGATCAGCTGGCGGCCCTGATTGACCGTTTGCGTCTGCGGTACGCGCTTGGTTACAAACCGAGCGACACAGCGGAAGACGGTAAGTTTCGGCCCGTCGAAATCAGACTCGCGACCAGGGACTCTAAACAACAGACGCTGGTTCTGACTAAACGAGGGTACTATTTTCGCGCGCCGGTCATCTTAGCGAAAGAGATCTGAACAACGCGACTGATGAAATCCATTTATCCTTTCTTATTCTGCATAGTTCTGGCGTTCTTAGTCGTGAGCCCCTCTCAGACGTTCGGGCTCAGGAACCGGTGGATGTCATCAAGGTCAATACCGACCTCGTCGTCTTTGACGCTCAGGTTATCGACAAGAAATCCAGGCGCATCCTGGGCGATCTCTCCAGAGCAGATTTCGAGATTACCGAGAACGGCGTCAAGCAGGATGTCACTCACTTCAGCCGCGACGAACTTCCGCTTTCCGATCATTCTTGATGCTCGACGTAAGTCGCAGCGTGCGACCGATTATTCATGAGGTCCGCGACGGCGCGCTGAATGCCTTACAACGTTTGAAACCTGAAGACGAAGTCGCGGTGATGGCCTTTGGCACTGCTTACCAACTGGTCCAGGATTTCACCAAAGACCGGGGCGCTCGTCTCGCAAAAATCCAATCCGCAACCGCTAATGAAAAGCTCGGGAGCGGAACATTTCTCGGTTCGGCTTTGGAAAGCGCGGCCACTCATATGCAGAAAGCGCCGACCCCGGCAGCCGGGCGAGTCATCATCATCGTTACCGACAACATCGCAGATCACGCCCGACCGTGAAACGAATTACATCGTGGACGAACTCTTTGACAGTGGCACGGTGGTCTACGGTCTGATTGTGCGGGCGGCCCTGGGAAAGTTTTCAGAAGGTCATGTCGCTCGGCCAGCTAAGCAAAGGCGTGAACGACTTCGTGGAACGGACCGGTGGAGAAATCGTGGGCGCCGACAAGAAGGAAGTCGATGCGAAACTCGGCGCGGTGATTGATCGCTTACGGGCCCGTTACCAACTGGGTTTTAGTCCGCTGAATTTGACCAACGATGGAAAGTTTCGCCCGGTGGAAATCAAGATCACCGAAACTAAAAAGCGGAAGGAAAAACCGTTGGTGCTGACCAAGCGAGGATATTACCTGCGGCGGCGATAAAATCGGACGTCACTTATTACCCTTCGCTTTATTCAAGTCTATCTCTGATTCATCGATCTGCATCCGCAGGGTGTTGGCTCGGCTGCGCGCCTCGGCTCGCTTGGCCTTGATTATCTCGTACGATTCATCGCCGAGAAACGCTTCGGCGCGCTCGCGCATCGCATCGATCATTTCAGCGCACTTGCGATTGTAGTCGGCAAAGAGGTTCAGATACTCTCGGGCCCGGCCGACGCTAAAGCTGCTGGCGAGCTCCGCGCATTTCAGCGCCGCGTTCCGCCATGTGGCCGCGCCCTCGTTGAAGAGGTCTCGCCTGCTCCTGCGCGATCGCGTTGAGCTGCGCGCGATCTTTACACAAAGTCCTTCCCGACCGAATTCCTTTGTCTTTTGCCTCTGCGGAGTCCACGAGTTCCCGGGCCTTCCTGGTTAGGGCGAATTGATCTCGGCGATTAACTTGGTTGGCCCGGGCGGTATCCTGCTTTATCCCAAACTGCGAATATTTCGGGTCGCCGGACAGTTCCACCTGCTTGAGGAACTCCCATGCGCTCGCATTAATGGTTGAAGCGATCCCGCAATAATTGTGATCGTGCCCGGGAATTTCGTTCACCCGCACGGTGATGTCTTTTGCTCCAAACGCGTGCCCGCGTGGCCCGCACCTCACGCACCGAGAAAAACGGATCGATCGTGCCTACATAGATCGAGATCGGAATCTTTCGTTTGATGCTCGCGATCATTTCGAGCTCTGTCTTTGATCGAAGGCCCCGGCATGGAACCGCGACAGCCGCAAAATACTCGGACGCCACCGTTGACGTTACCAGGCCAAAAACTGCGCCACCGGAATGCCCGAACAAATAGACGCGGCGCGGGTTGATCGGATGTTTGGCCTTGAGCGCCTCGACCAGGTCATGCAGAAAGTCCGGTCCGTCCTTTCCCAAAACCCAGGCCGAGGATCCGCTGAGTCCGGGACCCACGATGATGAAGCCTTCTTTCGCCGCCAGATCTTTCCACTTGTCGATCAGCACCTTCCCATTACCACTCCGGAGCCATGCAGTTGCATCACCAGAGGCGCGGGAGCCTTAACCGTGTCGGGAACAAAAAGATAATAGCTGCGCTTCTGGCCGCCGGAAGTGATCGTGTCATGAACTACGTCTGGGGCAGCAAAGACGGGGAGCGGGAACAGGCCAAGCAAGCCGACGATCACCATCGTGAGAAATGTGCTTCTTTGAATAGAGATTGCCATAAGTCAGTAGCGCCCGCGTCAAGCGAGTGGGATTAGCCCCAATCTCGAGCTAGGTCCTTGATCCGGATCGTACTGACTCCGCTGAGCGGAGAGGTCAGTACCACCTGCGTCAGCAGGTGGTATAAGAAGTATCGATGTCGCACTTGGTTGCGTATCTGACCCATCCGCTCACGCGGATGGTACTGACCTCAATCATGTCTCAAGGCCCGCACCGGATCGATTCGCGCGGCGCGCGCGGCTGGATAGAGCGCTGCCAGGATCGACACGGACAACGCGAACAGAATTGCGCCCAGCCACAAATAGGGCGGCAGCCAAAGAAATCGACGAACTGGGCGTTCTGAGGTTTCAAAATAAATCGGTATGCCAGGCGATTAGCCACCCCGTCAATTCCCCACGCTGCCAGCGCGCCAATCACTCCGCCCGTCAGACCGATGACCGCGGCTTCGAAAAAGAAAATCAGCTTAATCTCGCGATCCTCGGCCCCAATAGCTTTCATGATTCCGATTTCGCGCGTGCGCTCGAGGATCGACATGATCATCGTGTTCGCAATTCCAAAGCTGGCCACCAACAGCGAAATGCCGCCCAGTAATCCCAGGACGGAATTAATTATTAAGAAGACCGTGCGAATCTGATCCAGTTGATCGACGATGGAAAAACTTCCAAACCCCAGTTCCCTCAGACGCTGTCTCACTTCGGGAAGCACCACCGGATCGTTAACGCGCACCACCGCGGAAAAATACCCCGGCGATTGATCCTCGCTGATGACTCCGCTCTCGCGCGCCAATGCCGTCAATACGCGCGCCTGCTCTCCTGATGCTCAAGCGACCACTGGCGGGCCGCCGGCACCGGAATGTAGATATCCGCCGTTGGCATCAAGCCTCTGGCGGGGCCGGGCCGTCCGTCTCGAGGCGGGTCTTTCAAAACACCGACAATCCGAAAGGTCCTGGCCGCGACTACCCGCCGTCTTCGCTTCTACCACCCTCATCTTCACCTAAAGGCAATCCAAAGAAACTCGCGGGCTCGTCCTCAGCTTTGGCATTCGAATCTGCTTGTCTTCGGCGGGCGCCAGGAATTCAACTGTCTTTCCGATGGCCTCTGCCGGCGACGTAAAGCCGGCCGTGCGCGGATCGTTTCTTCGGTAATAACGGTCTCATCGGCAGTCGCGGAAGAAATCATCTGGCCCGCCGCGAACTCGGTGAACCGTGAAGAGCTGTTAGGGACGGTTGTCCCGCCGACTTGATGACCAAATGCCTTGCCATTCGATCGGCACTGGACGACAAAACCGATGAACGGCTCGACATACGCGACGCCGGGAATCTTGGCGATGTCGGCGATCGCCGCGTCATCCAGAATTCGCGTCGGCGTAAAATCTGTGGGTAAACGCGGACCTTGCCTTTCGTTGTCGCCTCTACGCGCACCTTGCCGATCCAGAGTTCCCGCGGCCGCAGCGAGGCTTTTCCCAAAGACCGTCATCTCGCTGAATAAGTCCAACGCCTTAAACCGCGAAAGCAGGTTGCGCTGCAAGCCCAACCCGAGATGAAACCATGGTCACAATCACCGCGACGCCCACGATCACACCCATTGAGCGTCAGCGTCGCGCGCAGCTTCGGCTTCGCGGAGGTTTCTTAAAGGCAAGTTTGAGCAGGTCGAAAAGCGGCATAAATAACTAAAACGGCGAGATCGCGGCTAGATTAACGTATTTATTCTCGTGTCAGAAGCCCGAGCGCGTGAGCGAGGACATTTCTACGATCATGGCCGCCCCCAAAGCGAGGGCAACCTTAGCGATAATGGCCCTCTCCAACGGTCGGGTTTCGACACAAGTCTGATACAACCCCGAACCAAATTCTTGTATCTAATCGTTTGTTCCCGGCATTTGAACGCGAGATTTACCCTTCAAGAGATACGGCACGACGGCCCCTCGACCTCGCTTGAATCAGCGTCTTGCGCAACCAGAAAAACCTGTTAGAAAGTTCAAGGAATTAAGGAGTAAACCCCAGATGTTCCGGATAAGAAATACCCATGCAGAAGTTTGCGGCCGTCGCGCAGCCTCATATTGGCCTTCGCCGTCGGTTGCATTGCCAAGACTCATTCAGACGGTAAGTTTTCCTCAGTCAAGATTAGTAATTTCGGTCAGATGGACGAACGCTTTTATCGCGGTGGACGTCCCAAAGAGAAGGATTTCGCAACCTTGAAAGCTTTGGGCATTCAGACCATCATCGATTTAACCGACAACACGCCGGAAGAAAAAGGCTATGTCGAAGCGCAGGACATGCGTTATGCTAAACATTGCGATTGAGGACAAGCATGACCCTCCGAAGCGCAGATCACCGAATTCCTTAACCTGGTGAACGACCCTGCAACCGGCAAGTTCTACGTTCATTGTGCTGGTGGCCGGCATCGTACCGGAGTGATGGGAGCGATTTACCGCTTTAACAATTATCACTGGACGCTCGACCAGGCTTATGCCGAGATGCTGGACTTTGACTTCTATACCTCGAAACGGCCACGGCGGTCAGAAGAGCAATACGTAACCGAACGAAGCACACCGA
>ERZ1370068.7786-contig-6682_pt1 | contig 43981 bp, 88 predicted proteins | sample MGYA00561227_ERZ1370068 | MGnify/ENA primary metagenome ERZ1370068 (study PRJEB38410, sample SAMEA6850437) | metagenome | study: Metagenomic assessment of the ecological functions of the soil: analysis of the soil microbiota associated with the...
GCCATGCATTGCTAAGGTGCAACGCTTCTCGTGGTGGATGACGGCGCTGCTGCACCGATTCGACACCGACAACGCGTTTGATCGACGACAGACAGCTCGCCGAGCTCTCGAATACATCGCCTCATCGCGTGCCGGCGCAGCAGACGCTCGCGGAGAACTACGTCGGTCTGCCTCTCGACTGATCGCGCCCGTCGAACGTCCGCATCAGAAGGCGAAGGTCACGAACGCCATGCCGCCACGGTAGCCAAATTTGAGCCGACCATCGAAGTCGTTCTTGCTGACATCCACGCGCGTCTGGAAGCTGTTATAGCCCGAGGCCGATACCGAAGTTGCGCCACGGCATCCAGGTGGCCGTCAACTTGACGTCCGAGATGCTGCCGTCGAGGTTGTCGAAACTGATGTAGAAGAATTGCACCAGGCCATCCAGATAAATGTGGTGGCCCACGTCCCAGAGCGCGCGAAAACCGATTACCGGCAGCGGACCGGTCACCGACGAACTCGCTGCCCTGGTCTCTGGCACCTCCGCCGGGCGTCGCGACGGTTCCGCTCAGGCTGGCGTCGAATGTCAGGGGTGTGGATGCCCCCCGAGCCGGAAAGCCTCGAGCTTGTCGGTCTTATAGAAGGCGTATTCATAGGCGAGCTCGATGATCTGTTCGTCCAGGCTGGCGCTGACAGTGGTAGTGACCGGAAAGATCTCGCCCTGAAAGTCGACTTCCCGCGTAAGGGTCCGCGAGCCGTTGCGGTTGTTCTCGAACCACATCACATCGGAGCTTGTGGCGTTCGGCAAAGCGCCAGAACGCGTCGAGCCTGAATTGATCCTTGTCTTTGAGGCCGAACGTGTTTTCCCCAGTTGACGTCGGACCCCTCTATGGTTTCTCCGTCCACCTTCAGCTTGGTATCGCTGGTGACGAGGAAGGTTCCCAGGCTGAACTGCCAGTCCTGGTCGATCGGACCGCGGGCTTGCGTTCCCTCTGCCTGCAACCCCTGCGCCTGCGCCAGACCCCATCCACAACAGGCCGTCAGGGCCAGAATCTGTGTGAAACGTAGTAACCGGATCATCTTGCTGTGACCTCAAAAGAGCGCCGATCCGATGAACGGCAGCTGCGCACTGCGTAGCTCACGGCTATCGACAGGGCACGAGCGCAGGTCTTACTGGACCTCGGAGTCGTCACCCGCGACGTAGATGGCCTACGGCTCGGGCGTGGGCTCCACGCGCACAGCGTTCAGGCGGCCAAGCAGGACATTTGCCCACATCCTGACCGCCTCGCGGGCCTCGGCTGAATTGGACACACTCGTAGAGAGTTGCAGGTAGTGATCGTTACGCGCTTCGCGCTGATCGAAGACCCGCGCCATGATCTGCCCGGTCTCGGAATCGCGCAGCTCCGCGACCAGCGTCATGTGGCCGGCGCTCATGACGAAGCTGTAGGAGCGTCCGGCTGACATCGTGTCAGGGGCGTTGATGTACACATCCGCCAGCTCGGCGGTGATTCGAAGCACGTCGGGCGCGCTCTCGGTCACGACCGGATACCCACCTTTCTCCAGCACCCGGTGGCCGTAGTTATGAACAGTTCCGCCAGATCCTGCCGGATCCTTTCGCGATCCCTCCTGGCTCAGCGGCAGATACGATCCGGTCTTGTCCGGCTTCCAGTCCTTGCTGAAGGAGACCTGCACCGGGGTCGAGCAGAATGCGCTTGTAATTGCCAAGGCTCGAGCCTGGACGAACGTAGGCGGCGTCGATGCCTTTGACGTTGACCTTTTTTCAGCCCTTCCTCGGTCGTGTCGGGCAATGCGACGCCGGAGCCGGTTGTGGAACAGCCCACGAGCCAACTCGCTACCAGGGCAATCGTGAGCAGAATCGACCTGGGCACGGCCATTGTGGTCACAGGACTCTCGGGGTAGAAAGCGCGGGCGACACCGACGATTACGATTAGCTTGTGGGCGACAGGGCGGCTCACGATCAGGCCGCGGCGGTGCAGGAAGCGTAGCGCGATCGCTCTGGCAGGCGCAATTGGGCGCGGAGGACTATTGGGGTCGGGAGCGCGCAACGGGTAGGCTACCCACGTAGCGGCTGAGCGGACCCAGTGCCGCTTGGTTTCGATGCGCCAACGCGCGTCGACTCACATCGTCAGGCTCTGACCAGCTGTGACGGGAACAACACAAGGGAATTCTTCATGCGTCATCTCCGCACGCTCGGCTTCGCCGTCGCCCTCGTGGGCGTCATGGGTTTCGCCGGCTGTGCAACCGGGCCGGACATCCGCGTCGACAAGGATCCGACCGCGCGACATGTCCGCCTACAAGACGTTCGGCTTCTTCGACGCAGTGGCCACGGATCGAGCTCAGTACTCCACGATCATCACCAGCCGCCTCAAGCAGGCGACCACGCACGCAGCTCGAAGCAAGGGATACCAGCTACGACGAGGCAGAACCCTGACCTGAAGGCGAACTTCTACCTGCAAGGTGCAGGAGAAGCAGGGGAGATACAGTCGACACGCCGAGCGCGGGGGTGGAACTGCTACGGCTACCGTGCCGGCTGACTACGGCGCCTGGTCTGGATACCCGTGCAGGATATTCAGACGTACAACTACCGCGAGGGGCACTCTGAGCGTAGACCTTGTCGATGCAAAGAAGGGTCAGCTGGTCTGGCAGGGTGTCGCGAACGGTCGCGTGAGCGACGAAATGCGCCAGAATCCAGGTCCAGCGGTCGACGCGGTGGTTGCCCAGATTTTCAGCAATTTCCCCGAATCCGCCTGCCAAGTAGAAACACCAGGCATGGACGGGCCACTGGTCCGTGCCGAGTTTGATAAGTGGAGTCGGGCTGACGGCTCCCTGGGGATGACACACAACTTGCGCGAGGTGAGCACATGAAGCTCGCACGCTCGTTCGCTAGCCGGCTGCCGTGGTGCCTGTGGGCACTCGATGGGCTATGTGCTTCTTCGGCTTCTGGCTCAGGACGCGCCGCCTGCAGCAGCCCACGTTCAAGCCGGAAGAGCTCGAGCAGATCGTCAGCGCCGATCGCGTCTGTATCCGGATCTCGCTGCTGGCGCAGATATTCATGGCGTCCACCTATCCGCTCGAGATCGTGGAGGCTGCGCGCTGGTCGAAGGAAAACCCCAAGGTCACCGGCGACGCGCTGCAAACGGCCCTGGAAAACAGACTTGGGATCCTGCCGTCAAGTCGCTGACCGCGTTCCCGGACGTGCTCGCCGGAATGAGCGACAAGCTCGACTGGACGCAGAAGCTGGCGATGCCTTTCTCGCCGATCAAAAGGGCGTGATGGACGCCGTCCAACGCCTGAGGGCGAAGGCGAAAGCTGAAGGAAATCTCGCCAGCTCGAAGGAGCAAAAGGTCACAACAGCACCTGCGCCCGCCGGCTCTTCGACGACCACGATCATCGAGATCGCGCCCACCGACTCCAGAGGTCGTTTACGTGCCGACCTATAACCCGACGGTCGTGTATGGCGCATGGGCATATCCCGCCTATCCGCCGTATCCCGTGTACGCATACCCACCGGGTGCGGCGTTCTTCTCCTTCACCGCGGGCGTGATCGTGGGCGGCGCCCTTTGGGGTAACTGCAACTGGGGGGGCAGTGACGTGGACATCAACGTCAACAAGTACAACAACTTCAACCGCACTGACATCAATAACCGGAACACGAACATCAACAACCGGGACACCAACGTCAGCAATCGCGGCAACAACCAGTCGTGGCAACACAAACCCGACCACCGCAAGGGCGTGGAGTATCGCGATCAGCGGCACGCAGCAGAAGTTTGGCAAAGGCAAGCAATCCTGCAGGCGACGCAGGCGACGAATACCGGGTGTCGACAGGCCGTGCCGGGAAGGCCGACAGGATATCTCGCGTGAAGGTGCTGGCGGACAGCGCGCGATGCGCAGGGCAGCCAGATTGGCCGGTCAGACACGTCGATACAGCCAGTACGCGGGACTCGGCGGGCAGAACTGGCGCGACTCAGGTGGAGCCAGAGCCGTGATCTTCGGTGGCGGCAGCCATTCGCGGAGCGAGCAATCGTGGTCAGCTCATCGAGTGCTTTCAGCGGCATGAACAGTGGTAGCGGCACGCGCGCCGCGAGCAGCCGCGGCAGGTCCAGCCGCGGCTCGGCTGGAATGTCGCGCGGCGGCGGCCGGCGTCGTTGAAGCGGGGAGGGATACGCTCATGAAGTTGACAGCACTGCGTGGTGGCTTCGTGCTCATCGGCTGCACGCTCGCGTTCTTGTTGGGTGGCTGCGATCTGATCGGCAAGCAGAAGACCTATGCCTCGCCGCAGGAGGCAGACAGATGCTCTGGTCGCGGCAGTCAAGTCTGAAAAGACAGGCCAGTTGCTTCGGAGTGTTGGGCACGGATTCCAAGCCACTGATCGAATCAGGCGATCCGGTCCAGGACCGGAACGCAGGCGCAAAGTTCGTTGAGTTGTATAGCGCTTCCCACACTCTGGAAGCACGTGAGGATGGTTCACAGGTACTCGAGGTTGGCTCCCGACAACTGGCCATTCCCGTTCCCCCTGGTGCAGGAGAACGGCAAGTGGCGCTTCGACAGCGCCGCCGGTGCGGAAGAAGTCATCGACCGGCGCGTCGGGCGCAACGAGTTGTCAGCGATCCAGGCCTGTCTTGCGTATGTCGACGCGCAACGCGAGTACTACACGCGCAATCGCCGACAACGATCCGTTGCTGCACTACGCCCAGCTGTTGCTGAGCAGCCCCGGAAAGCACGACGGCCTCTCTATTGGGAGACGAGCGGCGATGGGCAACCGAGCCCGCTCGGTCGCTGCGATTCGCAGCTGCACGCAGCGAAGGCTATCTCGCAAGGCGACAAGAAGGCCGACCCCGAGCCATTCCATGGCTACTTACTACGCACTGCTGAAGGCGCAGGGGCCGAATGCGGCTGGCGGAGCCTACGACTACATGGTGCGTGACAAGATGATCGGCGGCTTTGGCCTGATCGCATATCCGGCTCGATTACGGCAATGAGCGGTGTGATGACGTTCATGGTGAATCACGATGGCGTCGTGTTCTCCAAGGACCTTGGGTCCGGACACGGCGAAACTCGCGCGCCGAGATCAAGGTGTTTGATCCGGACAGCAGCTGGAAGCGTGAGGACGCTAGCTGAGCGCCGCACGGTTACGCCGTTCGATTCATAGAGGAGTAACGACGATGGTTAGCATTGGACCTCGAGGGATCATGGCCGTGCTTCTGGGGGTGTCGCTGCTGGCCGGCGCGGGAGCCGCGGTCGCGCAGGATGCGCAAACAAAAGCGTTGCTCGAGAAGTACCGGGCCGACTTCAATGCTGCGAAGAAAGGAGACTATCAACGAGGTCATGAAGCTCAACGATGCGGAAGGGCAGAAGTTCTGGCCGATCTATCAGGAGTACGAGTCGAAGCTCAACGCCTTCAGCGATAAGCGGCTGAAGTTCGCGAACGACTTCACCATCGCACAGAGCGCGACCACCTTTGACCCGGAGCAGGCTAAAGAGCTCACCGAAGCGCTGGCTCAAGATGCAGCACGAGCGGATCGATCTGTGGGAAACCTATGCAGGCAAGATCTCGCGCGCCGTGTCCCCGGTGCGTGCGGCTCAGTTTCTGCAGATCGAAAACGAGATCGCTACCGTGCTCGATCTCAGTGTCCTTTCGAATGCGCCGCTTGTAGGACAACCCTGAGTCGAGAACAGGCGCACCCAGCGGGGCGCCTCGCTCTCGCCATCTGAAGCACTGATCCGGCCTTCCGCTGGCTCGGAATCGCAAAGCCGCAATACGCGGCCTTTAAACTATCTCCTGCTGCCTCAGATTCGAGACGGTTCGCCTCCGGGTGGACTTGAGGCGAGTCGCGATGTCAATATTGCGTCAAGGCGCGCCAAGGGCGGCCCCGCAATAGCGAAAACAAGATCGCGCGGCCGCTCGAATCCTGGTGCTGCAACAGAGGCGAATAGCGAGGGAATAGCCATCACGCGCAAGAGGAATCATTGTGTGTTGTGCGTGGGCGGCGGCCATCGGCGTGTTGGCCGCCGGGACGTCGCTCGCGGCCGGAGCTCCACCAAGTTCCCCATCCGTCCGCCACGTGCTCATCCTGCACGGGGGCGATCTGTTTGAGCCCTCGGTGGTCGAGCAGGATCAGGCGGTTCGCGCGGCGCTGCGCACCGAGTCGGGTACCAGCGTCGAATTCTCCTCGGAGACGCTCGACTCGTTGCGCAGCACTCAACCCGAACGTCAGTCATGCGGACCTCCCGCTTGCCGACGCGAGAGCAGCGTCAAAGCGTCCCGGACGTGATTATCGCCGTGCGCGGGCAGCGCGTCTCGAATTCGTACGGCAACGTCGCTCACAGCTATGGCCTGGGATACCAGTCGCAGTTCAGTGGCGTCCCCGAGGAAGAGCTGTCGCCCAAGCCAGAACCCGGCATCGTCGGGGTGCCGATGCGCTTCGGCATCGCCGCAACCATTGAACTCGCCATGGAGCTGCGCCCGGGCACGCGCAATGTCGTCATCATCAGCGGGACCTCGGACTACGATCCGGAGCTGGCTCGGGCGCGCCGAGCGGCAGCTGCGAAATCTTCGCCCGGGGTTGGAAGTCAGGCAGATTTCAAACCAGTCCGTGCAGCAAATGCTGGAGAGCGTTGCCGACCTGAGCGCGGACAGCGTGATCCTGATTCACCAGCGTCTTCAACGATGCGTCGGGTCAGAGGTATTTGCCGCGCGATGTGCTGGAACAGCTCTCCAAGGCCACACGCGTGCCGATCTTCAGCATTTTCGATACCTACCTGGGGCACGGCATTCTCGGTGGATCGATTTCGAGCTGGGACGAGCAGGGCAGACTCGCAGGCACGCTCGCAGCGCGGATCCTGGAAGGAAGGAACCCCGAAGATGTCACGTTGCCGCCGACTCCCGTGCCGGCGTGTATGGTCGATGCGCGGGAACTGGCGCGCTGGTCTGTGGACGCGAGCCAGACTTCCCCGGAGTGCGACGTGAGCTTCCGTACGCCGACGTTCTGGGAGGCGAACCGCGGGAACGATCATTGCGGGTATCGCCGTGGGCGTATTGATCTGTCTGTTCCTGATCGCCCTTCTCATCCAGGGCCGGCGACGCCATCGAATCGAGCTCGAGCTCAATCATCAGCGGGGCGAGCTGATGCATGCGGCGCGCCTGGCCATGGTGGGTGAGCTCGCAGCCGGAATCGCTCACGATCAATCAGCCGCTGGGCGCCATTCTGAGCAATGCGGACACGGCGGAGCTGCTGCTGGACCGCGATCCTTCCCAGCTCGATGAAGTGCGGCAGATCCTGATCGACATCCGCCGCGACGATCTGCGCGCCAGTGAAGTCATTCGCCACATGCGGACCCTGCTGCGCAAGCGCGAGCTCGAACTGCAGCCGCTCGATCTGAACCGCACTATCAACGACGTCGTCCGGCTCCTGTTGGAGGAACGCGCGTCGCCGGGACATCGACCTGAGCACGGAACTCGCGATCGCGCTGCCCACGGTTGCTGCCGATCGAGTCCAGCATGGAGCAAGTGCTCCTGAACCTCCTCCTTAACGCTATGGATGCCATGGCCGCGAAAACCGGCGGGAGAGCGGCATTTGCACGTGAGATCCCGTTTGGTGGACCGCCACGTCGAAGTCGCAATAGCGGATAGCGGCACCGGCATTACACCGCAGCTTCGCACCCATTTGTTCGACTCCTTTTATTCGACCAAGGAGGACGGCCTGGGATTGGGCCTGTCGATCGCCCGATCGATCATCACCGCGCACGAGGGCCGTATCTGGGTCTGAAAACAACCTGCAGGGCGGGGCGACTTTCCGCTTCTCCTCGCCTGTGACCGAAATGGTTGAGGTCATCGTGCCCGACGCGCGGCCGCGGGTATCGAGTGTGAGGGTGGCGGTATGAACGAACTGGTCCCGGTGGTCCATGTCGTCGACGACGACGATTCGATGCGCACGGCCATCACGCGCCTTTGAATGCGGCCGGGTACGGTGTTCGCGGCTATCCCTCCGCGGGCGCAATGCTGCTGGCGCCGCCGGTCGACGAGCCAGGATGCATCATTCTCGATATCCGGATGCCCGGACCGAGCGGCCTGGAACTGCAGGAAGCTCTCGGCAAACGCGACGATCATCTGCCGATCATCTTTCTCACCGGGCACGGCGATATTCCAACCAGCGTGCGCGCCATGAAGGCCGGCGCCGTCGATTTCCTGACGAAACCGATCCAGCGCGACGTATTGCTCGGGGCGGTTGCGCACGCGGTCCAACGCGACGTAGCGCGGCGTGAGAGGCACCACGACCGCAAAGCGCTGCGCTCCGCTACGCCACCATGACCGCTCGAGCGCGATGTGTTCGCGCGCATCGTCGTCGGACGGCTCAACAAACAGATCGCGGCGGAGCTGGGTACGGCGGAACGAACCGTCAAAGCTCACCGCGCCCATGTCATGCAGAAGATGCAAGCCGCTTCGGTGGCCGAGCTGGTGCATTTCGCCGAGCAGCTCGGCCTGAACTCCGCCGGTAGGACCGCGACTGCGCAGCGCTCCTGAGTTGCCTGCGTTTGCGAGCGTCGAGAACACCGAGAATTGCACTAACGTGCAATAGCCAACCGGCCTAGAGACCAATTTCATAACTGCTTCAGGGCGCGCATTCTTCTGGTGATGGCACAGCCCGTCCTGTCGCTCGCCGTGCCCAGCGAGCAGGAATCAGCGCGCGCAAGCAGCGCAGACCATCGTGGTGGTCGAGGATGACACCAGCATGCGTGCGGCGATCGAGCGTGTCCTCGGCACCGCAGGGTTCCCGGTCGAGAATGCAACTGCCGCTGAGCTGCTGGGCAACGAGGAGTTGCAGCAGCGGCCGCCTGCCTGATCCTCGATATTCACCTGCCAGACCAGTCGGGATTGGATCTGCGACGGCAACTCCTGCGCGAAGAATCCACCCGCCTGTGATCTTCATAACGCGCGTTCGATGGCCCGGGTGCCAGACACGAGGCCGGGCAACTCGGCGCCGTGGGATTTCTCTCCAAACCATTCGGCGGGCGCGAGTTGCTGGAAGCGGTGAGCAACGCACTGCGACCGAACTAGCCTACAAACGGGCGTCAACCAGCACCTTGGTGCAATTGTTGTCGCCTGCACCGGTCGGCACGTTCGATTGTTGCGACCGCAGTTCCAGACCGAGGTCGAGAATGTCTTTGTGGTGGTAGATGCCCAGCGCCGGGCAGCCGCGTTCCTGCAGACCTTCATCGACTACCCACCGAGCCAGATACCGGCCAGCTTCACCATCGACCAGATCGAGGAGGGTGTGAAGAAGAAGGTCAGGAGAAATGGAAAAAGCGAAGAAGAAATAGTCGGCGCATTGCGCCGGAGCATCGAAACTGCTTGCGGACTCCAAGAGTCGGCAGGCGTCTCCATGAGACTGCACCAAGGTACAGTTCCTCAGCGCTCGTGAACGTGTAACCGTCGGTGCGACTCGCAGCGCCCACCGAGGATCCGCCAATGAAAGCGTCGTACAAACGGGCAGCCTGGTCTCTGGCACTGATTACCGTACTGTTCGCCGCAACACTCGCGCGGGGGCAGATGCCGCCGATGCGCTACCCTCCTGGAACGACGGACCGACCAAACAGGCGATCGTCAGCCTTCGTTACAAGTGACGACACAGGGGCTCGCCGGACTTCGTACCGGTACCCGAGCGCATCGCGACCTTCGACAACGACGGCACGCCTGTGGTCCGAACAGCCGATGTATTTCCAGTTCCTCTTCGCAATCGACCGCGTGAAGACATTGGCGCCGCAGCACCCCGAGTGGAGAACCACGGAGCCATTCAAATCGCTGCTGGCGGGCGACATGAAGACGTCGCTGGCGAGCCGGCGAAAAGGACTCCCGTCATCGTCATGGCTGCAACACACGCCGGGCATGACCACCGTCGGAATTCGAGGCTATCGTGAAGCGACTGGGCCGCGACGGCGCGGCATCCGACGACCAAGCGCCTGTTCACCGAGATGGTCTATCAGCCGATGCTGCGAACTGCTTGCATACCTGCGTGCCAACGGCTTCAAGACCTTCATCGTGTCGGGCGGCGGCATCGAGTTCATGCGCCCGTGGACCGAGACGGTCTACGGCATCCCGCCCGAGCAGGTCGTGGGCAGTCAGGGCGAGACTGAAGTTCGAGCTGCGCGACGGCAAGCCCGTGCTGATGCAGGCTGCCGAAGTGCGATTTCATCGACGACCAGGCCCGGCAAGCCGGTCGGCATCCAGCGTCACATCGGCCGCCGCCCGATCGCCGCGTTCGGCAACTCGGATGGCGATCATGCAGATGCTGCAGTGGACCGCCGCCGGCGACGGTGCCGCGTTTCGCGCGGCTCGTGCGCCACACCGATGCCGCAGCGCGAGTGGGCCTACGATCGCGCAGTCGCACATCGGCAAGCTCGACAAGGCGCTGGACGAGGCGCAGGCGAAGAGCTGGACCGTCGTCGACATGAAGAAGGATTGGAAGCGCATCTATGCTTTCGATGAGTGAGCGGCACGGCGGGCCCGAAACGTAGTACGTGCGCGCGATCAAACATGTACTGCTCTTCATCCTCTACGCGATCATTGGCGCAGTGCTCGCGGCCGTCGCGGGATTTGTCTGGCTCGGGGTCAGCGGCAAGCCCGAACTGAAGCCGTGGCACACGGCGTCGCTGCACGAGGAATTCACTCGTGCGGACAGCGAACGGATCACGACGCTCGATGCCTATCGCAAGCTAGAGGAGCGCCTGTTCGCAGAGCTCAAAGTGAGGTTCTATCAGCGCACAGGCCCGTCAGACCGGTTGCAACTCAAACCGATATTTCGCCGGAGTCGGGTCGATCCCACTGCTTTTCCCGAGAACTTCAACCGCGCACATTCGAGCTCGAGACTGACGCCCCGCGCGCGGGCGTAATCCTGATCCATGGACTGACTGACTCGCCGTACGTGTTTCGAGCCCTCAGCTTCGCGCTTGCATGAGCGGGGCTGCTGGGTGGTGGCGCTGCGTCTTCCCGGACATGGCACGGCACCATCGGCGCTCACGCACATCGACTGGCGGGATTGGGCGGCTGCAGTGCGGATGGCGACCAGGACCTGCGCAAGCGCCTCCCGGCGCAGACTCCGCTCTATCTCGTGGGATTTTCGACCGGTGCGGCGCTTGCAGTGGAATACTCACTCGCGCGCCTCGAGGGCGAGGCAGTTGCCGGGTGCTGACGCGCTGGTCCTGCTGTCGCCCGCCATTGGTGTCGATCCCCTCGCGTGGCTTGCCGTCTGGCAGAACGGGCGTCAATGCTCCCTGGCCTCCGGGAAGTTGGCGTGGCTCGACCTCATTCCCGAGTACGACCCTTACAAGTACAACTCCTTTCCGGTGAGGGCGGGCCGGGAGATCTACACGCTGACGCAAGTCATCGACGAACGCCTCACTCGGCTTGCTGCCCATGGACCCGTGCGTGGCTTCCCGCGCACGCTGGTGTTTCAGTCCCTGGTTGATGCGACGGTGTCGCCGCCTGCCGTCGCGCGGGTCTTTCTCGGCCGCCTGGCGGGGAAGGCCATGAGCTGGTGATCTTCGATGTGAATCGGCGCGCCGACGCGGAAGCGTTCTGCGGGCCGGTGTGCGCGAAGCGCGACCGAGCAATTGCTGGCCGCGAGGGATCAGCCTTTCGGGTGACGTTGATCACGAACGAAAACGCGACAAGTTCCGAGCTGGTGGCGTTGCGCCGGCTCTTCACGGATCCGTCGCAGCCGGCGTTCCAATCCGGACTCAGCTGGCCGCCAGGCATGTTCGCTCTCTCACACAGCGCTGCCGATCGCACCGGACGATCCAATCTATGGTAGCGAACGCCCTGACATCGTCAGCACGGTGTACCTGGGAAGACTCGAGCTGTTGGGCGAGCAGGGCCTGTTGACGAGTGCCGACCAATGCGCTGGTGCGGTTGCGGTTCAACCCTTTCTTTGCCGACGAGGAACGGCGCATCGAGCAGTTCCTGGGGATGTCAGAGCGATAGCCGCTGACGCGGCGAGTGCCACGAAGTATGCGGCCCGGCTTTCCTCGTCAGGGCGTCTGCGCCCGTACCGCGTCGAGCCGCTTCCTGAGGCCGCGCCCAATCGCTGATCAGCATGCGTGCGTCCGCAGAATTCGTGACACTGCTCGACACCTGGAGCATCCGGTGTTGCCGCGGGCTTCGCGAGGCGTCCGCAACTCGCGCGAGGATCGCGCCAGTCTCGGAGTCCCGCAATTCGGCGATCAGCGTGGCGTGGCCGGCATTCATGACGTAGGTCCGGGAACGCCCCGGCTCCATGGTGTCGGAGCATTGGCGTAGACGTCGATGAGCGCCGCTGATACGCGCCAGCATCGGGGCAGCCTCGGTGACGACAGGGTAGCCATTTTCTTTTCCAACTCTTCCTGGAACGTCTTGTTGAACAGCGCAGCCAGATCAGTGCGGATCTTTTCCCGCTCCTCGGGGCTCAACTTCATGCGTGAACCGGTCTTCTCAGGATCCCAGTCCTTGCTGAAAGCCACTTGCGTGGGATCAGGCATCACACGCTTGTACGGAGCAAGGCTGGCCCCGGGATACACATAAGCAACATCGATGCCCTTCACTTTGGTCAGGTGAAGACCATCTTCGGTGACTTCCAGGCGGTTTCTCGGCGAATGCCGTGGTAGCGCTGAGCAGTGCGAGGTTCAGGAGCAGTGTTCCAGTCAGAAGCATGGTTCGGCGGAGAGGGAAGCTCACAAGATTCTCAAAGCGGGGGTCCGCGAATTTGCGGAAGGCGTACTGGGGGCCGACGCAGCGATGCAACCGTAATCTCTCAAAGCGGGTCCGTAATCTCCCACATTGAGGCGCGTTTCAGCGTTTCGCGCCTAGTATTCTGCTCCCGGTCCCGGGCGAGGCAGTCATGCGGCGCGCGTCGTTGCGATTCCTGCGGTCAATCACGCTCCTGCTGACGGGCGGGGACGTTCTCATTCCTTGTGCACGCACAGTGCCGCCCGCCAGCCACGGGTACGCTGACGAGGCACGCCGGCCACTAGTACGCAAGCCACAGGCGTCGGGCACTACGGACAAGCCGCTTTTCAAGCCCGAGGAACTCGAGCAGATCGTTGCACCGATCGCCCTCTGCGGACTCGCTATTGGCGCAAGTGCTGATGGCATCGACCTATCCGCTGGCGATCGTCGAAGCGGCGCGCTGGTCGAAAGCACATCCTGACGTCAAGGGCGACGCCGTGGCGAAGGCCGTGGAGAAGGAGGACTGGGACCCCAGCGTCAAGTCGCTGGTCGCGTTTCCCGACGTCCTCACGATGATGGATCAGAAGATCGACTGGACGCAGAAGCTGGGCGACGCATTCCTGGCGCAACAGGAAGAGGTCATGGACGCAGTCCAACGCCTGCGCGCTCGGGCGAAGGATCAGGGCAACCTGAAGAGTTCGAAAGAACAGATCGTCAAGACCGAGCCGGCGCCGGCGGGCGCGCCGAACCCGACCACTATCATCATCGAGCAGGCGGACCCCGAAGTCGTCTACGTGCCCACCTACAATCCAACAGTGGTCTACGGCGCGTGGCCATACCCGGCCTATCCGCCGTATTACTACTACCCGCCGTATTACGCAGGCGGTGCGTTCTTCTCTTTCAGCATGGGCGTCATCGTCGGCGGCGCGATTTGGGGCAACTGCAGCTGGGGCGGCAGCGATATCGACATCGATGTCAATCGTTACAACGACTTCAACCGTAACGAGATCAACAACGGCGGTCCGTGGTGACCGTGGCGACCGTGGCAACCGTGACCAGATCAACGGCGGCAACCGCAACAACGGCAAGTGGGAGCACAACGCCGCCAATCGCAAGAGGCGTCGAATACCGCGATTCAAGAGCCAGCAGAAATACGGCGGTGCAAGCAGTCGCGAAGCGGTCCAGTCGCGCGAGGCGTATCGCGGCCGCGCGGAGCAGGGGCGTCAGCAGATCGCACGCGAAGGGACGGCCAATCAACGTGACCTGGCGGGTAATCGCCTCGATACCAGCAATCGCGACGCCGGCGGCAACCGCGATCTTGGCGGCCAGTCGCGTGACGCCGGCGGGCAATCGCGTGACCGAGGCGGTCAGACACGTGACTCCGGAGGTCGGTCGGCGTGATCTCGGCGGCGGCAGCCAGAGTCGCGACCTGGGTTCTTCGAATCGGTCGCGCTCACCGGATGCCTTCGGTGGTGTCGGCAGCGGCTCAGTACACGAGCGTCAAGCAGCCGGGGTGCGTCAAGCCGCGGCTCGAGCGGCATGTCGCGTCGGCGGCGGGCGTCGCCGCTAAGCAACGGAGGACCGCCATGCGCCGGCTCGCAGTTCGAATTCTCATTCCTGGCGATCATCTAGTCTGGGCGCATGCGGCCGATCGCATGTCCAGCAGAAGGATTTCGCGTCCGCAGATCAGGCCATCCAGGCGCTGGTGAGCGCACGTGAAATCCGGTGATACCGGACGATGCTCGAAGTGCTGGGAGGCGATGCCAAGCCACTGATCGAGTCGGTGACCCGGTGCAGGACGGCAATGCACGCGCGCTCTTCGTGCGCGAGTACGAATCTCTAAACTCACTCCTGAGCACGCCGGATGGTCTGACGATCCTTCAGGTGGGATCCGATAACTGGCCGTTTCCATTTCCGCTGGTACAAGAGGGCGAGGCGCTGGCGCTTCGACAGTTCTGGCGGGCGTGGAAGAGATCATCAATCGCCGGGTGGGCCGCAACGAGCTGTCGACCATCCAGGCGTGCCTTGCTTATGTGGATGCGGAGCGCGAGTACTACCTGCGCAGCCCCGAGAATGATCCTCTGTTCCACTACGCGCGCCGGCTGTTGAGCACGGAGGGCACTGGGATGGGCTCTATTGGCCGGTCGCCGAGGGTGAAGAGCCGAGTCCCCTGGGCGAGGAATTTGCTCACGCGCGCTGAAGGGTACTTCAAGGACGAAGCGCCCAAATCGACACCGCTTTCATGGCTATGTGTATCGCGCGCTCGAAGCGCAAGGCCCGCAGCGCGGTGGGCGGCGCGTACCAGTACGTGGCGCACGACAAGATGATCGGTGGCTTCGCGCTCGTGGCTTATCCGGCGCAATACGGCACGAGCGGCGTAATGACTTTCATCGTGAATCACCAGGGAGTCGTGTTCTCGAAGGATCTCGGACCGGACACTCAGCGGCTCGCCGGTGAGATGAAGGCCTTCGATCCCGACGACACCTGGAAGCGCGAAGCATCTACCTAGTCATTGGGGGCGTGGCGGCGCCTGCATCGCTTCAAGCACGGAATCATCGATCTCTGATTCAGCTTTGGCGCTGTCGCATGGCGCCATATAGGCCTTAAGGACAATTGCTGCGGGAGCACCTGCGGGCTATACGTGGCTGAGCAGGGAACTCTTCGAGTAGTCCCGAGACTGACACCTGCCTGACCATTTCTCTGGCTCGATTTAGACAAGGACTTGAATTCCCAGTCCTGAGGAGACGCCATGATGCAAAGTACTGGGTCCAGGCCGCTCACCCGGCGAGGTCCTTGTTGTCGACGACTCTCTTGCTGAAACCGCCAGCGCCGCCGGGCGGAGCGTCCGCGGTCTGGCGACTGAACTTCGAGGCCGAAACATCGAGGTTGTTGAAGCCTTGTCGTGCGAAGACGGCCTGGCCACGGTCGTCTCCGACTCCGGTATCCACTGCATCCTGCTCAATTGGACCCAGGGGAGAACGACAGCAAGGTTCACGAGCAGGCAACGGAGCTCTTGCGCGCGGTGAGAGCACGCAACGCCAAGGTTCCCATCTTCCTCCTGGCCAGTCGCAAACTTGCGGGCACCGTCAATGTCGAGGTTGCCACCCTGGCGGATGAGTTCGTGTGGATCTTCGACGATACCGCGTCGTTCATCAGCGGCCGCGTCGAGGGTGCCATCGAGCGCTACGTCGAGGCGCTGCTGCCGCCTTATGCGGCCGCATTGGCGCGCTACAACCGCGAACGCGAATACTCCTGGGCGGCACCCGGCCACCAGGGCGGTGTCGCATTCCTCAAGTCGCCTGTGGGTCGCGCGTTCTTCGACTTCTTCGGCGAGAACCTGTTTCGCACCGACATGGGCATCGAGCGTGGCGCGCTGGGCTCGGTGCTGGGCCACAGCGGCCCGGTCGGTGAGTGAGCGCAACATTGCCCGCATCTTCGGCGCCGACCGTTCGTACTCGGTGTTGAACGGCACCTCCGCGTCCAACCGCGCGATCATGTCGGCTTGCGTGGGCGATAACGAAATCGCGCTCTGCGATCGCAACTGTCACAAATCCATCGAGCAGGGTCTCGCGATCACCGGAGGCATTCCGGTATTCCTGAGTCCGACTCGCAACCGCTACGGCATCATCGGACCGATTCCGCCGGAGCGGCTCGACCCCGGGCGATCGCGAAATGCATCGCGGACAATCCGCTCGCGAAGTCCGCCGCCAAAAGCGGCCTGTGTACTCGGTGCTGACCAACTGTACGTACGACGGCATGTGTTACAACGCGGCGGAAGTCGAGACGCGGCTGGCGAAGAGCGTCGATCGCGTCCATTTCGATGAGGCGTGGTACGGCTACGCGCGTTTCAACCCGATGTACCGCGATCGCTACGCTATGCGGGGCGATCCCGCGACCCATCCGAAAGACGGACCGACAGTTTTTGCAACCCATTCGACCCATAAGCTGCTCGCTGCGCTGTCGCGAACCTCGTACATTCACATCCGGGACGGACGCAGCGCGATCGATCACGGTCGCTTCAACGAGGCGTACTGCTCGCAGGCGAGCACCTCGCCGCTCTATGCCCTGGTCGCATCGAATGATGTCGCTGCCGCCATGATGGATGGTCCCGGCTGGCAAGACACTCACGCAGGAAACCATCGACGAAGCGGTTGCGTGCCGGCTCGCGCGTCGCACGTGCACGCCAGGAATTTCTGAAGAAGAAGGAGTGGTTCTTCGCGCCGTGGAATGCCGAGGAAGTGCGCGATCCGGTCAGCAACAAGAAGGTGCCATTTCACCAGGCGCCTGAAGAGCTGCTCACGACAGACGCGAACTGCTGGGTCCTGCACCCTGGCGAAAGTTGGCATGGGTTCGAAGGGCTGCCGGACGGCTATTGCATGCTCGATCCGATCAAGTTCGGCATCGTCTGCCCGGGCATGAAGACAGATGGTCAACTCGACTCGTCAGGCATTCCGGCTGACATCGTGACCGCGTATCTCGGTCGCGCACGGCATCGTGCCCTCGCGCACTACGGATCACATGGTGCTGTTCCTGTTCTCGATCGGTGTGACGAAGGGCAAGTGGGGCACGCTCCTCAACACGCTGCTCGATTTCAAGGTCGATTACGATCGCAACGCGCCGCTCGCGGAAGTACTGCCGTCGATTGCCGCCAAGTCACCCGCCCGTTATGCGGGCAAGGGCCTGAAAGATCTTGGCGACGAGATGTGGCAACAACTGCGCAAGAGCAAACAAGGGCACTGGCAGGCGCAGGCGTATGCCACGCTGCCGAAAGCCGGAGATGACGCCGCGCCGCGCATTCCAACGGTTGATGGCAGGGGACGCGGAGAAGGTCCCACTCGAGTGAGATCGCCAATCGTGTGGTGGCCGTCGGCGTGATTCCGTATCCGCCCGGTATCCCGATCGTCATGCCCGGCGAGAGCATCGGCGCTGCTGACGGACCGTGGCTCACGTATCTGCGCACGCTGCAGGAGTACGGTCATCTGTTCCCAGGGTTCGCCAAGGAAGTAGAAGGCACCGAGGAGATGGAAGACGGGTACCACATCTACTGCGTGAAGGGAGCGTCAAGTAGGACGATGGGAAGGGAGTCATGATCGAGTACGCAGCCAAGACACCCACAATTCCGATTCCCTTTCATCAAGCTGCTCAAAGTCGTCGCGCTCGTCGATGGCGAAGATCCGCAGGTCCGCACCCTCATCGAGCGCCTGCGAGCCGAGAGGTACGACGTTGAGATCAGCGCCCGCTACGATCGTGATGTGTCGAAGATGCCGCCGTCGGCGCCTACATCGTGGCTGTCGACGGCGACCGGCGCGAACCCGCACGCAAGCTGGCTCAGGCTGTCCGCCACATCGGGTTCCAGACGCCGCTGTGGGCGCTGGCCGATTCCACCAGATCGCCGACATCGCCGTGCTCGGCGAGACTCGGCGAAGTCGATGGCTACGTCTATCTCGGCCAGCAATCGCCGACGCGTTCTACGCCAAGCAGATCGTCGCCAGCCTGGTCGAATACGGCATGAGCCTGTTGCCGCCGTTCTTCGGCGGGCTGGTTGCCTATGACGCGGAGGCCAATATCGCTTTCGACTGCCCGGGGCACCAGGGCGGGCAGTTCTATCGCAAGTCGCCGGCCGGGCAGCTGTTCTTCAAGCACTTCGGCGAGCAGATCTTCCGCAACGACCTGTGCAACGCCGACGTCGATCTCGGCGACCTGCTGATTCACGTCGGCCCGGCCGTCGATGCGCAGAGGCATGCGGCGCAGGTATTCGGCGCGGATCGCACGTACTTCGTTCTGAACGGCACGACGACTTCCAACAAGGTCGTCACCAGCGCGGTGCTCAAGCGCGGCGACCTGGTGCTGTTCGACCGCAACAATCACAAGTCGCTGCACCAGGGCGCGCTCGTGCAGGCCGGCGCGATCCCGATTTTCCTGCCGACGGCGCGCAATCCCTTCGGCATGATCGGCGCGGTCGACTGGGACGCGTGGGACGAGAAGTACCTGCGCGATCAGATCCGGCTGCATCCGCTGCTCAAGGACACCAGCAACGGCCAAGGCCGAGCGCCCGTTCCGCCTGGCGTGCATCCAGCTCGCGACCTACGACGGCACGATCTACAACGTGCGCAAGGTGCATGGAGAAGATCGGCCACCTCTGCGACTACGTGCTCGTGGGACGAGGCCTGGATCGGCTACAACGCCTTTCACCCGCTGTTCCACGATCACAGCCCGATGCGCATCGAGAAACTCACGCCCGAGATGCCGGGGCTGTTCTCCACACAGTCGGTGCACAAGCAGGGCGCGGGCTTCTCGCAGGCTTCGCAGATCCACAAGCGCGACGAGCACATCCAGGGCCAGCGCCGCTTCGTCGAGCACAAGCGCTTCAACGAATCGTTCCTGATGAACGCGTCGACCTCGCCGTTTTATCCATTGTTCGCTTCGCTCGACGTCAATGCCAAGGTTCACGAAGGCAAGGCCGGCGAGATGCTCTGGGACCGCTGCATCGAGCTCGCCATCGAAGCGCGCAGAAGCTGCGCCAGTTCGGTCATCACTACGCACGCGAGGGCCGCGACGCGCAGGAGCAATGGTTCTTCGACCCGTTCGTGCCCGACGTCGTCACGATCCGCGGCTCGAAGTTCACGCAGGACGCCGAGAACGTCGCGCTGGGAGGATCTGCCGACGGAAGTCATCAAGCACGAGCAGCAGTGCTGGAACTTCGATCCGAAGGCACGTGGCACGGCTACGCCGGGCTACTCGGACGGCTACGCGATGGTCGATCCGAACAAGCTCGATGCTGCTCACGCCGGGTATCGATCGCAAGACCGGCGAATACCTCGACTTCGGCGTGCCGGCCACGGTGCTCGCCAACTACCTGCGCGAGCAGCGCATCGTCCCGGAGAAGTGCGACCTCAACAGCATCCTGTTCCTGATGACGCCCGCCGAGGACGAAAGCAAGCTCAACACGCTGATCGCCAAGCTGGTCAAGTTCAAGAACCTGTGGGACCGCGATGCGCCGCTCGGCGAGGTGCTGCCGACGCTCTACGCGCAGAACAGCGCGCGCTACGCGGGCTACATCGCTGCGGCAGGTGTGCAACGAGATGCACGACTTCTACCGCAAGGCGAACGTCAAGGAGCTGCAGAAGCTAGTGCTTCCGCGCGAGCAGCTTCCCGGAGCTGGCGATGTCGTCGCAAGGACGCCTACGAGGACGCTGGTCGCCAACGAGGTGGACTACGTGCCGCTGGACCGAGATCAAGGGTCGCGTCGCTGCGACGCTGGCGCTGATCTATCCGCCTGGCATCGGCGTCGTCGTTCCCGGCGAGCGCTGGGACGACCGTGGCGCAGCCGATGCTCGATTACTTTCTGACGTTCGAGGAGTCGTTCAACCGCTTTCCCCGGCTTCAACTATGAAGTGCAGGGCGTGTACCAGGAGACAGATGGACGGTCGCATCAAGTTCTACACCTACGTGGTTCGAGAATGAGCCCCACGCGGGGATGAGGAGAAGCCTTATGGCAAGCAACAGAAGAAGATGAACCTGATGCAGCTCACGTTCATCGTCGCGGTCAACATGATGGGCTCCGGCATCATCATGCTGCCGACCAACATGGCGCAGGTCGGCGCGATCTCGCTGCTCTCGTGGGTCGTGACCGCGGTCGGCTCGATGGCGATCGCGTACGGCTTCGCGCAGGCCGGCGTCTTCAACCAGCGCACCGGCGGCATGGCGGCCTACGCCGAGGATGCCTACGGCAAGATCGGCTACTTCCAGGTCTTCCTGCCTCTACTTCCTGTCGCTCGCGATCGGCAACGTGGCGATCGCGATCTCGGCGGTCGGCTACCTCGCGACGTTCTTCCCGTGGCTGATCGTCGACGCCGATCGCGACCTGCATCGAGCGTGATCGCGCTGCTGTGGCTCACGACGGTCGCGAACTTCGGCAGGCCCGAGCGTGACCGGCAAGATCGGCTCGATCACGGTGTGGGGCGTGATCATCCCGGTCGGCGCGACTCTCGCTCGATCGGCTGGTTCTGGTTCAGCACGCGACGACCTTCGCGGCGGCCTGGAATCCGCAGGGCCTGAGCCTCGGCGCAGGGCATGGGCTCGAGCATCTCGCTCACGCTGTGGGCGTTCCTCGGGATGGAGTCCGGCGGCGCAGAACTCCGACGCCGGTCGAGAACCCGAAGCGCAACGTGCCGCTCGCCTGCATGTTCGGCACGCTCGGCGCCGCGGTCGATCTACATCCTCTCGACCACCGTGATCCAGGGCATCGTGCCGAACGCGGAGCTCGCGGAGTCGACCGGGCCGTTCGGCCTGGCCTACGCGAAGATGTTCAACCCGACCGTCGGGCTCGATCATCATGGCGCTCGCGGTGATGGCGTGCCTCGGCTCGCTGCTCGGCTGGCAGTTCACGATCGCGCAGACCGGCAAGGTCGGCGGCCGAGGACCGGATGTTCCCGTCGATCTTCGCGAAGGTGAACGGCATGGGCGCGCCGATCACCGGCATGATCGTGATGGGCGTCGTGCAGATCGGTGCATGGCGCTGATCGACGATCTCGCCGACGCTCAGCGAGCAGTTCAGCGCGCTCGTCAACCTCGCGGTCGTGACCAACGTCGATTCCCTACATCATCTCGCTGTCGGCGCTGATGGTGATGATGCGGACCGCGCGGGTCGAGGCGTCGGTCTTCGAGCGCAACGCCTTCGTGCATGGCCATCGCCACCGGCTTACGGCGTCTCGCTGCGCCTGTACCGCGTCGCGACCAAGGCGACGACGTCATCGGGCGTGAATGCTTCGGTCATCGGGATGCGCGCCACGCCGTCTGCGGGGATTCCTTCGCCCCGTCTCATGGCGCCTGCGTCAGCTGCCGCTGCGCGCGCCGGCGGCAAGACCTGACGGCCGAGCGCAACCGCACCAAAGGAGAACAATCGTGCAAAGGTTGAATCTTCCGCAATGTCGCGAGGCGCTTCGGGTGTGGCTCTCCGGGACCAGCATCCGGTGTTGCCAGCGATCCTCGTCCGTCTCACTTGCGAGCGTGTCCGGCCTCGGCAGGAACGCTCGACCAGATCAAGGCGACGGGCCATATCAAGTTCGGCTATTTCGCGGATGCTCGAGCCCTTCACACAGCGCGCCGACAACGGTGCCGTCGACGGCTACTCGCAGCCGCGCTGTGCCGGGTTGATCGCCGAGCAGGTGAAGACACAGCTGGCGCTATCCGATCGACGGTAGATTGGGTGCCCGTCACCGGGCGATAGCGATCTGCGCCAGGTGCAGCCGGGCAGCATCGACGTTCTGGTGTACGCCCATCAGCGCGACACTGACGCGCCGGCGGGATGTCGCGTTCTCCATTCCGGTGTTCCCGGTGCGGGCGTTGCTGCGCGCTGATACAGGCTGCGTAGCTGCGGCAAACGCCCTCGCCGAAAACCCGAACGTCCGGCCCGTGTGGCGCGGCTCACCCGCGGCAAAAGTGCTTGGGCAAGAAGACCTTCGCGAGTCGTGTCAGGGACCACGGCGGAGAGCTGGATGACGAGTCGGATCTCGACACTGCAGATCGACGTCGAAGATCGGTCAGTGGCCGGACCTGTCACGGCGCTGCAACAGCTGCGCGATGGCAAGGTCGCGATCGGGGTTCTTCGGCGATGGAGCCATCATGCTGGGCGCGATGGACGAGGCTCGCGCAGGACTTCGTGCTGCTCGGCCGCCTGTTTACGCGAGCGAATCGTTGGCTCATGGCTACGCAGACGACGAGACTTTCGTCTCCTCGTGCTCGATCGAACCCTGGGTCAGGCGTATGGCACCAACGCCTTTCGGGGCGCTCTACACAAAGTGGTTCGGCGAATTCGAACGGACACCACGCGGGCGTTCTTCCTCTGGAACACGCCGACACCGCGAAGTGCTACGCATCGCGCAAGTAGGGAAACTGGCCAGCAGACTCGGCAGGGTAGTAGAGATGATCCAACGAAGCATCAAGCGATTGAGCCTGCGTGCCCTCGTCGTGGACGACGAGCTCGGCACGCCCAACGGCAGAAGGCCGCGCCGCTCCGGGCGCTCGTCCAGGAGATGCAAGGCCGCGCCATCGAAGTCGTCGAGGCGACCTCCGCCGAGGACGGCACGTCCGTGATCACCTCGGACTCCGCGATCCACGCGGTGCTGGTCGACTGGACGCTCGGGGATGACAGGGCAGATCGCGCAGGCGCGCGCCTTCTGGAGTTCCTGCGCTCGCGTAACGACAAGATCCCCATCTTCCTGATGGCGGAGCGCGGCGAGGCCGTCGGCGATCCCGGTCGAAGTGATGGAGATGGTCGACGAGTTCATCTGGACGCTGGAGGACACGGCGGCCTTCGTCGGCGGCCGTGTGGCGCGGCCATGCGCCGCTACCTCGAGGTCATGATGCCTCCGCTGGCCGCGGCGCTCGATGAAGTTCACCCAGGAGTACGAGTATTCCTGGCACACGCCCGGCCACACGGGCGGCACCGCGTTTCTCAAGTCGCCGGTCGGCCGGATCTTCTTCGATTACTTCGGCGAGAACCTGCTGCGCTCGGATCTGTCGATCAGCGTCGGCGAGCCTGGGCTCGCTGCTCGATCACACGGGCCCCATGGGCGAGCACGAAAGGTACGCGGCGCGTGTGTTCGGCGCGCACCGCACCTACAGCGTCACGAACGGCACCTCGATGTCGAACCGCGTGATCTTCATGGCGGCGGTGGCGCGTGACCAGATCGCGCTGTGCGACCGCAACTGCCACAAGTCGATCGAGCACAGCCTGGTCATGACGGGCGCCATCCCGACCTACCTCGTGCCGCTGCGCAACCGCTACGGGATCATCGGCCCGATCCCGCCTGCACCGCCTCAGCAAGGAAGCGCATCAAGGCCGCGATCAAGACGAATCCGCTGGTCGACAAAGGACATCGACAAGCGGCCCGTCCACTCGGTCGTCACCAACTCCACCTACGACGGCCTGTGCTACAGCGCACGCCGCGTCGAGGAGCTGCTCGACCCGAGCGTCGACCGCATCCATTTCGACGAAGCATGGTACGCGTACGCGCGCTTCAACCCGCTGTATCGCGACCGTCACGCGATGCACGGCGATCCCAAGGATCACAAGGGCCCGACGGTCTTCGCCACGCATTCCACGCACAAGCTGCTGGCGGCGCTCTCGCAGGCGTCGCTCCTGCACATCCGCGACGGCCGCAGCGCGATTCCGCATGCGCGCTTCAACGAGTCGTTCATGATGCACGCGTCGACCTCGCCGCTGTATCCGATCATCGTGTCGAACGACATCACCGCCGCGATGATGGACGGGCCGGGCGGCCCGACGCTCACCAGCGAGTCGATCCAGGAAGCCGTGGCCTTCCGGCAGACCATGGGCCGCGTCCACCGGCAGTTCGCGCAGAAGAAGCGAATGGTTCTTCAAGACCTGGAACGCCGACACCGTCACTGGAGCGGCAAGGGCGGCAAGAAGCGTGCCGCTTCGAGGACGCGTCGCCCGAGCTGCTGGCGACCGATCCGGAGTGCTGGGTGCTGCACCCGGGCGAGACCTGGCACGGCTTCGGCGATCTGGAAGACGACTACTGCATGCTCGACCCGATCAAGGTCTCGGTCCTCACGCCCGGGGTCGACCGACAAGGGCGGGCTCGACAAGCGCGGCATCCCGGCGACGCCTCGTCACGTCGTACCTGCACTACCGCGGCGTCGAGGTCGAGAAGACCACGGACTTCACGATCCTGTTCCCTGTTCTCGATCGGCATCACCAAGGGGAAGTGGGGCACGCTGCTCAATGCGCTGCTCGACTTCAAGCGCGACTACGACAGCAACGCGCCGCTGGCCGCAGGTGCTGCCGGACCTCGACGGCCGATGTATCACGGCAATCTCGGACTGCGCGACGCTTGCCGACCAGATGTTCGCGCAGCTCAAGGAGTCGCGGCAGACCCACTGGCTCGCCGAGGCGTTCTCGACGCTGCCCACGCCCGTCATGACGCCGAACGCCGCATACCAGCATCTGGTCACGCGACGAGATCGAGCACGTGCCGCTCGACGAAGCTCGCCAACCGCGTGCTCGCCACGAGCGTCGTGCCATACCCGCCGGGCATTCCCATGCTCATGCCTGGCGAATCGACCGGCGCGAAGGACGGCCCGTATCTCGGCTACCTGCGGGCGCTGTGGTCGTGGGACAAGCGTTTCCCGGGGTTCGGTCACGACACGCATGGGGTCGAGAATCGTGACGGCACCTACTACGTTCAGTGTCTGAAGCCGGGTGCTGAGCGAGGATCAGCGCGCAAGTGAGTACGGCCCGGCCGCAAGATGTCGCTCGTGCAGGCGACGATGCTCGTGGCCGGCAACATGATCGGCACGGGCGTCTTCCTGCTGCCCGTCAACCTCGCGTCAGGTCGGCGGCATCGCGATCTTCGGCTGGGTGATCGCCACCGCGGGTGCGGCCGCACTCGGTCTCGTCTTCGCGAAGCTGGGCGAGCTCGATCCGCAGGAAGGCGGCCCGTACGCCTACGCCCGCGACTTTCTCGGCCCGTACGCGGGCTTTCAGACCAACTACGTGTACTGGTTCGGCAACTGGATCGGCAACATCGCCATCGCGGTGGCAGCGGTCGGCTACCTTGCGGAGTTGATTCCCGGGATCAGCGACCCGCCGGCAAGCGTGCTCGCTACGGCCGCCGTGATCTGGGTGCTCACGTTCGCCAACATCCTCGGCCCGCGGGTCGTCGGCGCACTGGAGACCTGGACCATGGCGCTTGCGCTCATCCCGATCCTGGGGATCGCGCTTCTTCGGCTGGTTCTGGTTCAACTCCGGCGACTTTCCTGGCGGGCTGGAACGTGAGCGGCGGCTCCGGACATCGCACGCCGTCTCACGCGCCGCATCGATGGCGCTGTGGGCCTACATGGGCATCGAGAGCGCGGCGGTCTCCGCCGGGGTCATCGAGAACCCGAAGCGCAACGTTCCGCTTGCCACGCTCATTGGCCTCGGCCTGGCGGCGGTCGTGTACGTGCTCGAGCTCCTCGGTGATCATGGGCATCATGCCGAACGACGAGCTGCAGCACGTCGCACGCGCCGTTCGCCGAAGCGGCGCGGCTCGCGATCGGCCCGACCGGCGCAGATCATCATCAGCGTGTGCGCGGTCCTGAAGTCGGTGGGATCGCTCGGTGGCTGGATGCTGCTCGTCGGGCAGTCGGCCAAGGCGGCGGCTGACGACGGCATGTTTCCGCGCGTCTTCGCACGCCTCAACCGGCAACGGCGTGCCTGGCCGCGGGCTCATCATCGTGGGCGTGCTGATGACGATCGTGCTGTTCGCCACCATGTCGCCGACCATGGCCGAGCAGTTCAGTCAGCATCGTCGATCTCGCGGTGATCCTCATCATCGTGCCGTACGTCTATGCCGCGGTCGCGGTCGTGAAAGTGATTTACGACCATCACGCTCCCGGCCGCGACATTCCAGACCTACAAGTGGATCGCGCTCGCCGCGGTGGTCTACTGCCTCTGGGCCGTGATCGGCGGCGATCCCGACGACGGTGGTCGGACGCGATGGTGGCGCTGCTCATCAGCGTGCCGCTCGTATCCGTTCTTCATCCGTTCCATGGAGGCCGCCAGCGAAGCGCAAGAGCTGCGCACGATCGTGCAGCTCCTGCTTCCGGGACCTCACCCGCAGCTGCGGGTGCCACGCAATAAGGGCACCTGCTCGACCAGAAGGACCTCCGCCATGCAATCGCTGCCTGTATCCGCGCACCCTGTGCGCCCGAGTCAATCGAAAGCGCTTCTGAGCGCGAGCCTGCTTGCACTCGTGGCGACCTTGCCGCCTGGGCCGAAGAGACAGCTCCGCCGCCGCCCCTCCTCCTCCAGGCTTTCCTGCGGGACTGGACTGGAAATTCAACTTTTCCGCGGGCTGGGGCTCGTTCGGGTTCGCTAATTCCCTGTACACCAACCCCAAGCCCGACGAGCCGTCCGGCGATCAGAGTGACAACTGGTTCGAGGGCTCGATCACGGCGGGAATCAGTGCGGAATACGCGCTGGCCAACTCATCGCAGATCTACGGCAAAGTGAGTGGTGTTGGCGAGCGGACGTACGGAACCCCGCCGTCGCTGGTGGGCGATGATCATTCATCGTTCGACGTGGAGGATCTCTACATCGGCTGGCGCTCCGGCAAGATGCTGGGCGACCTCGGCGAGAACGTTCTCGATTTCACCGTCGGCCGCACGCAGTACAAGATCGGTCACGGCATGCTGTTGTGGGATGGTTCGTCGGAAGGAGGATCGCGGGGCGGCTATTGGACCAATGCGCGCAAGGCGTTCGAGTTTGCCGCGATCGGGCGGTTCAAGCCTGGCAACCACACAGTCGAGGCTTTCTATCTCAAGCGGGATGAACTCCCGGAGTCGAAAACCGACAGCAAACTCTGGGGCCTGAACTATGAGTACGCGTTCAGCGAGGACACGGTCCTCGGCGCGACATACATGAAGTGGAGTGCCAATCATGAATGCTCCGCAACGGGACGGTCTGGATGTGTACGACGTGCGCGCCTTCACCGCGCCGTTTCCAAACCTGAAAGCGCTCTCTTCGAGTTGGAGTACGCCAAGGAAGACAACGGTGATGCACTCGATTCCGAGGCATGGAACGCACTCGTGGCCTATCAGCTCGAGACGCCGTGGAAGCCCAAGATCTCCTATCGGTACGCGTTCTTCGAGGGTGACAAGCCCGGCACGGCTGAAGAACGAAGCGTTCGACGGGCTGTTCACCGGGTTCTACGACTGGGGCACCTGGTGGCAGGGTGAAATCGCTGGTGAGTACTTCGTCTCGAACTCAAACCTGATTTCTCACCAGTTTCGCGTGCATACGAAGCCGACCGATTCCATCGGCACGGGACTCATCTTCTACGACTTCCTGCTCGATAACCCGGCGTCGGCAGGGGTGACGTCGGACAAGGTCGCCTACGAGCTCGACTGGTACATGGACTGGAGTCTCAACGACAACTTCGTGTTCAGTTTCGTCGCCGCCGTAGCCGACCCCAAGGGAAGCGGTCGAACAGTCCTCGGGTCGTACCGATACGTTCTACTACGGTATGATCTTTGTGCCTACAGCTTCTAACGAAGTACGTGCGGGTCGTTCGTGAAGCACATCCATTCTCACCTGGCTCGCGAGCGGCAAGGTTCGCCGTTCGTTGTGCGCTGCGCTAACTGGCCGCACGCGAGCTTTGCGGCGAGCGGCGGGTTCGCCGACAAGGTGGCACAGCGGCCTCGCGCTATTCATCATCGTCGTCCTGCCGATCGGCGGTGTGGTGCTGTTCTGGCTGGTGCACATCCTTCCGGAGAAAGCGGCCGAGAAGCGCCATCACCCGCAGAAGGACGCGATCCAGGTGCTGTGCTCTGTTGTCGCTCGTATTCGGCGGCTTGCTGTGGCCGCTCGGCATGGCTGTGGGCCTATTCGAAGCCGGTTCTGCACCGGGCTGGCCTACTGGTCGAGACAAGCACGACGACTACTACGCCGAGCTGGCAGGCGGATCACCCGCGAGGCCGAAGAGCTTGCAGCTTCACGAAGAACTGGGACGCTTGCGAGGTGAGGTGGAAGAGCTGGCGAAGCGCAGCGAAACGCCCGACAAGTTGCAAGATGATTCGCGAGCGCCTGGCGAGAGCTCGAGGGCCGCGCGGCATCGGACGCGACACAGCCGGCGGAGGGGGCCGCTAATGGAAGCCCTGCTACTCGGCATCTACAGCTTTTTCGTCTGGCTGATCTTCTTCAAGTTCAAGTGGCTGCCCTGGAACACGACTTCCCAGGTGACCGTGGTCGTAATTCCGATCGTCGGACTGACCGCTTTGATCCTGTTCCTAAACGTCTATGCGCCTTCATCCTCCGATGTACGGGTGATCAAGTACGTGGTGCAGGTCGTGCCGGAGGTACGAGGACGTGTCATCGATGTGCCGGTGGAACCAAACAGCCAGGTCAAGAAGGGCGAAGTGCTGTTTCGCATCGACCCCACGCCGTTCGAGATCCAGGTGCGCACGCTCGAAGCACAACTCGCCAGCACCGAGGGCTCAGTTGGCCAGCTGCAGGCGGAGCTGAATTCGGCGGTGGGGAAAACCAAGGCGACGCGCGCCAAGCTTGAGCTCTCGCGACTGCGAGTGCAGCAAAACCGCGAGCTCGCTGCGACCGGCGCAGGCGATCGCTTCGCACTGGAACAGGCGGAATCGGATGTCAAGGAAACCGAATCGGAGCTCAGCTCGGACGTCGCCGGCGAGGCACAGGTTCGTGCCCGTCTCGGCGCGACAGCGGGCGACGACCAGGCGGAGGTCGCGGAGATCAAGTCGAAGCTCGAGAACGCGAAGTGGGAGCTGAGCCAGACCATTTTTACGCACCAGCCGACGGGACCGTCATCAACCTGCAGCTGAGACCCGGACAGCTAGCGACGGCTCTCGGCTTCCAGCCGGTGATGACCTTCGTAGAAAATGAGTACCAGGTCATCGCGCTCTACGACCAGAACGAGCTGCACAACGTGCAGAGCCGGGCGACCAGGCCGAAATCGCGCTCGAGACCTATCCGGGTCGAATCATCAAGGCGACGGTGGACTCCATCGTGTGGGCGCAAGGACAGGGACAGATACAGATGAGCGGGACGCTGCCGCAAACCGGTGCCCGACCCATGCCTCCGGGCCGATTCGCCGTGCGCCTGAAGATTGCGCCCGAGGATCAGGATGTGTTCCTGGCGGCCGGCGCGCGTCGGCAACGGGGCCATCTACACGCAGTACGGGCATCACATTCATCTCGTGCGCAAGGTGATCATGCGCGTCGGCTCGTACCTCAACTGGCTCATCCTCAAGTTGCACTGAGATGGCAGCCCGACAGATGAGGGATTGCTCTGGCGAGCACCAGTAGTGCTCCTTGCGCCAGCGATGCTGGTGGCCTGCATACTGCGGGATCCTCCCTCTTCGGAGGAGTTGCGCAAACGAGGTTGTGCCCGAAGAGTCGATGCCCGAGCAATGGACGGCCGAGGGCGCACACACCGGCGACGTCGAGACCAGCTGGCTTGCGACGTTTGGAGACGCTCAGCTCGATGCGCTCGTCACCGAAGCGATCCAGCGGAACGGCGATCTGCGCGCTGCGGCCGCGCGGGTCGAGCAGGCGGCTGCTTATGTGAAGGTCGCCGGGGTGAGCTCTACCCGACGGTCGACGCGCTGGGTCGCGCGCGGCGGCGAAATGGGAGGCGACGAGCTCCGGCCTTGAGGGCGTTGTCGTTACGGCCTCGTGGGAGCTCGACGTCTGGGGCCGAGTGCGATACGGGAAGCGCGCCGGCAAAGAGCAATACGCCTCCGCTCAGTCGGATTTCAATTTTGCGCGCCAGTCACTCGCCGCCCTGGTGGCGAAGTCCTGGTTCATGGCCACCGAAGCGACGTTGCAGCGCGCGGTGCTCACCGAGATGGTGGACTCCGCAACCAAGCTCACCGCACCTCGCTGAGCAACGCTTCCGGGTCGGGATCGGGAGCGAGCTGGACGTGGCATCGGCCCGCGTCAACGAGCAGACCTACCGCGACAGCCTGCGTCAGGTCGAGCTCGCTCTGGAACAGGCTGTGCGCTCACTCGAGTTGCTGGTGGGTCGTTACCCGGGGGCGCAACTCGACTCCACCAACGCAGCTCGATAACTTTCCCCGGATGTGCCGGCCGGGCTGCCGTCCGAACTTCTGGAACGACGGCCTGACGTGGTCGCCGCACAAATGCGCGTGGCGGTGGCCTTCAGCCGCTACAAGGAATCGCAGGCGGCGCGCTTCCCGAAGATCTCGCTGACCGGCAGTGGCTCGGATCTCACCAGCGACTTGTTCGTTCTCCAGGACCGCGACAACCCTGTGTGGAGTGTGGGCGGGAGTGTCTTTGCACCGCTGTTTCGCGGCGGGGCACTCAAAGCTCAGGCCGAGGTGCGCAGCGCGGAGCAGAAGGAAGCGCTCGCGCACTACGTGACGACGGCGCTCAAGGCGTTCGGCGACGTTGAAAACGCGTTGTCGAGTGAGTTCGGCGTTGCAGCAGCGCGAAAGATCCTGGCGACGGCCGTGACCGATGCCGAGCATGCGCTACGGCTGTCGGAGATTCGCTATCGGGTCGGGTCGGGCGACCTGCGTTCGGTCCAGCAACAGCAGCTTGCTTATAACACCACCAAAATGACGTTGTTGCGCGTACAGACGGAGCGGCGCGTGCAACGCGTGAACCTGCATCTGGCCCTGGGAGGCGACTTCTCAGCAGGTGCCTAGATCTTCGGGGGGCTTTCTGATACAGACCATCAACTGGCGACAGCACTGGATGCTGATCTTCGTGCCCATCGCGTTCGCGCTCGAGCACGTGTCTGGCGATCAGTGCGCCAGTCAGTTCCTGGTCGCGGCGCTCGCGATCATGCCGGTCGCACGGCTGATCGGCGTCGAGCACCGAGCACCTGTCTCACTACACGGGCGATTCCGATCGGCGGCCTGCTGAATGCGATGTTCGGCAACCTTCCGGAGCTGATCATCTGCGTCGTGGCGCTGAAGGCGGGCCTTTACGCGATGGTGGCCGCCTCGCTCATCGGCGCGATTCTCTTCAATCTGCTGCTGGTGCTGGGCCTCAGCTTCCTGCTCGGCGGGTTGCGGCATCACACGCTTGAGTTCAACGCGCGCGCGACCGGCGTCTACAGCTCGATGATGTTCATCGCGGTCATCAGCCTGGCGCTACCCAGCATTTACGAGCGAGGCCTTCGCGCAAAGCGGTCCCACATGCGGACAGGAGAGCATCAACGTCGGCCTCGCCGCGCTGTTGCTCGATGCTGTATGCGCTTCATCCCTGATGCTTCATGATCCGCACGCATCCGGAAGTTTTCGCCAGCGTCGGCACGAAGGAACATGACCGATGAGCACGAGAGCACCGTGGAGTCTGCCGATGTGCCTCGGTGTCCTGGTCGGCAAGCTCCGTGCTGGCGGCGTTTCTGAGTGAAATACTGGTCGGCGCCGTGGAAGGCACGGGCGAGGCCTTAGGGCTGTCGAACGCATTTCTGGGCATCGTGCTGCTCGCCAGCGTCGGCGGTGTCGCGGAGGGCATATCGGCCGTCACCATGGCGCGCAAGGGTCGGCTTCGATCTGTCGCTCGGCATCGCGCTGGCAGCTGCATCCTGATCGCCGCTGTTCGTGGCGCCGGTCGCTGGTGTTTGCGAGTTACTTCGTCGGACCGCATCCGTTTGAGTTGTCCTTCAGCCCCGGCGGCGTCGGCCTGCTGCTTCTTGGCAGTGCTCATCGGCGCGCTCGTCGCGTCTGGCGGATCCGGTCATTGGTACAAGGGTGTGCAGCTCATCGCCGTGTACCTGATGATCGGACTGCTCCTCTACTTCGTGCCGCTCTGAATCGAGGTCAAGTCAGGAACCATGACGTCGCAAGAACGCGGATCCGTGGTGCACCGCCATCTCGACCCGGCCACGAGCCTCGCCGAGATTCTGTTTGGCCTCATCATGACGCTGACTTTCACGCTCGGCGCCGGGATCATCATCGAGGACGAAGGGACGCGAGGGGAGCGCGAGAGCTTCTGATCGCGATTATCGGCTGCAACATCGCCTGGGGCATCATCGATGGCCGCTCTCTACATTGTTGGTGAGCTCTTCGGCCGTGGCCGGCTGCGACGCCTGGGGCAGGCGATCCGTCGCGGCTCCCGACAGCAGCCGACGCTGACGTCGCTCGTGGCTGGCGAGCTCGACGAGATGCTGGGCGAAGTCACGAGCGACTCAGACCGCCGGTCGCTCGTACAAGCGTGTCGCCGACAATCTGCGCGCGATGCTTGCCGGCGCCGAATGCTGGTCACGAAGTCAGATCTTGATGGGGGCGTTCTGGAGTTTCTGGTTAGTCTTCCTTGCCAGTCTGCCTGCGGCGATTCCGTTCGTGATCTTCGACGATGCCCGGCTTGCGCTGCGGAGTCTCGAACGCGATTTTGCTCGCGCTGCTGCTTCATCAGTGGATACCTGTGGGCACGCTATACGCTGAGCAGGCCCTGGCTTGTCGGCCTTTGCGTCTCATTGCCGGAATCCTGGTATTGGCGGCTATTGCGCTCGGCGGATGGTTACGCAGCAAGCCTGATCACGCGCATGAGCTGGCCCTGACGTAGACGAGGCGACACAAATGCAACCCATAGCCCGACCTGATCTCACGCGGATCTTCCTGGTGATCCTCATCATCGCGCGCTGTTGATCGCCGGAAGCCTCTGGACGCTATTGCCGTTTCTGGGAGCGCTCGATCTGGGCCACTACCATCGTCATCGCGACGTGGCCGCTGCTGCTTAAAGTTGAACGCTGGACGGGCGGGCGTCGGTCTGGTGGCCACGCGGCTGCTCACGATCGTCATGCTGGCGATCTTCATCGTGCCATTCGGCCTCGCGATCGGGGTGCTGCTCGAATCGGCGTCGGAAGGCGATCGATCTGATCGAGGAACCTTCGGCGGCACGCAAGGACTGTCCACCACCTTCCTTCGTGGGTGTCCGGCGTGCCCCGGGTGGGCTCGCAAGCTCGCCGGAAGGTGGCAGGAACTTGGCGGCAGGCGGCCCCGAAGCGATTACCGAGTTCCCTGCGGCCCTATGTCGCGATCGGCGGCCAACTGGGTGGTGTCTGTCACTGGTGGTCTTGGCGGCACGTGCACCGTTCATTTCCTGCTGACGATCGCGATCAGCCGCGATCCTCTACGCCAATGGCGAGGCAGCCGACGAAGGGTGTCCTGGCATTCGCGCATCGGCTCGGCCGGGGAGCGGCGGCGAACGCACGATCCGCCTGGCAGGCCAAGTCAATCCGCGGTGTGGCGCTGGGAGTCATCGTGACCGCGCTGGTCGAGTCCATCATCGCCGGACTTGGGCCTGTGGCTGAGCCGGCGTGCCGCACACGGTCCTGCTCGTCGCGCTCATTTTCGTGTTCGCCGTCGCTCAGTTGGGTCCCGCTACCCGTTCTAGTTCCTGCTGTCATCTGGCTTGTTCTGGTCCGGAAACGTGCGTCTGGGGAGTAATAATCGTCGGTATTCACTGTGGTTGCAGTCGCCGTAGTCGACAACGTCACTGAAGCCGGTGCTCATTCGTCGCGGTGTCGATCTGCCATCTCCTGCTGATCGTGGCTGGTGTGATCGGAGGACTGATCGGTTTCGGAGTCATCGGCCTGTTTATTGGCCTCGGTGATCCTCGCGCGTTACCTACACCTTGCTCGACGTCCTGGGTGAACGACACAGCGCGCCGCTCAGGGGCTGACAGTCCGGGTTCACACGGCGTGTGAATCGATGGCGAAAGCGATCCCGCTCGATGCGCGCGCTACACTCTGGGCGGGATGAGCGCGGCCACACATGAAGACGCTGCTGCAGTTCATCAAGACGACGCAATCGTGGGCGATCCGTTGTTCCTGATACCGCTGGTGCTGATTGTCGTGCTCATCAGGAAAGCGCTCGATTTCCTCCACAAGATCGTCGCGCCGCTGGCTGCACGCCTGCCGCTTTACGGAATGGACGCGGCTATCGTCGCCGGGGTGGATCGCGGTCGGCCTGTTGCTTCTGCTGGCTTTTCTGGCGGGATTAGTCGCGAAGACCGGCCTCGGTCGGGGCTTGAGGCGCGTTCTCGAGAATCTGGTGCTGAAGAAGATACCCGGCTATACGCTCCTCAAGGAGCATGACCGAGAGTCCCGTCGATTCCGCGGACAGCAAGATCCAGGTCGCCATGGCCAATATCGACGATGCGTGGTTGCTCGCCTTCATCATGGAAGAGCTCGATGAAGGGCTACTCACAGTGTTCGTGCCGAGCGCGCCAACGCCGGTCGCGGGATCGCTCTACTACTTGAAGGAAGAACAGGTGAAGCGCGTCCAGGGCGTATCCGTCCGCGACGCGGTCACGTGCATCATGCAGCTGGGCGTTGGCTCTCGTAAGCTGCTCGGGCAAGCCCCGGCGGCGATCGCTGACCCGCAATCACAGAAGAGCGCTGGATGAGCACCTTGTCGATCTCAGGGTTATCCATCACCCGACCCGCGAAGCGCACAGTTTGGCGCGTACTGGAGCTGGTGCTCTGGATTGCAGGTGTGGGGTTGTTGCTCACGTACGGCATCGTGCGGACCTGGTCGTTTCAGCAACAGCAGGAGGGACTCGAGAAGTTTGCTGCCGCGCGCATTGAGGAAAGTGCTGGAGCCATGACCGTTCCGGCGACGATCCCCGTTCTGCCTCAGCCCGACCGCTCCTTGTGGTCAGCACAGCGCGTCCGCGCCTACGACGCCGGGGCAGTGCCCTTCGAGGACGCCGCTTGGCGTGCTGCGCATCCCGACCATCGGATTGGCGGTACCGATCTATGAAGGCACGGCGGATTCTGACCCTCGATCGCGGTGCGGGTCACATCGAGGGTACGGCGCAGCTCGATGAACAGGGCAATGTGGGAATCGCTGCGCACCGCGACGGCTTCTTCCGTGCGTTGAAGGACCTTTGAAGTGGGCACGGAGCTGACACTGCAGACACCCCGAGGCGACCGGCGCTACCGCGTTACACAGCTTCTGGTTACGGAACCGACTGACGTTTCGGTTATCGGTAGGACGCCGATGCCCGCGATCACGCTGGTGACCTGTTACCCCTTCTACTTCGTCGGGTCCGCTCCACAACGCTTCATCGTTCGCGCTGAGGCTATAGCACCTTAGTGCAGGTTGTAGGCACGTCGCGACGCGGCGCACGATTGATGCGCTGTGCCGGGCGGCACCGGTCATTCACGATGTTCAGGGAGAACAACCATGATCAAGCTTCGATTTGCATTGGCAGGGTCATTACTGCTGTCTGGATTATTCTGGCGGCGCTCACGCAGGCAGCCGAGAGCTTTACGGCGAGCGGCACAACGTGCCGCGACATCACCTGAAGCCTGATGTGCTCGCCAAGTACCCGAACGTGGCGGCAGCGTGCCAGGGCGTGGTTCAGCAGGGCGGAGAGACGTACGCCAGGTTCAGTCGGGACCGTCGTCAGCAACTCGCCGGCGGGTCTGCGCATGAGATTCAAGGGCAGTGACGAGTAAAGCGCTGATCAAGCCCGCGTCCAGCCAGAAGGCTCTCGATCGCTGTGCCAAACCTACAATGCGCACTGGCGAGATGCGACGGGGGCGGGAGCCGGCGGTTCTGCACGTTCCCGCCGGCAGGTTTGTGCGGCGAGGCCTCGGCGACGAGCCGCAGGTGGTCGGGAGGTCGTGGAGATCGTCGAGATCACACCAATACCGGCGCCGGCGGCCATTGCGCAGAGTGGCGAGACAGCGTCGCTCCTGAAGACGGCGAGCAACTTGCCATGGCTCGCCGGTCTGCGGTGTCCTGCACGACCTTGTGCGCAGGCGCCATGGCTGAGTCACTGCGTCGACGCGTTACAGCCGGGCGGGGGAAGTAGGCCGCACAGCGCCGCGGCGCGCGGCGCCATATGGCAATCATCAGCCAGTCGCTGCATCGTGAAGTCGGGTGCCAGCGACTGGCTTTTCGTCTGCGGACCAGCATTCGCGTATTGCGCGACATCAGCCATCTTGGTGAAGATGGGACCAGACACCCGTAGCGAGCTCTCAGCTTGAACGCGTCACCCGCCAATCGGCAGAAGACCCTGCAGCAACTCCGAGCCTGCTCGGCGACAGGCTGTCCACATCCGAACCGGCAGTGTGCGAGGAGCACGGACGCGACATAGCTCATCCCGACGCGAAGCCCGCAGGTGCCGTGGCTTTTCCACTGACGACGCAGGAGGTGGCAGCATATTGTTCGCATCTGTCACGCGGAGAGCAGCTCCGGTGATCAGCTTACGGCGTAGGCACGTCGCTCGAGGGTCATGTTCTCGCGCTTGCAGGGTGGGATCTGCATCGATCTCGGAAGGATGGATCAGGTGGTCGCCGTGAACGAGCGTGACCTCGATGTCACGGTGCAGGCTGGCGTCACGCGGGAGCGCTGAACGCACATCTGCGCGAGCACGGACTGATATTCTTTCCCATCGATCCCGGTGCGAATGCCACCCCTTGGCGGCATGGCAGCGACCGCGCTTCCGGCACCAACGCAGTGGCGTTACGGCACGATGCGGGAAAATGTGCTGGCACTCGAAGTCGTGCTTGCGGACGGCTCGATCGTTCATACGAGGAACTCGGGCCCGCAAGTCCGCGGCGGGTTACGACCTCACGCGTTTGTTCGTGGGTTCCGAGGGTACGTTGGGAGTCATCACCGAGGTCACCTTTGCGGGTGCACGGAATCCCCGAAGCCATGTCAGCGGCGGTGTGCACATTCGACGACCTGCAGGGTGCTGTCGAGACGGTCATCGAAACGATCCAGCTCGCCGGTGTACCCGTGGCGCGCATCGAACTGCTGGACGAAATGATGATCCGCGCAGTCAATCAGTACTCGAAGCTCTCGCTGCGCGAAACGCCGACGTTGTTTCTGGAATTTCACGGTTCCCACTCCGCCGTGCAGGAGCACGCTGACGACGGTCGCCGCGATCGCCGATGAGCACGGTGGACACGGTTTCGAATGGGCTCTCAAGCCTGAAAGGCACAAGAGCTCTGTGGAAGGCACGTCATGATGCCCGCGTGGGCCGCGCTTCGCCATGCGACCGGGGTCGACCTCGATCGCTACGGACGTCTGCGTTCCGATATCACGCCTTGCGGATTGCATCCTCGAAACGCGGCGTGACGTCGATCTCGGTGGGCGCCTGGGCGCCGGATCGTAGGCCATGTGGGCGACGGTAATTTCCATCTCGTGTTGCTGCGTAAACCGCGCCGACCCGGCAGATATCAGACGCGAGCGGCGCGGCTGAACGAGCGGCTGGTACGTCGGGCGTTGCAGATGGGCGGGCACTTGCACGGGCGAGCATGGAATCGGAGTCGGCAAGCAGGAATTCCTGGTGGAGGAGGCCGTGGAGCAGGCGGGGTCGCGCTGATGCGCCAGATCAAGCGCACGTTCGATCCGAAGGGGATCCTGAATCCGGGGAAAATATTTGCCGCCGATGGTTGAGGCAGGCGTTCGCTAGGATCTGGATCCTCGAGTCGTCACGCGCGACAGGATCGCGTCGCGCACGTTGAGAAGCACTGGCACGCACTTCGTCGACCCGTGCGGTCTCGACCTGCGGATTGGGGCGCATCGCGCCCAGATCGTATGTTCAGCGATTCGAGAGTGCCGCGCACTCCGGGCAGATCAGCCCGCGCGAAGTAGTTGACCATGGCGCCGACGCTTTCGGCGTAGCCGTTGATCGACTCCAGCAGTATGTCCCGGACGATTGATCGCAGCCGCAGCGCGGGCGCGAGGCTGAGCAGTGACGGTGCTGGGCTGGGTGAGAACGAGTTCCTCGAGCAGCAACAGCGCATCGCGGCCCAAACGACCCCGATGCTCCGGATTTGTGACGCGCAGTCGCCAATTCGCGCGCATCTGCACGCACACTCCGGGGTGCCACGGATCAGTCCAACGCGATTGAGCCAGCACTGTGTCCAGGCCCGGAAGTGCCTTCCATTCCTCGCGCGGACTGCGGTACCGGCCTGCCCTGCAGCAGCGCGGCCGGCACGGACGGCAGTTGTGCAGCTTCTGCGGCAATGTCGGCGGGTGCGGTGTCGTGCGACAACTCTGTGAGCGAGCTCCGGATGAGGCTCGAATCTTGCGTCCTGGTTGGATGGATCGATACCGAGAGACTCGCTGAGCAGGCGTCGCGCGCCGGTGACGTCTCCGCGGCTGCTACGAGCAACGGACTCGACATAGGCCGCAGTAGAGGGGTCGGCACAGAGCTGCGACATGCGCAGGATCCGGTCAGCATGGGAGGGTCGGTGGAGATGAAGACTGTGCCAGGCGTCGCGCCATATAAGGGAAGGAAGAATTGCGATCCGGCAGCGTAGATCCAGCCGCCGCGGCGTTGCACAGCAGGTCAGTAGCTTTCGAGGACGTGGCTGAGCGTCGTGGGCACAAAGCCGCCGCCACGGTCAAAGAACGGTATCCGGTCGCGAGGCGATTGCGGTCGTCGGTGATCAGGTCGGCTCCTCGCGCCAGGGCCACAGCACCCTGCTGGTCGACGTTCATTGCCACGAGCAGGTCTTCGGGGACCTCGATTCCGTAGCGCGTAGTGGGACTGCGCGGCCGCGATCGCGGTGCGCGTGCGTGCGACGTCTTCCTCTGTGCGCAGGGCACCACCAGACGCCGGGAACACCAGCGTATTCGGGTCGGGCGATAGATTCGCAGCTCCTTGAACACGTCGAGCAGCGTCGCGCTCAATGAACGCAGCAGCGCCTCGTCAGGAAGCTGATGTTCATCCACTGGATGAACAGACCTTCCGGAGTTGAGGTGTGCGGCCACCTGCTGCATGAATTCGCGCGTATACAGGTGCGAGAGCGCCGGCGAGTCCAAGGATGGGAAGGCTGTGACACGACCGCGTCGTAGCGCTTGTCCGTGAAGCGCAAGCGCGCCGCGTGCATCGTTTAATACGATGTGCACCCGGGGATCGGCCAGGTGGATCGCGCTTGCGAACGCTGCGTAGCCACGCCGATTGGCTTCGATGACTTCGGGCTCGAGCTCAATAACATCGACCGAGTCAACGGATGGCGGAACACCGTCGATGACGACGCCCCCGCCGTAGCCGACTACGAGCATCGATTTCATCTCCGGGCGCGCCAGTACGGCGAGTGATGAAAGCCAGAATTCGCCGCTGAACCTGGGCACGCTCCCCGGACATTTCCATCATCGCTTCCGGAGAGACCGTTAGTGCGCAGAACCAGCATGCCGTTCTGCTCCAGGGCGATGACGCTGGCGGAGCGCCCGACGCCGTATGCGCAATGACGCCGTCTGTCGGCGACGTTGAGCGGCGAGGTGCGCAACAACTTCACCGGCGGTTGCGGCCGAAACAGTGTCGCCACCGTGACGAGGGCAGCGGAGCGTCGCTGCCGAGTAGATGAACGGAGCTCGGAAACGAGCAGCAAGGCCAGCATCGCGCAGACTGAGGTTGACCAGCACCGCGAGATAGATCGTCCCTTCGAACTTGAGCGCTGGAATGAGTACGAAGCCGGCGAGAAGCGCCCCGCCGATCGCCCCGACGGTGTTCCATGCGTAGACACGTGCGCTAGCCACTGCGGCACGCTCGAGGCTCGTCGACGAGAATTCTCACCGCGAGTGGGAAAGGTCAGCGCTGATGAAGGAAAGGTGGCAGGCAGCGGCACGGCCATCGCGATCCCGTGTTGCCCGCGAGGCCTGCATGCTGGGGAACCAGCGCATCGATGCCGAGATAGATGGCGATGGCACGCAAATGCGGTGGCGGCCTGGCAAGCGACGAAAGGCACCGATGGAAATGCCCAACGACCGCGCTACGCGTGATGCCACGGCACTGCCGGCGGCGATACCCAGGAGGAAGCTCGCGACCATGGTGGCGAAGGCAAAGATGCTGCCGCCCAGAATGTGACTGAGCATCCTCGTCCAGAGCACCTCGTAAATGAAGGATGCGGCGCCGGAGATCAGCATCAGCGGAAGAATCCATTGGCGGCCGCGCATGATCAGTGTGCTGAAGGGGCTGACGGGTTTCGGACCTGCTATGTGTGGTGATGCATCTTCCCAGGACGGCGGTGGCCGTCTGGAGGCTTGGAGATACGCGAAATCGCAGTTGCTAGTGCGAACACGATGACATTGACGAATACACCAACGAAACACCGTGCCAGTGAGGCCGAGCGCTGGAAGGATGAGATATGTAGCACCACAATGGCGCCGCCTGCCGCGCCCAGCGTGTTGATGGTGTAGAGAAGCCAACGCGCCGTCCGATCTGCGCGGGCGTGCTGACCAGATGCCGCGTCGGCAGCGTAACGTCGCTCCCATGCATGCCGTCGGCACAGCCAGCACCACGAAGGCAGTGAGCACATAGAACACCGTCTGCCACCCTCCGAGGCTGTCGGGAGGCTCGGCGTTCGCACCGATCGCGCAGAACCATCAACTTGTCCGCCGCCATCAGCAGGAGAGGGAACTGCACCGCGCCGGCGGCAATGGCGAAATTCCAGCAGTCCGTACACGAAGATCGGGCCTGAAATGCGGGGCAGGAAGCGCTCGATGAGCCAGGCTCCCAGAGCGCGAGGCCCGCCATGTAGGCGGCGAGCACGGTCGCGACGGCGAGCTCCGAAGTGCCGAACACGAGGGAGAACTCGCCGTGTCCAGGCGGTCTGGTAGAGCAGGGCAGCGAATCCCGACAGCGCGAAGCACAGTGTGATCCCGGCGAGGACCCACCCAACCGGGCGCGGTGGCGGAATTCGGGCCCGTCGTTGTCGCTGCTGTTATCGGGCCGCGACGCTTGCAGCATGGGCGCGCGAGGATATCAGGAGTGACGCGCCGCAATCGCATGGGCTACCTTAGACCCACGCCCCTTACGAGATGCACGCTTTGTTTACGCCCTGCGGTGTCATTACGCTCACGACCGACTTCGGTGCGGAGGGTCCGTTCGTCGCTACCATGAAGGGCCGCATCCTCACGCGGTTTGCAGCTGCGCGCATCATCGATGTGACACACGACATCCTTCGTGCACTGGCCGGCCGAGGCCGGGTTCCGGCTATCGAGATCGTTGCGAGTTATTTTCCGGCGGGCAGCGTTCACGTCGCGGTGAGTGGATCCGGGCGTCGGCACCAAGCGCGACGTCATCGTCGTCACCACTCCCGAGCACCTCTTCCTCGCCCCCGGACAACGGATTGCTGGCACCGTTATCGAGCGCATCGGCTCGGTGAGCATTCACCGGCTGGCGCCGCGTGCACTGGAACGGCTCTCCATCGGTCGCCTGAGCGCAACGTTCCACGGGCGCGATATCTTTGCACCATTGCCGCAGAGTTAGCCGCTGGCGCGCTGCCAGTCCGTCGGATCTGGGCGATCCGACCAGTGAGTTCGTGCCGGCGTGGGTCGATGAACCGGAGCTCATCGGGCAAGCGATCAGGGGCGTAGTGATTACGCTCGATCACTTCGGGAATCTGGTCACCAACATCGATCAGGAACTCCTGCGCCGGTTCACGCGCCCGGTCGTCCACGCGGGCAATCACCGCTTTCCTTGCGCCACACCTATGGCGATGTTCGGCCGGGGAATGCTCTGGCACTCATCAATTCCTTCGGGGTGGTCGAGGTGGCCCGTGCTGAACATAGTGCGGCTGAAGGGCTGGGCCTGGGGCGCGGAGCACCTGTGCGTGCCACTGAAGGTTAGCTCGTAACATATTGAATATAAAAACTAAAGACCTAGCGAACCGAGGGGCTTGGCAGTGGCGCAGGCCTTGCCGGACCGGCCGCGTTCGGCGACGCAAAAGGGGAGTTGAAACCGCTGCGCAAATCGTATATATTCCGCAACCTCTTCGTCGCGCCAAAATGCTGGATGCCACTGATCCAGCGGGACTTTCTCTAAGAGGCCATCATGATCGGAACGAGACGACGACCACTTCGAGCTGGATGACGAATTCCTCAACGAGCAGGAAGAGTCATCCGGATTTTACACCGACTGCTCATCGATCGAGTTGACCGCCGCGCCAAGCCTGCGCAGCATCAAACGAGGCAAGGCGGCATGGAGCAGGCTCGAGGACGTCTGGCATGAGCCGCAGGTTGGAGAAAGAGCTGCGCGAGATCTTCGAAGACGAATATACCTGCCTGAGAGCGGCGTCCGTTCGAGTCACCACCCGATCCGATCGGTTGAGCCCGAAGTAGGCCATAGCAAGCCATCACAGGGCTTGCCGCCATGAGTGCGAGTCCGGGTATGTTGCGGGCGTGAAGGGATCGTGAATGACCGTGGTCAAGCACTCGCCGTCGGTGGTACTCAAGCTCGGCGGCACGAGCGTCTCATCGGCCGTCAACTGGCAGAACATCGCCTCAGTGTCGTGCACGCATCGGCTCGCTGACGGGCTACGCCCGGTCATTGTTCATTCGGCGCTCTCCGGAGTAACCGATCTCCCTGGAGACATTGCTGACGGCAGCGATGACGGGCGAGCAGGCAGCGGTCCTGGCGCAGATCGAGCAACGTCACCGGGATCTTGCCGCGCACCTCGGCGTCGCCCCAGGCGCCGATTTCGAACGTCAGTTCGCGGAATTGAAGCAGATCGCTTCCGGTATCGAGCTGGTGGCCGAGGTGAGCGATCGCTGCGTGGGCGCGTCTGCTGGCGCATGGGCGAGCTCATGGCACCCCGTGCTTGGCGCGGAGTTCCTGGGCACGCAAGGCTTGCAGGTCACGTGGGCGGACGCCGCGCACCGCTGTTGCGAGCCGACCTGCGACGGTCAGCGAGTGCGCGCTCCAGCATCCTTTCGGCTACCTGCAGCTTCGAGCCTGATCCACAACTGCAGCAGCGCTTCGCGACCACGGGCCAGGTGGTCATCACGCAGGGATTCATCGCCAGCGACAACGAGGGCAACACGGTGTTGCTGGGACGGGGCGGCTCCGATATCGTCGGGCGCCTACTTTGCAGCAAAGCTGCAGGCGCAGCGACCTCGAAATCTGGACCGACGTTCCCGGAATGTTCAGCGCCAATCCGCGTTCAATCCCTACGGCTCGGCTGCTGAAGGCGCTCCACTACGATGAGGCGCAGGAGATCGCGAGCAATGGCGCGAAAGTGCTCCATCCGCGTTGCATCCTGCTCGGTCGCGTCAATATGGCATTCCGCTCTACATCTATGCGACGCAGACGCCGGAGCTGCAAGGCACGGTGATCACGACTGGCGCCGGCCGAGGGTAGCCGCGCAGGTCAAAGCCATCGCGCCTCAAGAAGGGGCATCACGCTGATCTCGATGGAAAGCCCGGGCATGTGGCGCGCAGTCGGCTTCCTCGCCGATGCCTTCAAGGTCTTCAGCGATCACGGCACTGTCCGTCGACCTGGTCGTCGACGTTCGAGACCAACGTACCGTATCGCTCGATCCGGGCGCGAACACGCTGGATGCGCACAACGTGCAGGGCGCTCGCTCACCGACCTGGGGCGCCTGTGTCGTGCGCAGTTGATCGGCCCGTGCGCGATCCCTCGGCCTGCTCGGCCGCAACATCCGCGCGATCCTCCATCGCCTCGGGGACGCGTCGAGCTGTTCGAGGAACAGAAGATCTACCTCGTCAGCCAGGCGGCCAACGATCTCAACTTCACTATTCGTCATCGATGCAGCAGCAGGGCGAGCGCCTCGTGCACCAATTGCACGACCTGCTGATCCGCGCCTCCAACGAGCGTACAAGGTCATGGGACCCACCTGGGAGCAGCTCATGCACCCGCTGTCACCGGGGCAACGGAGCCCGCGCGCTGGTGGCGGAGCAAGCGCGCAAATTGCTGCTGCGCATGGGCCAGCAGCACGAGGCGGCTGGCGTCTACGACGGTGCGACCATAGATCGCCGGATCGCGGACCTGCGTAGCAATACGTAA
>ERZ1370068.7210-contig-6140_pt1 | contig 43979 bp, 70 predicted proteins | sample MGYA00561227_ERZ1370068 | MGnify/ENA primary metagenome ERZ1370068 (study PRJEB38410, sample SAMEA6850437) | metagenome | study: Metagenomic assessment of the ecological functions of the soil: analysis of the soil microbiota associated with the...
GCCATACTTCTGACGATCGGGCCGCTTCAGCCACGTCGACGTGGCAACTGTGCTGCCGGAGAACACCCGCCACCATCGATAGCCGATTGCGATGCGCAATCATGTGGAACTGGATCATCCGTACGCCGTCAAGGAAGCGCCGGCGTCGGGTCGATTATCAGCGCACCTCATCTGTGGTCACCGCCCATCCATCTGGTTGGGTTATAACCGATCTTCGCCGATCCGGCTTGACCCCAATGGTCGCGATCCGATCGCGTCGCAGATTTTATCATCTCGCCACCCTGATCGTAGTGCAAACGCTCATCCCGACGGCGACCGCTGGCTGAGCAAGCCGTCGCAGAATCGCTGATCAGTTGGATCGCAAGTTGCAGGAGTGAAGCTGAGATCGGGCGATCCATCACCGCGGCCGATCCGGCTTCTGTTTGACTGCTAAATGTTCATCGCTGGAATGGTTTGAGCTGACGGCAAGCTGGTGCTGATCCAGCCCAGACCACGTTATCAAGGGCTCGCATCCGTCGAATCGGCAAAGATCATCGAGCGCCATTCGAGTCGAAGTGCCATCGTTGTTCTATGTCTGGCGACCAACAAAGCCTCTCGATTTCCAGCCGCAGACGATGATGGAAGCCAGACTTCATCGTAGCCAGCCCAGATGATTGTCTTACGCGATCTTCGCCAGGATCGACTGTTGCGGCCTCAAGGACTTCACAGCTCACGGTGAATCCACAGTAACCGCCAGCAGCTCAGTGATGAGGCCACGATGAAGTAGATCGTGGTCACAGCGGCGATCGTTATCGCCGTGGCTGGCAGAGGTGCGTGAGAAGCCGAACGTGAGGCCCCGCTTCAGAATCCGCCCGGTAGCTATCGATTTGAACCCACGATCGCCGCACGTGACTTCACGCGGCCCACGCAGAGTCAGCCTGACGCCCCAGTACTGACTTCGATTTGCCGTAAGAGACACAGTTCGATGAAGGCCTGAGCCGGCGATTACGATATGGATCGATAAACCGATTTAAAGACGTTTCATCAACCTGCAATCGGGGTGATATATCCATAAACATGACGCGGGGTGCTCGAGCGGTCGATCATCGTCGAATTTCATGGCGCGATTGTGGAGCGATTCCAGTACCACGTCACGATCATGCAGATCGGCGGTAAGAGGCACACGGCATTGTGGAAGGTCGCGCACATATTGCAGCATTGCGGTAGCGATGCCGCCATCGCGCAGAGTCGTCGCGACACAAAGCCCGCATCATGACGTTTACGTAGGTCGTCGTGCCGCGGTGGAGGAACAGCCGCACGCGCCGATGCGTGCCTGACGATCGCAAGTACTGAGATATGGCGCCAGCGATGGTCAGTTTAAGTCGTGGTACAGATAAACATTTGATAAGCGTGCGAAAATATCTGCGGCGTGCTGTCAGCGCAGCAGATCTGAGCAAGATCCCAAATTCGTCAAGAAAGCCTGCAGAAGTGGATTGACGCCGTGAGTTTGCGCATTTGTCGTCGATCGCTTTGAACCGATATAATGCGACTTCGTGACTGCGTAGCAGGTGAGACACATCGTCTGATGAGCCACGGAAGTCGGTGAGGTCACGATGCAGACGCGCACATCGCTGGAGGCGCGCCTTATGGAGAACCATAAATGGTAAAAGTAACAATACTTCGTACAGTATGAAGAGGCGCATACGCCGTTTCAGACCGATAAACCAGTGAATGTTACCGACGCCCTGATCGCCAGGCGGTCGCGCAGCCGCGGCGACAGCCGCGCTGACGCTGGACCGCGGCCGGGTACCTGCTGCGATGCCGAACGCCTCATCGAGAGATGGGCGTCGAGGTCGAGTTGGTGGCAGCCAGACATCAGATTTCGCTCAAGCGCAGCCGTTCGCTAACTGCGCTGAAGGCGAACGTCTTGCGCTCCCGCGCCCTGGCGCACGCGGCCTTCACCAAAGCGACGCTAAAGCCTGTTATTAGCACGCAGGCGAGAAAACCAGAGGGCAACGTGCCGGCCTTTGAGATTACCGCTGAGGCCTCGAACGATCCTCCCGCATTCAGGCACAGGTGCTTGGCCCCGCTGGCGAGGTTGTCGTTGCGCGACACGCGAGTTTTTCCTCGGCCGAGCCATCACATGGTTGTTCGTCAGCCGAAAGAGTTCGATCGACGCACCATCTCCTCGCGTTTACCCAGCAATGAACATCCGAAGGGTTTCACCTCTGCGCGGGGCTTAGCCTGCCTTCTAGGTGATTTAGCCTTTCGCCATTCCTGATTAACATCGCAGACTCCGGCTCGACGCTGATCCAGGCTCGACGGGCCCGCGCCTGGCAAACAGAAGGCCAGGCTGTAACATTATTAACATCTGAATCGATCAGGCTGGTGTCGTAGATAAAGTGATACGCATAGCCCAGTAGTGGTGGTGATACACTCCGCCATGGAGTGAACAAGTGTCGAAAGCTGTGAAAGAACGAACAAGGAGACGCCGCAACAGACTTCATCAGCTAATTCAGATACGGCAATGAGGTAGATCGCCTGCTGGGTTGCCGCTTAGTGTGGTCGCTTGAACGAACCCGGCAAATGGCTAAGCGCCAGAGATCAGATACTCCAGGAGTGGTGACATTCGTCCTGAATAGAGACGGACCGGGGTGATCAGTCCAACGCTAAACTCTAAGCCAAACAAACGACCAGAAATCGCAAGTTGACGTTTTGAATTATTTTCTTCAACTGAAAACGCTCGATGGCTGCGTCAACATGCGAGTTGATCCCAAGAGTTTCAGAGAGCTGGAGGCTAAGCGATTTCTCCTCGCTCGAGGCGGATTTATGCTGACCTGCATGCTTCAGTGCTAGAAGCTGGCTCACAGCAGTCATAGCTGCCATACTCAGAGTCGAAATCGCACTGGATTTCATGAACCACGCCGTCAACATGCTGGCAAATGATGAGCGCAAATGATCAGCTTCAAATGCATTCCGGGCCGAAGTGGGATAACAAAATTAATGAGAGAGCAGCTGTTTGATCTAAAGGCCCGCACCAGGCACGCTTGATATCGCACGCAGTTGATGAAGTCAATGCAAAGTTTCATCATGATTTCAAGATGCTATCGTGCCAGCTCAGATCTCGTGACGGCACTGTAATTTGGAAGAAGGCAACGACATCAACATCCAGCTGAATTATCAACATCTCCCAATGATTTGCTTATTTGATAAAATCTGAGATAGATCAGTTGTGGCCTGAGATCTGGCAGGCGATGAAGACAGATCGTCGAAGAGCAGGCTTCACCTGGCAAGCCTCCAAAGATGGCTGGGGTGAATCGCCAGCACACTGTGGCGTGCTCAGGTGATCGGGAGAGAAACACCCAGGCCAGCGGCTGATCATCCTCCAACCCAGCCGCCCAGATCGCTCCCAGCAGGTCAGCCGCGCAAAGACCGATGGTCCAGCGAAGACTTTGCGATCGATGCGGCAACACGGCGTGATCTTTGAGATCGATCTGGTCTTTTGAATATCGCGCGCAGTGCGATAGGCGTCCCGACGCCGCCGGATAGCGAGCCCCGGTGCCGCGATCGCTTCGGCGATCAACAGCCACTGGCGAGTGATCACGACCACCAGTGAGCTTCTCCATCCGTCAGAGAGAACGACGCGATTTCGTCGCCCGGCCTACCATCATCGACGGACGGAAGTTGCTCGCACCCGCGATCGAGCCGCGCACGTCCGCGATGAACAGTGAGCGTCGGTAGCGGCGCCCAGCCACGGCGGCGCGTGACTCAGCTTATGAAGGCATCATCGTTGTTTATGGTCGCCGACTTTGATGACGCGAACCCGTGGTAACGCGTTTCAGCGATAAACAGTTTTCCGCAGAATTCGGCGACGATCACATCGATTTGTGACTGATGCGGTCGTGGCGTACTGATTGATCCATCATCATCGCAGATGGTGACCGATTGCTCTGGCTGCGCGCCAGCTTTGCGAGTGCTGCGCGGAGCCTGGGCCGATGGGCGTCGACGCCGATAACGGGCGCGACAGCGCCGCCGCGAGTGGTGATTTGGCCGCGATCTAATGATTTATCGCGTGATCGACCGCGAGCGCACGCCGATCGAGCCGAAGATCTGATATGCGCCGCGGTATTGATATGCCGGCTGCGATACCCAGATAGAATGTCGCAGCAGCACACGCGTGGCTGCCGTAAGATCGGTGCACGGCACCACGAGCGCGAGTAGTCGGTCAGCGATAGCGCCTACTGAACGATTCCGGATGATGTCAGGGGCCTCCGTTCCCGCATTAGAGCCTTCTCACACGCCCAGTCTTTCCATTGCTGGTTCACGTCGAGATCAGCGGAAGAATTTTTTCGATGCCGGTCGTGACGTGCCAGAGCTTATCTTATCCGCATCCCGGTTGAGCCGGAGCCCAATCAGCACAATCAAATCCGCATGGTGCCCGAAGGACATCGCGACTATCTTTCGCGATGAACGCACTCGAATAACATGAGAATTCAACATGCCGAGTTCCTGGAATTGACGATCTCGAGATTGTCGGTGCCGGTAATATTTCGATGATCAATGCCGGTTTGATCCGTCATCTCGAGATCTATCCAGACCAGAGATCGCTGCTCGTCGCGGACGATAACACGCGAATCAACCGACGCGCCGCCTGATTCAATCTTTATTCTTCAGACTCCAGATTTTTACGTGCGCTTATCGGTATGCGCGCGTGGCCGCAAGCCCGTAAGATCGCCCGGCGGTGACTGTAAATACGCGTTCTGATCGCTTGGCGACGAGGTGCTGGCCATCGAGTCTACTCGCTATTCGTACAACATGCAGTTCGTCACCACCAGCCTGCAGGGGATGCCGCTTCGCCGACGATCATTTGACGCAGTGGATCAGCATCAAATACGAGCCGCTGAGCGACGGTCAGCAAGCCCGGGGATTGAATCGACCCGGCAGAACTGGCGGCATTCAGGATGCGGGGCTATGGCGCAGGTCGTGCCTGTCTGGCGAAATCCGGCGCGGATTCTCCCAGCTCGAAGGCTTGCTCGGCGAACGCGGCGAGTGTGTTAAGGACAGGCAATAAACGCCACAGTGACAGCTGCCAAATGAGTGCTCATCGGTGAATTATGAGAGTGCCGTTGAAATATCTTATCATAACCAGCTCCACAAGCCCAGGCAGGTGATAAGATACATCATCCAGACCCGGCAAAAAGATTTTCCCTCAACATCACCGGTCAGCCTGATGCTGGTTTTCGGGCTACGATACGCGGGCTGCAGATTTGTTGCCGAGCCAATCGGGTGCGAGAAATGCAGTGCCAGTTATCGCCGCCTGCGGCGCTGTATCCCTGATGTTCGACGTCGATTGATCCGAGACTCTGGCCGCTGAGTGGTGGCGGAAAGGGGCCGAACGTCTGATACATCCCGCGAATAAGGCGAAAAGATGCAGTAGATCGCCCGGCGGTCAACAGAAAACAGTGAATGCAACCCTGGTGGAAATGCGATCGGAAGCTGCCGACGCACTTCCATATTATTACGCACTGGCCTGGATTCTGCGGTGGTTTCTCGTGCTTTCAACGGTTGATTGGTGGCGAGGATGCGCATCTTCGCCCGAGTCGAATCGGTTTGCCGATGGTGCTCAGCGATCGAAGTGAGCGGTCGCGGTGGTCGCTGATCCACGACCGCTCACGACACGGCGGCAGCATTGACACGCAGGGCGTCGACCCGGCCACGCGCCAAAGAGATCTGGTGCAAATATATGCCAGTTTAGTAATTATGATATCAGACCTCTTCATGGTACGATAGTGGTAGGCCAGTCATCACAAAGATGAGAGTTGTGATCCTAACCTGACTGGCGTGAGCTGCACGATAGAGTTTCGGAAAGGAGAAGACGGCAAAGTTAATTCAACCACTTGTCTTGCGATTTGATTGATTGGGCAGGTGTTCAGGCGTCGTTAACGCCGCGGCGACACTGAGCATCCGCAATGCCACTGCACCCGATCTCGCACGCGCGCTTCGATCCTGTAGTCGCAATCATGAACAAATTTGACTATTGCCATCAGATTGTTCTGCCCCATAAAGAGCCAGTAAAGGAAAGCCAGCTTCGTTAACACGTGATCGATCGTCCTCCTTCATTGCGGTTCCGCGGTCAGGTTTGACGGCAGCCAAACGCGCGAGAAATGCGATTCATCCCAATCACTGAAGAACTGATCCTTCGAAAGCTGATGGCAAAATACCTGAGTACCAAAGATTCGACCGGACAGCCTCTTCCTGAACGCAGTCGAGGGCGTCATCGCACTAAAATTATTCGTGTAGTAAGGGTACGCGTACATCATGATGCGGATACCGAGCAGCGCAATTCAGCCCGCAGCTGTGCTGGTGAGCGCACGGATCGCTGAGACCACCTGATAATCGTCGATCGGTACAGTCATGGGGAGCAGCGGTCGCACGACAAGCGCGAGAACGCGCTGGCGCCGCCGGAGATGTTCACGCAAAGCCGGGATCGAAACGCCAGTATCGGTGGCACCAGCGTCGCCCAGACCATCGGGCGGCCGAGGATCGCGGGTCGATAAAAGCCGCAGTCACGCTGGCGCTGATCGCGGTCGCGAGTCTGGGTATTTCGATGGCATCGAACACTCGTCGGCTGAACGCGATCTGCCGCAGGCGCAACGCTGCGTCGCAGTCATCGACTCCGGTCGTAGTCGGTGCCCAGCCCGCGCGCGACTTCAGTAGCTGCTGCAGCGTCGCCGGAGCGTCAGACAGCACTGATGCGCCGATATATCGCGTGGCGACTGACTCGTCGATCTGTTACTGCCGAACGCGATGAGCTGGATCGAGCAGCGAAAGCGCGTCGCGCATGTTACCATCCGCGGCTTGCGCAACCAGGCGATCAGCCGCCGGCTGAGTAACAGGTGCCGCTGATCAGCGCAGACGCGCAGAGTGCTTGACAGGCGGTGCAGCAACATCGGTGCGCGGCGGCAGGTCAGGCGAATTCAGGCGGCGGTTCGAGCGCATAGCGTTGGCAGCGGGCCGACAACACATGCGCATTTGCCTGACCGCAGACCTTTGGCGACGACCGCGTCGGTAACCTGACGTTGGGAAATGCAGCTGCGCGTAACAGGCGATGCGCGTATTCGACGATCGTGTCGATGAATCATCCGCAGAGTCGCTTCAGCGCAGAGTCGCGAACATTGTCCAGGTAGAAGAGGTACAGGCGATCGTCGCGTAACTCCGCAGAATGAGTATCGCGGTGTTAACGCCTCTTGGCAACAGCGTGGCTATTGCGCCACTCATTAAAATTCCGCCTGACGGTTGCTGACAACGCGCTGATACTGTGCGCCAGTGTTTGCAAGCCGGATGACGCCGCCACCCCCAGGTCTGACGTGGAAACAGAGAGATGTCGACCAGCAGCAGTGAACGCCGCTGAGTACTCGAACCCACGAACAATGTTGATATTGATCAAAGCGCTTGGCGGTTAACTTCTGACTTGACAAGCATCATCTACAGCTGGGTGCAAAAAGCCATATTAGGCAGCGTGAATGTCTATAAATACGCGTCTTTTCCGGTTACGAGGGGCGGTATTTATTGCGTGTATCAAGCGCGTCTGAGCTGGGCGGCAGCGGCGGTACGACTGGCGGTTCTTGTGTCGCCGACTGGTAGCCGTCAGGTTTGTCGGAAACATGAAAATGGCGGTGAGGGTTTTCTTTTATCAAACCCGCAGATGGTCCGTGCGCGACTTCTTCAGCCCTCTGGAGGTCACGCCATGGTCATTTTTTCTTCAGATAGTCGCCAGCCGCAGATTGTCACGACGGCATGGTACTGCGGCTGCGTTCATGCCGCTCACTTAGCAATGGATCCCGATGAATGCCACTTGTAGACGCTGATCGATAACGCGGTGCCGCACGATCACTCGGCGCTGCAAAGCCAGCCATGCCGTGGTCATGGCGCGTGGTGCGACGTTGGTAACAGCATCGCCGCGCCCCGATCACTGGGTATTGATCGTCGCTGTTGAGTGATCCATGAAATCCTTTGAAGATCCGTGCCATTGTTGTGTGATCGCTTTTTTGTGCGCTATTTGTCGATATTTCCTTATGATCCTCAATGATATCTGGTCGCAGAGATAGTGGCAACAATACCGTCGTTCAAAGAGAACCATCGTGGAAGGTAACCCAAAGATCATGAGCATCAATTCCACGCTGCCCGCATGTGTTCTGAAATGGCGGATTGTTTCATGGTGGCCAAATAATATAGTTTGAACCCAAAGTAAGATCAAGTGCGAAATATCCTTTGTATTAAGATCGTGGTGGCAGTGTCGAGAGACGGCGTGCTGATCACAGAGTTTGGTTTAGTCGCCGCCGCCGCTGATCAACCTGCTCATGACGATGTTCTCGACATTAGCAACGCAGAGGCCTGAGAGCCGTAATCACTGCAATCGATACATTGTTCGGCCAGATCAACACAGAGCGCTCGATCTGAGGTCGCCGTTAGCCTGAGGGTCCCAACGCAGCGGGTCTCTGGGGCCGCATTGAATAATAACCGTGTCGCGCAGCAAGACCCGCCAAAACAGCATTACAGTGATCGATCGACGACTTATCGATCGGGTCGATATTTCCACCACATCTCGGCTGGTGATCAGCGGCCGGTTAGCCTGCCGTTGAAAGCAGATTGTCTCGGCATCAAAATCTTTCGCCGCACATGAAGTACGCCGCCTGAAGATACCGGCAGATAGCCGGAAGCGAGATCAACAGTCTGCTGCCCAGGAGCTGCACTGCACCAGGATCCATTCGACATAACCATCGCCATCCCATCTCGGCCAGGCAGGCGGTCGTCGGGCTCCCTCGCCTTTCAGTCTAGCCTGGAGGAATGCCCCAGAACTGATGTGGGCCGTGCCTGGCATTTCTCCTATCTCAAAGGACATTTATGAATACGATTCTTAAATGGCGTTTGTTCTGATGTTTAAATACGTGAAACGCAAAAGAGGCTTCCGTTCGAGCTGGATCGAAGACGAAAGTAAGCCTGTTGAGCGATCCGCGAAAGCCTACGAGCGATGGGTCGGCAATTCTCTGACCTGACGGGCAACTCCATGGTGGCAATGGCAACATGGCTGCTCGCCGAGGCGGTCAAATCGCCGGTGGCCAAAGCCAAGCCGCAGTGAAGTGCCGCCAGGTGCCACGATCACATGCCGATTTATACTGAATCCTGATGATCCATTGGCAAAAAAAATGAGAACCTGACGCTCGCTGAAAATGGCTGAAGCCTCCAGTGGACGTGCCGCGAAACCATGGCGAAAGTACAATGCTGGTGACACGGTGACAGACACGACGATGGCAGGCGACGACGATGGCGGCGCGGCGGCAACACTGGGCAGTTGGTTCTTCCAGACGCGCCAGCTTTCAGTTTTTCAGCCCTGTAGATGTCGCAGCGGAAAGCTGGCGCGTTCAAACAACAACGTGCCGCCCGGTGGTGCCGCCGCCGTATCGTCGTCGTCGCCGCGCCATCACGCTGATGCCGATGCCGTGTGATCAGCAGCGCAAACCGATCTGATCGGTCCTTTATGGGCATCGCGCACCAGCATCAAGTCGAGGAAGCTGGCTCAATTGGCGCACGTTGCGCGAAGGCTTGTAGACAGGCCTTCTTGTTGGCGTCGAAGTTCTTCGGCACCACCATCGGCAGGCAGACGTCGTGTTCCTGAAACGGTGAACGCCGGTCATGCATCAGCACTCGCGCTGGTGTCGAGCACGGCGGCGCTGCACTCCAGGGCTTCGCCGGCCAGCCGCCGGAGGTGCCCATTGCCAAAGCGCTCGAGCGACCACTGGCTGCCTCGAGTTAACCTGCTGTGTGTGACCTTGATGCGCAACGCCGGTGCCGACACGCCAGTTTCACGTCGAGTCAACAGAACGTGCTGGGTGTCTGATGCCTGCGAACTTCCTTCCGTGTAGAGAGGGACTTTCGTGCGATCGCCGTCGAACAGCAGGCACATTCTTGTCTTCGTCCGAGGTGCCAGCTCGAACGGAAAGCCTTTGTCGCGAATTTCAGGGCGCGTCAACGCTCTTCGGAGATGCCGGAGCAGACCGTGGTCTTCGCGCGCCTGAATGCCGGGTGCAGGTCGCGGAAGTCGCGGCCTTCATGAGCGTGCACCCTTCGGTCATGTCCTTCTGGGATAGAAGTAGAAAGCACGAGCTTCAGCGCCTGGGGCGACATCGGACGTTTTCACGAGGCGTGCCGTCCGGAACGCGGCAGCGTGAAGAGCGGCGGAGTTTCTTGCCGACGCGCCACCGAGTGGTCGACTTCAGTTCTTACGGCGCTCAGGATGGCGTCGAGCGTCCGGCGCGCTCGCAATAGTCCGCGAACTCCTCGCGCAGGTGCGCAACGTCAACTGCAGAGCGCTTCGGCATTGATGATCATCTGCACCTGCCAAACACCTGCGCGCCGGTGTGCGCCGGCGGGTAGGTGCGCGTGAGCACCTCCGGCGATGCCGATGGCGCGGCTCAAAGCGCAGAAGCCGGATAGGCCCGGCTGATAGAATTCTGAGCCCGGTGGTCGAGGCACACCACACGTCGATGGAATATGGAACAGGCTCGGTGCGCGGGCGCGCGCGGCTCGGTGCGCTTCATGTGCAGCGACAGGACCGCTCGACTTCGCCGAGGCGCTGCAGCTCGCTCTCGAGCTTGGCGAGCGAATGCCAGTTGCCGATGCACCAGCACCAGGATGGCGAACTCGTTTGCCGCAGGCTGGCCATGCGGCTCGCTGATGGGATCCGCCGCAGTCCGAGATTACGCGGGTCAGGTCGTGGACCACTCCGGTGCGATCGCCGCCAATGGCGGATACGGCGAGGTGCCGCTTCATCTGGCGGCGAGGAGTACCGTACAGCGCAATTCGACCGGTGCGGCTTCGCGGACTCGGCGTGGGCGCCCGTACCATGCCCGACCGTCTCAAGACGACCCTCGGATCTAACGCATGTTCGCCGGCAGCCTGGTGGCGCTCGTGACCCCGATGCAGCCGGACGGCAGTATCGATTACGACGCCTGGTCGCGACTCCTCGAGTTTCCACGTCGCCAATGGCACGTCGGGTATCGTCGTGGCCGGATCGACCGGCGAATCGGCCACGCGTCACCGACGACGAACTACGCCGAACTGCTGATCCGCGGCGCGCCGCGTCGCTGGGCCGCGCGCGCTGCTCGATCGCCAACACCGGCACCAGCGACACCGCGCACTCGGTGCCGCGCGCGCGCGAGATTCTCAGCGCGCTCGACGTCGATGCGCTGCTGGTCGCGACGCCGGCATATGTGCAGCCGACGCAGGAAGGATCTGTTCCGGCATTTCAAGGCGATCGCCGACGCTCGCGAATTCCCGTCGCTGCTGTACAACGTGCCGAGACGCACCGCGGTCGGACATGCTGCCGGCGACGGTGGCGCGCCTGTCGCGCGTAGCCGCGCATCGCCGGCATCAAGGAAGCCGTCGGCGACAGCGCGCGCGTGCGCGAGCTGGTGGCGCGGCTGCGCGTCCGGAATTCAGGGTGCTGAGCGGCGACGATCTGACCGCGCGCGAAGCGATCGGGGTCGGCGCCGCGGGCGTGATCTCCGTGATCGCCAATCGTCGCACCGCGTGCCATGGCTGACATGGTCGGCCGCGGCGCGTGCGTGGCGAGCGTGCCGGCTGCCACGCAGATCGATCAGCGCCTGGTGGCCCTGCACCGCAACCTGTTCGTCGAATCCAATCCCATTCCGGTCAAAGTGGGCGCTGGCGCGCGGATGGGGCTCATGGGCGGCACGCTGCGGCTGCCGCTCACCGAGCTGTCGCCCGAGTACCATGCCGTCGTGACCGAGTCGCTGTTCGCGGCCGGCATCCGTCGAAAATGGCCGCCAGACGGCGTTGAACTCCTGAAGTCAGAAAAGGTCGCACGACTACGTCGGATTGCCGCCATATCTCCTCGTCACCGTCCTGTGCGCGGCGCTATGATCTCCGGCTGCAAGAGCCGCATCGTCGAGCTGCAGCCAGAGCAACAAGGACTACGCCGGCGCCGCAGGAAATGCCGCCGCTGCAGGCGCCGCCGGGGCTCGAGGCGCCGAACACGCGCAATGCCCTCAAGGTCCCGCCGCTGAATACGCCGGAGCGCGTGCGCGGCAAGGACGAACCCTGCCTCGACACGCCGCCGCCCTTTGCCAATCACCGAGCCACCGACGCGCCAAGCCTGCGGAACCACAGAAGCCAGTAACAAATTGTCATCCGTTGAAGCCTTCGGGCGCTGGGAGCAGTTCCGGACGAGGTGGCCGAGCGGTCGAAGGCGCTTGCTTGGAAAGCAAGTAACATCTCACGGTGTTCGAGGGTTCGAATCCCGCCTGTCCGCCAGATCTTTACCATGGCAGTCCGTATCGGCTCCTTCGCGACGACTAGTTGTAAACCCCGTCAGGCCCGGAAGGGAGCAGCGGTAGCTTCGATGTCGGGCGCCGAAGTCCGGCTGGTGCGGGCTGCCTCCTAAGCGTCGCATCACGAGGTCGCTCACATGAGTTATCTCGCGCTCGCGCGCAAGTGGCGGCCGCGTTCCTTCGCCGAACTCGTCGGGCAGGAACACGTGCGCGTGGCGCTCGGCAACGCGCTGACGCAGGGCCGCGTGCACCACGCATTCCTGTTCACCGGCACGCGCGGCGTCGGCAAGACCACCATCGCGCGCATCCTCGCCAAGTGCCTCAACTGCGAGACCGGCGTGACCGCCACGCCCTGCGGCAAATGCGCGGCGTGCACGCGAGATCGACGAGGGCCGCTTCGTCGACCTGCATCGAAGTCGACGCCGCCTCGCGCACCAAGGTGGACGACACGCGCGAGCTGCTCGAGAACGTGCAGTACGCGCCGACGCGCGGTCGTTACAAGGTCTATCTCGTCGACGAAGTGCACATGCTGTCGACGCATTCGTTCAATGCGCTGCTCAAGACGCTCGAAGAGCCGCCGCCGCACGTGAAGTTCCTGCTGGCGACCACCGATCCGCAGAAGCTGCCGGTCACGGTGCTGTCGCGCTGCCTGCAGTTCAATCTCAAGCGCCTGCCGATCGCGCTGATCAGCGAACACCTGGCAAGGTGCTCGAGGCGGAGAAGATCGCCGCCGAGCCGGCCGCCATTCGCCTGGTCGCGCAGGCCGCGGACGGCAGCATGCGCGACGCGCTGTCGCTGCTCGACCAGCTCATCGCCTTCGGCGGCGGCAAGGTCGACGAGGCGGGCGCCCGCGGCATGCTGGGCACCATCGATCGCGCGCACGTGATCGCCGCTGGCGCGTGCGCTGGCGTCCGGCGATGCGCGCCAGGCTGCTCGAGATCGCGCGACAGCTCGAGGAGTTCTCGCCGGACTACGGCGCAGGTGCTCGATGAACTCGCCGCGTTGCTGACGCGCGTGGCGCTGCGGCAGATCGTGCCCGGCTACGAAGGCGACGAGTTGTTCGATCCGGCGCTGCATCGCCGAGCTCGGCGCGGCGATCTCGCGCCGAAGACGTGCAGCTCTATTATCAGACCGCGATTCTCGGCCGGCGCGATCTCGGCGCTGCGCGCCGGATCCGCGCACGCGGATTCGAGATGACCCTGGTGCGCATGCTGGCGTTTCGCCCGGCGGGCGGCGCGGCACTCTCGACGGCGGGTGCGGCGGCAGCGCGCGCCGCCGGCGCTGCAGCGCCGTCACCCGGCAGCGCGCCGATCGTGCGTCCGGCCTCCGCCGGTCCCATCGATCCGGTGCAATGGGCGCGCGTCATCGGCGATCTCGACGTCAGCGGCGCGCGCGCCAGCTGGCAACCAATTGCGCGCTGCGTCGAGCATCGCGGCAACACGCTGCGGCTCGCGATCGATCCGAAGGTGGCGCGCACGCCGCCGCAGGTGGAGAGACTTGCGCAGGCGCTGGCGAAGTACCTCGGCAGCGCCGTGAAGCTCGAGTTCGTCGACGGAGACGCCGCCGGTCGAGACGCCGAGCCAGCACGGCGAGCGGCGCAGCGCGGAGGCGCTCGATGCGGCGCGCCGCGCGCTCGAGGAAGATCCCGACGGTGCGCGAAATGAAATCGCGCTTCGGCGCAACGCTGCATCCCGAATCGGTGCGGCCCACGGAACAGCATGAGGAGACGATGATGCGTGGTGGCGGAAACATGATGAAGCAGGCCATGGCGCTGCAGGCCAACATGAAGAAGGCCCAGGAAGAGATCGCCGCCATGGAAGTGATCGGCGAATCCGGTGGCGGCATGGTCAAGGTGACCATGAACGGCAAACACGAGGTGAAACGCGTGCAGATCGAGCCGCAGGTGGCGTCCGAAGACCGCGAGATGCTCGAGGACCTGATCGCGGCGGCCGTCAACGATGCCGTGAACAAGGTCGACAGCCGCCTCCCAGGCGCGCATGTCGCAGCGTGATGTCCGGGCGTCAACCTGCCGCCCGGCTTCAAGATGCCCTTCTAGAGAACCGTTTAGTTAGATGCAGCACGCCGCTCCGCTCGCCAGACTCATCGACGCGCTGCGCGCGCTGCCGGGCGTCGGTCCGAAGACCGCGCAGCGCATGGCCTTTCACCTGCTGCAGGGCGGGCGCGGCGGCGCGCGCACGCTGGCCGACGGCGCTGACCGAGGGCCTGGCGTCCATCAGGCGCTGCCAGCGCTGCCGCATGCTCACCGACACCGAGCTGTGTTCGATCTGCGCGCGCCGGTCGCGCGACGCGGCGTTGCTGTGCGTGGTCGAATCGCCCGCCGACGTGGTGGCGGTCGAGCAGTCCGGCAGCTACCGCGGCCGCTACTTCGTCCTGCATGGGCACCTGTCGCCGCTCGATGGCATCGGGCCCGGAGCAGATCGGCGCGCGCGAGTTCGAGGCGCTGCTCGATTCGGGCGAAGTGCGCGAGGTCATCCTCGCCACCAATCCGACCGTTGAAGGCGAAGCCACCGCGCATTTCCTCGGCGAACGCGCAGCTGCAGCGGAAGATCCAGGCCAGCCGCATCGCTCACGGCGTGCCTGATCGGCGGCGAGACTCGAAGTACGTCGACGGCGGCACGCTCGCGCACGCACTCGCCGGCGGTACGTCATTTTCTACCGCCGTCGTGAGCTCCTCGACGCGCCGCGTACCGTCCGGACGAATCGCTCTGATCGCGTTGCGTGATCCGGGTCCGCGTGCACTTCGACCAGGTCGGAGTGCATATGGCGCCGCAGGCGGCGATAACTCTCGTAACGCCGCGCGCGACATCGCGCCGCGATTCGGTCGCGCTGATCACGGCGCAGCCCGGCTCCTGCATGTGGCGGCAATCGGAGAATCGGCAGCCTGCGTGCGAGGCGCTCGACTTCCGGAAAGCCGAGCGTCCGGGCATCGAGCTGGTCGATGGCCGGGGCAAAATCGCGCACTCCCGGCGAATCGATGAGTGTGCCGCCGCTTGCGAGCGCGTAGGAGCGCGACGCGGTGGTGGTGTGGCGGCCTTCTTCCTCGCGCATGAGTCCGCCGGTTTGCATCTGCGGCTGCCGGCAGCAGCGTGTTCACCACCAGCGATGACTCTGCCGACGCCCGGACTGTCCCACCAGCACGCTCGACCGCGTTCGCGCAGCAAGCCTCGCAGCTGGCACGAGCCCCGCGCCGGATTTGGCGCGAACAGGCGACCTGCGCGTAAGCCCGCGCCCCGAATGCCGCCAGCTCTGCCGGGTCGATTCCATCCCCGAGTCGAGGGTCGGACTTGTTCGACCGGGCTATCGCGCCGCGCGACGCCGGCGGCGGTGGCCGCGCACAGGTAGCGATCGCACGATGAAGTAGTCCGGCTGCGGCAGCGGCGCGATCACCACCACGCAGCTGGGTGACGTTCGCGACCACCGATGGCTTCGCGTCGCCGCGCAGGCTGGCGCGGGCCAGCAGCGTGCGCCGTGGCAGGACTTCCACGACCAGCACCTCGTCGTGCGCTCGCGATCCGAACTCGCAGCGCACCACGGTCACCGCAGACGATGCCGAGCTTGCGGCCGCGCGGGCGCGCGCGCAGCTGCGCGCCGCCGGCATCGCGCACCAGCAAGATGACGGCCGAACGACGCGATCGACGTCGGCTTCGAATTCGCTGCGGCGGTGCGGCTCGAGTTCATTCGTGTAGTATCGCGTCATTCCATATGACTGAGCAGCGACTATCTGGTCTGGATAGATCTCGAGATGACGGGACTCAAGCCCGACACCGACGTGATCATCGAGATGGCCACCATCGTCACCGACGCCAATCTCAAGATCGTCTCCGAAGGGTCCGGTGCTCGCGATTCACCAGCCCGCCGGACGTCGCTGGATGCCATGGACGACTGGAACAAGCGCACACATGGCGCGTCGGATCTCATCGCAACGGGTGCGCAGACAGCAAGTACACGATGGCCAGCGCCGAGAAAGCGCACGCATCGAGATTCTGACCGCGCTGGTTGAACCGAGGCTCTCGCCGATGTGTGGCAACAGCATCTGCCAGGATCGATCGCTTCCTGGCGCGCCACATGCCGACGCTCGAGAAATTCTTCCACTACCGCAATCTCGACGTCAGCACGCTCAAGGAGCTGGCACGCCGCTGGGCGCCCGGCATCACTCGGTCGGCTTCGCCAAGCAGCGGCGAACACGAGGCATTCGCTCGATATCCAGGAATCCATTCGCGAGCTCAGCGCACTACCGTCAGCACCTGTTCGCCCGGCCCACTACGCGCAGCTGTGAACGCGCGGCTGCCGGATTTCGCGGACGTGGTGGCCGCAGCCGCGCGAATCGGACCGCACGTGGTGCGCACCCCGGTCATGCGCTCGGCGCGCATTCGACGCGCGAGTGGACCGCGAGGTGTTCTTCAAGTGCGAAAACCTCGCAGACCGGCGGCGCGTTCAAGTATCGCGGCGCGATGAACGTGCCGCTGCAGCTCGATCCGCGCAGCACGCCGCTGGTGATCACGCATTCCTCGGGCAATCACGGCAACGCGCTGGCGCTGGCGGCGCAGGGCTCGCGGCATGCGCGCCATCGTGGTTATTCCGCGCGGACTCTGCGCGCTCGCAAGATCGCGGCGATCGAAGGCGTCGGGCGCGCGCGTCGAGCTGTGCGACCCCGGACTGCCGGCGCGCGAGAAGCGCCTCGCGGAAATCCTGGCGCGCGAACGGCCGGAACTCGTACATCCATTCGACGATGAACGGATCATCGCAGGGCAGGGCACGGCGGCGCTGGAATTGCTGGCCGGAGGTTCCCGCGTCTCGAGGTGATCAGTACGCCGGTGGGCGGCGGCGGACTGATCGGCGGCACCGCGCTCGCGGCCAAGGCGCTGGTGCCAGGCATTCGCGTGATCGGTGCCGGAGCCGCAGCAGGCTGATGACGCCTGGCAGTCGTTACGCAGCGGCAAGCGCCGCAGCGGTCAACGCACCGTCAAACTATCGCCGATGGCCTGCGCGGCTCGATCGGCGTGCGCAATTTCGAGCTGCTCCGCGCACACGTCGACGAAGTGGTGACGGTGAGCAGAGGCCAGACATCGTCGCGGCGATGCGCGTCGTGCCTCGACGACCTGAAGCTGCTGATCGAGCCACTCGGCAGTGCCGGTGGCCGGCATTGACTGGCTGGCAGACATCGGCAGCCCGCGGCGCAGAGCATCGGCATCGTCCTGTCCGGCGGCAATGTCGACCTCGAGCTCTGCGTCCTTCCTGCGCGGCGACCAGAACAGATAAGTAGTCCCGTCGATGTAAAGAATACTTGACATTGCCACTCGCGAATGTAAGGTATACCGGACATTTCAGGTTTCGGAGGGTTGGGCAATGACCACGATTCAGCGCCGCACTGGGCATGGTGCTCGCCTTGGCCGCACTGGGAGCGGCAGGCATGTTCCTGGCGCCCGGACGGGTGGTTCGGCATCGACACTCGGACCGATCGGCTGCAGCGCTTCATACAGCGCCCCTGGTGGTTTCGCCGTCCACACGGCGCGCTACTGGTGCACGGCGGCATTCCCCGAGGAGCGCGTCCTGGCGAGCGGCGGCGGGCCTGGGTGAGCCTGGCGCTTCGTCACCCTGATCGCGCGTGCACTTACGTGATCTTCCATGCGCGCACTGCCAGGTCTCGGAGAGGCGGCTGATCACATCTCCGAACCCCACGTCACGCCGCTTCGGCATCAACCCCGGAATGCTGATATTCGGCTGGATAGCTGTGTCGGCGGCGCGGTGCGCAAGCAGAACCGCGAGCAAGTCGTGGAACTCGACGAGCGCGATCTGCGCATCCAGCACGCGCTGCCGGAAGGTTCGCCAGCGGCCTCATGGCGGCGCTGATGATCGGCCTCGTCGTGCTCGCTCGCAGCTGGTACCCGGACGGCAGTCGGTCGGATGCGGCCTCTGATCGTTGGCAACGCTCTCATCGGACTGCTGATAGCCACGCTCGCTGGCCGGAAATACGGCCTGCGCGGTCGCCGCGCTACTGGCGCGAGCGCCATGCAGCGACAGCCGCGGTTCGCAATCCAGATTCGCGGCAGTTTCGGCTCGGGCGTGCGGCAACATGACCGCAGGCCGAGCTCGCGCAAGCCTCTGCGGCGTCACGCGCCAGACCATCATCGCGCTCGAAGCGGGAAAATACTCGCCTTCGCTCGAACTCGCGTTCAAGCTCGCGCGCGCACTCGGTCGCAACCTCGACGAAGTTTTTCAGCTACGAACGAACAAAAATAAGCGACGCGCGAACTCGCATCACGCCCGATTGGCTTGAGTTTTGCGTCTTGAATGATCGCGTTGGTCCGCTATATTCGGACTCAGATGTTCAGTGACACGTTATCCATCGTCTCCTGGCGCTCGCGCCCGCGCAGTTTCGTCGCGCTCATGTCGCTGTACGAGAGCAACTACCTGCGCCTCGCGCACTTGCCGGCGATCTGCGCCAGCTTGCCGGACGTGCGCGTGTCGCGCGTGGCCGACGACTGTGATTTGCGTCTCAGCGTCACCGAGCGTTCGCCCTACACCACGAGTTTCGACCTCACCTATCTTTTTCGCAGGCGCGAGACGGCATCACCACCTACCCGGACATGCGCGTGCGCATCTACCACGATGCCCGGCTGGTGGAAGCCCAGGAATGGGCGATCGCAACACGACCACGAGGCGCTGCGCCGCCTGCGCGGGGCTGGCGGAGCGTGAACTGGATCAGCGATGGGCCCGGAATACGATGTTAAATAAGTGGCTGGAGTACTGCATCGATCGCGGCCACGGGTTTCGCGTGCTGACAATCAGGACCCCGCTGCCGCGCAGGGGTCTATGAAAGCGCTGAAGCCGTTCGGTTTCTCGGCGGCAACAACGCCGCCGTGAAACGCCGCCCGAGGACGGGCGCGTCGTCGAGCTGTTCCGCAGCCGCGCGGAGCTGCGCAAGCAGCACGACGAGCTGAGCGCGGAGCATGCAGCGCCTGCGCGACCGCCTCAAGCAGCAGGAAGCCGCCACCGGCGCGCGTGCAGGAAATGTTCGAGTCGCTCGAGAAGCGACTCGAAGTCGGCCGACACCGGTCTATCTACCCTGGTTTTCTATCACCTGCGCGCCCTGTGGGGCGACGGGCGCGAGATCATCGCGCTGCTGGTGCAGGATCTGGCCGCGCAAGCAGGAGGAGCGCGAGCGCAAGGCGTTCGCGCTCGAGGGCAATCGCCGGCAGTTCCAGCAGCGCCAGGCCAGCCGAGCAGCAGCTGCGCCAGGCCGAGTCGCATGATGGTGGCGGCGCGCCAGCAGCTCGCGGCGTTCGATGCGCGCCTCGCCAAACTCGACAAGTGGTGGCATCGCTGGCAGCGGCCTAAGGCTCGCCGCGCAGCGTCCGGCGCTGCAGGCCGGCGGTCGATGCCGCCGAAGCGCGTCGCTGCACGGCGCGCGAGCGCGCTGCGAACAGATCGAGAAGGCGGGTGCCGGCGAATTTCCGGGATTTCCGGTCGAAGCCAGGCGCGCCATCAATCTCGCCGCCATCGCCTGCGCCGAGGTGCTGTGCCTGCGCCTGGCGCGCACCAACGCTGGTGGCGTCGGCGCGCGCGGCGATGTCGCGGCGCGAGTCGAGCGAGTACTACGGCGACCTCGCCGCCTGCGTGTCCATCATGAGCGACATCGTCAAGGCGCGGAACCTGCTGCAAGCAGCGCGGCGGCATCACACAGGAAGTCGCGCAGCGCACCGAGCGGCTGCGCGCCACGGCCGCCTATCTCGGCGAGATTCGAAACCGTGCCGATTCCGGAATCCTGCGGCGTGTCCGAAGGCGACGTGCTCGCGCACGGCTCGCAGGGCGTGACCGCGGCCAGACTACCCAACGTGGTGGCCGAAGACACCTGGGACCTCTTCAAGGTCCTGCTGCGCTGACTTCGGCGCGCCGCCGGCGGCGCGTCGACGACGCGCGTGCGGCGCATGAAGCGCTTGACGCGCTCCGCGCCGTTGTCGATCCACACGTAGAACGCCGGCACCACGAACAGCGACATCACCGCGCCGGCCAGCAGGCCACCCATGATCGAGCGCGCCATCGGCGCATAAGACGGACCGCCACCACCCACGGCGAGCGACGCATCGCCCGCCGCGAGTGGCAGCAGTCCCAGGGAGGCCGTCAGCGTAGTCATGAGGAATCGGGCGCAGGCGGTCGCGGCCGGCCTGCACGATGGCGGCCATGCGTTCCATGCCGGTCGAGCGCAGTTCGTTGATGTGCGCGACCAGCACGATGCCGATGTTCACCACCACGCCTATCAGGATCTGCACGCCGATGAACGCCATGAGCGTGACGGTGGTGCGCGTGACGAACAGCAGCCAGATCACGCCGACGATGGCCATGAAGATCGAGGTGATGATGGACATCGGGTACACGGTGCTTTCGAACACCGCGGCCATGACGAGGTAGATCATCGCGATCGCCAGCAGCAGGTTGAACATCATGGTCTGCGAGTTCTCGTCCTGCTGCTCGAAGCCCCTTGCCGAGCTTCCAGGTGTATCCCGGTGGCAGCTGGTAGTTCTTCATCAGCGCCTCGACTTCCTTGCCGACGGCATCGAGCGTCGAGTCCTTCTCGACGTTGCCGGTGATCGACCGACCGGACGTCAGCCGATCGACGCGTTCGATGGCGCGCGGGCCGCGCGCGATGCGGAAGTCCGCCACCGCCGACAGCGGCACGCGCGTGCCGCTGGGCAGGTAGATGGGAAACTCGGCCAGGTTGTCGATGGTCTGCCGGTCTGATTCGCGGAACGCCAGGCGCAGCGTGAGCTCGCGCTCGGTGCCGCGGAACTCGCGCAGGCGATCGCCGCGCATGCCGGCGGCCACGGCCTGCGCGACGTCAGCGGAGGTGAGGCCGAGCGCGGCGGCGCGCTGGCGATTGACCACGATCTGCACTTCCTCGTCGCCCTCGCGCGCCTCGGAGCGCACGGCCTCGAGGCCCTTGACGCTCGACATGACGCGCGCGACTTCGTCGCCGAGCGCCGCGAGTTTCTCGGTGGACTCGCCGCGTGAGCTGCACGCTGAAGCGCTGGCCGCCCATGGAGTTCTCGTCGTCCCACTTGAAGCTCGGCTTGCCGATGATGATTTCCGGCAATCCGTCCTGCGCTTTGGCGATGAATTCCTGCGCCTTGAGTCCGCCTTCGTCGCGCGGCTTTGAGCACGAGATCGAGAACGCGCTCGGTCTGGTCGTAGACCGAGTAGACGCTCTTGATGCCGAGCTCTTCGCGCTCTGCCTTCGAAGTGGCGCTCGACGGTTTCGACCGCCGGCTTCGACGCGGTCGATGGGATGCGAGCCCTTGATGTTGTAGCTGAGGAATGACCTGGTTGCCGCCGTCCTGCGCGCCGGGATCGAACTTGAGGAACTTTCCCGGATACATCGATCGACAGCATGATCAGGCCCGACGGTCAGCAGCGAGCACCGCAACGAGTCCGAAGCGCCGTCCAGCCGCGGTGATGGATGCTCCAGTCGAGCCGTCTTCGTGTAGCGATCCTGCAGGCTGCGCGATCCAGCTCTTGCTGTCGACGCGGCGGCGGCGCGGGGAAGCGCGAGGTGGCCATCGGGATCAGCGTCTGCGCGATGATCAGCGAGGCGACCATGGCGACGCAGATCGGGAATCGCGGCGTGCGTCAGCCAGATCGAGATCTGGTTGTTGGTGCCGAACAGGATGGGCGAGGAACACCACCACGCAGGTGGCGGTGCCGGCGAGCGTGGCCACGCCGACTTCCTTGACGCCCGCGAGCGTCGCCGCCTGCGGATTGTCGGGATCCAGCTGCCGATGGCGGAACACGCTCTCGGTGACCACGACGGCGTTGTCCACCAGCATGCCGATGGCCAGCATCATGCCCATCATCGACATCACGTTGATGGTGAGGCCGACGAAGTACATCACGGCCAGCGTCACCAGCAGCGACAGCGGCACCGGCGGCGCTCACGATGAGCGTGGTGGGCCAGTGGCGCAGGAACAGGAACAGCACCGACGAAGGCCAGGGCGGCGCCGATCAGCCCGGCCTCGGTGAGATCGCGTCAGCGACGTGCGAATCGCTTCCGGCCTGGTTGTCGATGACGAACACGCGGATGCCCTGCATCTGCGGCAGCGCCTTGTTCTGTCTCGATGACCGCGAGCACGCTGATCGACCACTTCGACGACGTTGGCCTGCGTTGACTTGAACACGTCGAGACCCACCGCGGGCCGGCCGTCGAGGTGGCGGCGGCGCGTGATCTCAGGGCTGACCAGCTCGACGCTGGCGACATCGCCGACGATGCACGTTGTCCTTGATGACCAGGTTGCGGATCTCGTCGAGCGAACGGAACTCGCCGAGCGGACGCACCGGACAGGCGTTCGCCGTTGCCGGTGATCTGGCCGGCGCCGACCGAGAAGTTGCTCTTCTCGAGCAGCTGCACGAGCTGGCGGATGTCGACGGCGTGCGCGGCGAGCCGGCCCGGGTCGACGAGGATGCGCACCTCGCGCGCTTCGACGCCCGCGAGTTCGACGCGCGCGACGCCATCGATGCGCTCGATGGGCTTCTTGAAGTAGCGATCGAGCAGGTCGTACTGCGAGGACAGGTCCTGGTCGGCGGAGAAGCGCACCGTGAGCATCGGGCGAATCGGCGGTGGAGGCCATCCACATCCACATGCGGTCGGCGGTCTTCGGCAGCTGCGCGCGCACCGAGTCGAGCTTGTTGCGCACCTCGAAGCCCGCGGTGTTGATGTCGGTGCCCCAGGCGAAGCGGATTTCGAAGCGCGCGTCCTGGTCGCTGGACGTGGAGCGGATTTCCTCGATGCCGGGCAGCGTCGCCAGCGCGTCCTCGATGGGGCCGCGTGATCAGCTCCTCGGTTTCCTCCGGCGTCGAGCCGGGTAGGGCACACCCGCGCCCATGAACGGGAAGCTGACGTCGGGATACTGCTCGAGCGGCAGCAGGCGCGAGGAGACGAGGCCGATCACCGCGACCGCGGCGAACGCCATGAGCGTGGTGACGGGCCGGCGCAGCGCGAAGTCGGTGTGGACCATGCTCAGCCCTCCGCCGGCTGTGCGCCGGCGCGGCGGCGCCGCGGGTAGTTGCCAGCGCCGCCTGCCGTCGCCGGGCGCGGACGACTTCACGAATTCCTTGCGATCGAGCACCGCGTACAACACCGGGATCACGATCAGCGTGAGGAAGGTCGCGACCAGCGTTGCCGGCGATGACCGTGATGGCCATCGGGCGGCGGATTTCGGCGCCTTCACCGATGCCGATGGCCATCGGAATGAGACCGATGATGGTGCTCACGCTGGTGATGAGGATGGGCCGCAGGCGGGTGCGTCCCGCGAGCTTGATGGCCTCGATCTTCTCGAGACCGCGTTCGCGCGCCTGGTTGATGGCGTCGATCAGCACGATGGCGTTGTTCACCACGATGCCGGCCAGCATGATCAGGCCGATGAGCGCCACGGAGTTGATGGTGGTGCCGGTGATGTACAAGCCCCAGATCGAGCCGATGAGCCCCATCGGAATCGTGAACAGGATGACGAACGGATGCAGCAGCGACTCGAACTGCGAGGCCATCACCAGGTAGACCGAGGAACACCGCCAGCGCGAATGCCAGGCCCAGCGAACGGAAGCTCTGCGTCATCTCTTCGCTCTGGCCGGACACCGAGCCCAGGATTCCGACCGGCAGCGTGGTTTGCGGCGAGGATGTGCCTGCGCCTGTGCGCGTGGCGTCGCCCAGATCGCCGCTGACCGGCGCGGCCGAGATCACCGCGACGCGTTCCTGGTTGGCGCGGCGGATTTCGCGCGGGTCCGGTGGCGAGGCGCACGTCGGCGACCGCGGAGAGCGGCACCGGCCGATCCGAGCCCGGGTTCACCACCAGGTTGCGCACCTCCTCGATCGACGCGGCGCGCGTGTCGACGCTGCGCACCAGCACGTCGATCTTCTTTTCCTGCAGGCGATAACGCGTGGCCACGCTGCCGCGCACGTTCGACACCACGCGATCGGCGATGTCGCGCACCGCGAGCCCGAGCTGCGAGGCGCGTTCCTGGTCGAAGAGGATCTGGATTTCCGGGATGGCCGCCCTCGATGCTGGAGCGGATGTCGCTGAAGGCGCCGGCTCGCTTCCATGCGCGTCGCGCACGGCGCTCGCCGCGACACCGACAGGCGCTCGAGGTCGTAGCCGGCGAGGATCACTTCGACGGGCGTGGCCGAGCGTCAGCAGCGACGGGCGCGTGAATTCGTACTGCGCGCCGGGAATGCTCGCCAGCCGCGTCGCGCAGCTGCTGCATCGCGCGCTTCTTCGCCTTCCTTGATCGATCGGCGCGCGCAGCTGCACGTCGAGGTTGCCGGTGTTCTCGCCGGAGTCGACCGGATTCGCGTCGAGGCGATTGCCGGTGCCCGCGACCGCGTAGGCGCTGTCGAGGTTGGGCAGCTTGCGCGCCGCGTCGTGGATGTACTGCACCTGGCGGTCGGTGGTCTCGAGCGGCGAGCCGGCGGGCAGCCGCATCTTCACGGTGAATTCGCCCTGCGAGAGCTGCGGGATGAGCTCGGTGCCGAGGCTGGGCAGGATGAGCGCGGTGACGGCGAGCATGCCGAATGCGGTGAACAACACGGCGGCGCGACGCGTCCAGCGCCCAGTCGAGCAGCGCCGGATAGTGGCGCTCGAGCACGCTGTAGCCTTCTGCGTGATCCAGCACGAATGGCGAGAGCAGCGACGGCGAAACAGCTTTGCCGAGCAAGCCGAACAGCGATGCGCAGCGACGCGAACCAGGCAGCGTCATCAGGAAACGCAGCAGCCAGCACGAGCGATGCCAGCGCCCAGACGCTGGGCGCCAGCGCGACGACTGCCGGGACGCGGCTCGCGGGCAACGCTCGCACGGCGTACGATGCCGACGCGGAAGTTCCCGCCCAGCGCCCGCAGGTAGTTGGCGCAGCGCGCCGAGCGTCTCGCGCGGCTCGCCGCGCATCCGGCGCGAGCTCGTTTCCTTGGCTCGCCGAGGCGCGCGCGCCACGCGGTCAGCATGGGCACCAGCGTGATGCCCACCAGCGAGCGAGATGAGCTGCGCGAAGGTGACCGTGAGCGCCTGGTCGCGGAACAACTGTCCGGCGATGCCGCTCACGAACACCATCGGGAAGAACACCGCCACCGAGGTCAGCGTGGAGGCGGTCACGCGCGGTGGCCACCTCGGCCGTACCTTCGCGCGCCGCGTCGATGGTGGACGAGGCCGGCTTCCTTGCGGCGCGCGATGGCCTCGAGGATGACCACGGAGTTGTCGATCAGCATGCCCACCGACAGCGCGATGCCGCCCAGCGACATCACGTTCAGCGTGAGATCGAAGGCGTACATCATCACGAAGATGCCGACCACGGTGACCGGGATCACGATGCCGGTGACGATGGTCGCCCAGGCATCGCGCAGGAAGAAATACAGCACCAGGATCGAGAGCAGGCCGCCGAGAATCGCGGCGTCCTTCACGTCGCTGACGGCGCTCGCGATGAACTTCGACTGGTCGTAGACCGGCACGAGTTTCGTGCCGCCGGGCAGCGTCTTGCTCGAGCGCTTCGAGCTTGTCGGTGATGCCATGCGCGAGCTGCACGGTGTTGGCGTCGCCTTCCTTGTAGATGGCGAGCTCGATGCACTCGTCGCCGTTGAGGCGGGTGATGGCGGTGCGGTCCTTGTAGCCGCGCTCGACGCGCGCGACGTCCTTCAGGTAGACCGGTTGGCCGTCGACGTTGGCGATGACGGCGTTCGCCATGTCCTCGAGCGTGTCGAACTCGTTGACGGTGCGTACCAGGAAGCGCTGCGTGCCCTGTTCCAGCCGGCCGCCGGAGAGGTTGACGTTTTCCGCGCCAATGCGCTTGGCCACCTGTTCGATGGACAGCCGCAGCTGTGCGAGTCGTTGCTGATCGACATAGATCTGTACCTCGTCTTCGAAACCACCGCTGACCTTGACCGCCGCCGAGCCTTCGACCGATTCGATCTCCGGCTTGATGCGGTCGTCGGCGAAGCGGCGCAGGAACTTGAGGCGGTCTTCGTGGCTGCCCGCCGTCGCTGGCGGTTTCGTCGACGAAGGCCACGCGCATGACCGGCTCGCTCGAGGGATCGAAGCGCAGCAGCAGCGGACGCGTGGCTTCGACCGGCAGCCACAGCAGGTCGAGGCGCTCGCGCACCTCGATGCCCGCGAAGTCCATGTCCGTGCCCCAGGTGAACTCGATGATCACGTCGGACTGGCCGGAGCGCGACACCGAACGCACCGAGCGCACGTTGCGCACCACGCCCGCCGCTTCCTCGACTGGGCGCGAGATCAGGTTCTCGATTTCGGTGGGCGCCGCGCCCGGCAGCTCGGTGCGGATGGTGAGCGTCGGGTACGACAGGTCCGGCAGCAGGTTCACCTTGAGCCGCGACAGCGGAAATGATGCCCGAGCAGGGTGATCGCCACCGTCGCCATGGCGATGGTGACGCGCCGGCGAATCGCGAAGTCCACGAGGCCCATGACTAACTACCGGACTTCTGCCGTTTGGGCGGTCTGTTCGAGCGATGACGACGCGTACCGGATTGCCGTCCTTGAGGCCGTTCTGGCCGACGATCACCACCTGTTCGGTGCCGGTGAGGCCGTCGATCACTTCGATCTTGCCGGCGTTCGACGAGCCCGGTCTTGATGGCGCGCTGCTCGGCCTTGCCGCTGCGTTGACCACGAAGACGTTCGACGCGCCATCGGTGTCGAGCAGCGCGATGCGCGGAATGGTCAGCGCTTCGGCGCGGCGTTCGAACACGATGCCGACGCGCGAGAACATGCCGGGCTTGAGGTCGCCCTTCGGATCGTTGACCTCGAGCGTCACCTTGAAGGTGGCCGTGGCGGCGTCCACCGTAGGCGCGACCAGCTTCACGATCGCCGGGAAGTGGCGGCCGGCGAGGGCGTCGACGGCGATCGATCGCCGCCTGCCCGGGTTTGAGCCGCGCGAGCTCGCGCTCGGGCACGATACACCGCCGCCTTGAGCGGCGTCGGATCGGTGACGCGAAACATGCTGAAGCCGATCGCGATTTCCTGGCCGAGCTTCACGTGGCGCTCGGACACGATGCCGGCGAACGGCGCGCGGATCTCGCTGTAGGAAAGACTCAGATTCGCGATGTCGTTGGCGGCGCGCTGGTTGTCGAGGTCGTATTTGAGGCCTTCGAATGCGCCGGCCGAAACCAGGCCCTTCTCGTGCAGTTCCACCTGGCGATTGAAGTCGCGTTCGGCCTTGGCGAGCGCGGCGCGCGTCTGGGCGGCCTGCAGTCGAAGCTGACGATCGTCGAGAACCGCGAGCATCTGGCCCGCTTTCACGTGATCGCCTTCTTCGACGAGGATGCGGCGCACTTCGCCGCCCACCTTGGCGATGATCTCGGCGTCGGCTTCGGCTTCGAGCGTCGCGGTGCCGCTGTACATCGCGAGCATCTCGCCGCGAATCGGCTTGGCGACTTCCACGGGGATCGACGGCGTCGGCTTGTGCCTTGGCGTCCTTGCCTCGGCGTTCTTGTCGCCGGCGACTCCGTCTTCGGAGCAGGCGGAAACCGCCAGAGCGAGCGCAATGACGGCGGCGCGAAGAAGAGATGTTTGGCATGGCCGTCCCCTTTGTCTGCGTTTATGACGTCGCAGACGACCCAATTGGTTGCGATTGGGGCGGAGTCTAGAGAACTCTGGTGTTGTAGTCAACTACAACACCATGTCGGCCTTAGGGATGGCCGGTACCGAAGCCGAGGCTCAGCCGGGGGCTTTGGCCTCGCTGCGAACCGTGCGCGACGGGCGGCGATGGATGGGGCGCGCGCCGGTGACCATGTCGGTCATGACTTCGGCGGCCTGGTCGAGCACCGTATCCGGGAATTTGGCGTCGGCCAGTTCTTCGGAGTTCTTGAGCGCCGGCAGATTCTGCGCAGCGCGGCGGGCGTTCTCGCGCGTCAGGCGTTCGCGTTCGAGGCGCTCGCGCTCGGTCCTTGCGCTGCTGCAGGTTGAGCGACAGCGAGGTCTGCTTGCGCATGACATCGTCGGCCGCGAGATCGGCGACCAGCCAGCGATAGTCAGGATCCTTGTCGGCGCGCGTCTTTTCTTCGGTGGCGAGCACGGCGATGTTCGGCTGCTGCGCCTTGCCTTCGCTGCGGAACGGCACGCCGGGAATGCGATCCCAGGGCAGGGCGCCTTCGAGCGCGCTTTCGCCGAACTCTTCCATGTCGATCTGCGAAGGCAGCGTGACGTCGGGCTCGACGCCGCGATGCTGCGTGCTCTCGCCGGTGACGCGGTAGAACTTGCCGATGGTGACCGTGAGCTGTCCGTTGACCGGGCGCGGCGACCAGCGATCGAGCGGCACGAGGTTCTGCACCGTGCCCTTGCCGAAGGTGCGCTGACCGAGAATCGTGCCGCGGTGATAGTCCTGGATGGCGCCCGCGAAGATTTCCGACGCGGAGGCGCTGAAGCGATCGACCAGCACCGCGAGCGGGCCTGCATAGGCGACGCCGGGTTCCGGATCGTCCTGCACTTCGAGTTCGCCGGTGGTGACCTTGAGCTGCACCACGGGGCCCTTGTCGACGAACAGGCCGGTGAGCGCGGTGGCTTCGGGTAGATAGCCGCCGCCGTTGCCGCGCAGGTCGAGCACCAGGCCGTCGATCTTCTCGGCCTTGAGTTCGTTGATGAGCCGGCGCACGTCGCGCGTGGTGCTGCGGAATTCCTTGTCGCCGGCGTTCTGCGCTTCGACGTCCTGGTAGAACGCCGGGACATTGATGACGCCGACGCGATATTTCCTTGTCACCGCGCTTGATGGTGCGCAGTTCTTTCTGCGCCGCCTGCGCTTCGAGCGTGACCTTGTTGCGCGTGAATTCGAGCGTCTTCTCCGGGGTGCCGGGCGCGGCGCCCGCCGGCAGCACCTGCAGGCGCACCTGCGTGCCCGCGCGGCCGCGGATCAGCTGCACCACGTCGTCGATGCGCCAGCCGAGCACGTCGGTGACCGGGCCTTCCTTGCCCTGGCCCACGCCGGTGATGCGATCCTTGATGGACAGCGTGCCGGCGACCGCGGCCGGACCGCCTTCGATGACGTTCATGATGGTGACGTAGTCGTCGACGAGCTGCAGCGACGCGCCGATGCCGTCGTAGTTCAGGCTCATCTGGATGCGGTATTCCTCGGAGCTGCGCGGCGAGAAGTAGCTGGAGTGCGGATCGTAGGCGCGCGCGTAGGAATTCATGAGCGATTCGAACACGTCGTCGGCGCTCACCTGGTCGATGCGCTTGAGCGTGGTTTCGTAACGCTTCTTGAGCAGCTTGGATGCTTCGTCCCAGTTCTTGCCGGTGAGCAGCAGCGACAGCGCGTCGTTCTTCACGCGCTTGCGCCAGAAATCGTCGAGCTCGGCGGAGCTGGCGGCCCAGGGCGCTTTTTCGCGATTGAATTCGAAGGATTCGTTGAGCGTCCAGTCCGGTTCCTTGTCGAGCTGCGCGATGGCGAACTTGATGCGCTCGCGATTGCGCTGCTGGAAGCGCGCGAAGATCGCGAACGCCGGGATCGACATCGCCGCTGCGGATCATGTCGTCGAAGCGCAGCTTGTACTGCTCGAAATCCGCGACGTCCGAGGCGAGCAGGCTGGTGTGCTGGCTGTCGATGCTTTCGAGGTAGCGGGCGTACACCGATGGCCGAGAGCTTGTCGTCGAGCTTCGACTGGCTGTAGTGCATGCCTTCGAGCATCGAGCCCGACGCGCGCGCGCCACGGACCGATGGCGCTCGCTTGGAACCACGGAGCCCGCGGGCAGCTGCGTATTGGCAGGCGCCTGCGCGGAGCCGCGTGAGCACCAGGAGGGCGGCGAGCATCGAAGGAGCGAGCCAGCGGGTCGAGCGGGTGAACAATGAATTCATGCTTCGGGGTGTCTCAGGCTTCGGGACGGTCCGTACAATTCAACACTAAGGCCGCGCGGCGGCCTGCTCAAGTGGCATCTGCCCAAACGTTAGGTCATCCATGCGTCCTCTGGTCGTTCTGCTTGGAATCGTGATGGGTTCGACAGTCTCAATTGCGGCCGCACTGCTGCTGACCGGGGTGGTTTTCCTGTTGTTACCGGAGTACGGCAGCGCGGCTGGCGGAAGAGCGAATCCGCCGCTGATCGTGCCTGCCTGCTATCGGTGTTACTCGCAGGGGTTGCCGCGGCGAGTTTCTACGGCGAGTTGCGTGTGCGCTCCTGGCGATCGTTGCGGCTCACGGAGCGCTGCTGGTGATGCTGGTAGCTGCCCTGTGGACTTACTGGCCGAAATCGATGAGGCGCACCTGCATGAGTACATTCGAGTCCATGCGCCGGACACTTGGTTCCTGCGGTGCTTGCGGGATTCGTCGATTGACGGCTGTCCGCGGCCCCGAAGTCGGCGTTCGATCGACGAAGGCGTCTATCGCGCACATATCGCAGATTCGCGTCCGACGAGTTCGAGGGCCGCAAGCCGGGAACCGAGGGGAAAAGCGCACGCTCGCACTACCTCGAGGCCGAATTTCGCAAGTTAGGCCTGAAACCGGGCAACGGGGCGAGCTTCCTGCAGGAAGTCCCCATGGTTGAAATCACAGCGGCGCCGAGACGCCGCGCTCGAGATTCACCACGGGCGCGGGAATCGTCGCCGATCTCAAATTCCGCGAGGACATGGTCATCTGGACCAAGCGCGTGAAGCCCGCCGAATCGATGGAAGCGAGCCCGATGGTGTTCGTAGGACTACGGAGTCACTGCGCCCGAATACGGCTGGGACGATTACGCGGGCATCGACATGCACGGCAAGACCGCCGTGATCCTCATCAACGATCCAGGATTCGCAACCGGAGATGCGACGCTGTTTCGCGGTCGGGCAATGACCTACTACGGACGCTGGACCTACAAGTTCGAGGAGGCCGCTCGGCGCGGCGCCACGGGCGCCATCATCGTCCATCAGGCCGAGCCTGCCGCGTATGGCTGGGACACCGTCGTGAACAGCTGGTCCACCCCGCAGCTCGACAACGTCGCGGCCAGACGGCAATGCCGGGCGCGTTGCCATCGAAGGTTGGATCACCGAGACAGCTGGCGCAAGCAGTTGTTCGCGGCCAATGGCATCGACGCTCGCCGGACGCGGTGAAGCGCGCCAACACGCGCGGTTTTCGCGCCGAACCGCTGAAGAGCGTGGCGAGCGCATCGTTGCGTAACGCGATCCGCCGCACGAAGCTCGCACAACGTCGCGGCGCTGTTGCCCGGAACGCAAGCGGCCCGAACGAATACCTTGTTTACATGGCGCATTGGGATCACCTGGGGCGCATCGCAGGGATGTTCCGGCGACTGCATCATCGAACGGCGCCGTCGACAACGCCACCGGCAGCGCGGGGCTGCTTGACCATCGCCAAGGCTTTCATGAGCGCGAGGTCGGAAACCCGAGCGCATCCATCGTGTTCCTCGCCGTCACGCTCGAGGAATCGGGCCTGCTGGGTTCGGCCTACTACGTCGACCATCCGCTGTTTCCGCTGGCGCAGACCGTCGCGGCGTTCAACATGGACGCCATCTACTTCGGCGGTCCGACGCGGACGTCACGGTGGTCAATATCGGCGCGTCCGAGCTCGAGAACTACTCTCGCCGACGCCGCGAAGGCACAGGACCGGGTGCTTGTGGCTGAGCCGACGCCGGAGAAGGGCACCTTCTTTCGCTCGGATCATTTCAATTTCGCCAAGCGCGGAGTTCCGGCGCTGTACATCAAGACTGGTGTCGACGATCGCGAACACGGCACGGCGTGGCGCGAGAAGTACCTACGCGGATTTCACCGCGCAGAAGTACCACAAGGTGGGCGACGAATATTCACCGGACGCCGATCTGCGCGCCGGCGTCGAAGATCTGGCGCTGCTGTACGCGGTCGGCGCGAAGCTTGCCGGGAGAGACGACCTTTCCCGAACTGGAATCCCGACAGCGAGTTTCGCGCGGCGCGCGATCGCAGCCGGCGCAGCTGCGAAGTAACAGTCGGACGCACGCCGTTCGAGCGTCAGCCTCAGCGGCGATCGCGCCGGGTCCGCCAGGCTTCGCGCGCGGACTTTGCCATTGCGTGCTGTTGTAGGGATCGCAGCCCTGCGGCTCGGTGGTCGGAAACAGGAAGTCGCCTAACAAGGTGACCTTCATGTCCTGGCTCTTTTTCGGCTCCCGCGTCGGCTCGAGCTCGCGCTTCGGCGTTGCCGCGCGCGTTCCTCGGCCTTTGAGGTCCGCGAGGTAGTAGTCGCTCATCGGTTTCATCCTCCGCGGCCAGTGTCGCCGAATTGCGTCACAATTTCGGAGGTTGACCTGCGGAGGGTTACCGGAATTTCGTGAACGAGTTCACGTTTTCCGGAGCAGGCGTTTTACTTATAGCTTGCGAAGGATGAGCCGAAAGATCCTGAACAGACTCAGGAACACGAACGGGCCGGCGAGCGCGATCCAGCAACTCGGACGGAGCTCGACCAGGCCCTTGAAGAAGTCGACGTACAGCGCGAACACGCCGCCGTTGGCGTACGGCTTGAGCACGTAGATAGCCGGGGAGATAGATGAGCGCGCGGCATCACGAGCAGGCCGAAAAGCAGCGGCGAGCCCCAGCGTCATCGCTTCGAATTTGAGTCGCGGCAGCGAGAAGTAATAAGCGTGCGCGCGCACGAACCAGTTGAACAACTTGGCCCAGGCTCCCAGTAGTCCCGCCGGCCGGCGGGAAAGCGCGGGCATAATAGCGCATGAGCAAAATCAGGGCGGCAGTGATCGGTGTCGGCTATCTCGGCCGCTTTCATGCGCAGAAATACGCGCAGCTCCCGGCCTGCGAGCTCGTTGCCGTGGTCGACGGGCGCGAAGAGGTCCGCAAGGCCGTGGCCGCCGAGGTGAACGACGCAGGCGGTTGCCGACTATCGCGAGCTGCTCGGCAAGGTGGACGCGGTCAGCGTCGTGACGCCCACGCCGGCGCACTTCTGAAATCGCCGATGCCTTTCTCGCAGCCGGGTGCGCACGTGCTGGTGGAGAAACCCGATCACCGAAACTCCCGAGCAGGCGCAGGGCGCTGATCGCGCGGGCGAAGCGAAAGCAAGCGCATCCTGCAGGTGGGGCACCTGGAGCGCTTCAATGCCGCGGTGCTGGCGGCCGAGCCGCATCATCTCCACGCCGCGTTTCATGGAGTGCCAGCGCCTCGCGCCCTACAAGGAGCGCGGCACCGATGTGAACGTGGTGCTCGATCTCATGATCCACGACATCGACCTGGTGCAGTCGCTCGCCGGCAGCGAGATCGTGAGCATCGACGCCATCGGCACGCCGGTGTTCTCCGGCGAGATCGACATCGCCAACGCGCGCATCCGTTTCGCCAACGGCTGCGTGGCCAATACCACGGCCAGCCGTGTCAGTCATGAAGACTGAACGCAAGCTGCGAATCTTCGAAGATGCCGCCTATATTTCCCTCGACTTGCAGCAGAAAATTCTGACGCTGATCCGCAAGCGCGAGGGCGTGCCACAGCCCGGACAGCTGCCGGTGAGCATCGAAGAGGCCAACCTCGAGCAGGGCGACGCCCTGAAGAGCGAAATCGAGTCCTTCCTCGACTGCATCCGGAACGACAAGCGGCCGATCGTGTCAGGAGAAGATGGGCTGCGCGCACTCGAGACCGCCATCCGCATCACCGAGCAGGTTCACGCGAACCTCGGAGCAGAACCCGCTGATCGGCTTGAACGTGCCCGCGGCGCACCTACATATGCCGCATGAACACAACTGATTCAGACCGCTCAATGACGTGCGACGGACGCTCGACATCGATCTCGTCGCCGATTTCACCTGCCCCTGGTCGTGGCTGGGCATGGCGCAGCTCACGCGCGCGCTCGGCAACCTGTCCGGCGACGTCGAGACGCGGCTGCGCTGGCACCCGTTCCGCATGGCGCAGCCGCAGCGCAAACACGGCGCCGCGCAGCTTCCATGACTACCTGGCCGAGCGTCTGCCGTCAGGGCATCAGCGTGCCGTTCGCGGAGAAGAGCCTGGCCGAAGCCGGGCCGCGAGCTCGGGCATCGAGTTCCACTTCGAGAAGCTCGGCGCGCTGCCGAGCACCTCCGAGGCGCATCGGCTGGTTCAGCTCGCCGTCCAACGAAGGCCGGCATGCGAACGTGGCCGCGGGCGATCTTCCGCGCGTATTTCGAACGCGGCGCCGACATCGGCGACGTCGCCGTGCTCGCGCAGATCGGCGCTGATGCCGGGCTCGATGCAGAAAACGCTCCAGGCGTTCCGCGAGACGCGCGAAGGCGAGACGCGTGCTCGCGGGCAGCGAAGAGCGCCTGCGCGGCTTCGGCGTGCGCACCGTGCCCAACCTGCTGTTCGGCGGTCGCGTGCTGGTGCCGGGCACCGTGAACGTCGCCACCTACGTGCACGCGCTCGACCAGGCGCTGTTTCCGTCGAACGACGACTCCGCGAACGACGGCGAGCCGAAGCAGAAGCCGACGCTGCATTGATCACGCGGCGCTCGCCGTTCTGGCGGCTGCCTGCCAGTGCGCGTTACCTTAACGGCCGCATGTCACAGGCCGGACTCAAGAACCGATCTACGCGCCATCGTCGGCGAACAGGGCATGCTCGAAGGCGCCGCCGTGCGCGAGCGCGCGGCAACGCTCTGGCATGGGCGCGTCGATGCCGAACTGCTGGTGCGGCCGCGAAGCCACCGAGCAGGTGTCCGCGGTGCTGCGGCTGTGCCATGCGCGCGGGCAGCCGGTGGTCACGCACGGCGGACTGACCGGCCTGGTGAACGGCGCCGATGCGGACGCGCGCGACATCGTGCTGTCGCTCGAGTCGATGAACGCCATCGAGCGCGTCGATGTGCCGGGCGCACGCTGCGCGCGCAGGCCGGCGCGAAGCTCGGCCAGGTGCAGCGCGCGGCCGAAGAGAACGGCATGGTGTTTCCGCTCGATCTCGGCGCGCGCGACAGCGCGCACGGTCGGCGGCAACATCTCCACCAACGCCGGCGGCCTGCGCGTCCTGCGTTACGGAATGATGCGCAACCTGGTGCTCGGCATCGAAGCCGTGCTCGCCGATGGCACCGTGCTCACATCGCTCAACCGCATGCTCAAGAACAACGCCGGGCTATGACCTCAAGCAGCTGTTCATCGGCAGCGAAGGCACGCTGGGCGTGGTCACGCGCGCCGAGCTGCGCCTGGTGTCGCGCACGCGCAGCCAGGAGACCATGCTGGCGGCGCTGCCGAGTTTCGATGCGCTGGTCGGAGCTGTTGGGCCGGCTCGACTCGGCCTCGGCGGCCAGCTCGCGGCATTCGAAGCGCTGTGGGGCAACTACTACGACTACAACACCGCGCCGCCTGCGCAGAACAGCGCGCCGCTCGCGCGCGGTGCGCCGTTCTACGCCATCGCCGAGACGCTGGGCGGCGATCCGGAACACGATCGCGCGCGGCTCGAGAGCGTGCTCGCCGAGGCGCTCGAAGACGGGCGTGCTCACCGACGTCACCATCGCGAGCTCCGAGACCGAGCGGCGCGCCATCTGGGCGATCCGCGAAGACGTCTGGCAGGTGAAGAACATCGCGCCGCTGCTCACCTTCGACGTGAGCCTGCCCATCGAGAACATGAAGGCGTACGCGCGAGAAGTCATGTGACGCCGGTGCGCGCCTTCGCCGGCGACGAACCGCGCGTTCGTGTTCGGCCACATGGCGGACGGCAACCTGCACCTGGTGGTCGCCGCGGGCGATGACGCGGCGACGCGCGCGAAGGTCGAAGACATGGTCTACCGGCCGCTGGCCGCGATCGGCGGTTCGGTCTCGGCCGAACACGGCATCGGCCTCGAGAAGCGCGCCTATCTACCTCTTGTCGCGGCACCGCCGCGGAGATCTCCACCATGCGATTGCTCAAGAACGCGCTCGATCCCAAGGGCATCCTCAATCCCGGCAAGGTGTTCGCATGAGCGCTCCCGCGCATCTGCAGTCGTCCGAAGCGCGAAGTCACCGTGGCGGCGACGCAGTTCGCCTGCGGCTGGGACGTGGCAGCGAACATCGCCAACGCCGAGAAGCTGGTGCGCCAGGCGGCGAAGCAGGGCGCGCAGATCATCCTGATCCAGGAACTGTTCGAGACGCCGTACTTCTGCATCGAGCAGGATTCGCGCCACCTGCGTCTCGCCACCACGCGTCGCCGACAACCGCGCCATCAATCACTTCGCGAAGATCGCGCGCGAGCTCGAGCGTGGTGCTGCCCATCAGCTTCTTCGAGAAGGCCAACAACTCGTTCTTCAATTCCGATCGCCATCCTCGATGCCGATGGCGCGCAATCTCGGCGTCTATCGCAAGGCGCACATTCCGAACGGCCCCGGCTACCAGGAGAAGAACTACTTCAGCCCCGGCGACACCGGCTTCAAGGTCTGGGACACGAAGCTACGCGCGCATCGGCGTCGGCATCTGCTGGGATCAGTGGTTTCCGGAGATGCGCGCGCGCCATGGCGCTCATGGGCGCGGAGCTGCTGTTCTATCCGACCGCGATCGGCAGCGAGCCGCCGCCGGCGTTGCCGGTGAATTCGCGCGATCACTGGCAGCGCACGCAGCAGGGACATGCGGCGGCGAATCTCACGCCGGTGATCGTCTCGAACCGCATCGGCACCGAGCGCGCGCTGCAGGATCCCGAAGGCGTCTACATCCGCTTCTACGGCTCGAGCTTCATCGCCGACTCCACCGGCGCGAAGGTTGCCGAGGCCGGCGAGGTGAGCGAGGCGGTGCTCACCGCGAAGTTCGATCTCGCCGCGAACGAAGAGCTGCGCAACAACTGGTTCGTGTTCCGCGACCGGCGGCCGGAGCTGTACGGCGCGCTGACCACCTACGACGGAGGTCCCAACTAGGGCGGTAGATTGACGCACCGCAATGGTGCCGCGTACTCACAATCCGGCGCCTCAGTGCTTTCCACGTCGAACAAACTTGCATCGCAACTGCCGGAACAGTTCATCGGTTGTTGAAACCCGGCGCGCGCGGAGCATCCTCCGTCGCGTTCCAGCAGTCATCAATGCCATCGCGGCATTGAAGTGGACCAAGAAGCCAACTACTGCTGCGCGCAATACGGCGAGTCTGGGAGAACCAATGCCAGGTCGCGCAAGCGCGGGAAATCTGTTCCGCGACATTCCGCCGGAGCGTGAGTGCCGCCGCGTCCAACAACCATTGACGAGACGCCCGTGCCGGGGCGCAGCTACGCGCCGGCTCACGCGCGAATTCGTCGAGCAGTTTCTTCTGGGAATCGATGGCGGTGGCCAGCGTTTCACACAGGACGGGCCGGTACTGCCCGAAGCGCGTGGATGACTTTCGCGACGACGCTGACCAAGCGGGTGCCATTGCTGATTCTCCGTACTACGAGATCCCGGCAGGGCTGGTGGCGCGGAATTGCTCGGCTCATTCGGCGATCCCGAGCCTGGCACCATCGACCCAGCGCCAGAAAAAAGGCACAGCGTCGATCCGATGCCCGTGTGGCCTATGTGGATCAGGTGGTAGCCGCCAATCTCACGTTCGATGAATTGATCACCATTGCCTTGCCGCTGACGGATTGGTGGTGGTCGCCTGGCGCGCCGCGAGCAAGCGCCAGCGTTTTTCAATGGGCCCGAGAGACCTTTGATTCGTGCGGCAATCGGCGAGCGCTGATAGATGACCCGGAGCCGCCGAGACCGCGCGCGTCGATATACCGGATCCCGTGGGCAAAGATTCGTGGTGCTGGCTGGCCTGATGGCAATTCGCGGCCAGTTTGGAACCGACGGCGACAAGGACGGCATCGAGAAATGCTCAACCACGCCTCGGGAAGGCGCCGTGTCATCGATCGCAGCGGTGTCCGCGCTGGCGGACCGGCGACTCGCGTGGGACGTACTCACCGACCAAGGAGCTCGAGGAGGGATATGCCGGTCAGAGCACGGCGCCACGACTCGATTTCGCGGAGTCGCACGGCGTTGGTGCGCGTCAGCCTGTCGGTGGCATGCCACCGAGGCGGACGCCGCGCAAGGTGCGGTCTGGCGACCGAACTGCCGCCGGCTGACGCGGGCGATCAGTCGTATTCGTGACATCGACGCGTTTCACCCGGCGTTCCTCGGGCCCAACGGCGATCGGCGCGTACTCAAACATACGATTTCACCTACGTGCGCGATCTCCCGTGGCTCGAGCGGCTGACCCCGACCGTATGAGCAGCTGCATGGAACTCGTACCGACGAGATGATCCGCTGTCGCGCCTCGCTCGAGCAGACGCGTTGAGTCCCTGGTGCAGCAGTTCGCCGCGGATGTGCGCGGCGGCTGCGCATGAGCTGCATGCGCAGTTGGTGGCACGAACTTTCGTTCCAAGCCCGACGCACCGCCGTACACGGATCACGGGATACTCACGTGGCGTAGCAGGTCCTGGGCGGCGCCGAGCCGGCGTAACAAGAATGAACTCAACGGCGTGTGCCTACGGACATCAATCTCTACGACCTGCGAGTGCTCGGCAAGTCGCTCGAGGAAACCGAATTCGCTGTCATTGCGGCGCTTCAATTCGTGCGTCAGCTATTCAACGAACGTGGCGCCAAGATCATTCATGGAGCCAACCTGAGCCTCTCCATCCCGCATGACGTGCGTAACTATGCCTGCGGACGCACTCCCGTTTGCGAGAGGCAGAACGTCTGGTGGCGCGCTCGGTTAAACCGTCGATCGCGGCGGCCGCGCTAACTTTCGGGCGACCACGAATATCAAACTCAGCAATGGACTGTTCCCGGTGCTGCGCCGCCATCAGCATCACGACGATCCAGGCAATGCCGAGAACGTCATCACCAAGTTGGCGCAACTCATCGTTTTCGGCCACATACGTACGGCGCTATTTCCGAGCTGCGGCCGGATGGGCGAGCGGGCGTGTGCCTTCAAGCCATCGATGACTGTCGCTCCCGGCGAGAAGATAAACGCGGCGTTGCCCAATGGTACTTCGGCCTGAAGGACGGTTCGAGCATGGCCGCGCCGCACGCCGCTGCGGTGCAGCAGCGATGTTGATGGCGCGATATGCGGAGCTGATCGACGATCCAAAACGATCGTACGGGTGCTGATGAGAGAAGGCGCTCTCTGGATCTCGGTCGGGAGAACTCCGGGTACTTTTCAGGGCGAGGGCATGCTGGACGTGCTGCGCGCCATGCAGAAAGGTCTGAACGCCGGGGAGAAAGGGCACATGGGTATCGTTCGAGGCGCTCCAGGCGCACAAGGGCGATTCGCTGCTGCAGTTCACACTGCTATGAAGCCGCTGCTCGCTGTCATCGACGGTGACCCAATAAGACATACAAACCCGTCTTGCGCCCGCGGCTCATGGAAATCGTAAAAGAGCAAGCCCCCGATGAGGCCGCGACCCATTACCCATATAGATCTGGTCATGGTCAGTCACATCGACGACGATCACATCAAAGGCGTCCGGAGTTGACGCGCGAGCTGACCGACGCGGTGGATTCGGGCGTCGCGGCGACAGTTTCGGTCCGCTCCGTCTGGCACAACTCGTTCGATGATGTGCCTGGGACCACGCCTGATGCGCTTCACCCAGTCGATCACGGCGCAGTTTGGCGCCGCCATGCACCGTGGATGCGGCTGCGGATGTCTATCCGAATCTACTCGCTCCGATACCGCCAAGGTACTCTGCCAGCGTGCCTCAGGGCCGGCAACTGCGCGACGACATGAAACTGAGGCTGCCGCTGAACGGGCCGTTCAAAGGCGGCCTTGTCATGCTGAAACCGAAAGCCGAACCCAAGATCTGCCTGGGACCCGCGGCGCCGGCGGCATCGATCTACGCGTCATTGGCCCGTTGAAGCCGCAGCTCGAAGCGCCGCAAAAGGAGCATGACAAGCTTCAAGGCCCTCAAGAAGAAGAAGCAGAACGGTGAATCCGCCCTCGCGGCGTTCATCGGTCACTTGAGTCTTTCGTCGCACCTCGAGCATGGCCGCCGAGTACGTTTGTGGCTACGTGCGCAATCGGCGCTGCGCACGTCACTTCCGTGACGCGAAGGGCATCATCGCGCCGAATGAGCCTCGTCATGCAACTTCGCCTGATGACGAGCAAACTTTATGTTGTGTCGACCGTCATTGCCGTATCCTGGTCGCATCGGAATACGATTTTTAATTCTCTGAAATAAAGTATGCCACTGCACTACGTCTTTTCCGGAGACGGTGAACACGGAAATCCGGAACGTGAGACCTTGCAGATGTTGTTCGAAGCGCGTCGCAACGTGCCCGCACTCAAACTGCAACCGTTTACCATTTGGCTGACTTACACCGTGGGACGTCATCGATATGCGCGCGAGCAGGATCGATAGGAGCGCAAGAAGGGCAGGAAAACCCGCAAGTGGAGCGCGAAGAAGTGGACAGCCTCAAAGCCTTTTTCGACAGCGTGAAGGACGGATCGCACACGCTCAAGCATGGAGAAAAAGTGGGCGTTGAACTTGGCTAGCCGTGAGTTTCGAGCGTATGGAGTAAATCGCAAGAGAAGCAGGCTCCCGGATTTCTCCAGAGAACCTGCACTTTGCGGAGGCGGCGGAATTGAACCCGCGTCCGCAAGCGTTAGACGTAAGACTCTACGTACGTAGCTGCTTCTTTGTTTTCTCGCCTCGCGCTACCCGAAGAGCAGGGAAAACGCTCAGCCAGCGACTGTGACTCTTAACGATTCCGCCAGTAGCACACGGAAACGCGATCCTATGAGCGCTACCCCAGGTTCAGCGGCATAGGCACCAACTGGTCTGAGGGCAACCGCGATTAGGCGGCTAGTGCGTAGTTGTCGTCGTTGGCAACTATGAAGTGCACAGTGATTAACGAGGGCCATGCGCCTCGGTACGCCTCTTACGGTTCACTACCCACGTCGAAACCGGTCGCCCCCGTAAAGGTGAGGCGAGCATACATGGGGCCGGCGGCGTCGCAAGTCGACAAGTCTCCGCGGACGACCCGGCGCGCGCGTCAGTTTGCGGACGTTGCATTTCCGCAGATTGGCTGCCAGGAACTTCTCGATCTCAGTCAGCATGCGGATACGCGATGGCGCTGCTGGTCGATCAGCCAGTGATCTTCGCCTTCGAGCAGTCGATGAGCTGGTAAGGCCTGCCTGCGGCCTTGAGCGCGTGCCATCGTGCTGCGACTGGCTGATCGGCACGACGGAGTCGTCGATACCGTGCATGCAGCAGGACGGGGACGCGAATGTGCTGCGCGAAGCGGGCCGGCGACTTCTCCGCGATCGCGCGGATCCGGTCTGAATCGCCGATGCGAATCGCGCCAGTAGTACGCAAGGAGTCCGGATTCATCGCCCGCCATTCTTCGATTCGAAGCCGAGCATCTCGGGCAGATCGGATGACGCCGGCGACGCTCACGGCGCAGGCGTACAGCTCCGGCGTGAACGTCGCGCCGGCGAGCGCGGCGTAACCGCCGTAGCTCGCAGCCGACGATGCAAACGCGCTTCGGATCGGCGATGCCTCTGTTCGATGAGCGCGCTTGCACGCCGTCGGTGACGTCGTCCTGCATCGCAAGCCCCATTGGTGTTGTGCCGCGTCAGCGTGCCGCCTGGCCGAAGCCCGTTGAACCGCGGAATTGCGGCTGCAACACCGCGTAGCCGCGAGAAGCGAGGAATTGGGCCAACCAGTCGAAGCCGGGGTCGTCGCGCGCCTCGGGTCCGCCAGTGCGGCATCACGACCACCGGAAGATTCTTTTCTTCGGCGCCTGGCAGGCAGCGTGAGATAGGCCGGTGAGCGCGTACTTGTCGCGCGCCTCGTAGTCGAAGTCGCGTACCGCAGCCGCAGCGCTGACGCCGACCAGCAGTGGATAGGCTTCGCTGACGATATCGCGCCGAGCTTCTTCGCGGCGAAGTCGACCAGGTAGTAGATCGGCGGATGCGCATCGTCTTCCACTTTCGCGATCACGCGCTGTCCGTCTGCCGAGCGGCTGACGCACGGCGTGACCCAGCGCGCGCGAAGCTCTTGTGCAATGCCCTCAGGCGCCCTCTCGGCCTGCGGATCGAGCCAGCGCGAGTGGCTGCTCGGGCCGCCGAGCGTGACGCCGAGCAATGTAGCCGTCGAACGGGTCCAGTGTGTACCCCGTCGACTTCGAATTCCGGATCCTCGAATACCAGCCTATCGGCGTGCCGTCGAGTGGAATCGACCACACCTTGCTTGCGATCGTCTCCGCACGCCCGGCCGACCGCCAACACGGCGGATTTGTCCTTCGTGAAACTGTGTAGTTTGAGCTCGTCGCAGTCGGTCGCAGCTTGCACAGCGGACGCCAGGCGCTTCCATCCTTGCAGCAGGATTTCGAAGTATCGTCTTTCGCGGGTTCGTAGTTCGCTGCGCACGAGCAGCTTGCCGGCATCGTCGACGAGCCAATCGTTGGTGAACGGAGTGCCGGCCCGATCATCTTTCCGCTGCCACTCTGCAGGTCGACCTCGTAGGCGTTGTAAACCCACCCCGAGTCCTTGCGTCCGACCCGACAGGCGACTGCCGGTTTCCTGCCTGTACATCGTCTCGAGCCAGTCCCAGCTCGACATGTAGATCTTGCCGGGTTTCACGGCTTGCGCTCGGAGCACACTCAGCGCCCGTGACCCAGTTTCCGCTCGCCGCCGCCCATGAGCATCATGCGGTCGTCGCCTCCCGAAGCGTCGATCAGCAACCCAGCGCTGCCACTCGTCGGTGGACTTCTTGTCGATGTTGATGGTGCGCGTGATGCTTTCTTCGATGAGCACCGTTTCATCAGTTGGCCCACTTCACCGCCCACAGCTTGGTCTTGGGCAAAGTACCGGCATGCTGCGAAGAGTTTTTCCCGTCGTGAGGTCGAGAATGACGATACGCGCCATCTTTGGCGTCGTCTTCGATCCAGGCGAGGCGTGTACCCGCGGGATTGATGTCGACATCGATCATCGCAGGCTTGCGGCCGAATGCCTCGATGGGCGGAGGAGCGCGGCGCGGACCACCGCACGTGAATGTCAGCGCGAAAAGCGCCGGAACCAGGATCTTCGTCCGGTAGCGTCAGTCGCCATGATCAACCCTCCCAGGTTTCGATCAGCTGCGTCTCAACAATACGCGCCTTGTCGTCGCTTTGCCAGTCACGATCTTTCTCGGTGGCGCGCTTGTCGTGTTGCTTCTTGCCTTTGGCGAGGCCGATCTCGAGTTTGGCGCGGCCATCGCTTCCAGTGCAGGTCGAGTGGCACCAGCGTGTAGCCCTTGCGCTCGACGCTGCCGACCAGCCGCGACAACTCCGACTTGTTCAGCAGTAGCTTGCGGGTGCGGACGGGATCCGGCACCAGGTGAGTGGAAGCGGTCTTGAGCGGCGTGATGTTGGCGCCAAACAGGAAGGCCTCGCCTCCTTGAGATACACGTAGGCCTCGGCGACCTGCGCCTTGCCGGCGCGCATGGATTTGACTTCCCAGCCCTGCAGCACGAGCCCGGCTTCGAGACGTTCCTCGATGAAGTAGTCGTAGCGCGCACGACGGTTTTCAGCGATGAGGCGCGGCGCTTCCTTCTTGTCGGGTCTTGTTCTTGCGGCTTGTTCCATGGTCGATGGTGGCGACATTGTACCCGCGCGACTCACGTTTAATTTAAATTGGCGCCATGCGTGAAGTGAAACGTTCGGCGTTGATCGCGAGTCGCCGGCGCGAATGTATTGCGCGCTGCATCAACGACATCGAGCGGTACCCCGAGTTCGTGCCCTGGTGCACGGCCGCAAGGAGCAATACGTAACTGAACGAAGTATTACCAT